>Ga0265293_10001001_pt1 | contig 63962 bp, 52 predicted proteins | sample Munlanlewell138R_FD_192505 | JGI IMG/M metagenome (GOLD analysis project Ga0265293, IMG submission 192505) | Leachate microbial communities from a municipal landfill in Southern Ontario, Canada - Leachate well 138R | ecosystem: Engineered > Solid waste > Landfill > Unclassified | place: Canada... | reverse complement strand
ATGCCACCGTGTCGGCGATGAAATAAGCCAGATGCCCTTCGGGCAACCAGTCCGCTGCTGAAGCCGGCAGCAAGTGGGCTTGATCGGGGTGATACGGAAGGTAAGAAGTCGTCATGGCGACATTATCTCCTATTATGGGTGCATTGGGCTTCTGCCGCGCAGGCCCCTAGGGCCTGTTAACGCTACTTGAATAGTCGGCGTTGTGCCTGAAAAAACGCCAATCAAGGCGCGACGAACGTGGTTTGGTCATTCCAAATGAGCGGGGAGCAACGTGGAGTGGCGCTTTTTCAGGCGCAACCCGAAGGGCTGGGGCCATTTTCCCGCCCAGCTTCGTTGTCACTCGTTCATATAGGCCCACTATATTTCTCTCCTTCCGCCTCGCTGGTCGGAAAAATGGCCTCCAGCGACGACTATTCAAGTAGTGTTAACAGGCCCTAAACTATGCTTGTTGGTGAGTCGTCGATACCATGGATCGGAGAATAATATGAATCATCCAGAACTCAGCCGCGGTGCCAAAGGCGCGGATGTCTGTCACCTGCAAAGCTGCCTGAACCGGGTGGGCGCCATGCTGCTCGTCGATGGCGATTTCGGTCGCGGCACGGAAACGGCGGTGCGCTACGCCCAGGAAATTGCCGGGCTGCCCGATACCGGCACTGCTGACGGCAGCCTGTGGCAGTGGCTCGATCTGCAGCCAGAACCTTTTCCGCCACTGGCGACGAACGGCGTCGCGTTCATTGCCCTCAAGGAAACCGGCGGGCTCAACTATTACAACCAGGTGACGCGCTGGCCCCATTACCCGGGCTTCGCCAGCGGCATCACGCTCGGCGTCGGCTACGATCTGCGCTTTGCCGGGGCGCACGACTTCCAGGCGCTGTGGGGCAGCTATCTGAGCCCCGCAATAATGGCGGAGCTGGCACAGGACATAGGCCGTGCGGGCACCAAAAAGCGCGCCCAAGCGTTGAAGGCACAAAATATCGAAATTCCCTTCAAGATCGCCTGGCGGGTATTCGTGGACGACACCCTGCCACGCTTCTACCACCAAACCGAGGCCATCTATCCCTCGCTGCCCAGCCTGCCGCCCCTGTGCGCCAGCGCGCTGGTGAGCATCGTATTCAACAGGGGCAGCAGCCTCAACGGCGCGTCGCGGCTGGAAATGCGCGCCATCCGCGACCTGCTGGCGCTGGCGGACAACCCGACATTTCACAAGCAGAAACGCAAAATGATACTCGCCGATGTTGAGGACCAGATCGTCGCCATGCAACGCTTATGGGGGCCAGCCTCAGGACTTTATCTGCGCCGCCAGGCGGAGGCGAACCTGTGGCGGCAGGGACTGGAGGAGTGGTGAGCAGTTCACAGTTCACAGTTCACAGTTCACAGTTCACAGTTCACAGTTCACAGTTCACAGTTCACAGTTCACAGTTCACAGTTCACAGTTCACAGTTCACAGTTCACAGTATGAGTGTGATCCACCCCTGAAAACTGTCAACTGTGAACTGTGAACTTCTCAAAAATTCACCACCCAATACACCCCACCCAGCGACGCGCCGAAACAGATCAGCGCCCGCCACCAGGGCGCCATGGTCACCTGTGCTGTGTCGCCGTGATGTTTCTTTGTGCCACTGAACATTGCAGAGATGAGATTGCGGCCGCGCACCAGGTAGTACAGCACCGCAACCACATGCAACAGGATCAATACCTGCAGAACGGAGAATGACTGCTTGTGCAGGCTGGTGAGCGTTTTGCTGGTATCGCTGCTCACCGTTGCGGCAAGGGGGCCGGAGAAGAACAGGTCATCCTGGGCGAACAGACCACTGACCGCCTGAAATCCCAGCAGGGCAAGCAGTGCCAGCACCATGAGTGCGCCGAGCGGGTTGTGCCCCAGTGACTCGGGCACGTCGCCGCGCAACAGTGCGCGCAGTTCACGAAATACCGTTGCGGGACCGCGCACGAAACCTGAGAAGCGCGCCGTGGATGAGCCGAACAATCCCCACAGGATACGGAATACCACCAGCACCAGTACGCCCTGGCCGAGCAGCGCGTGGACATCCATGTTGGACAGATACAGATAACCCACCAGCGGATACTCGCCGGAGATATCGAAGCCGCCGAACTCGCCGGTCAACCACAGCAGCGTCACCAGAACGACCAGCGCCCAATGGAAAACGCGAACCGGCAGGTCCCACACCTGCCGGGTCCGATCATTCGCCATGGCGATCAGTCTTCCACGAACTCGTCATGGCAGCCCTTGCAGGACTTGCCCACTTCGCCGAGCGCCGCGCCAATGGCGCCCCGCTCACCGCTGGCTACCGCCGCGGCGAGATCGGCGGATGCGGTTTCGAGCTTCCGGGCAGCTTTCTCGAAATCTGCCCACTGCTGCCAGATCTTCGGCAGCGCATCGCTGTCGTCGCTCATGGCTTCGATTTCGAACATGGTCAGAACCGTGGGGGCGGCAGCCGCCAGCGCATCGGCGTGGTAGGCCAGCTCAGAGGCATAGGGCACTTCGCCCTTGACGATGGCGACGATGGAGCCCATGTGGCCACCGAGAATTTCCATGCCGTTGTCGCGGTATTCCACCAGTTTTTTGTCGTTGGCGCCGGCCAGGCCGGACGCCAGGGTCAGCGAGAGAACAACCAGGGTTTTGCCGAATTTCATAGAATGGTCTTCCTTTTTGTTGTCGAATTGCGTTTTGTCGTCACCCGGTCGGTCGAGGCCCGCTCGGGATTCAATCACATACTACCTGCAAGGATAAATTACGCCAGTTTTTTACACAGCAGCCAGAAGTTTGGCCTGCGGGCAGCTATAAGCTGTAAGCTCTAAGTCAAACGCTGGCAGAACTCAGTTCTTGCAGTGCTCCTGCTTAAAGCTTACGGCTTAAAGCTCTGTAGCGGTCAGCCAATCTCGCGCCGGAAGGGTGGCAGCGCGTCCAGCAGTTGCTTGCCGTAGAATTTGGTGACGAGTCGGCGGTCGAGAATGGTGACCTTGCCGTGATCCTGTTCCGTGCGCAGCAGGCGCCCACAGGCCTGAATCAGACGCAGGGAGGTGTCGGGCAGGGTCATCGCCTTGAAGGGATTGAGGCCGCGCGCTTCGAGCCATTCCGCCTGCGCTGCCTGGAGGGGATCATCAGGCACCGCGAAAGGCAGCTTGGCAATGATCACGTGGCGGCAGTAGTCGCCGGGTAAATCGAGACCCTCGGCAAAGCTCGCAAGCCCGAAAATGATGCTGCCCTCGCCCTTGTCGATGCGCTCGCGGTGGCGGCGCACGATCTCGGCGTGGGAGAACTCGCCCTGCATCAATACCCTGCGGCGCAGTTCGAGGTCCAGCGCGTCGTGGACGGTCTCCATCTGGCGGCGCGAGGAAAACAGCACCAGGCTGGCCTCGGCCGGATCGATGAGCGCAGCCATGTGGGCGATCACCGCGTCCGTATGGGCCGCGGCGTCACCGCCATCGGCGCCGATGTCGGGAATTGCCAGCAGCCCCGCATTGGCAAAGTCGAACGCACCCGGCACCGCCAGGGTGCGTGCCTGCGAGGGCAGCCCCACGGTCGCGGCGAAGCGGTCGAACCTGCCCAGCGCCCGCAGCGTAGCGGATGCCGCCACCACGCCGAAGGCGCGGTACCACAGGTTTTCCCGCAGCAGATCCGCCGCCGAGATGGGCGACACGGACAGGATGATGTCCTGGCCCTGCTCATCCACCGCCAGCCAGCGCGCCCGCGGCGGTCGGCCTTCCACATCCCGTTCCGCCATCAGCGCCCACAAACCCGCCACCGCCTCGACCCGCGCCAGCCAGTTGCCGACCGCCTGGTGGACCTGTTCCAGATCCACCCTCGCCACCGCGCTGAATCCTTCGAGTTTTTTCTCGATGGCCGTGGCCAGTTCTTCCAGATAGGTTTGCAGGCGAATGGCCGCGCGGGCGATGGTGGTGGCAAGGTTGCGCAGGTCTTCGCCGACATCGCCCTGGGGAAAGCGGTAGTGGCTCGCACCCTGCGGCAAGTGCTCGTCGACGATGGCGCGCACCAGCGGCACCGCCGGGCGCAGCGCCTGCACGGCCTCGCCCAGGGCCGTGGCCGTTTCTTCCGTCTGGGCGATGAGATTGCTCTCGCCGCTGAGCGTCTTGGCTGCGGTGGCGAGATGTCTATCCAGTTGTTCAAGCCAGTGCAGCGTACCCTGCAAATGGCCGCTGGCGGCGAAGTGTCGCAGCGTCGTGTCGCCCAGGCGGTGCGCCTCGTCGAACACGTAGATGGTGTCCTCCGGCGTCGGCAGAATGGCGCCGCCCCCCAGGGACAGATCCGCCATCACCAGGTCGTGGTTGGCGACGATGCAGTCGGCGTCCTCCAGCTCGGCGCGGGCGCGAAAGAACGCACATTCCTGCACCTTGCGACAGCGATGGCCGGTGCACTGGCGGCGATCCACCGTGAGCGCCCGCCACAGGCTGTCGTCGATGAATTCCGGCCAGGCGTCGCGGTCACCGTTCCAGTCACCTTCCCGCAGGCTGTCGTCGAGGCGCCGGAAAAGATCCGCGCCGGCCTTGCCGGGGTCGAAAGGCATTTCGTCTTCGAAGAGAAAGAGCCCGGCCTGGCGGGCATCCGCAGCATCCAGACACTGTTCGAGACGCAGATTGCACAGATAGCGGCCGCGCCCCTTGGCAATGGCGAAGCGATACTGCCAGCCGGTGGCGGCGAGCAGTTCGGGGATGTCCTTGTCCATCAGCTGGGACTGCAGCGACACTGTGCCGGTGGCCACCACCACCTGCTTGCCCTTGGCGCGGGCGACCGGCAACGCGGGCAACAGATAACCGAGGGTCTTGCCGGTGCCGGTGCCCGCCTCGACCACACAGATGGGCGTGTCACCCAGGCGCTCGCCGTCGGCATCGGTGTCGGCCTTGCCGAGGGTCGAGGCGATGGCGCCTATCATCTCGCGCTGGCCGCGCCGCGGCTTGAGCTCCCGATGGCGCAGAAAACTGCGATAGCCTTCCTGGATACGCTCTTTCAGTTCGTCACTGAGTTCAGACAAATGCGCCTCCCGCGCTGCTCGGGGCCTCGGGGCAGAGCGTTCCCGCTTCCAGATCGAAGCGGCTCTGCACCGGGTTGGCATAGCATTCGAGGAAGATCTGACGCACGGCTTCGGTCTCTCCCGCGACGCGCGCCATCAGTTGCTGCTCGACGGCGTGCCAGTCACAGCCGGTGAATGTCGCCTTGAGACTGGCAACGCGGGGGTCGGGGCCATTGAGCCGCTCCCAGGCGATGAGATTGGTGGGGTGCAACCAGTAATTGGCAATGATCTGGCGGTCGATCTGGCGCGCCAGCGCCTCGTCGTCGGCGGTCGCGGTCACGACCTTGCCGTAAGCCACATGCACCGCCCCCTTGTAACCGACGATGCCCTTGTAAAGGCTGGTCAGGTCTTCGTGGGGCATCTTCTTGTAGGTACCGGTGGTGCGACGCTGGTGAAGCTCGCGCGCCTTGTCCAGATCGCAGGGGTCGAACATGTAGGATATGACCACCGGCACAACGTTGAGTTCGGCGATGGCGTCCTGGAACGTCTGGCCTTTCTCCTTGCCGAGCCCAAGCATCTTGAGGAGTGCGGTTTCGGTGCGGTCGACGCCGTCCTTGGCGCGCCCCTCGCGCTGGGCGATCCAGATCGACACCCCGTCGCGGAGAATGCTGTGGCGAATGTAGCGGGAAAGCTTGGTGAGAGCGTTGAGCTTCTCGCGCCGCCCGGTGACGGAGCGCTTGACGATGAAGCTTTTGTTGAGGCGCATCAGGTCGGTGGCGAACGGCTTGGAGAGGAGGTTGTCGCCGATGGCGATGCGCACCGTGTCCAGGCCGTGCTTGAACAAGGTGAGGTTGACGAACGCCGGATCCATGGCGATGTCGCGGTGATTGCTGATGAACAGATGGCTGGACGATTCTGCGAGTCCGTCGAGGCCCGATGAGGTGGCAGGCGTCGCGGACTTTTTCAGCATCAGCTCCATCTGCTCTCCGATCAGCATCTGCAGATCGTCAACGGAGCGGATGGCGTCGAAGCGCTGGTGCAGGGCCTTGCGCAACCATGGGCGTATCGCCCAGGCGAAGTAGCGGAACAACACCGGGTGGCGAATGGACAACAGGGTGTCGAGCAGTTCCCGGTCGCCCATCAGGCGCGCAATCACACCGGGAACTTCGTCGTCGTTGTAGGGGCGAATATCGTGGAATTCGTCGAGGGTATCGCTGTCGCTCATAGGCTCCGGTCAGGCTTGTGTTCGGGGATTGTGCCAGCGCACTTCCCGGGAGTAGGTATCCACCAGATCGGCGACGTCGAGAATCAGCGCGAACATCGCCATGCGCACGATCAGGCCGTTGTCGGTCTGACGGAAAATGGCGAGATTGGGATTGTCATCCAGATCGGTGTCCAGTTCGTTGGCCTCGGCCCGCGAATCCCGCGGCAGCGGATGCATGATCACGGTGTTGGGCTCGCAGTGCTGGGTGTAGACCGCACTGTTGAGGCGGAAGCGGCCGCGGTAGAGATCGGCCTGCTGGCGGTCGAGAAAACGCTCTTCCTGTATGCGCGTCGAGTAGACGATATCGACGTGGGCGATGCTGCGCTCCAGTTGGTCGGTGGCGCTCACCCGGTGGCCGGCATCGTGCAGACAGCTCAGGTAGTCGTCGGGCATGGCAAGCTCGGCGGGCGACACCAGCACCACGCTGATATCGCGGTAGAGGCTGAGCAGCTTGCACAGGGAGTGCACGGTACGACCGTACTTGAGGTCGCCGATCACGGCGATGCGCAGGCCGTCGATGCCGCGCCCGCGCGCCGCCATCTCGCGCTGGATGGTGTAGAGATCCAGCAATGCCTGGCTGGGGTGCTCATTGGCGCCATCGCCGCCGTTGATCACCGGCACCCGGCTGGCCTCGGCGAACTCCGCCACCGAACCCGCCACCGGATGGCGCATGCAGATCACGTCGCTGTAACCCGACAGCACCCGCGCCGTGTCCCGCAACGACTCTCCCTTGACCAGCGACGAGCTCTCGCTACCCACCGATTCCCGCACCTCGCCGCCCAGCAGGTTGAAGGCACTGCCGAAGCTGATGCGCGTGCGGGTGCTGGGCTCGAAGAACATGTTGCCGAGAATGGCGCCTTCCAGCACCCGGGTCATGCGACGGCGCTGGGCATAGGGCTCCATGCGATCCGCGGTACGAAACAGCAGGTCGATGTCGTCCCTCTGGAATTGTTCGATGGAAAGGATGTGAGCGCCGGTAAAGTTCACACAGAGAGGCCCGTTGAAATTCCGGGGGATTTTACCCGCTTTGCCGGGGGGCAACCAGCGGCGCGGCTGGAGGGCCATTTTCGTGGGGTATCCGGGCTTCTGTAGGACGCTCGCCTGCAGACGACAAATCTCGGTGGTTGTCGCCTGCAGGCAGGCTCCTACAGGGGCTCGCCGTGGAAACCGCGCCCTGGCCTGCCCCCCTGGACCGCGAATAGATTGCCGCGGGTTTCGTGGAGTTTCGTCCCTGGCTCGGCACCGGTCGCTTCCGCGACTGCCACCATCGCCACGAGCCCGGCTGCTCTATCGACGGGGTTGCCTGTGTAGGAGCCTGCCTGCAGGCGACCTTCGGCTATGACATCGAGGTTTTGTCGCCTGCGGGCAGCCTCCTACAGGGCGTACACGTGTCGCAAGACGTCAGGTGTCGCAGTAGGCTTGCGGCGCGGCCAGCGCCTGGCGGCCCGCCAGAAGGTCGCGGCGCCACCGGGATACGCCGTGGGCGAGCAGTGCCGCGATGTCTTCCAAACCGGGCGGCACGGCGATGCCGAGCCATTCCAGCGCCAGGCGCAGATTGGCGGCTGGCGGCAACAGGTCGATGTCCTGCGCGAGATTCTGCTTGCTCAGTTTCTGCTGATGGCGGTTGAGCGCCAATGGCAGATGGCCGTAGACGGGGGCGCCGCAACCGAGCTCCGCCATGAGCCAGACCTGGCGGGCGGTGGAGTCGAGCAGATCCATGCCGCGAATCACATGAGTGATGCCCTGCGCCAGATCGTCCGCCACCACCGCCAGTTGATAGGCGAACAACCCGTCCTTTCGCAAAACCACGAAATCGCCGACCTCACTGTCGAGGCGCTGCTCCTGGCGACCCTGGAACAGGTCGTTGAACGCGATGACCCGGCCCTCGGGAACCCGGACCCGTACCGCTGCCGGCACCGTGGCAGGCACGTTGCGCGCCCGGCAGCGCCCGTCATAAATCCCGCCCATGGCCTGCACCACCTGGCGGCTGCAGTCACAACGGTAGGCAAGGCCCTTGGCGAACAGCCTGGCAACCAGGTCGCGGTAGTCATCGAGGCGGCTGCTCTGATACAGCACATCGCCATCCCAGTGGAGGCCGTGGCATTCCAACTGGCGCAGTATATGACTGGCGGCGCCCGCCACTTCCCGCGGCGGATCGATGTCCTCCATGCGCACCAGCCAGCGGCCACCTTCGGCGCGGGCATCGAGGTAACTGGCAAGGGCGGCTATCAAGGATCCGAAATGCAGATGCCCCGAAGGCGAGGGGGCGAAACGACCGATATAGGGGGCAGACATGAAAGGAGGAGATGGCGCCCACGCGATGCGGGGCGCCTGCGGGAATCAGGAGCCGGTGAGCTGGCGCTCCCGGATTTCATCCAAGGTTTTGCAATCGACACAGAGATTCGCGGTGGGGCGGGCCTCGAGACGGCGAATGCCGATTTCGATGCCGCACTGATCACAGAATCCGTAATCGTCGTTTTCGATGCGTTCGAGGGTGGAATCGATTTTCTTGATCAGCTTGCGCTCCCGATCGCGAGTCCGCAGTTCCAGGCTGAATTCTTCTTCCTGGGTGGCGCGGTCGGCCGGGTCGGGAAAGTTGGCAGCCTCATCCTTCATGTGGGAAACAGTGCGATCGACCTCCTCCATCAGCTCCTGTTTCCATGCGTAGAGCAGCTTCTTGAAGTGCTCACGCTGGTTGATGTTCATATACTCTTCGCCCTTTTTTTCCTTGTAGGGCTCGTAGCCGTGGAGGGCAATGGAGCCCGTTTTACTTGCCACGTTTTTTGCCATTCGTTCGCCTCACTTGTGCGTTCAAACTCAAACCCGCGTTTATAGTATCATGGCCGTCTTTTTTCAAGCCTATTTTGCTTTATCCCGCTTTGCCCGAGCGGCGGCCCCGCCTTAGCCTCCTGCAAAGGAAAAATCAATGCAAAAACGCGCATTTGCCGCAAAACAGCGGCACCTCACACCCTTCCGGGTGATGGATTTTCTCGATGCCGCGGTCCGCCTCGAGGCAGCGGGTCGCGACCTGGTCCGCATGGAAGCGGGACAGCCGACTTTCCCCCTGCCCGCGACGGTGGCCGAAGCCGCGCGCGCCGCGCTCCCTGCGGCCAACCTCTACACCGCGGCACTCGGCCAGGCCGCGCTGCGGGAAGCTATAGCACATCTCTATGACAGACGCTACGGCATCAGCCTCGACCCGGCGCGGGTGATCGTCACCACCGGCAGCTCCGCGGCACTGATGATGCTCTGTGATCTGCTCCTCGATCCGGGCGACTCCATGCTGCTGCCGGACCCCGGCTACCCCTGCAACGCAAACTTCGTGCGGCGCTGCAATGCGGATGTCATCAGCGTTGCGGTAAGCGCCGAGCACGACTACCAGCTGCGCGCCACGGACATCGAGCGCCACTGGCAGGCCACTACCGTCGGCGCCATCGTCGCCTCGCCCAGCAACCCCACCGGCGATGTGTTGAGCGCGGCGGCGCTGCGAGATCTCGGTGACGCGGTGCGCGCCCGCGGCGGCCACCTGATCGTCGACGAGATCTACCACGGCCTCAACTATACGGAGGAAGGTGACGTTTCGGTACTCAATGTGTGCGACGACGCCTTCGTGATCAACAGTTTCTCCAAGTATTTCGGGCTGCCCGGATGGCGTCTGGGGTGGATGGTGGTGCCCGAATCCGCCATAGCACCACTCGAGACCATGGCGCAAAACTTTTTCATCTCACCGCCCAACATCGCCCAGCAGGTGGCACTTGCCGCCCTGGCACCCGCCGCCATCGACGTTTACGAGGCGCGCCGCGAGCTGTTCCGGGCACGCCGCGATTTTCTGGTGCCCGCACTGCGCAATCTGGGTTTTGGCATTCACCGCAACCCGTCCGGGGCGTTCTACATCTACACTGACGTCGGCCGCCTGACCGATGACAGCGACGCGTTCTGCTGGCGCGTTCTAGAAGAAGCGGGAGTGGCCATCACGCCGGGCGCGGATTTTGGCGCCAACGGTGCGCGCACCCATGTGCGCCTGTCGTACACCGAAGACATGCCGCGCCTGGAAATGGCCGTCGAGCGGCTGGCTGCTTTTTTGGGAAATCGCCGTGAAATTTGATCCTCCGCTAACCCAGGCTACCCTGCTGTCCCGCTACAAGCGTTTTCTGATGGACGTTCGCCTCTCCGACGGCGAGGTGATCACCATTCACTGCCCCAATACCGGGTCCATGAAGAATTGTGTGGTGCCGGAAAGCCCTTGCTGGTTCTCCTGGAGTGAAAACCCCAACCGCAAGCTGCCAGGCACCATCGAGATCACCACCACGCCGCAGGGTTACCTCGCCGGTGTCAACACGGCACGCCCCAACCAACTGGTGAAGGAGGCGGTGCTCGCGGGGAAAATACCCGAACTCGCCGACTACCAGACGCTGCAGAGCGAAGTGAAATACGGCATGGAAGGCAGCCGCATCGATTTTTTGCTGGAGAACGACGACCACCACTGCTATGTGGAAGTGAAAAACGTCACCCTGGAAACCGGCAACGGCGTGATCGCCTTTCCCGATGCGGTAACCAGTCGCGGCACCAAACATCTGCGCGAACTGATGACCGTCGTCGACAGCGGCCACCGCGCCGTACTGTTTTTCTGCGTGCAGCACAGCGGCGCGCGCCAGGTGGTTCCCGCCGCCGACATCGATCCGCTCTACGCGGCCACCTTGAAACAGGCCGTGGCCGCGGGCGTGGAAGTTCTGGCCTACGGGTGCACGCTGTCGCCCCACGAGATCGCCATTGCCGACGCGATTGCTTTCAGTCTCGATGTCTGAGAAATTGCTGACAACTGACAACTGACAACTGACGTCATGCTGAATCACCGCCTGGCCGCACTCCTGGTACTGATCACCTGCGTGATATTGCCGATGCTGTTCTACTGGCTGACCTCACCCGGCATCACCTGGGTGCGGCCTTACATCATCTGGGGCATGGTCATCTTCGCCACCTGGCTGTGGCAGCGCCGGCGGGGCACGCTATGAATACCGCGCTGCCCGCCGCCCTGGCGATCTTTGCGATACTGTTCTTCGCCGTCGCGGCGCTCTCGCAATGGCGCAGGATACCCTGCTCGCTGTGGGAGCACCCCGCGATATTCGCCCTTTCCTACCTCGGCGCCAGCGGTGTCATCTTCTTCTTCGGCGCCATCGAAATGGTGGGACGCTACGGCGTTTCGGGGCTGATCGGGCTCGCAGCCTTTACTGGACTGTTCATCTTCTCGCCCCTGTTTCTCGACCCGATGCGCTGGATTTCCCGCAACCACGCCTTTGCCACCTTGCCGGACCTGCTCGTGTATCGCTTTCGCAGTCCGCTGGTGACACGGACCTGCTGCGCGTTGCTGGCGGTGGCGAGCCTGCCCATTGCCGCGGCCCAGCTCAAGATCGTCACGACGCTGTTGCCGGCTGGTGACGGGCTTTGGTTGATGGCGCTGATCACTGCCATCAGTGCCGCCTTCATCCTTCTGTACGGCAAACCTTCCAAGGTGGTGACATCCGTGCCGGGCATCACCAGCGTCGCCACACTGCTGACGCTGGCGGCCCTCTCGGGTTGCGGCTTTCTCGCCGTGAGCGCGGTATTTGGCGGCGTCGCCGAACTCAACGCCTGGTCACAAAGCTCGGGACAGGCCCAGGTGATCCTGCGCTTCGAGACCGCCTATGCCCTGATCCTGCTGTTCTTCCCCACCGCCTTCATCCTGCCCCAACAAGGCTTCATCCAGAATCTTTCCAACTGGTGGCCGCGCAGCACCAGCCCCGGCTGGATCGTGCCGCTGGTGATGTTGCTCGCCACGCTCCCCGTATTCCCCATCCTGTGGGCCGGCCTTGAACTGACACTGGATGCGCCCCTGCAGCACTACGTGCTGGTGCTGCCGCAGGTACTGGGCGCACCCTGGCTGCACCTGCTGAGCCTGGTCGCCATGCTGTTCATCGTCACGGGCCTGCTGTGCGTGACGGCCATCGCCCTCGGCAAGGTGATCGTCATCGCCTTTCTGATCAACGCCGACAAGCCCTTCTGCAACACCGACCTCGATCGCTGGATCGAGCGCCGGCGCCTGGTCGCCGCGCTGCTGTGGCTGGCCCTGGCGCTGGCGTACGCCGCAGTCAACGGCTCGTCCAGCGTCACCGATCTGACCATCACCGGCATGATCGGCATGATCCAGCTGCTGCCCGGCATCATCGCCACGCTGTACGTGCCACGCATCAATTACAAGGGCTTTCTCGCCGGCCTTGCCGTCGGTTCCAGCCTCTGGCTCTACGGCACCCTGACCCCCAACTTCTTCAATACCGCGCCACCGCACCTGTTCGGCATGACCCTCGCGCTCGGCCCCGAGAACTGGCCGTTCTGGCTCCTGGAATCGCTTGTCGCCAACCTTCTGGTGGCGCTGCTGGTGTCGCTGTTCACTGATATGTCCAAGGAGGAGAAGCAGTACGCCTTCCAGTGCATGGTGGACAACCTGCCCACCCCGCAGCGCCAGAGCCTCGAGATTTCCTCCGTCGAGGACATCCAGGCGCGCCTCGCGAGCTGGGTGGGCGCGCCCGCCGCGGCCCGGGAGATCAGCGCCGCGCTCGGCACGCTCAGCATCGGCGTCGACGACCACCGCCCCCTGGCGCTGCGCATGTTGCGCGATCAGCTCAACTACCAGTTGAGCGCCAAGCTCGGCACAGTGGCGACCGAGAAAATCATGAACAAGGTGATGCCCTTCGGCGCGGGCGCCGTGGTGGACGACATCAGCCTGCTGGAATCGCAGCTCGCCAGCGAGGGCAGCGCCCTGTCGGGACTGGCGGCGGAACTCAACAAGCTGCGCCTCTACCACAAACAGACCCTGGAAAACCTGCCGGTGGGCGTGTGCTCCATCGACTCCGATGGCGAGATCATGCTTTGGAACCTGACCCTCGCGAAATACACCGGGGTACCCGCCGCCGTTGCCGAAGGCGGCAATATCAGCGATATTCCCGAGCCCTGGGGCACCATTCTGGCCCGCTTCTGCGCCGATCCCGCCATCAGTTGGCCGGCGCACGAGGTCGATCATCCCAGCCAGGGTGCAAGCTGGTATCACATGAGTAAATACCGCGTCGACGAAAGCTCGCCGGTGTACTCGGGATATCAGATCGTGCTGCTGGAAGACGTCACCGAACGGCTGAAACTGGTCCGCGAACTCGGCCACGCCGAGCGCCTCACCTCGGTCGGGCGGCTCGCCGCGGGCGTCGCGCACGAGATCGGCAACCCCGTCACCGGCATTTCCTGCCTGGCCCAGGACATGATCGCGGAATCGCAGGAGGAGGAAACCCGCAAGAACGCCGGCATCATCCTCAACCTGACGGAGCGGATCTCTCTCATCGTGCGCACGCTGATGGATTTCTCGCGCAGCGACAGCCAGGAATCGCTCAGATCCATTGCCATCAAGGAGGCTGTCGACAGCGCCATTCAACTGCTGGAATTGGACAAGGGCGCCAAGGCGGTTGAATTTCGTACGCTAATTGCCCAAGATGTCGTTGTCCAGGGGGACCTCAATCAACTGACCCAGGTATTCGTCAACCTACTGTCAAATGCCCGGGACGCCAGCCAAAACGGCGATCCCATCGACGTGACGTGCGAATACCCGGATCCGCGCCATGTCGCCATCCACATCAGCGACAGAGGCAGCGGCATTCCTCAGGAGATTCTCGGTCGGGTGATGGATCCATTCTTCACCACCAAATACCCTGGACAGGGTACTGGACTTGGCCTGTCCCTCGTTTACAGTATCATGCGTTTCCACAGGGGGACGGTGACCATCACCAGTCCAGCGCAGCATGGCAGGGGGACTCGGGTAACCTTGCTTTTCGATGCTCGCAAATCAACCGTTGGACCCGACAACAGCGACACTGGTTTGCAGGCTGAAAAATGACGCAACGCATTCTTATCGTCGAGGATGAAGAAGTCATCCGCAACTCTCTCTATAAGCTGCTGGAGCGCAACGGTTACGACGTATGCGCCGCCGGCAACATCCAGGATGCCACCTCGCGCTTCAAACTCTCTGATTTCTCGCTGATCATCAGCGATCTGCGCCTTCCCGGCGCACCGGGCACGGACCTGATCAAACTTGCGGGCGAAGTGCCTGTGTTGATCATGACGAGCTATGCCAGTCTCAAGTCCGCGGTGGACACCATGAAGCTCGGCGCGGTGGACTACATTCCCAAACCCTTCGACCAGAAAGAAGTTCTCCAGTCCATCAAACGCATCCTCCACACCCAGCCCGAGCCCAAGACATTCCAGTCACCCACTCACGCCAGCCGCGGCATGATCGGCAACAGCGCGGCCATGAAGGAAGTGTTCAACATCATCCACAAGGTGGCGCCCACCGACGCCACCGTGCTGATCCACGGCGAAACCGGCACCGGCAAGGAACTGGTCGCCAAGGCGATCCACAACGAAAGTCGGCGCGCCACCAACCCCATCATCTGCGTCAACTGCGCGGCAATCCCGGAAACGCTCATCGAAGCCGAACTGTTCGGCCACGAGAAAGGCTCCTTCACCGGCGCCACCGAGAATCGCACCGGCCTTGTCACCGCGGCCGATGGCGGCACCCTGTTTCTCGACGAGATCGGCGAACTGCCACTGGAAGCCCAGGCGCGCCTGCTGCGGGTGCTTCAGGAAAGTGAAGTGCGCCCCATCGGCTCCGTCAAACCCCGCAAGGTGGATGTGCGCCTGCTGGCCGCCACCCACCGCAACCTGCAGAAACTCTGCCAGGAAGGAAAGTTTCGCGAAGACCTCTTCTACCGCATCAACGTCGTCAATCTCGACCTGCCGGCGCTGCGCGAGCGCGGCAAGGACGTGTTCCAGATCGCCGAGCATCTGCTCGCCAGCTTCTGCAACAAGATGGGCCGTCCTTTGCTGGAACTGGCGCCGGACGCCATTCAGGCGATCGCCACCTATACCTGGCCGGGCAACGTGCGCGAAATGGAAAACGCCATCCAGCGCGCGGTCATTCTGTGCGACGAGGGCCAGGCCATTACCCACGACTTGCTCGGTATCAATCTCTCGCTGGTGGAAATCGACAGCGAACCGGAATCGAACCTGATCGAACACCCTGGCACGGTCAGGCGCACCCTCGATAAGGACGTTCAGGAAGGTTTGTCGCTGGAAGATTATTTCACCCACTTCGTCCTGGAAAATCAGGATGCGATGAGCGAGACCGAGCTGGCCAAAAAGCTCGGCATCAGCCGCAAATGTCTGTGGGAGCGCCGTCAGAAACTTGGCATTCCGCGCACCAAGAGCGCCTGATCGCCCTTTCCTTCCCGCGGGCTCCCAGACGCATCCGGGGCCCTTTCTTTATCCGCATGCTCACGCAAACAGCCTTATACCCTGTCGAATAGGGAACTTTTTGGCAGGAGCTTTGGTCTATGGCGGTAAGTGATGATTCCAGCTCCACGAGAGCATAACAAAAACGTAACCTTTGTTACCTTATCCGAGAAGAAAGGTAACAAAAGTAACAGTATGCCTGTTTGTCCGTTTTCTCAGAAAAAACACAACCCAATGATTTAAAACAATTATTTTTATTGGCACGGAATGTGCTCTATTCTATGTATAAAAATAAAAGCACACTCGGCTAGATAACAATAAATCAGATAATAATGAGACTGACTGACAGGTTGCCCAATAGACTCAGGGGGGTTAGGACCCGAATCTAGGCATCTGGCGAACTAAGGGGAAGCGCAAGCTTCCCTTTTTTCGTTTCGCATCACATTAAGCGCCCTGTCAATACCCTATGCTAGAATGCCGCCACTTGAATTCCGGCGGCAAGCGCCCATGCTGAAAAGGCTGATCAAATTTCTCTCTCCCAACGGCACCCCCAGGGCCGCCCGCCGGGCGCCCCACGTCATTCCCTCGGGCAGCCACCCCCTGACACCCGACCACATCAGCAGCGGGGCCCGCAACGTCGTGGACGTCCTCAAAGGCCAGGGCTATCAGGCCTATGTGGTGGGCGGCTGTGTGCGGGATGCGCTGCTCGGCTTGCATCCCAAGGATTTCGATGTGGCCACGGATGCCACACCAGAGCAGGTTACAGCCCTGTTCCGCCGCTCGCGCATCATTGGCCGGCGCTTCCGCATCGTGCATGTCCACATGGGGCGCGAGGTGATCGAAGTCACCACCTTTCGCGCCGGCCACGGCGACGGCAACCACAAGGACGCCGTGCAGTCCGACCAGGGCATGTTGTTGCGCGACAATGTGTTCGGCAATATCGATGAAGACGCGCGGCGCCGCGACTTCACCGCCAACGCCCTCTATTACGACCCCCAGGCCAATACCCTCTACGATTACGCCAACGGTGTGCGCGACATCGAAAGTCGCACCCTGGTGGTGATCGGCGATCCGGAAACCCGCTACCGGGAAGATCCCGTGCGCATGCTGCGCGCCGCCCGCTTCGCGGCGAAGCTCGGCTTCTCCATCAGCCCGGAGTCGGCCGCCCCGATCGTTCCGCTCTCGGGCCTGATCGCCGACGTGCCTCCCGCGCGACTGTTCGACGAAGTGCTCAAACTGTTCCTCTCGGGCCACGCGCTGGCCACCTTCCGGCAATTGCAGGACTACCAGCTCAGCGCCCAGCTGTTTCCACAGACCGCGGAAATCCTGGCCCGGGACAGCTCGGGCTTTTACCTGGATTTCATCGAACAGGCGCTGACCAACACCGACAAACGCATCCGCACCAATCAGCGCGTCACACCCGCGTTCCTGTTCGCCGCGCTGCTGTGGCCCGCCGTCAATCACATGCGCGCCGAGTTCGAGGCGCGCGGCGAGACACCCGCCATGGCGATTCAGAAGGCGGGCGGGCTGGTCGTGGCACGACAGGTCAACCGTATCGCCATACCGCGGCGTTTCTCCCAGCCCATGCGCGAAATCTGGGATCTCCAGCAACGCCTGCCCAACCGCACCGGTACCCGCGCCGGTCACCTGGTATCCCTGCCGCGCTTTCGCGCCGCCTACGACTTCGTCCTGCTGCGCGAGCAGGCCGGCGAGGACCTGAACGGGCTCGGTCATTGGTGGACCCGCTATCAGGACGCAGATGAAAGCGGGCGCCGCAAGCTGGTCGAAGCACTCGGCCGCGAGCCCGCCGCCAAGCGCAAACGGCGCCGGCGTGCCCCGCGCAAGCCGCGCCCGCCAACGGAATCCTGATGACGCGGGTTACCGCCTACATCGGCATCGGCAGCAATCTCGACGACCCCTTGCAACACGCCACAGCCGCCATCAGCGATATCGCGGCCCTGGCCGACACGCAGCTGATCGGCCACTCGCGCTGGTACCGCAGCGCGCCCATCGGCCCGCCCGGGCAGCCGGACTACATCAACGGCGCAGCGGCGATCCGCACCGGCCTTGCACCCTGCGAACTGCTCGCCGCGCTCCAGGGCATCGAGGATCGCCACGGCCGTGTGCGCGGAGAGCGCTGGGGTGCGCGCACCCTTGACCTGGATATTCTGCTGTACGGCGCTTGCACCATCGCCAGTGCTTCCCTGTGCATCCCGCATCCGCGCCTCGCGGAGCGCAACTTCGTACTCTATCCCCTCGCCGATCTCGCCCCCGACCTGATGCTGCCGGATGGCTCAGCCGTGGTTGAACTATTGGCAAACGTTTCCTCAGCGGGTATCGTGCCGCTCTCGCCTGGAGGCTGACGTGGACTCCCTGAAAAACGACATCTCGATAGATCTCTCGCAACAAAGCCTGCCGGGCTTCATCGCCATCGAAGGCTCCATCGGAGTCGGCAAGACGACACTCGCGCGCCGCCTCGCCACCAGCTTCAATTACGACACCCTGCTGGAACTGGCAGAAGAGAATCCGTTTCTGGAAAGGTTCTACCAGCAGGGCACCTCCGCGGCGCTGGCGACGCAGTTGTTCTTCCTCTTTCAGCGTGTGCGCCAGCTCCAGGAGCTACGCCAACGCGACATGTTCGCTCCGGTTCGCGTCGCGGATTTCCTCATCGACAAGGACCCCCTGTTCGCCCAGGTCACGCTGGATCCACACGAGCTGGATCTGTACCGCAAGGTCTACGAACAACTGGCGGTGGACGCTCCCACGCCGGATCTGGTGATCTACCTGCAGGCGCCCACCGAAGTGCTGCTGGAGCGCATCCAGCGCCGCGGCACGCCCATGGAACAGAACATCTCAAGGGAGTACCTGGCCGCCCTCAACGAGGCCTACACCCAGTTTTTTTACTATTATGATCAGGCACCGCTGCTGATCGTGAACGCCACCGAGATAGACCTGGTGAACTGTGCCGAGGATTATAAGAACCTGGTTGATTATCTGCTGACGGTAAAGTCCGGCAGACATTACTACAACCCCGCACCTCACATCTGACCGCACGCCGGCCTGCCAGAAGATTGACCAAGGGTTTGCCCATGAAATCCATTTCCTTGTCCACACTGAAGACCATGAAAGGCAACGGCGAAAAGTTTGCCGTGCTGACCGCCTACGACGCCAGCTTCGCGCACCTTGCCGAGGCCGCCGGTATCGAAGTGATGCTGGTGGGCGACTCCCTCGGCAACGTAGTGCTGGGCTACAACAGCACCGTGCCGGTGACCATGGACGACATGCTTCACCATACGCGCGCGGTGAGCCGCGGCAACAGCAAGTCGCTGCTGGTGGCCGACTTGCCCTATATGGCCTACGCCAGTGAAGAGCAGGCCATGACCAACGCCGCGGCGCTCATGCAGGCCGGCGCGCAGGTCGTGAAGCTCGAGGGCGGCGCCTGGCTGGAGTCCACCGTGCGCAAGCTCTCCGAACGCGGCGTACCGGTATGCGCCCATCTCGGCCTTACTCCGCAGTCCGTGGACAAACTCGGCGGCTACAAGGTACAGGGCAAGGACGCGGATGGCGCGGCGCAAATACTGCGCGACGCCCAGTGTCTGCAGGACGCCGGTGCCGACCTGCTGGTACTGGAATGCGTGCCCAGCGGCCTGGGCGCCGACATCAGCGCCAAACTGAAAATCCCCGTGATCGGTATCGGCGCCGGACCGGGAACGGACGCGCAGGTGCTCGTGCTTTACGACATGCTGGGCATCTCTGCACGCGCACCCAAATTCGCCAAAAACTTTCTCGGCGAAACCGGCACCGTGCTCGGCGCCATGGAAGCCTACGGCGATGCCGTCCGACGCGGCACGTTCCCCGCACCAGAGCACGGCTTCAGCTGAGGATCGCCCTTGCTCTGTGGTGGAGCTATAAGCTGTAAGCTTTAAGCTTTAAGTTGAACGGTGGCAGAACTCTGTTCTTCCCGTGCTCCTGCTTAAAGCTTATAGCTCGCGCGGCATCGTGCGAGACAGCCTCTTGAATTTCGTTCCTGTGTAAAACCCTGACAGAACTCCACTCTGTCAACCCAATTCAGAAATGTCCCCTTTTGTCCCAGGCAGAAATGTCCCCTTGCGAGAGGGCTCGGTCAAGACTGTAGTGGCGCTTGTTTAGCCCGGAAATCTCACCGCTGTAATTGAAATAGGCCTCTATCTGGTGCATAAAGTAAGAGCGACCAAGCACTTACATCGCACAAGAGGAAGAGGCCTATGCGTACAGAGTGTAATCCCAATCAGTTTGAATTTCACCCCGTTGGACGCCGGGATGTGGTGGGCAGTTTCGATGGGGGTCGGCTCAGCACGGACGGCGGTGGTCTGCTGCTGCGCGAGGTGGATCGCCGCCTCGGGCTGCTCGAGCGTGTGGCGGGGTGTTTTACGGATTACCGCAACCCGAACAGTATCGAGCACAGCGTGCAGGCCCTGGTGGCGCAACGGATTTATGGTCTGGCGCTGGGTTACGAAGATCTCAACGATCACGATGCGCTGCGTGCGGACAGCACCCTGGCGCTGCTGGCGGGCAAGCGCGATCTCACGGGCCAGGCGCGCGAGCGGGAGCGCGACAAGGGCTATCCGCTGGCGGGGTCGAGCACCTTGAATCGCCTGGAGCTGACCACCCCGGCGTCGGCGGCGTCGCACCGCTACAAAAAGATCGCCGCGGATGCGGAGGCCTTCGATCGCCTCCTGGTGGATCTGTTTCTCGAATCTTACGCGCAAGCGCCGCGCGAGATCTGGCTGGACCTGGATGCCACTGATGATCCCCTGCACGGTCAACAGGAAGGCCGCTTCTTCCACGGCTACTACCGCTGCTACTGCTATCTGCCCCTGTACATCTTCTGCGGTGAACAGCTGCTGTGTGCGCGGCTGCGACCGTCGAGCCAGGATGGTGCGGCAGGCAGTGTGGAGGAACTGACACGCATCGTGGCGCAGATTCGCACCCGCTGGCCGAACACGCGGATCGTGATCCGCGGTGACTCGGGCTTCTGTCGGGACGCCATCATGCAGTGGTGTGAAACGCAGAATGTCAGCTATGTACTTGGCCTGGCCCGTAACGCACGGCTGCGCGCGGCACTGGAGCCTGAGATGGCCGAAGCGCGCGAGGAACATGAGAACACCGGCCAAGCGGCGCGCCGGTTCCGCGACTTCCGTTATCGCACTCATTCATCCTGGTCGTGTGAACGGCGTGTCATCGGCAAGGCCGAATACCTGCCCAACAAGGAAAATCCGCGTTTTGTCGTGACCAATCTGCCTCGCCACCGCGGGGACGCAAGGCACCTGTATGAGCGCCTGTACTGTGCCCGCGGCGAGATGGAAAACCGCATCAAGGAGCAGCAGTTGGGGCTGTTCGCCGACCGCACCAGCACAGCGACGTTGCGTGCCAATCAGCTGCGCCTGTACTTCTCCTCGTTTGCGTATGTGCTGATGCAGGGCTTGCGGCGGCTGGGTCTGGCCGGTACTGCGTATGCGAAAGCGCAGAGCACGACCATCCGGGTGAAGCTGTTGAAGATTGCGGCACGCGTCCGCGTGACGGTGCGCAAGGTATGGTTGTCCTACTCCGAGGCGTACCCTTACGCCCGCGACTTCGCTCGAATCCTCGCCAACCTGCGCCGCCACCCCATCTGGGTGCCGCCCGACTGATTGCATTTGCACTGGCTCACCGGCTGACAGGGTTACCGCCACCGGTAGCCCGGGAATCCTGCGTCCGCAAATCAGCCCTTCGGCCTCTTGGGCACCTTGCCGGTCGTTACAGAGGTGAAAATACGGCTCAGTGTGTCACGCCGACGTGGTGCGGCCACGAGTTTGGCAAGGATCAGGGCTCAGAGGGTGCAAAACGCCCTTGAGTTTGGAATCGGTGAGATAAGCGGGTTAGGGGAGATCGGTATCCGCCTCCAAGGGTGATCGGCGGGTGGTTTGTAGGCGGGTCGCTGCTGTTGTGCTGCTTTGGCTTGCTCTACGCTCTGGTGAACACTTTTCTCGTCATCAAGAGGTGCCGGGGGCTCGCCTTGCGCCAGCAGTCGGTAGGCCAGTGAACGCCCCTGATGCAGGAGGGTCACCTGTCCGCTGGCGTGTTCGCAGACTGTCACCTTGGCGCCCCGCAAGCGATAGCCCTTGCCGGCATGCTGGATCTGGTACTCACGATTGCAGAACTGGAGCGTGAGGTTTTTGGACAGGGTGCGGGTGTGGTGAAGGGCGAGGATTTGGTTGATCTCTTCGGCGTCATGGAGCACTGCCCGATGGCTATCGACAGGGCTTTGTGGCGCGGTTGCAAAGCGCTGGTTGTAGCGCGCCATGAAGGTGGGCAGCCAGGCATTGGCGGTGTCGATGTCGCTGATAGCCGCCAGCCGCATCGCCTTGACCAGACGATCCTGGAGGGTGCTGTTGGCGCGTTCGACCCGGCCCTTGGCCTGAGGGGTGTTGGCGTGGATGAGGGCGATATCCAGGGTTTTGAGGGCACGGGCGAACTGTGTCAGCTCTCCGTCGTGATCGGGATGGTTGTGGCGGAAAATACTGTGCTTGTCCGAGTACAGGGCGACGGGGCGGCCATGGGTGGCCAGCGCATCGGCGAGGGTGTCCATGTAGGCTCGGGTGGTCTCGGCGGGGGCGAAGCGCAGGGCCAGCAGGGCGCTGGTGGCATCGTCAATGAAGACGATCAGTGAGCAGGCGGGAGCGCGCCCTTCAAACCAGTCATGGGGTGAGCCATCGATCTGTACCAGTTCGCCCCGGCAGGGTCGACGCGGTCGGCGTTGATGGATCCGTGCCTGGCGGCGCCGCTTCGGTCGCCAGAGTTGATCAGCCATCATCCATTGGCGGAGGGTCTCGGGTGAGATGCGGTAGCCGTGGTACTCCAGGAGCATCTCGCTGGCCAGGGTGGGGCCAAAGTCGGCGTACCGTGTGCGCACCAAGGCGAGTATCGCGTCACGGATGGGCTGGGCGATGGCGTTGTTTGGGCGCTTGCCGCGCTGGCGGGACACCAGGGCAGCAGCGCCACCCTCCCGATAGCGGCGCAGTAGGCGCCTGATCTGTCGCGTACTCACCCCCAGCTGTCGGGCGGCATCTTCTTGCTTCAACTGGCGTTGCTGGACGGCCTGAATGACACTCAGCCGATCGACTTCTTTGTGGCTCAAAGTAATGCACTCCTCCGTCACAGCCCCTCCTCAACTCAAAAGGGGACATTTTAGAATTGGACAAAGAGGACATTACTGCTTGGGGCTAACAGACAGAACTCCACTCTTGCAATGCTCCTGCTTAAAGCTTACGGCTTATAGCTCGCTCCCTCCCACGCAAGACAGTCTCTGACTCCTCAAACCTGCACTCCCACCATCGTGCAATCAGCGCGCCATCACTTTGCCACGTCTTGTATGGCAAACTCCGTGCTCGACAAATGGTATCAAATGATTATATCGTGGGATTCAAATTCTTTACTTCCCCGGTGACGGCGAGGATAATCGGCGCACCGAACGGAGAGGCCCGACGGCCTCCCGGATAAAAATATCAATCGGAGTGAGAGGCAGACCTGTGTACAGGGCAACCACGATTCTTCCTATGACCGCTTGCCCGGCCGCCGAGCTCTTCTGCTCCGGATGTTTATACGGCCACATCTTGAATAGACCATTCCTACAATCATAAGGAGCCCACCATGACGCGATCCACTTTCAACAAACTCGCCCTGTCATCCGTCATTTCCGCATTGTCGACACCTGTCCTGGCGCAGGGTTTCGCCCTCGAGGAAATCATCGTCACCGCGTCGAAACGCGAACAGTCCCTTCAGAACGTGCCCATCGCCGTTACCGCCCTGTCGGCGGAAAAGCTGGTCAGTTCCGGGGTGAGCGATGTGGAGGACATGACCGTGGTCACTCCCGGCCTGACGGTGGGTTATCAGGGCGGCGGCGTGGTCCTCTACCTGCGCGGCGTGGGCAGTTCGGATGTCACCGCAGGCGCGGAAAGTGCCATCGCCATGTATGTGGACGGCGTCTATATGCCCGAGAGTTACGGCAACCAGATGGCCTTCAACAACATCGAGCGCATCGAGGTCCTGCGCGGTCCCCAGGGCACCCTGTTCGGCCGCAATGCCACCGGCGGCCTGATCAACATCGTCACCAAGGATCCCGGCCAGGAAACCTTCATCGACGCCAGCGTTTCCTACGGTAATTACGATACCGTCGGCGCCAAGTTCTACGGTTCCACGGGAATTGCCGACGATCTCACCGCCGACCTGTCGCTCTACTATTCCGATCAGAGAGAGGGTTTTGGCACCAACGTCGCCAACGGTCGCGACACCAATATCACACAGGAGCTTCTGCTGCGCTCGAAGTGGCTGTGGACACCGGGCGATGACACCCGCGTCAGCCTGGCGCTGGACTACACTGACATCGCCACCGACAAGGGCACCGCCTACCGTCTGCTCGGCAACAGCAGATCGCTGATGGAAGGTACGCCGCATCCGGGCGGGTTTTACGACATCAACGCCAACTTCCAGCCGATCACGGAAGTGGAAGGCTGGGGCGCATCCCTGAACATTCGCCACGCCCTCGCCTGGGCCGACTTCGTGAGTATCAGTTCCTATCGCGAGACCGAAGTCTTTTTCATGTTCGACAACGACATCACCCCCGTTCCGGCGATCGATGTGACGGCCGACCTGCAGACCCGCCAATCCATCAGTCAGGAGTTTCAGCTGGTCTCCACCGCCGACGGCCCCCTGACATGGATTGCCGGGCTCTACTACTTCAACGACGACGCCGGCTTCGACGACCCACGCGGCCTGGTACTCAGCGGGGTGGCGCTGCCCACCTATCCCGCCACCCCCCATACCATCAACATGATAGACACGGAATCCTACGCCATCTTCGGCGAGGGCACCTATGAACTCACGCCAACCACCCGCCTTACCCTCGGTGCGCGCTGGACCCGGGACGAGCGCAAGCTCGATGGCCGTGTCGATCTCTTCATGCAGGGCGAAGGCGTCATTCAAACGATCCCGAATTCCAGTCTCGGCACGGAAAACCGCCTTTCCTATGAAGAGCCCACCTATCGCGCCATTCTGGATCACGATTTCAGCGACAATGTCTTCGGTTTCGTGTCCTACAGCAGAGGTTTTCGCAGCGGCAGTTTCGCAGTGGTGGACGCCTCCAATCCGCCGTTCGAACCCGAAACGCTCGACGCCATCGAGATCGGCTTGAAAACCCAGTGGATCGATCGCCGGCTGACACTGAACCTGGCGGCGTTCGACTACAGCTATGAGAACATGCAGTTCGTCATTCAGCGCGGCATCACCACGGTGACCGACAATGCCGCCGAATCCAGCATCCGCGGTTTCGAGATCGAGTCATCCTTTGCCGCGACACCCAATCTCGACCTTTTCCTGACTGCCTCCATTCTGGATACCGAATACGATTCGTTTCCCGAAGCGGCCAGGTCCATTCCCGTTGCCAGCGGTGGCAACGAGGTCACGTCGGCGGATGCTTCGGGCAACAAGATCATGAGAACCGCGGATCTGACGCTCACCGCGGGTACCAACTACCACCTGCCGACGGCACTGGGCGACTTCGACGTCAACTTGACTTACTATTACAACGACGGCTTTTACTGGCACCCGGAAAACCGTCTCAAGGAAGATGCCTACCATATCGTCAATGCCAACATCACCTGGTCACGGGCCAACAGTCCTGTCAGCCTGATGGTCTACGGCAAGAACCTGCTCGACGAGGAGTATTCCATTTACACGGAAACCGGCCCCTTCGCCGACCAGTTTTCACCCGGCGCGCCCTTGACCTTCGGCGTGGAGCTTCGCGCCCAGTATTGATGAGCACCGGCATTGTTTCACCGCCATGAACATAAGGTAAAAAACCATGTCCTACACCGGTCCCGACGAATATCCGATCAGGGAAATTCCCGACACACCGCTTTGGAGCGAGAATTTCGCAGCCATGTTCACCGACTCCAGGTCCGACCTTGCCGTCATGTACAGCTGTGGGCGCTGGCAGGGAGACACCACCATGTGGCGTGAATTCGTCATGGTGTCTTTCCCCGATGGCCGTTTCCTGTTCCACCGCGGCTATGGTCGCAACGGCGACGCGACCGGCCCCGGCGGCTGTTTGTCGAAATACGACATACTGGAGCCCGGCAAATCCGTGAGAATGCGTTTCGACGGCCCGATGAGCGAGACCACCAGTGAATTCCTGATCCACAACAGCCCGCTCAACGACCCACCCGCCAAACGCTGCACCATGGACCTGCGTTTCGATTCCGATCTGCCCGTATGGAACATGAAGGGCGATTCCGCGGAGGCCTCGACGATGGCCGGCGGTATCCACATCGATCATATCGGCAAGAGCAACGGTACCATCAGCTACGATGGCAAGACCTATACGCTGAGCGACGGTTACGCCGTGCGCGACCACAGCAGGGGCGTGCGCGACATGACCCACTTCGGCGCTCACTGCTGGGTCAACGGCACCTTTCCGGGCGGGCGCGCATTCTACGTGTATGCCATGCGGGCGCAGGGCAGTGATCGCCTGGGAATGAGCAATGCCGCCATCGATCAGGACGGCATCCTGTACAACGCCACCGTGGCCCACGTCGAACTCATCGACGGCCCCGGCTTCGCGGGCAAGCCCCACCGCGTGGTGCTCGACAGCGAGTTGGGGCGCATGGATATCCAGATCAGCAAGGTCACCAACATCTTCCCCTATTCGATGGTGATGCCCTTCGACACCGCGCTCGGCCTGATCACCCATCGCAAGGCGGCGGTGATGTACGATGAATTCGTGCAACTCAGCTGGGATGGCAAACAGGGCGTCGGCTGGTCGGAACGGGGATTCGCCAAGGAGCCGCTGTAAACCCTGTGGTTGCCAAAGAAACACCGCCAAACTTGCAGGAACCTGTCGGTGTGGGGACCTGCCTATGTAGCCTGCCTGCAGGCGACATTTTGAGTGGAGGGTCGCTTGCAGGCAAGCTCCTACAAGGCCTGCCGTGGAAACCGCGGCTGTGCATGACTACAATAGTTTTCCGCCCCAAACCGAGCAGCGCCTATGAACAACGATTTTCAACATCTGATTGACCCGCGCGATCTGGGCCTGCTGCAGGGCGATGTGCTGATCCTCGATCTGTGCGCCAAACAGTACGCCGAGGGACACATTCCCGGCGCCATCCATGTCTCTCCCGCCGAGATCATGGGCGGGCAAGCACCCGCGCCCGGTAAACTGCCCGACAAGGCGCGTCTCGATATGCTGTTTTCCCGCATCGGCTACAGCCCCGCCAGAACCCTGGTGCTGTACGACGACGAGGGCGGCGGCTGGGCCGGCAGAATGGCGTGGGTTCTCGACGTCATCGGCCACGACGACTGGTTTTACCTCGACGGGGGCCTGCGCGCCTGGATGCAGGAAGGGCTGCCCCTGGAGAGCGCACCCGTGCACCCGACGCCTGGCCGCTGCGACCTGAACATCGACACGGCGCCAACCATCGAGGCGGAAGAGATCATGGCGAGTCTCGGTGCCGATGATTTTCTGGTTTGGGATGCACGCAGCCGCGCCGAGTACGACGGCACCCGCGCGGTATCGCAGCGCGGCGGCCACATTCCCGGTGCCGTGCATTGTGAATGGACCACGTTGATGGACCCCGCGCGCGGCCTGCGCATTCGCAGCGATGCCCGCGACCTGCTGCGCACGCTCGGCATCACTCCCGACAAGAACATCGCCACCCACTGCCAGAGCCACCACCGTTCGGGCTTCACGTACCTGGTGGCCCGCATTCTGGGTTATCCTCGCATCCGCGCCTATCACGGCTCCTGGTCGGAATGGGGCAACCGCCTCGATACGCCGGTAGAAACCAGCAATTGATTGCATTCGCGGCCTTGGTCGCGACTGCAAAACCACCTCGCTCGCCAGCCCCTGTAGGAGCCTGCCTGCAGGCGACAAATGTCGGTGGCAGGTCGCCTGCAGGCAGGCTCCTGCAGGTGCGTCCACCCTCAATGATGTATGCCATGACCAAGCAATCCCCCAGCAACACCCGCCACCACCGCGATGAGCTGTTCATCGCCCTGCAGCGCCTGTTGCCGCAGCACAGCCTGTCGCGCCTGCTCGGCAGGTTCGCCGAGAGCGAGCGGCCCTGGCTGAAAGATTTTCTGATTCGCCAGGCCGTTGCCCATTACGGCATCGACCTGAGCGAGGCCCGACTCAAGAGCACCACCGACTACCCCAGCTTCAACGCGTTCTTCACCCGCCACCTGGATGACGGCGCGCGCCCCATCGCCAGCGGCGAAAAAGTGTTCGTTTCACCAGCCGACGGCGCCATCAGCCAGATCGGTGACCTGAGCGCCGGCAACATCATCCAGGCCAAGGGCTTTGCCTACTCGGTGCAATCGCTGCTCGGCTGTGACGAAGCCACCGCGGCCACCTTCGAGCAGGGCTCTTTCGCCACCATCTATCTATCGCCGCGGGATTACCACCGCGTGCACATGCCCTTCGACGGCGAGCTCAAAAGCGCACTCTACGTCCCCGGCAAACTGTTTTCCGTCAATGATGCAACCGCAAGCCGGGTGGATGGCCTGTTTGCCCGCAACGAGCGGCTCAGCTGCCTGTTCGACACCTCGGAGGGATTGCTCGCGGTCGTGATGGTGGGCGCGCTGTTCGTCGCCGGCATCGAATCGGTATGGCAGAAGCACTACAGGCCGCGCGCGCCCCAGGCGCGCCTCTTCGAACCCAAACTACCGCTCGCGAAAGGCGCGGAAATGGGCGCCTTCAAATTTGGCTCGACGGTGATCGTGGTCTCCGAAAAAGCGCTGCGCTGGGAGGAGAAATACGGGCCGGGCAGTGCCTGTCGCATGGGAGAGGCACTGGGCAGTTTCGAGTGACACCCTTCACCTGTGGATGCCGGGTCTACACCCATGGCGATCGTCATTGGTGGACAGGGCTGCGCCATTGTCCACCCTACGCGGAACGCGGAACCTGGAGACTTACTTGAAAAGCTTGTCTTTGAGGCTCGCCAGCAGTCCCCTGGTTTCGGGTTTTCCCGCTGACGCCTTTCGCCGCGTTGAGGATGTGTTGAGAAACGCGTCGGAAACCGCGAGCAGATTGACGTCGTAGACATCCGGCTCGAGATCTCTGGCGATGGTCACCTTGGGCACGCTGGCGATGTTGGCGCGGCCGCTGGCGGTCAGAATCTGGCGCGCCGCCGCTTCATCCTTGAGATCGATGAACACACAGCCGTCACCCAGTTCATCCGCATCCGGCGAGCGGTCGAGCACCGCGATGGTGGGCGACAGCCGCGAGTCGGGATTCTGCTCCATGACGATACCCAGATCACCGGTGGTGAGCTCCACGATGGTGCCGGTGGGATACAAGCCGATCGATTGAATGAACTTGACGACCAGATCTTCCTGGAAGCGCTTGTCGCGCATGTTGTAGATGAGGCTCACCGCGCGCGACGGCGCCACCGGGTGGAGCGACTCCCGCGGGCTGGAGATGGCGTCGTACTCGGTGGCGATACCCACGATGCGGGCGTGCAGGGGAATCTGGCCACCGCCCACACCCTGGGGGAAACCGGAACCGTCATAACGCTCGCAGTGATAGCGCACCACCGTGATGACCTTGGGGTCGAGGTTTTCGATGGTGCGGAGAATTTCCACGCCGTGGTCGACAAAGCTGCGGTAGACGTCCTCTTCCTCCACCGATCTGCGGCTGCTCTTCAGAATGCTTTTGGGAATGCCGATCTTGCCCACGTCCTTGAGCAGCGCGCCCATGGCCAGCAGCGCGATGTCTTCCTTGCTCATGCCCGCATAGCGCCCGAACTGGGCGGAGAGCATGGAGGTGCGCAGCGCGTGGTCGTAGGTGTGCAGATCCGTATGGCGCAGACGCATCAGCCAGTTGAAGGCATCCGGGCAGCGCAACACGCTGGCGACCATGTCGTCGACGGACTTCTTCAGCCCTTCCGCATTGGTGAGCCGGCCTTTTGCGATCTGCTTGTGAAGCAGGGTCAGCTGGCCCTTCAATTCACGAACGATCGCCTCGGCCCGCGCGGCCTCGAGCCGCAGAGGAACGGTTTTGCGGTACACCCCCTGGCGAATATCGATGGGCTTGGGCGGCGTGGCGGCCTGGTTCCTGGGATCTATGCGCCGGTGAGGGAGGTCGTAGAGTTCGGGGGCCTCGGCCTTCTCGCTACTGTCGCCGTCGCTTTCGGTAGAAAAAATCCGCGTACCGGGGGGCGGCGAGCGTCCACGGGTGACATCGATATAGACATGGACGCTGAAACTCTTGACCTTCTCGATGTCGCGGGCATCCTTGATGTGGAAGCCCTGCAGCGGAAAGGGTGTTTGCGACCACGGTCGGTCAAGCCCCGAGACGAACATCCCGGTGACAAGATCCTGTGCGCTGATCTGCACCCGCTTTATTGCCATTTTTCAACCCGTATCAGCCCAGCTGGCTGAGTATCTGCCACGCGAACAATTCCGCCTAGCCAATATAGGCCTTCTGCGCTCATTGGCAACGGTCTTTAACCAGACGGTCTGTTTTGGCGACGAATGACATGTTTACCCTCAATCCTGGTGGTATTTTTCCGACATGCTGTGAACCCGCTCGACCAGATCGGCAACGCGGCCGGGATCGATGTCCGGGGTGATGCCGTGCCCCAAATTGAAGACGTGACCGCTGCCGGCGCCAAATTCGGCGAGCACCCGGTCGACTTCCGCGCATACCACCTCTGTGGACGCGCGCAGTACCGCCGGATCGAGATTTCCCTGCAGTGCGATGCGGTCACCGACCCTCGCGCGCGCCTGCCCCAGGTGAGTGGTCCAGTCGACACCGGCGGCGGAACAGCCACTGTCGGCTATCGCTTCCAGCCACTGGCCACCCCCTTTGGTGAACAGGATGACCGGCACCTCGCGGCCCTGCGCTTCGCGCTTGAGGCCGGCGATGATCTTGTTCATGTAGGCCAGGGAAAAGGTCTGATAGACACTGTGGCCGAGGGCGCCGCCCCAGCTGTCGAAGATCTGCACGGCCTGGGCGCCGGCGTCGATCTGGGCATTCAGATAGTCGATGATGGACAGGCTGAGCTTTTCGAGCAGCTGGTGCATCCACTCCGGCTTTTCATAAACCCAGTACTTGCTGCGTGTGAAATCGCGGCTGCTGCCACCCTCGATCATGTAGGTGGCGAGTGTCCAGGGGCTGCCGGAGAAGCCGATCAGCGGCACCTGGCCATTGAGTTCGCGGCGGATGGCCGCCACCGCATCGGTGACATAGGGCAGATCGCGGCTCGTGGATATGACGGGAAGACGCTCGACATCCTGCTCGCTTTCGAGGCGCTTGCGAAAGCGCGGGCCCTCGCCTTCGGCAAAGTAGAGCCCCAGCCCCATGCCGTCGGGGATGGTGAGAATATCGGAAAAAAGTATCGCGGCATCGAGTGGAAAGCGGCGCAATGGTTGCAGAGTGACCTCACAGGCCAGCTCGGTGTTCTTGCACAGCGACAGGAAGTCGCCGGCCTGGGCGCGGGTGGCGCGGTACTCGGGCAGATAGCGGCCCGCCTGGCGCATGATCCAAACCGGGGTTCTGTCCACCGGCTGACGCAAAAGAGCACGCAGGAAACGATCATTCTTGAGTTGGGTCATTTTTTTGGGGGTCTGACGTCTGACGCCGGACGTCTGACGCTTGAGCCTTCTCCAGTAGCTAGCAGGCCGGCTATCTTAACCGATTCTGGCGTTGTTCGGCTGAGTTGCACGTTTCACGCTTCACGTGGGCGGTTGCGGCGATGACCGCACATTACACAGTAGTCGGAAGTTTAGGCTACGAACCTGTAGATCTCTATGCTGTGTAGGGGCAATTCATGAATTGCCCCTACGGTATGACGCGGTGGCGGGCAAGGCTGCACCGGTGCCACTCGCTCGATCCTTCTTGGCGTCCAGCGTCAGACGTCAGACATCCAGATAATCCAGTATCCCCTCCGCCGCCTGGCGCCCTTCCCAGATTGCCGTCACCACCAGGTCGGAGCCGCGCACCATGTCGCCGCCGGCGAAGATCTTGGGGTTGGTGGTCTGGAATTTGTAGGTTTGCTCCTCCGCTGCGATCACGCCGTCCCAGTCGTTGAGTTCGACACCCTCGGGCTGCAGCCAGGCCGGTGGGCTCGGCCGGAAGCCGAAGGCCACCAGCACCACGTCGGCGGGCAGTATCTGTTCACTGCCGGCAATCACTTCGGGGCGGCGCCGGCCCTTGGCATCGGGTTCGCCGAGGCGCGTCTCCACTACCTTGACGCCTTCGATCCGGTCGCCGCCCAGGATCTCGACGGGCTGGCGGTTGAACAGAAACTGGACGCCCTCCTCTCTGGCATTGTGCACTTCGCGGCGCGAGCCGGGCATGTTTTCCTCGTCGCGGCGGTAGACACAGGTGACCGACGCCGCACCGAGGCGAATGGAGGTGCGATTGCAGTCCATGGCGGTATCGCCGCCGCCGAGCACCACCACGCGTTTGTCAGCAACGTCGACATACTGGTCGGGGTCGGTTTCCCAGCCCTGATTGCGGCGCACGCTGGCCACCAGAAACGGCAAGGCGTCGTGGACACCGGGCAGGTTTTCGCCGGGGAAGCCGCCTTTCATGGCGTTGTAGGTGCCCATGCCGAGAAATACCGCATCGAACCCGGCAAGCAGTTCGTCGATGGCAATGTCGCGGCCCACTTCGGTATCGAGGCGGAATTCGATGCCCATGCCCTCGAACACCTCGCGGCGCTTGCGCATGACGGATTTTTCGAGCTTGAACTCCGGAATCCCGAAGGTGAGAAGACCGCCGATCTCGGGATAGCGATCGAACACCACCGCTTTCACACCGGCGCGCGCCAGTACGTCGGCACAACCGAGCCCCGCCGGACCGGCGCCGATGATCGCGACCCGCTTGTCCGTCCATTTCACCTGTGACAGGTCGGGCTTCCAGCCCATGGCAAAGGCGGTGTCGGTGATGTACTTTTCGACACTGCCGATGGTGACCGCGCCAAAGCCGTCATTGAGGGTGCAGGCCCCTTCGCACAGACGATCCTGGGGGCAGACCCGACCGCACACCTCGGGCAGCGTATTGGTCTGGTGGCTCAGCTCCGCCGCCTCGATGATGTTGCCTTCGGCAGCCAGTTTGAGCCAGTTGGGAATGTAGTTGTGCACCGGGCACTTCCACTCACAATAGGGGTTGCCGCAGGCGAGACAGCGATGGGCCTGGCCCGCTGCCTGCTTCTCCTTGAAGGGCTCGTAGATTTCCACGAACTCGATGCGGCGCGCCGCAAGATCCTTCTTCTCCGGATCCTGGCGACCAACGTCGAGAAACTGAAAGGGGTTCTTCAAACGCTCTGTCATGGCATGAGTCCTCTGTTACTGCGGCGCCGCGACGGTGTTTTCCCACAGGCGCGCCAGAGACGCCGCCTTGGGTTTGACGAGCCAGAACTTGCGCGCGAAATCGCTGAAATTTTCCAGAATCTCACGCCCCCAGGCGCTGTTCGTGTCCGCTGCGAACTGGCCGATGAGAAACTCCAGGTGATGGCGGTAAGCCTCGGCGTTCTCGCGGGTGATGCGCTGGGCTTCCACCAGTTCCATGTTGATGCGGTCGGCAAAGGTTCTGTGCTCGTCGAGTACATAGGCGAAGCCGCCGGTCATGCCGGCGCCGAAGTTGTAGCCGGTGTCGCCCAGCACCACCACGATGCCGCCGGTCATGTATTCGCAACAGTGATCTCCGGCGCCTTCCACGATGCCGATGGCCCCGGAGTTGCGCACCCCGAAGCGCTCACCCGCGATGCCGGAGGCGTACAGCCTGCCGCCGGTGGCACCGTAGAGGCAGGTGTTGCCGATGATGGGGGTATCCTTCGTGCTGAAGCGGCTGCCCTCGGGTGGGCTGACCACGATCTTGCCACCGGCCATGCCCTTGCCCACATAGTCGTTGGCATCGCCGCGCAGGTAGATATCGAGGCCCCCCGCATTCCACACGCCCAGCGACTGGCCGGCCACGCCGCTCAGGTTCAGGCGCAGGGGAGAATCCGCCATGCCCTGATTGCCGTGGCGTTTGGCGATTTCCCCGGACAGGCGCGCGCCGATGGCGCGGTCGCAGTTGGAGATGGTGTAGGAAAATTCACCGCCGCTCGTGCTGCTGATCGCGGGCAACATATCGGCCACCATGCGCTCGGCGAGCAGTCCCTTGTCAAAAGGTTCGTTGCGCGACCGCGTACAGAATTGCGGCTTGTCCGCCAGCAGCTCATCGCTGTGCACGATGGGGCGCAGGTCCAGCTTGTGCTGCTTGGCGGTGCTGCCCGGCAGAATCTCGAGCAGATCGACCCGGCCGATCAGTTCTTCGAGAGTGCGCACGCCGAGTCTGGCCAGCCACTCGCGGGTCTCCTCCGCCACGAAACGGAAGAAGTTCATGGCCATTTCCACGGTGCCCACATAGTGATCGGCGCGCAGCCTGGCATCCTGGGTGGCGACACCGGTGGCGCAGTTGTTGAGATGGCAGATACGCAGGTACTTGCAACCCAGCGCAACCATTGGCGCGGTCCCGAAACCGAAACTCTCGGCGCCGAGAATCGCCGCCTTGACCACGTCGAGGCCGGTTTTCAGACCGCCGTCGGTCTGCACCCGCACCTTGTCGCGCAGGCGGTTGGCGCGCAGGGTCTGGTGGGCCTCGGCCAGGCCGAGCTCCCACGGCGAACCGGCGTGGCGAATCGAGGTGAGCGGGCTTGCCGCGGTACCGCCGTCGTAGCCGGATATGGTGATGAGGTCGGCATAGGCCTTCGCCACACCGGCGGCGATGGTGCCGACACCGGGGCGCGACACCAGTTTCACCGACACCAGCGCCTCGGGGTTGACCTGCTTGAGGTCGAAAATCAGTTGCGCAAGGTCCTCGATGGAATAGATGTCGTGGTGCGGCGGCGGCGAAATCAGCGTCACACCCGGCACCGCGTAGCGCAGTCGCGCGATCAACGGGTTGACCTTGCCGCCGGGCAACTGGCCACCTTCGCCGGGCTTGGCGCCCTGGGCGATCTTGATCTGGATGACTTCGGCGTTGACCAGGTAGTGCGGCGTCACGCCGAAGCGACCGGACGCGACCTGCTTGATCTTCGAGGAGCGCAGCGTGCCATAGCGCGCCGGATCTTCGCCGCCCTCGCCGGAGTTGGAACGGCCACCGAGTCGGTTCATGGCCTCCGCCAACGCCTCGTGCGCTTCGGGCGACAGCGCGCCGAGCGACATACCGGCGGAGTCGAAGCGCTTGATGATCTGTTCGAAGGGCTCGACGTCACTGAGCGGGATGGCCTGCCGCGGCTCGACCTTGAGGCGCAGCAGATCGCGCAAGGTCGCGACCTCGCGGCCATTGACCAGATCCGCGTATTGGCGCCAATGCCGGTAGTCACCGCTCTGCACGGCGCGTTGCAGGGTTTGCACCACGTCCGGATTGAACGCGTGGTATTCCTGACCGTGGACGTACTTGATGAGCCCGCCCGGCGCAATGGCCTTGCGCGCCTTCCAGGCGTCCCGCGCCAGCGCTTCCTGATCTGCCTGCAGGTCATCGAAACCGGCGCCCTGAATACGACTGGTCACGTCCGCGAAACACAGGGAAATGACGTCATCCGCCAGGCCCACCGCCTCGAACAGCATGGCGCCGCGGTAGGAGGCGATGGTGGAAATACCCATCTTGGAGAGAATCTTCAGCAAGCCCTTGTTGATGGACTTGCGATAATTTTTCAGAGCCTGGTCGAGATTGCCGAGAATCTCGCCGCTGTGCACCATGTCGTGCAGCATCAGGTAGCTCAGATAGGGATACACCGCCGAGGCGCCGCAGCCGATGAGGGTGGCGATCTGGTGTGGATCGCGGGCATAGCCGGTGCTGGCGATGATGTTGGTGTCGCAGCGCAGCCCCGCCCTGGTGAGGTGGTTGTGCACGGCGCCCACCGCGAGGGCGATATGGATGGGAATGACGCCGGGCGCGATATCGAAATCGGACAGGATGCATATGCGGATGTCGTCCCGTACCGCCGCTTCCACGTCGCGACACAGCCGCTCTATGGCGCTGCGCAGGCTCTCCTGCCCGGGGTCGAAGGCGAGCGCGAACTTGCGCACCCGGAAACTCGGATGAACGTTGTTTTTCAATGAGAAGTATTTTTTCGGCGACAACAGCGGGCTGGACAGATCGATATACACCGCGCGATCGGCCTTTTCCTCGAAAATATTGAGCTCCGCTCCGAGTTGCGTCGCCAGCGACATGGCGATGGCTTCGCGCAGCGGGTCGATGGGCGGGTTGGTGACCTGTGCGAATTCCTGGCGGAAATAATCGAACAGGTTGCGCTGGCGCGCCGACAATACCGCCATCGGGGTGTCGTCGCCCATCGAGCCAACCGCTTCCTGGCCGCCTTCCGCCATGGGGCGGATCACCTGGTCCTTCTCCTCGAACGACACCAGGTACATTTTCATGTAGGCCTTGAGTTTTTCGCTGTCGAAGACCCCTTCCGCCTCGAGGCTGTCGGACTCCATGGTCGAGGGTATCTTGTAGACACCCTGGCGCAGCCAGCTTTTGTAGGGTTGCGCCGTCGCCAGGCGCCGGTCGATCTCGTCGCGCGTCTCGATGCGTCCCGTTTCGGTGTCGATGGACAGCATGTCACCAGGACCGAGCCGCCCCTTGGCCACGACATTTTGCGGCGCATAGCCGTACACCCCCACTTCGGATGCCACGGTGATGATGTCGTCGTCGGTGAGCACCCAGCGCGACGGTCTCAGGCCGTTGCGGTCGAGGCCGCACACCGCGTAGCGACCATCGGTGATGACCAGCCCGGCGGGGCCGTCCCAGGGCTCCATCATCAGCGACTGGTATTCGAAGAAGGCGCGCACGTCCGGGTCCATGTCCTCGACGTTGTGCCAGGCGGGCGGCACCAGCAGGCGCACCGCGCGGTGCAGGGGCACGCCGCCGAGCACCAGCAGTTCCAGCATGTTGTCGAGGCTGGAGGAATCCGAGCCGGTGCGGTTGACCAGCGGCGCCAGTTCCTCCAGTTGCGGGATGTTGGGGGTTCTCAGTTTTGGCAGGCGCGCCACCGACCAGTTTCTGTTGCCCAGAATGGTGTTGATCTCGCCGTTGTGGGCGAGCATGCGAAACGGTTGCGCCAGCGGCCACTGCGGCAGGGTGTTGGTGGAAAAACGCTGGTGAAACACGCAGATGGCGGTTTCCAGACGCGGATCGCACAGGTCCGGGTAGAAGCGCGTCAGGTCGGCGGGCATCATCAGGCCCTTGTAGCTGAGCACGGTGCGGGAAAAGCTGGCGATATAAAAGGCGCGCTCCGCGGCGAGGCGCTTCTCGATTTTTCTGCGCGCCACGAACAGCCGCGCATCGAAGCTCTGCTCGTGCTCGCAGGGTACGATGAACACCTGCTCGAACGCCGGCAGCGATGCCAGGGCAATCTCGCCCAGCACGCTGTTGTCGGTGGGCACCACGCGCCAACCTACGGGCTCGAGGGCAACGGCCCGCAACTCTTCTTCGACGATGCCTTTTTGGCGGCTGCGCGCATCATCGTCGAGGCTCAACATCAGGACACCCACCGCGTAATCCTCGGGCAGCGTCACGGCGAAAGCGTCACTAGCGATGGTGCGCAGGAACGAATCGGGCTTTTGAATGAGCAAGCCGCAGCCATCACCGGTCTTGCCGTCCGCGGCGATGCCGCCGCGGTGCGTCATGCAGGTCAGCGCTTCGATGCCGGTCGCCAACAGCTTGTGGCTTTTCTTGCCATGAACATGGGCAATGAGGCCAAAGCCACAGTTGTCGCGAAATTCATCGAGTTGATACAGGCCTTTCGACATAGATCCGATCCACGCAAACAGAGGCAACCCGCGCCTCTCATCAAGAATAGTCCGACTTCCAACCTGTCAAGCGCGCGAGAATCACTAAATTCACTTGCATGCTCATGCGGCAAGGCACAGGTAGTCAGCGGCTGCGTGCCGAAAATCGGCCCGCAGCCAGCTGCTCCAAGCAAAAGGTATGCCACAAAAAGGGGCGAGCAAACGGGAGCGGATTGGGACTGGGACTGGGACTGGGACTGGAACTGGGATTGACACAGTTCTCGGGGGCAACGTGGGCTGTAAGCCGTAAGCTTTAAGCAGGAGCTCTGGAATAACGGCGTTCTACCAAAGCTTGCCTTAACGTCCTGTTCACGATGTCGCAGTTTGGCGGTGTTTGAGTGAGTTCAGGTTTCAAGTTGCACGTTTTACGGGGGTGCCTGTGGCGATAATGGCATCACATTGACCACTACATGTGAGAAAGCCTCAACCCGACCTGCTGGCAATCCCCCTTCTTGCGTGAAACGTGCAACTTGAAACGTGAAACTCAGAAGCAGTAGGAATACTGTGCATGCTGATTTCGACAAGCACCATTGCAGTGCCAAGGCGCCTCGATGACGCACCATTTTTGTTCGCAAGCACCGTATTGGTGCATACATCCCCGGACAAGACCAGGGCAAGGCACGAACCGTTCGGATCGGTTCATGACTTGCCCCTCGGTGTACCGCCCGGCTGTCAGTTCTGGCAGAAAATCTCCAATGTTTCCTGAAGCTTATCGGCGGCATAGTCACCTGTGACGATCGCGCTGCCCAGCGCTTCGAGCAGCACCAGGCGCACCAGCCCGGCGGCAACCTTCTTGTCCAACGCCATCGCGGAGAGAAAGGATTGCGGCGTCATCACCGCGGGCGCGGCAACTGGCAGACCCAGCGTTTCGAGCAAACCGCGCAAATCGTCGACCAGCTTGCGCTCGATCCAGCCCAGGCGCCAGGACAGATCAGCCGCCATCAGCATGCCGACGGCGACGGCCTCACCGTGGAGCAGACCCTGGTAGCTCTCGACAGCCTCGATGGCGTGACCAAAGGTATGCCCCAGATTGAGAATCGCACGGATGTCGGCTTCGCGTTCGTCCCGCGCCACCACATCGGCCTTGGCCTGACAGCAGCGGTGAACGATTTCGGTCAGCACGGCCTCGTCGCGGGCATTGATCTCGGCGCTGCGCTCTTCGAGCCAGCGATAGAAAGGCGCGTCGCAGATCAACCCGTATTTGACCACTTCGGCAATGCCGGCGCGAAACTCCCGGGGCGGCAGGGTGCGCAGGGTGTCGATATCGGCAATCACCGCGCCGGGCTGGTAGAAGGCGCCGATCATGTTCTTGCCCAGCGGATGGTTGACGCCGGTCTTGCCACCCACCGACGAGTCCACCTGCGCCAACAGCGTCGTCGGCACCTGTATGAAATTCACGCCGCGCTGGTAGGTGGCGGCAGCAAAGCCCGTCATGTCCCCGACCACGCCACCGCCCAGTGCGATCAGCGTGGTGCCGCGGCTGTGGCGCTTGGCGAGCAGGGCATCATAGATCGTCTTCAGGGTGTCGAGGTGCTTGAACCTTTCACCGTCCGGCAGCACCAGCGTGTCGGTTTTCGGCACATTCAACCCGGCGACCAGGCGTTCGAGATAGAGAGGCGCCACCGTTTCATTGGTCACCACCAGGCACTCCTTGCCTTGAACATGGGCATTGAGAAGACTGGCATCATCCAGCAGACCACTGCCCACATAGATGGGATAGCTGCGCTCCCCGAGCGAGACTTGCAAGCGTTTCATCGGCGATTCGCTAAAAATGGAGGTTGACGGAACAGAAAGCCGCGACTCTAGCACAGGGGCGGCATGTACCTCCACCACGTCTGCCCGTGTACGCGACTGTCGCCGTGCGCCACCCTGTAGGAGCTTGCCTGCAAGCGACAAATTCGGTGGGGGTCGCCTGCGGGCAGGCCCCTACAGGTGCTCGAGCTTCTTGCAGAGAATTTCCGTAGCCTGGGCGCAGTTGCAGTTACCGACGTCGAAGACACGGTCGGTCACTTCGCGGCAGAAAGGGTCGCCCGCCCGTTCAAGGGATATGTTTGCGCCAAAAGCTGCTGCAAAACTCACCTCGCGCCACCCTGTAGGAGCTTGCCTGCAAGCGACAAATTCGGTGGTGGTCGCCTGCGGGCAGGCTCCTACAGGTGCTCGAGCTTCTTGCAGAGAATTTCCGTAGTCTGGGCGCAGTTACAGTTACCGACGTCGAAGACACGGTCGGCCACTTCGCGGCAGAAAGAGCGCGCTCGTTCAAGGGATATGTTTGCGCCAAAGGCCCTGCAAAACTCACCTCGCGCCACCCTGTAGGAACTTACCTGCAAGCCGACAAATTCGGTGGGGGTCGCCTGCAGGCAGGCGCCTACAGGTGCTCGAGCTTCTTGCAGAGAATTTCCGTGGCCTGGCGCGAGTTGCGGCTGCCGACGTCGAACACGATGTCGGCCACTTCGCGGTAGAAGGGGTCGCGCGCTTCCTTCAGTTCGGTGATCACCTTGAGGCGGTCCGGCACTTGCAGCAGGGGCCGCTTCTTGTCTTTCAAGGTACGCGCATGCAGCTGTTCAGGGGAGGCATTGAGATACACCACCACCCCCGCGCCCTTGAGCAGGCGGCGGTTTTCTTCCCGTGTGACGACACCGCCGCCGGTGGACACCACCATGCCGCGGCGGCGCGAAAATTCGGCGAGCAGCTCCGTTTCGCGGCGGCGGAAACCACTCTCCCCCTCGACATCGAAAATCCAGGGAATGCTGGCGCCAGCCCTCGCCTCGATCTCATCGTCGAGGTCCACAAATTGTTTCTTGAGCCTCTTTGCCAAAAGCTTGCCGATGGTGGTTTTGCCGACGCCCATGGGGCCGACCAGGTACAGGTTGTCGTCAGATTTCATCGGTCGAGCAGTTGGTCATCCACAATTCGGGGCGTGATGAAAAAGAGAATCTCGCGTTTCTCCACATTCGCCGTGTCGTTTCGGAAAAGCCGGCCCAGGTACGGGATATCGCCCAGCACAGGCACCTTCTCCTCGGTCTTGCTGTCACGGTACTGGAAGATACCGCCGAGCACCAGGGTCTGACCATCGCCCACCAGGGCGCGAGTTTCAACCTCGGTCTTGTCGATGGCGGGCACGCCGTTGAATACCACCGCGGCGATGCTGTTCTGGGCCAGCTTGAGGTCGAGGATCACGCGGTTGTCCGGCGTGATCTGCGGCGTCACGCGCAGCTCCAGCAGGGCATCGACGAACTTGACCGCCGTGGCGCCCGATGAAGTCGCCTCCTGGTAGGCGACCTGCTGGCCGGTACTGACGGTGGCCTCCTGCTTGTCGCCGGTGAGCACCTTGGGCTGGGACGCCACTTCGGCATAGCCGTCGCTTTCCAGCGCGCTCAGCTCCAGATCGAGGAAGAGGTTCTTGGTGAGCAGCTCCAGCGTCACCTTGCCCGCGGGGTTGGCCACCCCCAGGTCCACGTTGAGGCCATCGAAGATATCGATATTGTCGTCCGTCGGGGTGGTCTGCGTTGCGCCCGGCGCGATGACCCCAGGGCCGGGGCCGGTCAGTGGATTGCCACTGGGGAAGCTGGTGAGCGGGTTGTGGGGATCTTCCAGTCCCTCGATACCGCCCGTGATACCGAAGCCTTTGCCACTGCCAATTTCCCAGCCGCCCTGAGCGCCCCAGCGCACGCCAATTTCCTTGCGGAAGTCCGTCGAGGCCACCACGATACGGGCGGTGATTTCCACCTGGCGCACGGGAATATCGACCTTGCTGACCAGGTTCTTGAAGGCGTCGATCTTCTCCTGGGTGTCGGTGAGGATGATGGTGTTGGTGCGCTGATCGACGATCGCGGCGCCGCGCTCCGAGAGGATGGACTTGGTGGCGGAGCGCCGGTCCCGCGAAGAACCGCTGGTGCGGTCTTCCTCGCGCACGTCGAACAGATCGAACAGCGCCTTGGCGTCGGCATACTTGATGCGGATGAATTCCGTCACCAGCGGCGCCAGTTCTTCGAGCTGCTTGTTGGCTTCGACCTGCAGGCGCTCGCGCTCGGCGATTTCCACGGCGGGCGCCACCATCAGCACGTTGCCTTCGAGGCGCTTGTCGAGGCCCTTGGCCTTGAGAACGATATCCAGCGCCTGATCCCAGGGTACGTTGTCGAGGCGCAGGGTGATCCGGCCGCTGACGGTATCGCTCGCCACGAGGTTGAGATCGGTGAAATCCGCGATCAGCTGGAGTACCGAGCGCACCTCGATATCCTGGAAGTTGAGGGAGAGCTTTTCCCCCATGAAGGCGAACCTGGCCTTCTTCTCCTCCAGTTCCTCCCGGGTGAGAGGTTTGACACTGATGACGTACTCCTGATCCGCCTGATAAGCGAGGTAGTCGAACTCACCAGCGGCCTCGACGGTGATTCTCGTGGTGCTGCCGTCCCGCTTGGCGTCCACGGCCCGCACGGGCGTGGCGAAGTCGGTGACGTCCAGGCGGCGATCGAGGTGCGCGGGAAGCGCCGTGTTGAAGAAGCTCACCTCGATCCGGCTGCCCTGTTGTTGCACGTCGACACTGACATTGGGGCTCGACAGGCTCAGCTTGATCAAGCCCTCGCCGACGCTGCCGCGGGAGAAATCCACATGTTCAATGGTGCGCTCGCCGGACGCTGGCGCCGCAGGTGCGGCGTATGCACCGGAGGGCACGTTGCTGCGCGGTGCGCCGGCATGTTCGTTGCCGGCCACATGCAGGCGCAGGCGGTCGCCGAGCAGCTCCGTGGTGTAGGATGCCGCCTTGTTGAGGTTGATGACGAGGCGCGTGCGGCCACCCGATGCCATGACCACGGCGCTGTGGGCATTCTCGAAAGAAAGCGGGTATTTCTTCTGCCCCAGCGCGCTGTCGACACCGGCAAAATCGAGCACGATGCGGGCGGGCGAATCCAGGGTGTAGGCCTGCGGCTGCGGTGGCGTCGCGGAAAAATCCAGCTCGATCTCGAAGGCATTGCCGGGCAGCGCCGTGAAATCGATGTCATCCAGGGTCAGCGACTGCGCCTGCACCGCGACGGTGCCGGCCAGCAGGTAAAATACAAGCGCTGCAAAGATTCTCGTTATGTTTTTGCCAGCCGTCATCGCGGCGTTCCCGACCTCAGTCACGACTGCGTCTCCTTGAGGGTCAATGTTCTCGGTCTCTCGATCCATCCATTCTTGCCGTCGGGCACGATTTCAATGATATCGATCTGCGTTCTGGACAAAGAGACGATCCTTCCATGGTTCTTGCCCAGGTAATTTCCCACAGTCACGCGGTGAATGCCACCGCGACCGTCGTCGACCAGCGCCCAGATGGCGCCATTGCGTTCCAGAATCCCCACCATGGACAGCGACGCGAAGGCGATGCCCTCGAGAAACTCCCGCGGTCGCGTTTCATCCGGCGCAACCGCGGCGCGGCCAAAGCTGCCGTCCATCGCGACGCTGTCGCGCGGCGGATCGAAAGGGCTGCGCAGTGTCATCGCCGAGTATTTGTAGGTCTTGTAGGGCCGCAGCGGCGGCACCGCCTCGATCTCGCCGGCTGGCCTGGCCAGTGTCTCGTCGATGTAGGCCTGCAGATCGGCGTGCCTGGTGTCGGAACAGCCCGCCAGCAGCAGGGCCAACAGCAGGGGTATGCCTGGGCGCGTCATCCTCACTCTCCCTGTGCCCGATAGCGATAGGTTTTGGCCATCACATCAAACTGCAAAAGCCGCGCCCCGCCGGTGGATGAGATATTGTAATCGTGCAGCGTCACGATGCGCGGCAAACCCGCAATCCCGCTCACGAAGGAGCCGAAGTCGTGGTAGCCGCCGCGCGCCACGATTCTGATCGGCAGCTCCACATAGAATTCGGCCTTCACCTCGGGTTGCAGGGTGATGCTGACGATTTCGAGGCTGCTGCCGTAGCCGATCTCGGTGATGTCTTCCAGCATGCCCGGTACTTCCGTATCCGTCGGCAACTGACCCAGCAATACGCCGAAGGACGCCTCGATCTCCGCCATCTGTTGGCGGTAGGCTTCCAGGTTGGCGGCTTCGAAGGCCTTCTCCTCGAACACTTTCTTCAAGCGCCCCTCTTCACTGACGAGGCGCTCGTGCTGCTGATTGAGGTCCTTGATGTGAAGGTAGTAGGCCGCGCCGAGCAGCAGGACGAACAGTATCACAAGCACCCCCACCCGCACGGGCAGGGGCCAGACACCGATGTTGTTGAACTCCAGATCGTTGAAATCGATGTTCTGCAATTGCTGGAGAAAGTCGCGCGCCATGGTCATGCTCCCTCTCCCGCCGTGTTTTCCTCGCCGTCGCCATCACCGGGCTCGGTGATCTTGACGCGCATCTCGAAGGTGTTGCCCTGCTCGCCGAGCAGTTCGTTGGCCAGCACCTTGGTGAGGCTGGGGTCGGCAAACTTGTACGACTGCTCCAGATTTCGCATAAGCGTGGAAACCCGATTGTTGGATTCGGCATAGCCGCTCAGGGCAATACCCGAGCCCGTTCTGTCGAGACTGGAGAGAAACACGCCTTCGGGAATCGCCGATGCCATTTCATCGAAGATCCGCACGATATCCGGGCGGTTGGCCTGTAGCTCCTGAATCACTCTCATGCGATCCAGCACCTGCTGGCGGCGCTCCTTCAGAGCGGCGATTTCCTTGACCTTGGAGTCGAGCTCGGCAATCTGCTTGTCGAGCAGCTGATTGCGCGAATTCTGGTTGTCGATGCGCCCGTTGGCCACCCGATCCCAGCCGAACACAGTAAGCGCGGCAACAGCGAAAACCAGCCCCGCAATCTTGAAGAATTCGATCTTTTTGTACTGGCGGAAGTCCTCGCGCCAGGGGAGCAGATTGATCTTGGCGTTCATCAGTCGAAGCTCCTCAGCGCCAGCCCCACCGCCACCATCATGGCCGGCGCATCATTCGCCAGGGCAATGGCATTGACCTTGGACGACGTCGACATATTGGCGAACGGGTTCGCCAGACGGGTTGGAATACCCAGTCTTTCCTCGACCTCCGCCCCCAGGCTCTTCATGGCGGCAACGCCCCCCGACAGCACCAGCAAATCGACGAAATTGTACTGGCTGGCGGAAAAAAAGAATTGCAGCGAGCGGGAAATCTGCTGGATCAAGGCTTCCTTGAAGGGTTCGAGGATCTCGCTTTCATAATCTTCGGGCAGCCCGCCCTGTTTCTTGGCAAGGCCCGCCTCATCGACGGAAAGCCCGTAGCGGCGCTGGATTTCCTCGGTGACCTGGCGCCCACCGAAGAGTTGTTCCCTGGTGTAAACGGTGCGCCCATCCACCAGCACGCTGAGCGTCAACATGGTGGCACCGACATCGACCACCGCCACCACCTGGTCGTCGAGCGCTTCGATCTGCTCGGCGATCAACTTGAATGCCCGTTCCATGGCAAACACCTCCACATCGACGATCCTGGCGCGCAGACCGGCGCTCTCGATGGCCTTCTTGCGGCTTTCGACGTTCTCCTGGCGGCAGGCGGCAAGCAGCACATCGACATGCCCGGGGTTGGATTCGGACGGGCCGATCACCTGAAAGTCCAGAGCCACCTCTTCCAGCGGATAGGGAATGTACTGGTCGGCCTCCAGGGCAATCTGATTTTCCATTGCCTGGTCGTTGAGATCGGCGGGCATCTCGATGATCTTGGTGATGACCGCCGACCCCGAGACCGCGCAGGCGACGTCGAGGGTCTTCGGTTTGGCCTGGGCCACCACCTTGCGAATGGTGTCGACCACCGCGTCGAGATCGCTGATGTTCTTTTCCACCACGGCATTGGCGGGTAGGGGGCGCACCATATAGCTTTCGACGCGGTAGCGCCCGCCGGTGCGACTCAATTCGATCAGCTTGACGGAGGACGATGTGATATCCAGCCCGAGCACAGCCGTGGACTTGGTGCCTAGGAACTTTAGTATCCCCATTTTTGTATTCGTATCCCTTCGTTGTGGCGTGCCGCCGAGGTGCAACTCTAAACAAATATCGGCGCATTGCAAGATGCCATTTGCCCAGTTTTATGCCTATATCACCTATAATACGCAGCGAAACGGCCGGTATTGGGCAAATGAAAGCATATTTCAAGAAGATTGGTAAGTTCCTGACGCTGGCCGCGATATTCGCCGCGGGCGGTGCGTTGCTGGTGATCGCAAGCGCCTACCTGTATCTGAGCCCCAAACTGCCCTCGCCGGAAGCGCTGCGCTCGGTCAAATTGCAGACGCCGCTGCGCATCTATACCAGCGATCAGCGCCTGATGGCGGAGTTCGGTGAGTACCGCCGCAACCCCCTCGAATTCGAACAGATCCCCAAGGATTTCATCAACGCCATTCTGGCCGCGGAAGATGACCGTTTCTATGAGCATTTCGGCGTCGACATCCAGGGGCTTCTGCGCGCGGCGAGCGAACTGGCCATGAGCGGACACATCCAGTCCGGCGGCAGCACCATCACCATGCAGCTGGCGCGCAATTTCTTCCTCTCCACGGAACAGAGCTTCATCCGCAAGTTCAACGAGATTCTCCTCGCACTGCGCATCGAGGACGAACTCAACAAGGACGAAATCCTCACGCTCTACGCCAACAAGATCTTTCTCGGCAACCGCGCCTACGGCATCGAGGCGGCGGCGCGGGTGTACTACGGGCGCAACATCCATGAATTGCGTCTCGATCAGCTGGCCATGATCGCCGGCCTGCCCAAGGCGCCCTCGGCGTTCAACCCGCTCGCCAACCGGGCGCGCGCCACCGAGCGCCGCAACTGGATCCTCAACCGCATGTACCGCCTCGGCGACATCAGCCGCGAACAGCTCGAGGAAGCGCTCAACACCGTCGATGACGCCAGCTATCACAGTCAGAAACCCGAGGTGGAAGCCCACTATGCCGCAGAGATGGCGCGCCAGGAGATCATCCAGCGCTGGGGCCTGGACGCCTATACCGAGGGCTACATCGTCACCACCACGGTTAACAGCGTCCTGCAGACCCACGCCAACCGCACGGTGCGCGCTGGCCTCGACGCCTATGACTGGCGCCACGGCTATCGCGGCCCCGAGCGCCACGTCGATGACCCGGCTGCCTGGCCGGATGTCCTGCGCGAGGCCGGTGTTTTCGACGGGCGCTTCCCGGCCATCGTCACCGCTGCCGCCAGCGACAACCTGAGCCTGCTGCTGAGCACCGGCAATACCCTGACGCTGTCTCTCGCCGACAACGGCAACATTCGCACCTATATCAGTGAAGACGCCCGGTCCGGCGTGGTGAAGGATTTCACCACCCTGTTCAAGACCGGCGACCTCATCCGCATCAAGCGCGATCCCGAAGGCCGCTTGAAACTGACCCAGATTCCCAAGATCCAGGCCGCCCTGATCTCTCTCGCCCCGGACGACGGCGCCATTCGCGCCCTGGTCGGCGGTTTCGATTTTCATGCCAGCAAGTTCAACCGCGCCGAGCAGGCCATCCGCCAGCCGGGCTCCACCTTCAAGCCGTTCATCTACGCCCGCGCCCTGGAAAGAGGCTTGACCCCCGCGACCCTGATCAACGATGCGCCGGTGGTGTTCCACGATCCGCACCTCGAAAAAGCCTGGCGCCCGGAGAACGACAGCGGCAAGTTCTATGGGCCGACCCCGCTGCGCAAGGGGCTCTACCTGTCGCGCAACCTGGTATCCATTCGTGTGCTGCGCCAGATCGGCATCGACTACGCCATCAGCGGCATGGGCCGTTTTGGCTTCGACGAAAGCAGCCTGCCGCGCAACCTGTCGCTGGCGCTCGGCACCCAGGGTGCCACCCCGCTCTCCATCGCGCAGGGCTTCACCGTATTCGCCAACGGCGGCTACAAGGTCGAGCCCTATATCGTGCAGAAGATAGAAACGCTGGATGGAGAAACGCTGTACGAGGCCAATCCCGCCACCGTGTGCCGCGACTGTTCCGACAACAAGGCGGAGCCGGAACCGGCCGTGGAAGAAGAGGAGGAGGCGAGCTCCCTGCAGGAACTCTTCGCGATGGCCGAGGCCGAGGAGCCGGCAAGCGAGGTCGAGCCCAACTACGCCGAGCAGGTCATGGATCCGCGCGTGGCCTACATCATGGATTCGATCCTCAAGGACGTGATCACCAAGGGTACCGGCCGCAAGGCACTCGCCCTCGATCGCCGCGACATCGGCGGCAAAACCGGAACCACCAACGGCCCGCGCGACGCCTGGTTCGCTGGCTACAGCCCGCACCTGTCCACCACCGTATGGGTCGGCTTCGACGAAAACCTGCTGCTCGGCCGCGGCGAATACGGCGGCTCCGCGGCGCTGCCCATCTGGATTTCGTTCATGCAGGAAGCGCTCAAGGACAAGCCTGAAATCATTCGCCCGCAGCCACCTGGGCTCGTCACCGTCAAGATCAACCCGCACAACGGCCAGCGCGTCTCTCCCGGCAGTCCTTCAGGGGTATACGAATATTTCCTCGCGGAACGCGGCACCGCCAAGGCCGCCCCCGCCACCTCGCAGCGCGAGGAGGAAGCTCATGTGCCGGTGCCGGAGGAGTTGTTTTAAGATTTACAGGCCCTCTCCCCAGCCCTCTCCCTGAAGGGAGAGGGGGCGCAGCCTGGGATCGCGAGCCGCCACGTACTTCCCCCTCTCCCCGACCCTCTCCCTAAAGGGAGAGGGGGCGCAGCCTGGGATCGCAAGCCGCCGTGTACTTCTCCCTCTCCCTTCAGGGAGAGGGGGGCGCAGCCTGGGATCGCAAGCCGCCGCGTACTTCTCCCTCTCCCTTCAGGGAGAGGGCCGGGGAGAGGGAAAAAACATCCATGAGCCAGCAAGGAGGCTGCCATGAATCTCACGACCAACGCCAAATATCTACGGCGCAACATGACCGACGCCGAACGCAAATTGTGGTATTACCTGCGCGGCCATCGTTTTCTCGGCTACAAATTCAAGCGCCAGAAACCAATTGGGCGATACATCGTCGATTTCGTGTGTTTGGAAAAAGCACTGATCATCGAGATCGATGGTGGCCAACACCTCGAACAGCGGCACAAGGACGATGAAAGAGACCACTACTTCCAGCGGCGAGGCTTCCAGACCCTACGTTTTTGGAACCATGACGTATTGCGCGAAACAGAGACCGTGCTTGAGCACATTCGACACGCGTTGCAAAGCCGAGCTGCAACGATGCCTCAGCCACCCCCCAAAAGCGGGCGCAGGCTCAGATCGGCAATGGCGAAAAACCCCGGATTCAACACAGAGGAGCCCTGGTTGTAGCGCAAAGGTCGTCCCTGCATGTCGAACACCCCGCCTCCCGCTGCCTCGATGATGGCCTGGCCCGCGGCGGTGTCCCATTCCGCGGTTGGCGCGGTGCGCAGGTAGACGTCGGCACTCCCATCGGCGATCAGACAGAATTTGAGTGCGCTACCCATCGCGACGATATCCACACTCCCCCTGCCCGCCAGCGCCGCCTCGACACCGGGGGATTCTTCATTTTGATAGTGGCGGCTGACCAGCGCCCGCAGGGGCAAAGTGCGGTCCTGCACCTGCCGGCATGCGATTGCCTCGCGCCGGCCGTGTCCATCTTCGCGAAACGCCTGTGTTGCCGGCCCGCCGACGCAGCCGGCCCACAACAGCCCGGTAGCGGGTTGAAGTATCACACCAAGCACCGGCCGGCCATCGTCGACAAGCGCGACATTCACCGTGAACTCGTCGCTGCCCAGCAGAAACTCCCGGGTGCCGTCGAGCGGATCGACCAGCCAGTAACGCTGCCAATGGCGGCGCGTCTGCCAGGCCACCTCCGCCTCTTCCGAGAACACCGGCACACCGGCGCCGATTTCAGCCAGCCCCTGCGACAAGACGTCATGGGCCGCGCGGTCCGCCGCCGTCACCGGAGAATCGTCCACCTTGAATTCAGCCTGCACGCCCCCCGCAAAAGCGCGAATGGCGCTGCCAGCCTCGCGGGCCAGGGCAATGACAGCAGGCAGAAAGTCCCGGTTGGACAAGTGCGGGGCCTTCAGCGGCGCTTGCGCGCCAGGTAATCGCGCACCAGATAAAGGGCCGCGATGGAACGCCCCTCGGTGAAATCGCTGCGCGCCATGAGGCTGTCGATGTCCGACATGGACCAGGGCACCACCTCGATGGGCTCCGGCTCATCGCCGGGAAGGCGCTTCTCGTAGAGATCCTGGGCGAGAATCACATCGATGTCGTGCGTCATGTAACTTGGCGACAGCGTGATGGATTTGATGAATTCCAGATGGTGAGCGCCGTAGCCGGTCTCTTCCATCAGCTCCCGATTTGCCGCCACCAGCCGATCTTCTCCCGCTTCGCAGGCGCCCTTGGGCAACCCCAGCTCATAGCCCTCGACACCGGCGCCGTATTCACGAATCAACAGCACGGTATCCTCGTCGAGCATGGCGACGATCAGCACCGCGCCCCTGGCGGGATGACACAGGCGCTCATAAACCCTTTCGACACCGTTGCTGAACCGCAACGACAACTCCTCGACGCGGAACAGGCGGGTGCGGGCCGCTTCGCGGCGCTTCAATATTTGTGGTTCTGCAGGCATACTGGCAGCCTCATTTCAGGTTGCGGTCAATCTTAGCAGACATGATCAACTGGCGCGCCATCGACACCGTCCTGCTCGATATGGACGGCACCTTGCTGGATCTGCATTTCGACAATTACTTCTGGATCACCTACCTGCCGCGCCGCTATGCGGAGTACCATGGCCTGTGCCCGGACAAGGCCACCGCCGACCTGCATCGCATCTTCCACGAGAAGCGCGGCACGCTGGAATGGTACTGCCTGGATTACTGGTCGCGCGAGCTGGCCGTCGATATCCGCGCCCTCAAGGAAGAAATCCAGCACCTGATCGGCGAGCGTCCCCACGCCATGACCTTTCTCAAGGCGCTCAAGGCCGCCGGCAAACAGCGCTGCCTGATCACCAACGCCCATCCCCGAAGCCTGTCGCTGAAACTATCGCTGACCGGCATCGGCAGTGAACTGGATACCATCATTTCATCCCACGAACTCGGCCACCCCAAGGAAGCACCAGCCTTCTGGGAAGCGCTGCGCAGCACCATCGCCTTCGATCCAGCGCGCAGCCTGTTCATCGACGACTCGCTGAGCGTGCTCGGCGCGGCGCAACGCTACGGCATCGGCCACATCTTCGCCATTGCCCAGCCCGACAGCCAGCGCGCTCCGGTCGATACCAGCCCCTTCCCGGCAATCCGCCACTTCGACGAAGTCCTGCCCGAGGCGCTGGAATACGCCTGTGGATAAGGTCCGCCTGGACAAGTGGCTGTGGGCCGCGCGCTTTTTCAAAACCCGCAGCCTCGCCAAGGCGGCCATCGAAGGTGGCAAGGTGCGCGTCGACGGCCAGCGCCCCAAGGTCAGCAAGGAAATCAGCCTGGGCAACATTCTCGCCATCCGCCAGGGCTGGGACGAGAAAACCGTCGAGGTAACCGGCCTCTCCGACCAGCGCCGCGGCGCCCCTGAAGCTGCCCTGCTCTATCAGGAAACCGCAGACAGCATCGCGCGCCGCCAGCAGGAAGCCGAACTGCGCAAACAGGATGCACACCCGCACCCCGGCCAGCGGCCCACCAAACGCCAGCGCCGCCACATCCACCGCTTCCTCAACCAGGAAGACGCACCCTGAGCAGCACACCGCAGTCATCGGTACGCTCCTGCCCCACAGCCTGTTTTACCCCCTCTCCCGTTTGCGGGAGAGGGGACAATACTTCAACGATTTGAGTAGCTGTGACGCCCCCTCTCCCGCGTGCGGGAGAGGGCTGGGGAGAGGGCAAACCCGGAAAATCTTCTCACCCGGGCATACCCGTCCTCCGCTGACGCCGCAGTCATCGGTACGCTCCTGACCCTAAGCCTGTTTTACCCCTTCTCCCGCAAGCGGAGAGGGTTGGTTCTGCCCGTCCGCCGCAGAAAGGGCACGGCTCCCTCTCCCGCATGCGGGAGAGGGCTGGGGAGAGGGCAAACCCGGAAAATCTTCTCACCCGGGCATACCCTTCCTCCGCTGACGCCGCAGACAGCTTTTGCCTTGACAAACAAGTGGCGGCATAAGAAAGAATAGGGACGGGAAAGGGCCTGAAGCAAGGGCGGCTGGAAGGCCATCAAGAGGGGCTCCGTGAAGGTCGCCGCGAAACCTGCTGCTGACCACCGACCTCGACGACGCCACCATCGCGAGGGCCACGAACCTGAGCGAAACCGAGGTTCACGCCTTGCGCACCCAAGCCGACCACTGAATCACAGTGTGGACAAGGGGTCTCTCACCCCTTGTTCACGAACTCAACCGTTACTGCCAACGTCACCGGCTCCCGCCTTCGCGGGAATGACGGAAACCTGCCGAGAATCGCTCGACAACCAGAGAACCCTGCGCCGCCCCTCCCCAACATACCTTTCATCCGCTTTTGACGCCGTCGGTAGACTTTAACTTGACAAGAAAGTGCCAGAGCATTGTTATTGGCGGGGTTATTGCTATTATTTTCGCCAAAACCACGCGGCAGGCAGCCGATCAGGGAACACATGAACAAAATCACGTGGCGCAGACCAGGGCGAAGCAGCGCGGGCTTTACGCTGATCGAGATGATGATCACCGTAGTGGTGGTAGCCATTCTGGCGGCTATTGCTCTGCCTTCTTATACCTCTTATATCAAACGCAGTAATGCGCGTGCGGCAGGGGCGGATTTGATGGCGTTGAGCACGGCACTAGAGAATGTCTTTCAGCGCACCCTGAATTATCCGGATGCTGAAACCGATACCACGGACGAAACTCAGGATAAGGTTACAGGATGGAGCCCAGCTCAGGGTGCAAATTTCGACTTCACCATGGATTCCGACTCCGCCTCCAGTAAGTATACGCTGACGGCCGCGGGCAAGGGCACTATGGAAGGCTGCGATTTGACCCTGAACGAGAAGGGCGAACGCAATGATCCTGATTCTGATGCCTGCGGAGGTCTGGTCAAGTGGTGATCCCACGCGGCTTTACCCTCATCGAGGTAATGGTCACCATTGCGATCATTGGGCTACTTGCCGTGGTCGCCGCTCCCTACACCATCTCCTGGGTTCATGAGGCACAAGTTGGAGAGGCGCGCACGATTTTAAGCAGAGCTTATTCTCATGCGAAATCCGTGGCCCTGCGAAATCCGGATGAGAAACAGGGCGACGAAGTCGCGGCCAGCGTGCTTCTCGATGATGAAGTCCTACTGGTTTGTGTAGGCGAGCCGGACTGCGACAGCGCGACCGCCGTCTGGCAGGCCAACTGGCCGGCGGGCGTCAGTTTGACCATGGCGATTGATGGCACAACCCTGAGCCCTCGATTCAACAACAGGGGACAGGTTCTCGACAACAGCGGCAGTCCCCTGAACGGAGGATTGACCCTCAGCTTCAGCAAGGGAAGTATCGTCAGGACCGATCCGGAGGGAACCAGTGAAGACCAATGACATGTACATGGAACGCCAGCGCGGCGTCGGCCTAGTCGAAGCGATGATCAGTACTCTGCTACTCGCAATTCTCTTCCTCGGACTTGCTTTCGTGCTTTCGCGCGCATTCGTGAGCCAGCGATACGTGAATACCCAGAATCTCGCTCTGCTGGAAATCCGCAACAATCTGCAGACATCCGGCAGCGGCCTTTTCGACATCTGCGGGGGTGCTTCCCCAGGAGCAATCACGGTAGCCGCCACCACCATCGCAGTGAGTAACGAGGGCTGTGCAGAACAGTCCATCACCGTGGCAGTCGGCGCCTTCAATTATTCGCTTCCTCTCCGCTCAATCGCGCTCTCGGCCGACTCGGAGCTGCTGGGAGGTGAGCTCCAGTTTTCATCATCGGATTGGCCACAATGAACAGGGAGCTTGGCGTCACTCTCTTCAGCCTCCTGGTCGGAACCCTGGTATCTGCTATCGTGGTCATCGCCATGATGATGACCTACAGGGCCGTGGTGCAAACAGCGGCGCCCGCATCAGATACCGCGCGCCGGGACGGAGAAAGAATCGCCGCCCTGCTTTCCGCCCACATGATGCTTCACGATGCGGGGTTCGGCATCGACTCTGCCGACCCCGACATCGATCTGGTGGTGTTGAACAACGCCTCTCTCTCGGGGCAGGCACTGACCGGCACTCCCCTCTCAGGTACCTCCAGAAAGGGCAACGCCATCGTCTGGAGGAAACAACTCGATACGAATGGCGATGGTGAACCGGACACTAGCTTCTGCGAAGTTCTTCTGGCCAACTCGCAGGGCGGACTCTTCCGACTTTCGTCTGACGACCCCTGCGATGACCCCAGTTCCGACTGGAACGACATCAACTGGTCGTCGTCTCGTTCCATCAAGGATGCCGGCATTGGCACGGACTCCCGCACCATCGAGATCGAGTTGACTACCGGCCTTTCCTGTCGCCCCTTCGGCATCGGAGCGGAACCCCACGGTGCCCTGGGAAATGTAGAGGTCAAGCTGTCATACCTGCATGATTTCGATGGCACCACACAGGCAGTGGAGAGCACCACATGTCTGGCGAACTTTTCCTCTTCACCCTAATGAGTGCAAATGGCATGGACAGTCGTACCCCGTACATTGTTTCCAGAGAAAAGGGCATTGCCACTCTGTTGATCCTGGTGCTGGTTGCCATTGCAATCTCGGCTGCCGTTCTGGGCACGCTCCGCTATGTGCAGGGTACGCAGAACCAATCCCTCGCACTTAATGCCCAATCCCGTGCACAGGTCGTCGCCTGGTCGGGCGTGGAACTGTTGCTTGAGTACTTCCAGGAACTCACGGATCCCGGCGGGGAAAATGACTTCGATGACATCATCAACGAACTCAACACTGTCCTGGCGGAAAACGACGAAGCGATCGACATTTCAGCCGAGAACCTGAAAGCGCAGATAGTGAATATTCTCCAGGTTTCTCCAGACTTATATCGGCTCACAGTTGATGTGACAGGCCTCGCAGGCCAAGGGCGAGCGGCGGCCAGCTCCACGATCCAAGTGATTTATGAACTAGCTCGTGGTGGCGGTGGCGGTGGTTGTTCACCCTTCTGTTCCGATGGCCCACCATCGGTTATCACCTTCAACCGCGACCTTCGCCTCAGCGGCAGCATCTCAGTAACTACCGCGCCTGGGCAAAGCTATGAAGTTAACGTCAAGGGTAGAGTCACGACCGAGGGCAACAGTATTTCGGGTGTGGACACAATCAACGCGACGGATTCCATACAGATCGGCAGTGGCTCTTCCTACAAGAACCTTCGTTCAAATGGCGACATCGCCATCACCGGCAGCGTCAGCGTTTCAGATTCGATGCTGGCGTTGGGCAACATCTGTGTCAGCGGTGGAACCCAGTTTCCCGGGCTGACGAAAGCAAACGGGTTCGTCTACGGCACGGGCAGCGCTGGATTCGGCCAGATTGAGGCACGAGGCGCAAGTACCTACAACGGCCCATACCCCCAATGCAGTACCTATGCGCGCACCGATGGTCAGGGCAAACTCTTTGGCGTGTGGCTGGCAGGTAACAACAAAGCTCTCAGCGTCAAGACGTCAGCAAGCGTCGCCCATGATTCGGGAACCATTCAATCACTGCTGGCAAAGGGAGATCTCCACATCACAAACGGAGGTAGCAAGGTGACGTCCGGCACCATCAGCGGTGACAAGAAAAGATGCAGCGCAAGCAATCTCAACAGTTGCTCGGGCTCCGTCCCATCATCGGTGAATGTCGACCAGGGGTCGCCCCAATTATCTTTGGAACAACTTACCCCGATTACCGTGCAAGTTGCGAGCTTCAATGCGTACGATTATGAAAGCTCCGCAAATTACGTCTTCAAGTACGACAGTGACACCCAGCAACGCCGGGTAACCGTCAGGAACGTGAACGGAATCAGTGACGGCACCTATGTACTCATGCCCTTCCAATACACTAACAACACGTATCAGGATTATCTCTGCAGCAATGTCAGCGGCTCCACCTGCCTGGACGATCCGGCGTCTCGGAAAACCATATGCAAGACCGCTGATGCGCTGATCAACAACCAGCCCGGGAAATACCAGAACTGGAATGCCTGTTTTTCATATCAGAACGGCAAGTGGAGCGTCGGAGGCAGTGGCAGCAACATCAGCATTGCACAAGGTGTTGCCTGGTTCGAGGGCGATCTGGAAATCAAGACCGGCAACTTCTACAACACTTTCATCGCCACCGGCAACATAAAGACTTCGGGGCAACACAAAACTATCGCACCCAATTTTGCCGGGCCGAACGGCGGCACATACAATTACACGATCCAGCACCAGTGGTATGCGGAACAAGGTAGCGACGTATTCAAAGGCATTTGTGCCAATGCCTATTTTCCCCACTACCCCACTCAGATTTGCAATGCCTTTTCGGCAAATGATCCCCTGCCGATAGCAAACTACGCCTACTTGTCCGGGAGCGTGGTAAGCGGCAATTACATGGGCGGGAATGTCGACCTAGGTGCGTCGACAATAGCCTATGGCAGCGTCCTGGCAGGCAACGAGTACAAGAGCAGCAGCGGCAACGTCACCGTCTTCGGCTACATTTCTGCACTCGGTGGCGGAACCTCCAGCGACCACAGCATCGGAGCCACGACCAGAATCATCGTCAACCAGTTGCCCCCCACCTACATCCCGATGGGAGGAATAGACATAGGTATCGGGAATGAGGAAGGGCCGGGAAGTACCCCGCCAAGCGTAAATGTCCTGTGGACGCGCTACCTGTGACGGATGGATTTTGGCTGAGATGACCGGACCCGCGCCGACATCATCTCGCGAGGGCTTAACGGAGCGTGAACGGACGTAAAGGGCGAAACGTAAAGGGGACGGAGGGATAAAAAAATGATCAGCCATGAAAAGCCGGAAAAAAGTACCTGATTTATTTTCCCGGTAGTTTTCTGTTCCTGTCAGCGTAAAAACTGAACCCAAAGAAATAAACACTATCAAGGAGATCCAGAACACACAAAGTTTTGCCACAGCGGCCTATGGCGATAGAGGGGAGAACGTCTTGACAACGGTTGCCAAGGCGACAAAGATATAATCAATTTGATCAACTTGATTATGTTCAATCATGCAAATCTATAGTGCGACCGATGCAAAAAGGGAGTTTGGAAAAATTCTGGTCAAGTCCCAGCGTGAGCCCGTGAGTGTAACCCGTAATGGCAAGCCCATAGCCGTTATACTTTCCGAGAAAGACTGCCAGCAACTCAAACTGCAGGCCTTGCGCGCCGCTCTGGCCGAAGGGGAAGCCAGCGCCGATACCGGCCCGCTGGATATGGATGAAATAAAACGGAAAGCTCGCTTGAAAGCGAGTATGAAGCAGGATGCTGAAAATTCACAAGCGGGCACTCGCTGAAAACGACTTGATTGATGTCTGGACGTATTCGCTCAGTCTGTGGGGAATGGCCCAAGCAGACTCTTATCTGGATGACATAGATAAAGCCTTGTTGACTCTGGCCGAACAGCCTCTCATCGGTATTGCCGGCGACCATATTCGCAGCAGCTATCGAAGGTTTCCGGTCAGAAAGCGCCAGATCTACTATCTGGTTGAGGGAGAAGTCCTGCATGTCATCCGTGTTCTCGGTGGTGAAATGTTGCCTGAGCGGCATTTATGAGAGAAAAGAATGCAGCTATTCCGGGGATAGTTTCTCTATTTTCACGGAAATCAGAGCGCGATAATTCGGGGCAGAACAGCATTGCAGGGAACACAAAATGATCAGATTGTTTGTCGCGGTGTTTATTGTGGTTCTGGCCGCCGCCAATACCCATGCAAACAAGGTCTACAAATGGACCGACGACAAGGGAACCACCCATTATTCCAGCCAGCCCCCTGCCGAAAAACCCGCTGAGGTGCTCGACATTCGCAGTCGCGACTCCGCCACCCCCGCAGACGAAAAAGAACAAGCCAGCAGTGAGAAACAATCCACCAGCACGCTGCCACCGCCAAGCAGGAAGGACCCGGAGCGCTGCGAAAATGCCCGCGATACTTTCGAGAAATTATCTGGTGAGGGAGAGATACGCACCCAAGACTCTGAGACCGGTGAATACCGGCCTGTCAGGAACGACGAACTGGCGCAATGGCGCGAGTGGATAGCCGCGGATATTCGTGAATATTGCCCTTGAACGCGCCGAAGGAAAGATCGGGGATTACCGAAAACTCCAATGGATGATGGCGAATCAGGTCTTGCGCAGGGTGGTCAACGGCGCAGCCTTGGCCGCCTTCGAGAAAGAGGGTTCGCAGTGGCCGATCAAGCTTGACCACCCTGCTTAACAAATCACCGGAAAATATTTTCGATACTGTCCGCAAACAGAATACGCTCGATCCAAATATTCAGCTCCATCTCACTGGCATCCTCGATGCGCGGGCGCAGCCCCTCGGGCAGCTCGCCGAACTTGAGCTCCAGGAGCCGCAACAGCATGGTTGCGCGGACCCGGTCTTCTCCAATCCGGATACCCTTTTCAAGGCCTTGTTCGATGCCTTGTGCAAGACCTTTTTCGATTCCCTTCTCGATGCCTCGTTCAAGGCCTTTTTTGATACCTTTCTCAAGACCTTGCTCGATGCCCTGCTCGATTCCCTGCTCGATACCTTTTTCAATACCTTTCTGAATACCCCTCTCGATCGCCCGTCTCTCCAGAATACTCACATAAGGCATGGCGTCTTCCTCCTCCAGCAAATCCACTTGCTCAGTATAGTAACTCTCAATTCCCGGCGGCAAGGCCACCAGCCACTCCAGAAATACCAGTAACCGCGCGATCAGTTCCCGGTCCAATCTCTGTCGGGCGGCCAGGCGATAGAAGCCTATCAGGCTGTCTACACGCTGCCGGCCGTCTTTCACTCGCTTTGCAGTCAACTGGGCGGCCACAAGCAGGGCGAACGGATTATCGCTGCCAAGCAGTTCGTTCATTCGTTGCTCGAAGTCCAGCAGCTTCACCGTTCTGAAGCGAAAATGCACCCCGCTTCCGGCAATCAGGGTCTCGAAGCTGTCGGGCCGGTAACGGGGATCAGTGTCCGCCAGTACGGCCAGACTGATCACGTCCATACGGTAGTGATCGCGAATGCGGTGGTAATAAACGAACATGCGCTCGGCGAAGGTTGCGTCCCGCCCGCCCTGCACTTCCACATGGATCAGCAGCCAGCGCTCCATGCCATCGCGAAACCAGACTTTCACCAGCTTATCGGCATGGCGCCTGCCGGTGTGGCTGTTGCGGGTAACTTTTTGCAGCTCCTTATCGAGAAACATGAAAGGACGCTGCCAGTCGATCGCCTTGTGGATATCGGCGTAAAGCAGTTGCAGAAAGGATTGGAAGAAGCATTCCAGAGCTTCCTTCCATGGGCTGTCGTGATCTTCCGTCATCCGAGCGGGCATCCTTGTCTCCCGATGTTGTGTGACACTGCGGCATCATGCCTGGCGACAGAATAGCCAAGAACCGGCGCGGAGAAAAGCACGGCTTTTGCTCCAAATTTCTGACTGATGTGCAAGAGCTTGTTCACGTGCAACTCCGTCGAATAACGCCAAATTGCAAGATCGTGAACGGTCCCCTGTAGGAGCCTGCCTGCAGGCGACAAGTGTCGGTGGTTGGGTCGCCTGCGGGCAGGCTCCTACAGGGCAGGCCCCAGAATGGCGCCGAGACCACTGTCAACCCGCTGTCACAGAATCCTCCTACCCTTGCGATATCTCAAACTGGGGAAACCGCATGGCACTGGATACGGCGATTCTGATGGACGCGGCACTTGCCGATCTGTTCTGGAAATTGCGTCTGCGTCTCGAAGCCGAGGATGGCAAGAGCCCGGACATGCACCGCCTGCGCAGGGATGCCGAGTACCGCGAACAATGCCTGGTGCGTGCGGAATCTTCCGGCGACCCGGAAACCCGCGATCTCGCCGCCGCCATCCGCAAACGCCTGGCGGAGAGCCGCGCATCCAGGGACGAAGCTGCGCGCCCACCAAAGCGCCGCCGCAATCTGCTGTGGCTCGGCAGCGCAGCCGTGGTACTGGTTGCAGCCGGCGCTTTTTTCTTTACTGCCATGACGCCGGATGCGCCATCTTCACAAACCGCCTCCGCTGCCACGCAGGCAAGGAAGGCACCCGCGCCATCGACGCCCCAGCCCGCTCAGGTGCTGTTTCGCATACACGGTTCCAACACGATCGGCGAAGAACTCGCCCCCGCCCTGGTCAGCGATTATCTGGCTGCCCGTGGCGCGCAAAACATCGTCGTGACGGAGACAGGCACAGCCCTGGAAAGCAGGGTGGAAGCTTCGCTGGACGAACGCCGGGTGGCCGTGGAGATTCATGCCCACGGTTCCAGCACGGCGTTTGCCGGTCTCGGGGCGGGTGCCGCGGACGTCGGCATGGCTTCGCGGCGCATCAAAGCCGAGGAAGTGGAAACTCTGGCACCCGCCCTTGGCAACCTCGCTTCCGCGGAGGCCGAGCATGTCATCGCCCTGGACGGCCTCGCGGTTATCGTCAATCCCGGCCTTGCCATTCGCGAGATCGATGTCGCGACTCTCGGCAGGGTTTTTTCCGGCGATATTTCCAACTGGCAGCAATTGGGCGGGCCCGATCTGCCCATCAGGCTGTTCGCCCGTGACGATAAATCCGGCACCTGGGACAGCTTCGAAAGCCAGGTTCTCAAACCTCAGGGTGTGCGGCTGGCGCAAGGCGCAATGCGCTTCGAGTCGAGCCAGGAATTGTCGGACACCGTCACCGCCACGGCAGGTGCCATAGGCTTTATCGGTCTGCCCTATGTGCGCAATGCAAAATTGCTCGCGATTGCCGGCGACAGCCACGCCATGGCCCTGTTTCCCACGACCTTTACCGTCAGCACCGAGGACTACGCGCTCTCGCGCCGCCTGTATCTGTATCTGCCGCCGCAATCCGGCAACGACGAGGCCAGGAAATTCATCGACCACGTTCACGCGTCCCGCGGGCAGACCGTGGTGGGCCGCACGGGTTTCATTTCCCAGAACATCAACGCCAGCAAACCGCCGGTGGTACAGGGCTTGCCCAGCGAATACATGGAGCTCACCAGCAACGCCGAGCGACTCTCGCTGAACGTGCGTTTTGCGCTGGGCAGCGAGGAAATCGACAGCAAGGCGCAGCGCGACCTGTTCCGCCTGGTGAACTTCCTCGAAGCCAACCCGGGGCGGCGCATCGTGCTGCTCGGCTTTACCGACAGTGTCGGCGATCCGCAGATGAACCTGCGGCTCTCCCGGAGCCGCGCCCAACTGGTGAGCAAGGAGTTGATGAAGCTGGGTATTTTCCCTCATCAGGTAACCGGCTTTGGCTCACTCGCTCCCATCGCCTCCAACGACAACGAAGAAGGCCGCCAGCGCAACCGGCGCGTCGAGGTGTGGATCATCTGATCATCAGACAGGTACGGTCCGGGGTGCCGGGCCTCGCACGCCTTTCGTGATGCACTGGCCTGCGGGCCTGTTTTGCACAGGGCCGCTACAGCGTCTATTCTGAACAATTCCAAACCCGGGAAAACACCGCGAAACATCCCCCACGCGCATCGATTTGAGCGGCATCCGATCGTCCGGTCCCTGTAGGAGCTTGCCTGCAAGCGACCTCCTCCCTTTATAAGCCCCGAGATTTGTCGCCTGCGGGCAGGCTCCTACGGGGTTCTTCCCCGGCCCCGTGATATCCTGTGCGCCGCTCCGCCCGGAACCCAGACTGTGATAGCGAACACCTCTCCGCTGCTTGCGCATTTCCTGAATATTGCCATCGCCCTGGCCATCGGTCTGCTGGTGGGCAGCGAGCGGGGTTGGCGTGAGCGCGGTCGCAGCGAGGGCACGAGGGTTGCCGGCATCCGCACCTTTACGCTGATCGCACTGTTCGGCGGCTTGCTGTCCACATCCACCAGCGGCCTGGCCGAGTTTCAGCGCTGGCTGATCTCGATGCTGGCATTTCTGCCGGTGGCGGCATTGCTGATCGCCGGCTACCTGCGCTCGTCGCGACATGGCGATGATCTCGGCATCACCACCGAAGTCGCGGCCATGCTGATTTTTTGGCTGGGCACCCTTCCCGGCTTCGGCCTTGCCTTGCCCGCCGCCGCAAGTGCCGTGGTGCTGGCATTGGTCCTTCATTTGAAAGAGAAGCTGCACTACTGGCTCAACGTGCTTAACCGCGCCGAACTGCTCGGCACACTGCAGTTCCTGCTGGTATCCGTCGTGCTGTTGCCGCTGCTGCCCAACGAAGGCTTCGGCCCCTGGAAGGCTTTCAATCCTTACCAACTGTGGTGGATGGTGGTGCTGATCTCGGGGCTGTCGCTGGTGGGCTATTTCGCGATGCGTCTCGCCGGGTCGCGCAAGGGCGTGGTGGCCACTTCGCTGACCGGCGGAATCGTGTCGTCCACCGCGGTCACCCTGAGCCTGTCGCGCCTCAACAGGGAGATCCGCGGCAGCCATGTCATTGCCGCCGGCATTCTGCTGGCCTGTGCCACCATGTTCGCGCGCATGCTGCTGGTGGTGACGGTGATCGACAAATCCTTGCTGCCGCACCTTGCCGCGCCACTGGGGGTGGGCATGATCGTCCTTTATGGCGCGGCCTGGCTGTGGTGGCGCAAGAGCGAGAAAAGCGCCCAGCCAGCGGCACCGCAGGTGCAGAATCCGTTTCAATTGCTGCCGGCGCTGCAATTTGCCGGTTTGCTGGCGCTGGTGATGCTTGGCGCCGAAGCCCTGCAGCGATGGCTTGGCGATACCGGGCTTTACGCGCTCTCGATCTTCACCGGCCTTGCCGACGTGGACGCCATCGTGCTGTCGCTGGCGCCCAAAAGCGGCTCGACTCTCGATCCTTCGCTGGTAGTGGTGTGTATCTGCCTGGCAGCAGCCACCAATACAATGATGAAGGGCATCTATTGCCGCATCATCGGCGGTGCCGAACTGGGCAGGAAAGTGCTCTGGCCGGTAAGTATCGGTGGTGCCTTGATCATGGCCACTGCGCTTGCGCCCTACCTGCTGTAAAACGCGGGCGCTTTCTCTCAGGGCTCCCGACAGGGTTTGCTGGCCTTGTGGTCGTACAGAGGGCCGCCGCGGTGGACGGGAAAACCGTACAGTTCACAGCACAGCACGTCGATATCTTCTGCGCGCAGGGCGGCATTGTCGTCGAGCAGTTTTAGCGCCGCACGCCGCAGCGCGCCGTTACAGCGCGACACCAAGGCTCCGGCATCCAGCAGGGCCCGTGAGCCGTTATCCGCAGCGCTCTCGGCGATGATTTCGGCACTTTTGAGCATGGCGAACGGCCCCTGCCGCCAGCCGAAATCGACCAGCGCCGCGTCGATGGCGGACGGCGCCACACCCTGGACGGCAATGGTCTGGGCCTCGCGCACGAAAGGCTCCAGCAGGCGTGCACCCAAGGCAAAGGCGGGGTTGCCGTTGAGTGTTTCGACAATCGCACCGTCGCCATTTTGTTTTGCGCCCGCGGCGAGCAGTGCCGCCACTTGCGGGTTTTTTCTTGCACCTCGTTGCGCAAAAAACAGGTAGCGCATGGCGAGGCACTGGGGCGCGTTCACCCGGCTGCTCGAATGGCGGCGCTCCAGCGCCAACCCTTCGGCGATGGGCAGATTTGCGGTTTCATGCACTACGTTGACGATCAGGGGCGGCGCGTCCTGGCCGGGACGATGGCGTGCGATCCACGCCATCGCGTCGTCGCTGATGCGCTCCAGGTGCTCGGCATCGACGATGCTTCGCTCATCCACCTTGCGGCGCGGCGCGGCGCTGGCCAACAGCTCTCTGCCGTAAGCGAGGGCCGCCTGACGCAAATCGCCCTCGACGATGTCGTCGACGATGCCCAGTGCCAGGGCTTGCGGTGCCGTGACCGATTCGCCGCTCAGCATCATCTCCAGGGCGCGCTCGAAGCCGATGAGCCTCGGCAGGCGCTGGGTGCCTCCGTAACCCGGTATCGCGCCGATCTTCACTTCCGGCAGGCCAAAATGGGCCGTGTCCAGGGCGATGCGGTAATCGCAGGCCAGTGTGGTTTCAAAACCGCCGCCCAACGCATTGCCGTGCACAGCCGCGACAATGGGCTTGGCGCTGGCGGCGATGCGGTTGATCATCATCGCCGCATCCTGGGAGCGGTTGCGACCACTGTCGCCGACTTCCTTGAGATCGGCCCCGGCGATAAAGCCACGTCCCGCACACAACAGCACCGCCAGGCGAACTTGCGGGTTCTCGTCGATTTCGCTCAGCGCCAGATTCATGCCATCGATGACAGTGCCCGACAAGGCATTGACGGGCGGGTTGTCGATGCGGATCAGCGCGAGCCCATTGTCGATTTCAAGGGATACTGTTGGCGAAAGTTGTTGTATGCGGGTCTGTGGTGCGCCGGTCACGGCCTGTTGCTCCTGTTGTCGTCACTTCTGCGGCGAGGTTGATACCCTCGCGACAGCCAAGGCGCATGATACCGCAGATGGCCAGGCCGCTCCTGAAAATGGTGTGCATAGGAGCTTGCTTGCAGGCGGCTATTTCAGTGGTTGTCGCTTGCAGGCAAGCTCCTACAGGGGATGGGTTCACGGAGTGAAGTGGTTCAATATACCTGTACACCCCAGTTAAGAGACAATGACCTTAATTGGAGAGCAAGCAATGACCACGAGAAAGCAGTATTCAAAGGAGTTC
>Ga0265293_10001000_pt1 | contig 64006 bp, 59 predicted proteins | sample Munlanlewell138R_FD_192505 | JGI IMG/M metagenome (GOLD analysis project Ga0265293, IMG submission 192505) | Leachate microbial communities from a municipal landfill in Southern Ontario, Canada - Leachate well 138R | ecosystem: Engineered > Solid waste > Landfill > Unclassified | place: Canada... | reverse complement strand
ATCAGGAGTAATGCTGTTCACCACAAATTCTTTAGATTTAACATACCTAAAGCCTTTTTCCAGAACCGCCTGACCCATATCCTCATTTAGTACCAACACATCCGCCATTCCCTCATTGCCCGGCGGTGTAAGTACTTTCAAAGTTTTATAATCAATAAATTCAACTTCACCTGCTTCATACATTCCGAACCACACCTTAGCTCCCGCTTTAAAACCGATACCGGTTATAATAACTTCCGTATCACCGAGGGTTGAACCGTACTTTGGGTCCAACTCAAAAATTTCGGGAAAGCTAAGGGGTGTTACATAGGTAAATGTTTTTGAATTAGAGATTGCCCCTTCATAGTTAATTACGGTTACATCCTTTTCCCCCGGGGTGTGAGCGGGGGTTTTGACTATTATTTTAGCATTACCTGCACCCGGACTGTCATCAATGCTTAAAATTTCTGCTTCCTTTCCTCCGATAACCACTTTTGCCCTTTGCCTGAAATCTGTCCCGATAAGAGTCAGCGGCATTCCTCCCAGGGTTGACCCTTCCTCCGGGCTAATGGAAATAATTCGTGGTTCGCTGTCAGGAAATAAATATCTAAAAGCCTTTTCTTTAACGACTTCTATGCCATCTGCATTAATAACCTTAACATCCCACCACCTGAGCTCCGTCAAATCCTCAGGTCGTTCCGCAATTCTGGCAGTAACAAAGGTAATTGTTTCAGAATCAATCACCCTTACTTCCTCCCCTTGCCATTCACCTATATAAACCTCAGCTCCCGCTTTAGTAAATCCTGATCCCCTAATAGTAATTAAGGTACCTCCTAAGTAGGTTGCCTGGTTGGGGGCAATACTGTCAATAACCGGTTTTGAGGCATCATAGGTATAGGCATTAGAAAGGGTGGCACTACCTAAAGCATCCTGATGGGTATTCATCACAGTTACATGAACAACCGACCCCGGTACTCCCGGCGGAGTGATGACTTCCAACCGGTCGTATCTCAGGGGTGCATCCTCCGCCAAAGTAGCTTCCCTACCCCCAAAATAAACTTTAACACCTTTGCTGCTAAAGCCATCCCCCTCAATTATTACTCGGGTGCCACCTGCCGCCGGACCTCTTTTCGGAGTAATACTATCAATAATCGGCTCGCTTTTTGCGGAATAGTAGTGTATTTGCTGACTCTCGTCTAGGGATTGGGCAATACCTCCGTCCCGGTTTAGAACTGTCACATCCACAATACCTTCTTCTCCAAGGGTATAGGGCGGGGCTTTAACAATAATTGTATCGGGCTCTATAAATTCCAAAATCTCGGCTTTTTCGGTACCAAAATAGACAACAACTTCTTTTCTAAAATCTTCCCCCTTAATAGTAACGATGGAACCACCTGTTGCAGGTATTTTATTGGGGTTCACGGAAGTAATTTTAGGCTCGCTATCAGGAAACTTATAAGTAAAACCATCAAAAAGGGTATCTGCCCCTCCGTCAGGATTAATTACCATGACATCAACAGGCCCCGCCTTATCACTGGCAGGAGTCTTGGCCGTAATATAGGTATGATAAATTTCCACATCTTCGGCAATTCGGCCGCCTATATAGACCTTTGCTCCATTCCAAAAACCAATGCCGGTGATGATAATATTAGTACCGCCTTTGGCAGGACCTACTTCGGGGAAAACACCCATAATCTTTGGGAAACTGCTGGGGTCAAGGTATTCAAAGGATTCCCAAGTGTCGGTCCCGGTATCCGCATAATTGCTGACTGTCACCACATATTCGCCGGCTAAATTGGGGGGAATAATAACCACTATTTCGCGATCATTAATAGCCTGAATATCCGCTTTTTCCCAACCAAAGTGCACGACTGCATCCGGATGAAAGTTTTCCCCCCTGATGGCAACCTTTGTCCCTCCATCTACATGTCCGATAGCGGGATTCACCGAGTGAATTTTGATCTTCTTTTCCAAATCCGGTATTCTGTATTGAAAATTTTTAGCCCAGGTGGTAGACCTGTTATCAGTGTTTACTACCTGTACCAGGTAGCCCTCAGGTCTTAGGATCTCACCTTCTTTCAATTGGGGCAGCCGAAGCTTGATAGTCTTGCTATCTAAAACTATTAATTCCCGGACTTCCTCTGTCACAGAGACAAATTTATTTGCCTCATCAAAGTAACCGAAATTAACTACAGCTCCGGGGTAGAATTGCTCCCCGGTAATTGTAATTATGTTATCGCCCAGGATGCTGCCTCTATTTGGGCTGACATTATTAATTTTAGGTTCGGAATAGTAATAAAAACCCTTATAACCTTCCTCGGCATCCGGATTTGCTTCCATAGTAGCCGTGTTTCCGGTTAGGCTAAGCACCCGCACATCCTTCCAACCGGGAGTCCCGGGAGGAGAAACAACCTCCAGCCTTGTAAAATCACTCAAACGCTCATCAACAGCAGCCTCCACATCCCCTACGAAAACCCTGGTGCCGGTGGTCAGATAATTACCGTTAATGATAAACCTGGTCCCCCCTGCAGTTGGGCCCCTTGGCGAAGGAGGTTGATCCCCCTCGTAAACAGCTTGAGTAACTGTGTGGATTTCCGGCTTAATATCCGGCGGGTAAAACAAAACCGGTTCCTTTGAAATAACTCTGCCATAAGAGTTTTCAACTACCAAGTACTTTAAACCGGAGGATGGGTTAGTTGGTGATTCTGCAACCAACAAAGTACCGTCAGCCTGGGGGTCAAAATAAATAATGGTTAAAGGTTCCTGGTCTATGAATGTTTCCCCGGGATGCATGGGGTCGGGCTTTTCTACCTCAAAATATACCTTTGTTAACCTTTTAATGTCCTCATTAAAGTTATGCCCTGTGATAGTAAAGTTTCTAATACCTACGGTGGAAACTTCCTTCGGGGTTACAGATGATATCTCCATACCCGTCCTTCTGTAAGTAAACCCATTTTCAAATAAGAATTGGCCCGTGGGAAAGTCATCTATGTAGTTCACAACCAAGACATCCACTTGCCCAGAAAAATCACTGGGGGGCAACTCTACTCTAATTAAATTCAAGGTAACTGATCCGATAATTCTTGCTTCCTTGTCACCAAAAAAAACCTTGGCGCCGGATCTAAAATCGCTACCCCGTATTTCTATCTCATGCCCGCCGCCAACCGGGCCAACATCCTTTTGGGTTACAATATTAACTACCCTTTCTATTACCGGTTTGGTGCTGGGATAGTAGTAGGTAAACCCTTTCTCAAAAAGGGCAATCTCGCTCCTGCCTGCCTTCGGGCCCTCTGTCCAGTCAATTAATAGCTCCACATCTTGTTCGCCGGATAACTGGGACTGGTCAGTTCTGGCATTAATAATATAGATCGGGTTTCCTTCCTCGAAATATTGAACAAAGTTCCCATCCTCATCATAAAAGCCATAGGGCTCTATTTCTATGGAGCCACGCTCTACAGGCACCCGCCCAATCAACAGATCTACTGCTGCTTCTTCCAAGCTGGCCGGGAAGTTCACCCCTTGGACAGTTATTTCAGTGCCGCCGAGCATGGTGCCGCTATTAGGAGTAATATTTAAGATTCTGGCCAATTTACCCTCGTTTACATATTCAAATTCGAGATCTGTTTTGACCCATTCAGCCCCTTCCACCGGGTTTTTGAGCCAAACATCAACCTTGCCTTCCGCTATTGCCCCGGGAGTAATGGCCGTAATTTCCCTGGTATTGAAGAGAGAGACCGACCTGGCCATTACCTCCCCGAACCTTACCTGAGGCAACACCGGGTTACCATCCGGGCCAATATTTTGCTTGAAATTTTCTCCACTAATAGTAACAGAGGTGCCTCCACTCAAGCCGCCAATGTTTGGGCTAATGCTGCTAACAACAGGGTCTATCTCCCCAGAAAAAGTAAAGGCACTTTCCAGCTTTGCTTGGTGGCCATCCCTGCTTATGATTTCAATTTCAACAACTCCTGTAAGGCCATCCGGGATTACTAAGCCAACGGCGGTAGCACTGGGTGTTCTCCAATTAACATCACCTTCGGTAACGGTTATGTTCCCAATTCTAATGCTGACTACATCTTTCAAATACCTACCAGTGATGGTGATTAGATCCCCTGCTTGTCCGAAGTTGGGGTTAATAGATTCAATTCTCGGGGGATTAGGCTCCTCTACCGGCTCTTCCGGTTCTTCCTCCGCAAACAGAACTCCCGCTTGCAGAAGGCCAAAACCAAAGATGAAAGCGAATAATAAGAAAAAAACAACAGCTTTTGGTTTTAACAAGCTAATCCTCCCCCTGAAAGAAAAATTTATGTATAAAAGCATAATAAGGCTTCCCTTATGGCAGCCTTACTTAACGGACCTTGCTCAAACCCGGTCTAAGGAAGCAAATCCTTTAATTGGGACAATCCTTCCAAATCCATCATAACATTAACGGCTGCTTCATTAGCCTCTTTAACTGCCTCAAAAATCTCTTGCCTCAAAACGGGAATGTTTTTCGGAGCATCAATAGCTAATTTAACCTTATCTCCTTCAACTGCGGCTACCGTTATTTTTATCTGATTATCAATAATTAAAGTTTCGTTAATTTTCCGGGTAAGTACCAGCATTTTAGCTACCAACCCCCGTTTCAGGGGTTTCTTGAAACAAGTTGTGCTTGGTATGATATTTATAATCGTTTAAAATATATTGGGCACCTTGACGGTTATCTACATTAATTACTAAGGGGCCTACCAAGTTTGCGGTCATAGCTTTAATATTGGTGCCCGGCACGGTACAAATAGTATAAACAACTACCTGTTTCCTTTCAGTTATTTGCAAGTTCCCTTTAAGCTCCTCATCTATTTCCAAGCCATAGTCGGGAAAAAACCAAAAAGGGTCCGTAATCAAAAAAGCGATCCGCCCATCCTCAACAGATTGCAACCAAAAAAAGGCCGGATTTCCCTCAAAGGGAATTAAAAGAAAATTTTTCAAATGCTCAAAGCCTAGCAAACCTTCCCTAAAGACGGTTAACTCCTCAACACCATATTGTATTTGCCCAAAACGACTGGTATCCAATTGCATGTTAAAACCCCCCGGTTGCCTAACGCATAAAGTCCACTAATGAAGGCTGCAGCACCTTGGCGGCAGTCATTAAAGAAGCTTGGTAAATGTAGGACTGCATGGATAAAAGCATATTGATCTCTGCCAAATTTATATCCTCTAAGTTAGACAATAATTCGGTAACATTGTTTTCCGAAGTTTTTGCCTGTGCTATTGCCATTTCCATCCGACGATATTTAGCGCCGTAAATCGCCCTGTGAGAGAGATTGTTGTCCAACTCTGTGTTTAAATTTTCGATGGCATCATTAATTCCCTCAATATTGGCATCCCGTAGATCCTGACTTAAATCTATTAAAACTTCAAAAATGCCATCAAAAATCTCATTTCCCGGCCTGTTAACATCTAAGGTTACATCGGGAGAAACCTCCCAATCTAAAACTCCGTCGTTCCCCTGATAGATAACCTTCGTAATCTTATCTGCTTCCTTTTCCGTTGTAAAAGGAACGGCAGTAGTTTTTGTACCGGCAAAAATAAACCTACCCGCATGACTGGTATTGGCTATTTGCACTAAATGATCTATTAGTTCATCCAGTTCATCGGCCAAGGCATCCCTCGCCTCTTTTGGAAGGGTGCCATTGGCACCATTAATTGCTATTTCGTTAGCCCTTTGAATAATTTCACTGGCATTATCCAGGGCGGTATCACTGACATCTACCCAATTCTTGGCATCCTCCATGTTTTTTATATGCTGCTGTTGCTCAGACAAATTACTTCTCATGTAGAGGGCCTGCGTTACGCGAATAGGGTCATCTGAAGGGCGGGAAACGATCTGTCCCGAAGATTGCTGGTATTCTAATTTTTGTAACCTTGCCAAATTGCTGTTAATGTTTTTTAGAACATTATCCACAAGCATTCTATTAGTAACTCGCAATTCTTATTCCCCCTTACCTTTTAAGAGCCAAAATGGTTTGCACCATTTCGTCCAAGGTTGTAATTATTGTAGCTGCTGCTTGGTAAGCTCTTTGATACTGCATCATAAAAGCCATTTCTTCGTCCAGACTCACCCCGGAAATACTTTCTTTTCTGGATTCCAACTGTCCTAATAAAACTTCCTGGCCTTGTCTTCGTTTGATAGCTTCATTGGTCTTCACACCGATTCGGGAAACAAGCTGGTCATACTGCCTGTCAATCCCCGGGCGCAGTTTAGCTATTTCTAAAGCAACACCACCATCATGGCCACCTGCCGAATCTATTGAAGCAGCAATTTTTGTAACATCTTTTGTTATTTCTGCATTTACCTTGATGGTACCGGCTGCATTCCCGGAATCAAAGTAAAAAAACTGTTCTCCCTGCTGACCATCAAGGTCCACCCCGTTTAGATGTTTTTCATTAACGGCCGTTGCCAGGTTTTCGGCAAGCTCATTTAAATCGCTGATATATTCTTCTATTTGGGCCATAACTTCCATCAGGCCAAACAGCTCCCCGGTGAAAACCGGAAAAGTATCGCCAAGGGTTGGGGGAACTGTGCTTGCATCTTCCATCCACTTAAATTCCTTGTCGGCTTCACTGTAGGCAATAGTTTGAAACTTATTTGGTTGAGCGTAAACTAAGTAGTCTTGCTCTTTTCTGTCTTCAATTTTGGTCGCTGGATCGCCCATATAAATCCTGATTTGCCCATCGGGCACATGCCCCATAGCCACGTCAAAGGTGCCGTCCGGATTCTTTGTGACCCCCACCGGGCGTTCCACTGTGGTATCCTCGGGCGTGAAATCAATTAACCTGGCTAATTTATCCAGCAAATTATCTCTTTGGTCTTTCAAATCGTTGGGGGAATCACCCGAAAGCTGGATAGTAGCTATTTGCTGATTTAAATCATTTATTTGGGTAGCCAAGGTATTAACGGCCAATGCCTTAATCTCTGCCGTTCTTTTCAGGTCGGTAACCACGGTGTTCAATTGATTATAGGAGTGCTTAATGGCATCCGCTAAGGAAATGGCAGTTTCTTTTAATGATGTCCTGATAGGAATATTTTCGGCATTTTTACTGAGCTCCTGCCAGCCCTTCCAAAACTCATCAAAAATACTGCTCAGTCCATCATCTGAGGGCTCAATAAAAACGGTTTCTGCCAACCGCAGGGTTTCACTTTTTTGTTCCCATTCTCCCAGGCCGGCCAGTTCATTTCTGATTTGTGTATCCAAAAAAACATCCCTTATACGGCGGATCTCATTGACATTAACGCCGGTACCCACCTGCCCCGAGCCCCCGGGCCTGCTCATAGAAGGAACAGCAAAAGCGGGGGTTGCCTCCATCACCGCTTGCTGGCGAGTATAGCCCTCCGTGCCTGCGTTGGCTATATTATGGGCTGTCGTGTTCATTGCTTTTTGCTGAGCGAATAAACCTTTTAGTGCTGTATTAAAACCAAAAAAAGTACCTGACATTTCAATTCACCCCTAGTATCAGTTAAACACTGCGATCCAACAGGGAAGACCCCTTCTTTTGCTCCAACTTACCATCCGGCTGATAATTGCTTCCCTGGTTAATAGCCATTTGCATTTTTTGATTGTAGTAGACAGATTGTTTTAAAAGCAGCTCATTCAACCGATTCTGTTCCTGAAGTTCCTGAAACTTTTTTCTGAGCTTGCTTGCCGCTTGCCGGAGGTCATCAGGCAAAGCAACTTCCTCCGCCAGTTCCCTCAAGGTGGGCTCCTGTTCCAACCCTAGGGATTTTATAGCCCTGGCAAGGCCGGCTATGCGCTTTTCCTCCAAGGATTGCATCTCTTCGGCCAAATCCTCCAGTTCTTCGTTTCGCCTCATGATTTTACTCAAGTTATCTTCGACAAGGGAAACAGTCAGCTCTCTTGTTGCATGAAGGATTGATTCTGCCAGCAAAAACTGGCTTTCCAAAATTTCTTGCAGTTCCTTTATAACCATAAGTTCACCCTATTTTCCCATCAAATTTAAAAGATTTTCTGCAATTTTCTCCGGTGGAATATAATAAGTACCGGCCTTCATCTGCTCCTTAATTTCCTTGACCAGTCCCTCTCTGATTTCAGGCAAATCCTTGATTTTTTTTGCGTAGTTCTCAATCCTTTTTATATCAGAAGAAAGCTCCAATATATCCCCCTTTGAAATGGCAGGGTCTCGGTTGTCCTGGGTGTCCACCTTTTTAAGCTGAGCTTGCTGTTTTTGATAAGCTTCAAAGGGGTTAATAGATCCCTGTCTAAAAATTTTCATTGGAGTCACCACCTGTTTTTTATTCCTGATATATATATCGGCAGGAAGTTGTTAATACTTTAAAAAAAATCACCGCTTGACCAAATTGCCGATCTCCTCCGACAGCTTTATCAAGGGCAAAATTTTATCCACAACTCCGGCTTCTACTGCAGACTTGGGCATACCGTAAACAATGGAGGAAGCTTCATCCTGTGCCAACACTTGACCGGCTGCTTCTTTGATGGCTTTTAAACCCATGGTTCCATCGTTACCCATGCCGGTCATAATAACCCCCAGTGCAGCCGATCCGTAAACTTTTGCCACCGATAAAAACAAAACATCCACCGAAGGTTTATAGAGAGTCGGAAAAGGCGGTTTCTCAAACACCTTTAACTTTACTTCCCCTTTGTTGCGCTCAACTTCTGTTTGCAGACCGGCCGGCGCCAGATAAGCCCTACCCTTTTGAATGAGATCACCATCTTCGGCTTCTTTAACGGGCATACTGCCCAAATCATTTAACCTTGCGGCCAAGGATTTGGTGAATCCCGGGGGCATATGCTGTGCAATTATTACGCCGGCAGGTAGGTTCCTAGGTAGTGTTTTAAAAACCTCTGTTAATGCCGCCGGTCCGCCGGTTGAGGTGCCAATAGCCACCAGTTCGATTTGCCCCTTCGATCCCAAAAAAGCCGGAACAGTGCGATCTGCCGCCGTTACTGCCGAAGGAAAAATTGGAGGGCAAGGCCCACCATCACATAATTTTTTCTGCATGATGATTCTTTCGGCCGTTACACCGGAAGCAAGCTTAATCTTTGCAACCAACTCTGTGCCCAACAGCATCAACTCTGCCCGGTTCTCCGGCTTCGGCACAAAATCAACCGCACCTAACTCCAAGGCGCGGATAGTATTTGTTGCCCCTGCTGTCGTAGTTGAACTGAGCATTACTACCGGCAGTGGATTTGTATCCATTAGCTCTCTTAAGGTAGTCAGTCCGTCCATGCCGGGCATCTCTACATCAAGTGTAACTACATGGGGCTTCAATCTTTGAATTTTTTCTAAAGCCTCTCTACCTTCCCTTGCGTATCCAACGACCTTTATTTCCGGATCTTCTTCCAGCATAGTGGTAAATAAACGCCTCATAAAGGCGGAATCATCAACTATAAATACCTTAATCAGTTCTTTTACTGTCATCTTTATACACCTGCCTGACCTGCCAACCCCCGGACATCTAAAATCAAAGCCACCTCTCCGTCACCCATAATAGTTGCCCCGGCAAGACCCGGTACCTGGCCGATAAACTCACCCAAGGATTTTATAACAATTTCTTGCTCCCCCATCAGCTCATCCACTATAAAACCCAGCCTCTTTTCAGAAATACCCACCACCACTACCGGCGGTTTATCTCTTTGGATACCATCATCAGGGTAGGGCAATATATCGGAGAGCTTAAAGAGGGGCAACACTTCCCCTCTCACCAAGATAACATCCCTTTGCTGAACTTGTTGTATCTGCCCCACGTCCACATTAATAATCTCCAGCACATTGGCCAAAGGAAAGGCAAAAACCTGCTTACCTAAATAAACTAGCAAAGAGCGATTAATTGCCAGAGTCAAGGGTAATTTTATGGTAAATTTTGTCCCCTTCCCCCAAGCAGAATCTATATCTACTAAGCCATTAATTTTCTCAATATGGTTTCTGACAATATCCATCCCTACGCCCCTGCCGGATACATCGCTGACCACGGTAGCAGTTGAAAAACCCGGGGCAAAAATCAAATTCAGGGTTTCCCTTTCTGAAAGCCGCGAAGCTATATCGGAGGTTATAATTCCCTTATCAATGGCTTTCACTTTTATAGCCGCCGGATCCATTCCTTTCCCATCATCTTGTACTGTAATAACTATTTGATTCTCCTGATGGAAGGCTCTCAATTTAATGGTACCGATGGCCGGCTTCCCTGCTCTCATTCTTTCCTGGGGACCTTCGATACCATGATCAATGGCATTCCTTAGCAGGTGAATTAAGGGATCCCCAATTTCTTCTATGACTGTTCTATCTAACTCGGTCTCTCGCCCTTCGACGATAAAATTAATCTCCTTGCCCGCTTTTTGAGCCAAATCCCTAACCATTCTTGGGAAACGATTAAACACTTGATCAATGGGAAACATTCTGGCTTTCATGATTTCCTCTTGCAATTCCCCCACAATCCTGCCCAAATGAACAGTCACTTCCTCCAAGGTCTCAATGGTTTTATCAGCCCCTAGAGTAGTCTTTAAGCTACCGTTGACATCTGCCAAACGTGTTCTATCAATCACCAATTCACCGGCCAAATTCATTAAATTTTCAAGCCGCTGCACATCCACCCTAACTGTTTGAGCAACCTTGGCCTGACCATGAACCTTATCCGAGGAAATTCTGCCGTCGCCTTCCACCCTTTCACCCTCTGAAATACCTTCAGCTATAAAACCGATCTGAACGGCCTCAATTTGTACTGCCGCTATGTCCGAGATGGATTTAATTATGCTATTAAGTACATCCTTGGAAAGCTTGGTCACAATCACAAATTCAAATGAATCCTCAAAACGCTCTTCCTCAATCTCATCAATAGGAGGAATAGTTTTAATCACTTCACCTTTATCCTTTAAATTGTTAAAAACAATATAAGCCCTTGCGCCCTTCATCAAACAATCTGGAGCTAAATTTACTTTTGTGTGCCAAACATTGTAACCGTTTGCCTTTGCTGCTGAAGCTACATGCATTTCCACATCATCAAGTTCAATTTGCAGCTCTGAGGGTGAGGATTCTGCGGCACTTACCGCTTTTTTTGTTTCGGTTATGAAGGCTGGAGGATCTTCTTTTCCTTTGATTTTCTTTAAATCATTTATTAATGAGCTGATCTCAACACCATTACTTTCCCCGGAAATAATTTCCGCTTTAATCACCTTTAGCGCATCTAAGCCATTCAAAAGGTAGTCTATTATTTCAGTGGTTACTGTCAGCTTACCATGACGCAGATCGTCTAAAACACTCTCTAAAACATGCGTCAACTCCGCCATTTTTTCAAAACCCATGGAGGCGGAGGAACCCTTTAAAGTATGAGCGGCCCTGAAAATTTGGTTGAGCAAATTCTTGTTATCTCTTTCCTGCTCCAAAAGAACCAAGGATTCGTCCAGTATTTGTAGTTGCTCTTCTGCTTCATCTAAGAAAATACCAAGATACTGGTCGATATCAAAATCTTTTGACATACAGTACACCCCCTGTTGTCTAATAAAACCCTTATAGGGTAAATTATTTTGTAGCGGCCAGTTCTTGGCTATGTTGCTCTAAAATTTTGTACTCGGACTTATCCAGAACCTTTTCTAAATCAAGGAGAATTATCAATTCTTCTTTCCATTTACCAACGCCGCGTAAATACTCTGTTTCAATACCGCCGGTAATTGCCGGTGGAGGTGGCTCAATTTTGTTTTGAGGAATCCGGAGCACCTCAGAAACTGAATCCACAATCATACCCACTGTAACCCCTTTAACCTCTACAACAATAATCCTGGAATGGGGAGTTTCTTCTTCTAAAGGCAGCTCAAATCTTTTATGCAAATCAATTACCGGGACAATTCTTCCACGGAGGTTAATGACCCCTTCAACAAAACTAGGGGTTCTGGGAACCTTTGTAATACTTTGCATTCTAATAATTTCGTGTACTGCGGAAATCTCAATTCCATAAGTTTCGTTGCCGAGTTGAAAAACTACCAGCTGTTCTTCCGCGGCGCCAACTAAGTTTTTTTCCTGATCCACATTTATCATCCTTTCTAAAAATTATGTTTTATGTTTTTCCTTGTAATAACACTATTGTTTCAACAAAATTCCCGAAAATCCTTTGAACTTTTCGCAGCCTCAAAAAAAATCAACTAACGGCCCAAAGTAGTTTCCATTGCAATCATTATTCACCGACTAAAACATAGGCCGATTGCTCATAAGTAATCCTTTCTACTCGACCACCGGCTTCTATAACCACTCTGGGGTAGATTTTTTGGGCCTTTAGGCTTTTCCCGGGGCCTATTTTTACTTCCGAACTAATTTCCGCCGGACTCCCTAGCTCCCTTACCACTACATTCCCGCCCGCAACTATTTCACCTCCGCGGAAAATACCCGGCATCCCTTGTATAAAAACATCCCCACCGGCATAAATATTACAGTTATAAGCGCCTTGCCCCATTATTTTTATTTCTCCGCTGCATTCCAAATGGGAGTTTTGCACTGTAGTCACCACTAGATTTGCCCTGTCCATTGATTTATCCTTAAAGTAATCTAACAATTGGCTTAAATGAAAGGAATAATTATCAAACATATTATCTGCCTGATCCATGGTCTTAAGTGCTAAAACATTGTTGCCGGTTAACAACTCCCGTAGCTTGGCGTGCTCCGTTAAGAAGATCTCGAAATCCAGATAATCCAATTGATTTTTTATTTCACTTAAATCTTGGGCTGCTTCCTGGAACTTTGACAATAGGGGCTGAAACTTACCGCTTAAGAGCATCTTGAAAATAATACCATGCCCCACCTTTGCCAAATCTTTGTTTTCCGCAAAAGATGGATGAGCTAGCAACTGTTTTGCTCCATTCAACAATTGGGGCAATTGACTATGAATCCCCTCCAGAATAACCATTGTCTTTCCGCAAAGAGTTGCTAACCCACCTGCACGAATAACCCCTCCGATAACATTTCTGCGAATTATGACATCCCCGCCGGCAATAATGGTGGCATTGGCAGTATAGCCATTTATTACAATCTTTCCCGTTGCTTCTATTTGCATTTCATCTAAAACATTACCGGTAACTTGCACATCACCTTTAAAAAGAATCCTGCCCACTTTGGCAGTTACATCACCGGTAACAGTGTAGGTGGAGTGCACAGAAACCCTATTTTTCACCACCTCGGGCCTGCCACTAATTGTAGCATAGGCGCGCTGTCCCTCTTGGTCAATTTCGGCACCTTTACCCGCTATTAAACTCAGTTCCTTTATAGGTTTGGGCTCAATGATTTGCCCATAGATATCCTTACCCGGCTGGCCCGGGATGGGAGGTATAATCTCCGCCAACAATTGCCCCGGTTCCACGCTGATAACTGCATGGCGGGCAACCCTTTCCATTATCACTTCCCCGTCTTCGCCCCCGTCGGCGACAAGCTTTTCCTCTAAATACATAACTTTCACATTAGCATCTTTGCCCTCTTTAGGAAGGTCGCCCTTGGCAACCAGCTTCTCTACTCCGTGGGAATCAATCGCCTCAAGCAAACCTGATTCTATAATTCCGTAAGAAATATTATTGTCCCTTAAAAAACTATTCAGGTCTGCCAAGCTGATTTGGGGGTCAACGGCTTCCTCCACCTTGGCATGAATGATCGCTTCTCTCTTAGGCTTAGTATTTGGTACAAAAAACTTATAGCCCGAGTTTTTTGTCACTTTTAAATAGGCCTCAAGCCTGTCGCTGCTCACCCTGAGATCCGCTTTCCAGCTTGGCTCTGTCTGAACCGGTATCAGCCCTATCTCATCCTTTGAATAAACCTCTGTCAGCCCATCAATTAACTGTCCGTTGACCACAATATGCAGATTATCTCCCGGGGTAATGGTAGCAGCCAAGCCTTCCGTGGCTGGATCAATTACAATTACCTTACCTCCGATGACCTGTACCGAACCATCATACAAAATAATTTCATCTGCAGCAGTTGGGGCTTCCTCGGGCAAATCTTCTGTCTCTGTCTTTTTTGTTTGAACATGAATGATGGCATTATGCTCCATTAATCCAAATAAACCCTTTTTGGCTTCTCTGATAATCTCTATCTCCATCACGTCCCGGGAAACACCCAGGATACTTTCCGCCTCCGACAAAGCCTCTTCTATGGTTTTCTTCTCAATAATCAGCCCTTCTTCGTTGTTCACCTTTCCTTGCCCCCTTTGTGGCCTCCAATCAATCCCTTCTTTTTCTATCTAAAATCTAACCCTGCTTTTTGAAATATTCAATCGCCGCCCGTTTTCCTGCTGATCAATCCACTAAAATTACATATGGACTAAGTTCTGTTTCCAACGCTTCATGTAGACTTTTTCTGATTACCAAGCTCATTTTTACCTTTTCACCATAATCACTGGCCGTTAATTTGGCCCGGTATTTATCAATCAGATACATAACCCTAGTCACTTGTTCATAGTCTGCAACCAATTGAATTTCACTGCCAAGTATTTTATTAACCCTGCCGGCCGCAACAAGTGCTTCTTCCGCAATTCCCCCATAAGCGTCTATTAACCCTCTAATACCTAATTTTTTCCCACCAAAGTAACGAGTTACTACCACTACCACATTAGTAAGATTCTGCCTCAAAATAGCACCTAAGATGGGCTTGCCCCCGCTCCCGGACGGCTCGCCATCATCATCGAAAAAGGTAATTCCATGGGAAGGCAGACCGATGGAATAAGCGGAGCAATTGTGAGTGGCTTGATGGTATTTAGCCTTTATGGAATTTATAAATACTTTTGCCTCGGTTTCCGTATCTGCCTCAACCAGGTTTGCGATAAAACGAGATCTTTCTATAACCAGTTTTAGCTCTGTCGCTGTTTGTATAGTAGTGTATTCGTCTTCAACCATTAACCAGCCGCCTCCTTCGGCCCCGCAATATATTTGTGCACTAAACATTTTTATAGCATTGGCAGTAAAATTTATCTGAAATTCTAGTCTCCCCATGGTAGCGAATAAAAAAAACCAAAAAGCCCCCGCACCATAGTAGTGAAAAGACCTCTCTGATTCTTTAATCAACTGACTTTGGTGGATGCCCAAATCATCAATAAAGGATGATTTTCGTATTTAGTAGATATTCTGCCAAGGCAAGCCAAATCCCTGCCCCGGCATTAATTAAATTAACAAAAAGCCTGCTTATACGACCCCAGTCCCGGTTTTTTTCTAGAGGGCCACTACCCCTGTTCCCTCTTCCTGTCTAAAAAAATAGAGGTATTTTTCTTTAACCGGTAATTGAAAAATTGTTTCGGTAGCTTTAGCATACAGCTCAAGTTGGGGGCGATAATTCTGGGCCAATTCTTTCAAGCCCCCGGATCGCAAATAATCGTTTTTATAATCAATTAGGATAACTCCACCCGGTTCGATCAGCAAACAATCTATGATGCCCTGAACTATCAATTCTTCTTCTCGGTACCTGCCTTCCAATTGGTGAAAGAGCTCGCCGGCAGGCATGGCCAAAGTAAAGGGCATTTCTCTTTTTATCATATTGGGCGCTGCCGCAATCAGTTTTTGACCGACAGTCGTTTGAAAAAAGCCTAAAAAACTTTTCCAGCCGACAGCCAGGGCCTGTTCCTCCGTCAAAAACTCCCGACAGACCATTTCTTCAATTTGTAAAGAAATTTCTTCCCTGGTATTAACTTTTTTAAAATCAAGGAATTGCATTACTAAATGCATGGCAGTACCCAGCTCCGCACCGGTTAAGCCCTTCGTTTTTTGGATAAACTGCGGCCGACTGGCTATTTTAGTTTGAAAAACTAGCCTTTGACCATCATCAGGAAAATCCACCTGCCTTTTTAGCTCGGTAGCTGTAATTTTAGCAGGCTTTTCTGTAGCAGCCTGGTAGGGATAAACCCAGGCCAATTGTGCCGATAATTCCTGTTGCAAATCGGAATCAACGACATCCTGTGAGCAGAGCTGTTGTAATTCTTTTTCCGTAAACCCCTGATACAAGGTCTTTTTACTCCCCATAGTTTGAATTAGGGACCCCTCTTTTTCCAGATCCCAAGAGTATACCCGAAAAGGGTAAGCGGCTAAAGGGGAATTAGATTTTTGAGCCATAACTGCAGGTCCAACCCAATCTAAAAAGCTATCGGCATTTTTTAAAAGGGGGGCAGGCAAGGCTTCAGCCGCTGCTAGCTGAATTTTGTCCCAGTTGACCAACTTGTCCTCAAGTTTTTTGATCGAACCGACTAAAATAAGCTTTTCTCTAGCCCTGGTAAAAGCAACATATAAAATCCTTAACTCCTCTGCCAAATTGGCGTGCCTGAGAACACTTTTGAGTACCCAATGAGGTAGAGTGGGGTATTTTATTTTCAGCTCCAAATCAAAGTATAAAGAGCCAATCCCCAGTTCAGGGTGAAACAAAAGTTCCTGACGCAGGTCTTGCTGATTGAATTTCCCTCCCAAATTTGCCACAAAGACAATTGGAAACTCCAGGCCTTTGCTTTTATGAATGCTCATAATTCGCACCACATCGGTGTTTTCTCCGTACGCCCCGGCTAAACCTAAATCCTCATCCTGTGCTTGCAACTTTTCTATATATCTTAAAAAACGAAACAGGCCATGTCGAGCAAAGGAATCAAATTCCATAGCCCTTTCATATAAAGCGTGTAAATTTGCCTTTCTTTGCTTTCCCCCAGGCATGGCGCCGGCGTAACTTAAAAAACCCGTTTCCTGATAAATTTGCCAAATTAAATGACTTAAAGGGCCCCTTCTAGCCTCAGTTCTCCAATTTTTCAGCTTTCTTAAAAAGCTTTCCAGCTTCAAGGCTAACGCTTGATCAGGTTTCTCCCTGACAAAATCTGTTACCCCTGACCAAAAGCTGTCTTTTACTGTGTGGGCCCGTATTTTAGCTAGCTCCCCCGAGGTCAAGCCTACTAAAGGGGAACGAAGAACCCCTACCAAGTGAATATCCTGCATAGGGTTATCAATGATAGTTAAAAGGGACAGCATGATACCCACTTCAACTGCTCTAAAATAGCCTGTTCCCACCTCCGCGTAGGCGGGAATGCCCAATTGCTGAAAAACTTCTAAAAAAACATTAGCCTTATTTTTAGTACCCCTAAGAAGAATGACGATATCTCGATAACTTACCGGGCGATACTGCTGGATACTGCTATCCCAAACCTGGACCCTTGATTTTTCATCTTGTGGCGTCACCAAATTATGAATGCGATCAGCAATTAAATAGGCTTCCTTTTCCAAGGTGCCAATGTCTTCTAGCTCCGCCTCATTTTCCTCATCAACAATTTGGCTGTCCCTATTAAGCAAATGCAATTCTACAGGTCCTTCACAGATTGGGATGCCGGTAGTCGGTTGAGGGTAATGAGCACTAAAAATGAGCCTTTCATCTTCATCATAATCAATTTCTCCTATTTCGCCGTTCATAATACGGCTGAACACATAATTGGTTCCATCAATGATTCCCCGACGGCTTCTGAAATTCGCCGAGAGCAATATTTTCCTGTTGACTGCACCCCGGACTTTGGAATAAGTTTTGTATTTATCTAAAAATAACCCCGGATTTGCTTGACGGAACCCATAAATGCTTTGTTTGACATCCCCCACCATAAAAAGGTTCGGTCTATCTGGCTCACCTCCGGAAACCAGCTTCAGAATGGCCTCTTGCAAATCATTAATATCTTGATACTCATCAATCATCACTGACTGATACTTGTCTGTTAAAGATACAGCCACGGCACTGGGACGTAGCTCCCCGGTCCGGGGATCCCGATGGCCTAAAATGTCCAAGGCATACCTCTCCAGATCATTGAAATCCACTCGACCCTTTTGTCTTTTTGCTGAACCGTATTCCTTTTGGAGCTGCAACACCAAATCGGCCAACTCCTGCAAAAGGGGAGCCAGTGTTTGCAACTCCAGTAATAGTTCCTGCGGAGATCTTACAAGATACTCTTGAACACTATTTAAATCGCCTTTGGCTCCATCTCTCAGCCTAGTCACTTCCGTTTTAAGAACTTCCTCCACATCTTCCTTTTTTACTCCCGGCAGCTTGGAAAAGGGTTTCCAGTCAACTAGCTGCGAACGTAAGGTTTGCCAGGTAGGTTTTTCTTTTATAAAAGCAAGCAATTCCTCAAAGGCAGCTTTTTCTTTACGAAGGTTTTCCAAGTAAGCGTGAGGGGCCCCGGGTTGCTGACAGATATCTGAAGCCTCCGCCAACTTCCAAAGACCGCTTTTCAACTCATCCCCAATAATCTGGAGAGCTATCGGAAACCAAGGCAAATCCTCAATAGTGGTCTCATTTTTAATTTGATAGGCTTTTAAGGCGGTTTGCAGCCAATTTTCGGGTGCTACTTGGGTAGCAAGAAAATTTTCTAATCTTAAAATTAAATCCCCCAGTTTTTCTTCTCGCCCCCAACCAAAACCGGACACCAGTTGAAAAAATTCCTCACTGCCTTCCTCATAATGTTTTTCTAAAATATTTTCCAAAATTTCTTGTTTTAGCAGTCCGCTTTCATTTTCACCCATCACTTCAACAATAGGGTCAAGTTCAAGCTGAAAAAAATACTGCCTAACAATGCCCAAGCAAAAACTGTGGATAGTGGAAATAGAAGCTCTATTGATTAATAACAATTGTTTTTGCAGATATTCATTGGAGGGATTCAGCGCCAAAGCTTTTTCCAGGGCGGCTCCGATCCTGCTGCTCATTTCCCGGGCCGCAGCCTCCGTGAAGGTAACAACCAGCAAGCGTTCCAAATCAAGGGGGTCCTCCTTTCGCAAAACACCCTCAACAATCCTTTCCACCAATACAGCCGTTTTGCCCGATCCGGCCGCCGCCGCAACCAAAATATTGCAATCCTTTGTTTCAATAGCCTCTATTTGTGAAGTCGTCCACTGAAGAGTTTTGCCCATTTCCTTCTTCCCCCTATTGGTTTGATATATCTGCTTTCATTAACTCCCAAAGCCGATCCCGGGGCAATTTGGGCAGATAATTATACTGATTTCCAAAAACAAGGCTATCAAACTGACAGCTTGCCCGGTAGTCACAAAAACCACATGGGCTGCTATCACCAAGGCGATAAGGATTTATGCTTGTCTCCCCCGCATAAATGCTTTGACCTTGTTCGGCTATTTTACTCCAAACATAGTTTTCTAAAACTTCAAACTCTCCTGCCTCAAGCACTTTGGCGTTTTTGTAAAACTCCTTGTTTTTCGTTAATTTTACGTCTATTAAACTAGGCAAACCTTCCTTGACCCCCATACCTTCCGCCACTTGGGGATCAGCTAGAATTCTGCCTGTCATTTTCATTTTTTTATAAAGTTCTTCCTCAGCTTTGACAGCCGTTACCGGATTTTTTGCGGGAATAAAAGGACTCATAACCGGAAAATAAAGCATTCCCGCGGCCACAGGTTCTTTTGCACTAAAGATTTCCAAAGCCATTTTTAAATATAATGGAAGCTGCAAAGTTAAACCATAGTAAACCTGTAGTAGATCCAAACCCCTTTGACTGCTTTTATAATCAATTACCCGCAAATAAGTCTTACCATTGATTTTTGCCAGATCTACCCGATCTATTTGCCCTCTTAATTGAAGTTTTTTATCATGATGCAAAACAAGTTCACCGGCGGAAAAGTTGTCATCGGGGGGGAAACCCAGTTCCGCAGCTACAGGCCGAAAAGCTCCCGCCCTAGCGTGGGTAGTCAGGACTTTAACCGCGGTTTCTAAATTTTTCTCCATTACCTTGGCCCAATAAAGCAAACCAGGGCTTTGCATGAAAATACCATGACCTACTGTCGGTAAAATTTCGGCCGAAATCTTTTTGGTTAACTCAAGCAATTCCTTTTCCTCGAACTGATCCCAACTTCTCCCTAATTCATTCATTCGTATTACCAGCTCTTTTAAGGCTAAATGATAATAGTTACCCTTTAAGGGAGCATCCACTTGATAGATTGCTCTCTTTCTCAGACCCAACCCATACTGCACAAAAAATTTAAAGGGGCAAGCAGCAAAGGTTTCTAAACGAGAAACGCTTCCTTTAATTTTTTCTCCATAAAGCGCGTTTACTAATTTAGCTGCCAAGGGTTCGGAACTGTTATGGTAATTTAGGGCCTGTATGGGATAGGACTCCAATAAGTTAATTTCTTTTTGGCTGAGCAGCCAGTAGCAAAGATTAGACCAAAAAGGTTCTAATTCCGCACTGTTACCTCTCTCGGCCAATTTTTCCGCTAAATAACCAATAGCTTTTTGCGGACCAGACAAATAAGAAAGAGGGGCAAAATGGCCCAAACCCGGCTCAACGGTCAGTATTTTTTCGCTCAACCCGGGCATCAGTTCTTTAACCTTTCTAATTAAATACGAAGGCATCAATTCTTTGCCATTATCATCGGCACCGGCATAACTAATCCAAAGGTATTCCGAAGCCCTGGTAAAAGCGATATAAGCAAGATACTGTTCGTGAAAAGTTTTTAATTTACTTGTAGGGGCCAACCTTAAATTTTTATCGTGTAAATTCTCCCTTTCCCCATCGGAAAAAATTTCATCTTCTTTAACTCTCGCGGGGAAAAGCCCCTCGTTAAGACCTGCCAGAAAGACCGCCTTAAGCTCCGGCTGTCTGGATCTATCAACAGTCCCCACCAAAACTTGGTCTAAAGCAGGGGGGATTAGGCCTAATTTTAAACCGTGTAAACCGGCCTCAAGTATCTTACTGTATTCGGCTACGGTCATTTCTTCTTCACCTAAAGCGTTAACCAGTTGATCGAATAGTTCCATTACCCCATCCCAAATTTGTTTGTGCTCTCTAGCCCGTTCCAGCCTGCCGCCCATTTCCTCGCGTCTATACCAGGCATCTAGGCGCCTATGGACCTTGAGGCTAATTAGTAAGTGGTATAAATGGCTTGTAATTTCTTTGACGGTATGCAATTTATTACTGCCGATAAAAGCCTGCAATTCTTTTAATGCCGCCGTACTTCTAATCCGAATTTGATTTATTCTGACATAATGAGCCCTGTTTTCGTGGTCCTGGCTCTCAAGACCTATGGTCCAAGGCTCGTTTTTTAGCCAGGCACTACCGTGAATTCCATAGTTTAAAACAAAATTTTCTAATAAATCTATATCTTGGCGTGAAACCCTTATTAAGTCGGTTTTTAGATAACGAAATAACGGCTCATAGCTCCAGTAGGTATTTATAGTTTCCAAAGAAGCAATTAAAAGTTCCACCAAGGGGTGATGTGCAACAGACCTTTTTAAATCCATAAAAAAGGGCAAGCCTTCTTCCTGAAAAATTGTTTCCACCAACTGTTGGTAGCCGGTAAAATCCCGTAGGATTAGGGCCATTTCCCGATAGCGATAGCCCTTTTCCCTGCTTAGTTGTTTAATTTTTCTCGCAATCCCCTCTACCTCCACCCTCCGATTCTCGCTCTTGACCAGTTCTATAGCCCTCGGCTCCCCTTCCAAGGGAAGGTGACGGTCAAAATTTTTTTCCAAGTAGCCCAAATGGATATTTTGAAAGCGTGAGCAGCCCTCACCATTTCCAACTACTTTAGTCAGCTCAAAAGGTATCCCCCTGGAATAAGCTAGTTCCTTTATTTGCTGATAAGTGAACCAAGTGGGGTGAAATAGATCCAATTCGCTAAGTTGCCTGTTTAAATCTTCGGGATCTAAACAAAGGGTTAAATTTACTTCTTGGGTATGGTGCAGAAGGCTTTCAATAACCCTCAGCTCTTGCAAGTTAAAACCGGCAAAGGAATCTATCCATATTCTGGCCCCCTTTAGCGATGGAGCCTGTTTTATTCTATCAGCAAGCAAGGTTAAATAATCATCAGGATCCGTTTGATAGTCTCGGGTGTATTTCTCAAACTCACCGAATAGCAAAGCCAGATCATAAATTTTTCTAGCAACTATTTCTACCTCTTTGCCTTCCTGAACCAACCTCTGGTATTCCTCCTGAAGTTTTTGTGAGGTAATTAAATAATTTTTGAATTCCTTAAAAGAACCGGACAACTTATCAATAAAGCCTTGCTCCCCAGCCAACCCTTGAAAAACCCGCAAATTTGCCCCCTGTTTTATTAATATGGAGCGCAAAACCATTCTTTTACCCAGTTCATCCAAGTATCGCCGATTAGTTCCCCCCGCTTCCTGGAATACCAGCCAGCCTAAACGCCTAAAGCTCATTACCTGTGCCCTGGTGACACCCTTTATATTTGTTTTCGTAGTCAAGGTTTTTTCCATCTGAAAACTAGCCTGTTCAGGCACTAATAGAATCAAAGGGGGTCCACTGATATTATCTGCAGCTAATTCGGCTTGGATTTCCTGAAGGCAGGTAGTGGTTTTGCCTGAACCTGCCCTACCTACTATGAAGCGTAAACCCATTTGCAATCACATCCTCCCGATATCCACCTTATTACCCCAATCAGTTAATTCTTCTCTATGACTAAGAAGAAAAACTTGTCTGTCCTCAGCTAAGATTGCAGCAGTCTCTTAACCTCCTGCAGTCTATTGTGATCATAATTCAAAAAGGGGTCATCCAACACGAAGGGCAACTGAAAATCTTCAGCCAAAATATCTCCGACAGCCAAACGCAAAGCAAAGAAAAGTAAATCCTTGGTACCTTGGCTAAATTGGCGGACATCTCTTTCCTGCCCGGCGGCAATAACTTTGGTTTCAAAATTCTCGGTAACTATAATAGTCCTGCTAGAATCAGTAAATTTATTAAAATAAAAAGTTATTTGTTCACCCAGACGCTCCCGATAGGAGAGATTATAGTCGGTAATTGTGCTTTTTAATTCCCGATAAGCGATTTCTAAGGCATCTAATTCGAAAAGCAGCCCTTCTTTAATATTACAAAGCTCTTGCAATTCTATTTCTCCTTGGGCAATATTAATAGCCCCCTTACCCTCCAATGTTACTTGAGCTAATTTTAATTCCTGCTGTTTCTCCAAGAGTCTTTCTTCCTCCAGCGAAAGGTCTGCCAGCTCCTCCTCTAATTTTCCATACATTTCCTCCAGCTGTTCCCACCCTGTGGTTTTGTTGCCGATAAAAGCAGGCAACCCCGGGTGTTTCACCCCTAAATCGCTTAGATCTTTTTGAATGCCAATAACTTGATTCTGAACTTCATGAAAGCTAAAATCCAGTTCCTCTAAATCCTTAACTTGAGCACCCTTCAAGATTCCCTGAAACTCACTAATTAATCCGGCCTGCTCATTTTTTAAACCTTGAAAAACCTGCCAGCGCTCCTTGATTATTCCAGCTTCGCTGGACGAGGGATCCGCCAAAAATGGATACCTTTCTTTAACTAAGTTAATTTCGGTATAAAGATTCTTCTTTTTCTGTTCAGTTTGAAAAATTTCCCGCTCCAGCTTAATAGCAACCGATTCCCCAAAGTTGCTTTCCCTTCTGAGCTGATCATACTGCAAATAATCTTTTTCGACCGTTTCCACCGAAACATCCACCCGGTAGGGACTAATTAGCTTGGCAAGGTCAATGAGCTCCCGTCGTACCTTCATTAGCGGCGTAGCATTGAGAGTTTCCAACCTTTCTGCTTCAGCCATTTCTTGATAACTTCCTTGGGGATCGCTCGAAGACTTTTTTTGATTTAATAAATAATCCAAACTAAGAAGGAGTGCTTGTAATTCAGCAACAGTTAATTCTTTAACGGCTTTATTTAATTCAGAATCCCGGCGGGCTAGGCTTGCTAAAAACGACTTTGTTTGGGGGAGCAGTAAGGCGGCCTTCTTGCCACCAAAGATTAAATGGCTTAAACCCCAACCTAAAACGCTGCCAATAATAAAACCGACAACCAACCCCGAGACACCAGCAGTTTGCCCTCCCAGCAAGGATAGAACGGCTGCCGCCGCCAGGGCTGCTCCAGTTCTTTTCAAAAAAACTTTTTTGCTTCGTTCCTTGCCTTCCTCCTTTGCCCTTAAGTCCGTCAATTCTTCCAATAACAGCCTTGCTTGTTCTAATTCCTGTAAAAATTTTTCCTCTGTTCTTTTAAACACCTTAAAATCAACCACAAAATGAGGATTTTGCTGAAAGTGATAAAATCCCGCTAATCTGTCAGAAAGACGCAATAGGCTATCCTTCTGATCTTCAAGCTCTTTTCCCAGCTTCAAGGCATTTTCCGTTAAGCGCAAGATTTCCTCTTCCCATTTTAACATTTGTTCAAGTTCTTCAGGAAATTCCTTGCTGAGCCCCAAAAAATCTTGATAAGAACCCGCTATTTCCTGATTAACATTATTTATCCGGGCCTCTAAAAACAGCAATTCTTCTTTAGTTTTGGTAAGCTTAACTTGTTTTTCCAGAAGTTCTTCATAACGGGATTGCAAACGCCTTCCCTCCTGCCAGGCCTTGTAGAAGGCAGTTTTGTTTTGGTATTGAGCCTGATTGCTTTTCAGGTCTTCCGTTACTTGATTAGCTTGCACCAAAACATGCTGCAGCTCATCTACCTGCCCTCGGGCTTCCTTTAGTCCGTTTTCTAAATTTAGTATTTGCTCCTCTAATTCTTCCAACCGGCGATTGTTATTTTTATTCCGAGGGAAACCCCTTTCTTTTAAAAATTTAGTAAAACCGGCCATCTCATCTTCCAACAATTTTAATGAATTTTCGTAGTCGCTTCCCGAGCCGGACAGTAAGATTCTCAGTTCTTCGGCAAGCCTGTCGTTTTCCGGCAAAGGCTGGGTAAGATAAAATGTATCTGCAAATAATTTGCCGCTGGTTAAACCAAACAGTTTTTCAAGATAGCTCTGGTAATCACCAACGGTTTTTAAAGCAGCAGGGTTATGCTCGGTTTCCAGCTGAACTTCCCATAGATCAAAGACCTTTTTTTCAATCACAACCCTGTGGCTGGCAAAATCTCTGCTGATTCGATACCGTTTCCCTGCAACCATAAAGCTTACTTCCCCCGCAAAATTATCAGTACTTTGCCAGGAGCGAAAACGAGCGGTCGTAAAACCTACCGGGTCTTTAGAGTTAGGCAAGCCGAAAATTACAGCCCTTAAACCCTCTGCTATGGTAGATTTACCTGTTTCATTCGGTGCAATCAATAAGTTTAACCCAGGTTCCAGCTTGAGCCCTTTTTTTGTTGTAAAAGGGCCAAAACCCTCCAGGCTGATTGTTTCCCATTGGACCCCTTTCAACTTTTGTCCCCCCCTTTCAATGCCTGTATGCCTTTTACTAAAGCTCGATTTAACAGCCGCTTTTGCTCGTCTGTGACAGCCTCCTTAAGCTTTTCCAGCATTCCTCGGAGGAAAAACCCCGTGATGGTTTTTTCTCGAGCCATTTTTTCCAATTCTGCAGCCGATAAAAAAAACGATTGATCAATGATTTCCACGTAGCGAAAAAAAGGCAACAACCTTTCCCTTAAGTTTTTGGGCTCAAATAAAAAGTTCCTCATGCCTTTGAGCTCCACTTGCATTACGGCATCAGGCCTGCCTAATTCCTCGACGGCCGACAACAGCTCATCCGAATTGTTGAACCTACTTAAGTCAATCTCTAATTTTTCAAATTTTGGTTTTACCGTTAAAGGTATTCTCTCCAATTGCACCCCCATATTTTGTCGCCAAATCCCCTTTAACAGGAATCCGGTCCCTAAATCATTAAAACCCTTATCTGCAATGGCACCTGCATAGGCTCCGATTCCCTTTCCAAATTGAAAAACCCGATGAGAATGAAAATGACCCAGTGCTACATAATCATAATTAGCTTGTTCCAAACTTTTGGCATCCAAGGGAAGACTCCTGGTCCCCAGTTCCCAGCCGGGATCGCCGTCAATATAACTGCCATGAAAAATCGCTAGGTGAAAACCTTCCTCTTTTTCCCGAGGAAAGTCCTTTAGTGTATCCGTAAAGCCGGTTATTCCCCCTGTATATGCCAAGCTGTAAACAAAAACCTGTTTTCTGTTGACATCCAATCGGAAGGACAATTGAGGTGAAGGATTAGTCACCAGGAACCCCGGCCAGCGATTTTGTTCCTGACGATAAACGCTGTCAGGGTAAGTGATCTCATCATGATTACCGGGCACTGTCACTAACTGAATACCACCCCTTACTAAACGGGTCAATTCCTTCATCACCTGACCAATAACTTTCGCAACTGGGCGGTGACTTTCAAACAAATCCCCCGCAATGATAACTAAATCAATTTTATTTTCGGGGTCCAAGGCAAAATCCACTACTGCTTTTAAAAATCCATCTCTTTCGGCACCTATTTCAACCCCCAGTTCCCGGTCCGAAAAATTTGGTTGCCAACCCAAATGCAAATCTGCTAAATGTAAAAAGCTAATCAAATTAATCTCCCCCTTTAACCTTTAAAAACATAACGATCAAGGTTTCTTACATAGGGCCACAATTCCTCGGTTTCTTCCGTTTTAACCTTAACAAACTTATCCACTTCCGCATCCAAAAGATCCGCTTGATGCAAGATAGCCGCTTCTAAAAACTTGGGGCGTTTCGGAGATTGCCATTCATACTTTCCATGGTGGCTTACTATCATGTGCAAAACCTTAACCCGCAAAATTTCGGGGAATTGATCAATCGCCGCAATTTTTTGATCTATTAGGCTTGCCCCCATTACGATATGCCCCAACAACCTGCCGGCATCATTGTAATCAATTACTTTATCATAGGAAAACTCGGCAACCTTACCTATATCATGGAATAAGGCTCCCGTTAACAGCAAATCAAGATCCGTTTCCGCATAGTTTTCGCCGATTTTTTTCGCTACCAGAGCCACATTTAGTGTGTGCTCCAACAAGCCGCCCAGATAAGCCTGGTGGTGAGATTTAGCCGCCGGAGCTCTTCGAAATTTATCGGCTAGATCAAGATCGGAAAATACCTGGTTAACCAAAGCTTTTAAATGCTTGTTCGTAATAATATTAATCACATTGCCTAATTCCGCCCACATTTCGTCCCCATCCCGGGGAGAAACCGGCAAAAAGTGGAACAAATCCTTGTCCTTAACCACAATTTTTTTAAGATTTTCAATAGTTATTTGCAATTTTTGATTGTATTTTGTAACAACACCCTTTACTACGATGAAATCGTGCAAAACAAAACCCTGGGCCAAGTCCTCTGCCCTTTCCCAAACCTTCGCATCCATTTCACCGCTTCTGTCTCCCAGAACTAAGGAAAGAAACTTCCCCTGTTTTTCTTTAAAAGGAACCAGCTCCTTTTTTTTAACCTGAAAAATATTATAAACCTGCTGCCCTTCATTTAAATCGGACAGATAAATCTTTTTCATTTTTTTAGCACCCCCGGTAATTATTTAAAAAGAAACTATGGAACAAAGGTTCGCCTTCTGGGGCCTTAAATCCTGCCAATATAGCTGCCTCTTTCAAATTATTAAGAGCTTTCCTGCTCACCCTTTTATAGTAGCAGTTAGTGTTAATTGAAATAAACTATATTAGTAAAAATTTATCAAGGGAGGGTTTAGCTTGTCGGGACAAACGGAAATAATTAATTTTCTGCGAAGCCTAAAGCCCTTTGTTAACAAACAGGGCGTAGAAGCCTTGAACACTTTGGAAAATGTATTTGACCTGTTAAATGATCCTAAAGTAGGGCAACTTACAAGCAGTGTTCAAAGCTTTTCAAACCTCAGAAAAGAACAGTCTCTACAGAACAAGGACAAAGGCAAACAAGAAAACAACTTAAGATCGCTAAAAGGGTTGTTAAAGCAAGTAAAATAAATAACGGCTTTTCGAAGCCTTTTTTTTTGGGAATAAAGGAAAAGGCCTTATTCCACCGAATATAAAAAATGGAGTAAGATTGCAAAATAACAGGAGGTGAAATCATGATTAACTGGCGTTGCTCAATTTGCGGATACACACTCACAGCAGAGGCCCCGCCTGAAGTTTGCCCCCAGTGTCACAATAAATGCCCCTTTGTGGATGATACTTGCTATACTCCGGAATGTGGTTTAGTAGATCCCCAAGAAAAGAAATAGGAGGTACAAATGATGTGGAAGATATTTCAAGCCAGTGAAGTGGTTGAATTTGCAATCAGAATAGAACAAAATGGCTATATATTTTATGCGGGTTTGGAAGACAAACTAACTGACCAAGGGGTCAAGGATTTAATTAATCATTTAAAAAATGAAGAAAAAAAGCATGAAGAAACATTTAGGCGTCTGTTGCCAAATTTAACTCCTGCCAACTTAAGGGAAACCTACCCGGGTGAATACGAAGATTATCTTAAAATTTTAGTAGACACCCACATCTTTGGCAAGGTGAACAGTGCTGAAGAAGCCCTAAAAAAAGTTAACACAGAAATTGATGCCTTAAATTTTGCTATGGGCTTTGAAAAGGATACCATTTTATTCTTTAAAGAACTAAAGGAACTTGTATCCGAAAAGGACAAGGAGGTCATTAATCTTTTGATTCAAGAAGAACAAACTCACCTGAGAAAGCTTGCTATTGTTAAAGCCGAATTGCTGGGATAAATATTCTAAAGCACTGCAGGTCACCGGAATATAATCTAACCCCCTCGGGAAAGCTGAAAACAAATTTCTACTTCCGAGGGGTGTTTTTATGAGCAGAGTTTGCAATTTCACTGATTGCTGGTGGTATGAACAAGCGGCGGAAAGGGACCCTTTCAACAGAGCTGATGGTGGAGGTTGAATCAACCCCTATATGGGCGAATTGGATTTTCGCCAATTAACTGCAAATGGTAAACCCAACTGCTATTTATCATGATTAACAATTAAATACTAAAAAAAGCAGCAACCTGTCGGATTGCTGCTGGGGGTAGCTAGATGCGTTTAAGACCGTCCATTCTAATGCTTTGGGAACCCTTTTGCACAAAAGATTTACAACAGGTTTCCATACAGGAATTGACCGGCGTAGACGGTGCATTAGCTGCTTGCAATGCATCAAAACTATCGGGCATTGAAGCACCAATCGTATCCGCTGTTACCATGATCTGATCAGCGTGACACCTGTTGCCTTCGTGCCAATAGTGACAGTTATCTACACTGCAATGAATACTTTGTTGCATTTTAACCACCTCCTGCTCATAGTTTGAGCAAAGAGGCAAAAATTAGCCGGGTAAAATCTGTATTTTTTATCTTTCCGGCTGTTTTAGCTGCTGGAAAATTTATAACCAGCACCCCACACTGTTTTAATATAGCTGGGGTTACCGGGGTTTTCCTCTATTTTATCCCGTAAACGGCTGATCATAACCGTTACATTGTCGGCATCTTTCACGGAATCGCTATCCCAAATTTGCTCCAGCAACTGCTCGCGGCTAAATACATATTCTGGTTGAGAAGCCATTAACCAAAGCAGTTTAAACTCCTTGGGAGTCAGTTGAACCTCCTTATCAGCCAAGGTTACCGTGTAGTTGTTAGGGTTAATTTCCAACCCTTTTTGCTTAACTAGGTCAAAAGCAGTTTTATTAGCCGACTCTACACCGGACATCCGCCTAAAAATGGCTTTAACGCGAAGGGCTAGTTCAGATGGACTGAATGGTTTGGTCATGTAATCATCCCCACCCATTCGAAAACCCAGCAAACGGTCCAACTCATCTGTTCTTGCCGACAAAATAATAATGGGCACATCAGATTTTTCTCTAATTAACCTGCAGACCTCAAATCCATCAATTTTTGGCAACATTAAATCAAGAATCATTAAATCAGGCCGTTCCCGCTGGAATAGCCACAGGGCTTCCTCACCGTCTCCGGCTGTGATAATCCTATACCCCTCCTTAGACAATCGGTGTTCAATAACTTTTACTATATCCTCTTCGTCATCCACTACCAAAATCTTTTTCTGTTCCATCCTTAACCACCTCCGTTTCTATCCCCTCTTTAGGTATGGTGAAATAAAACGTCGAGCCCTTGCCTAAATCACTTTCAACCCAGATAAAACCTCCGTGTAAATCTACATATTTTTTAGCAATTGCCAAGCCCAGACCAGTACCCTTGTATGCTCTTGTTGTGGAGCCGTCCACTTGCCTAAAGGCATCAAATATATATTGTTGGTCCTCCTTTTTAATGCCCAAACCTGTATCCTTAACCTGAACAACCAGCCCTTGATCATTTGTTTCAGCTTTAATGGAGACCATGCCGCCAACGGGAGTAAATTTAACGGCGTTGCTGAGCAGGTTCAGCAAAATCCTTTCTATTTTTTCTCTGTCCCCGTAAATTTTCTCCGGCCCAGTTGCTAACTCAATTCTGAAATCAATTCTTTTTGTTAAAATCAAGGAATGCAGCCTTTTTTCTAAATCCAAAACCAGATCCTCAAGGGAAAAATAAGTAGGGTAAAGGCTGGCATTCCCTGCCTCAATTTTTGCCATATCTAATAAATCATTGATTGAATCCTCCAAACGATGGCTGCCCCGCAAAGCGCCTTCTAAGTAGTCTCTTTGCTGTTCGTTAACAGGCCCGCCAATACCTTCTAACAACAACTCCACAAAAGCAATAACTGAAGTTAGGGGTGTTCTCAGCTCGTGGCTGACGCTGGCCAAAAACTCCGATTTTATTTTATTGGCTTCCTCCAGTTCCCTTTTTTGCTCCTCCAAGGTTCTGTTGGCTTCCTTTAATTTAGCGGTTCTTTCTTTAACTTGATGCTCCAGGTCAATATAAAAACCCTTTAGCCGCTCAGTCATAGCGAACCACTGCTCAGCCATCAGCTCTATTTCTGCCGGTGCATTGATCTTGGGAAAAGGACTATCTAAATGGCCTTGCCCGTATTTTTGGGCTACCAATATCAACTTGTTAAGCGGCTGCTCTACTGCCCTCTGCACAAAGATAAAAACTGCAAAGGCAATTAAGGTCAGCATTAGAACAATAAACACCATCTGCAATGTTAGCTCCATTTTAATCATTTTGTTTTGAGCAAACATAGGCATCTCCAGCCCAATCACACCAAGCAGCTGATCCCGGGTGTAGGTGGGTATCCCTTCAAAGGAGGCAAAAGTGTTTTCACTTCCATGACAACTTAAACAGGATTCCTCCACGCGTACCGGGGCAAAATAGTAAAACATTTTTTCTTTGGCACTTGTTCGGATATCCCAAACTTCTTGAACCTCGGGGTCTTTTATAAACTCCTCCACTAAAGCAAGTGTCGCAGTGGGGAGGGACTCAACCCGGCCGGTATCAAATAGGATTTCGTTAAACAACCAGGATTTTTCTTTGTAGAGTTTATTAATGGACTGCTCCGTCGCTGAAACAGTTCTGTGTTTAAAATCCGCCACCCTTACCCAATCAGCAATAGGGCCATTATTCAAATCATTTCCCCCCGGGAAAAATCTGGTCTCTACAAACAAAGAGGTGGCCACCCTAGCTTTTTCCGCCAGCTCCCACTCTAGGTTTAATTTCAAGCGTTCGGAGATCCAGGGGAAATTAGTCAGAGAAACCACCAGAACAATAATTGCCAGATTAATGGACAAGCGAACGCTCAACTTATTAAAAAAACTGGTTTTCGCCACCCTTACCTTCCCCTTTGAATCGCAACTCTGTTTTATAGTTTTTTTCGGAAACTACGCATCAATTAGAAAACAAGCAAAGAAAAGAACACCTTAAGCCCCTTCCGTCCCGGTCCTCTATCATCCGGGCCGGCCGTTACCGGCTTTCCGCTTTAAAAAGCTAAAACCCTTGAAAAATAGGCAGTGAAAGCAAGAGGTATGCAATTACCGCCGCTGCCACCAAACCTACAATTAAAAATGATTTTTTCATTTTCAATCACCTTTCCTTACCTCTTTTTGAATCTGATTTAAAAGTTCTCTGGCTTCTTGTAGCCTTGTTGATGGGACATAAAGATCAACACTGAAAGATGAGCCCATATAGACCTTTGTTAAGCCACTCATACCAGGATATTTTCGCAATACGGGAATTTCATTGGTTTCCAACAGCCCTGCAATAATATCGGCCTCAAGGTCTGTTAAAATGCCTTTTATCAAAGCCCAATTGTTTTCGCCAGGTTCCCCCTTGTCTTTTTCTGACAAAGAATCTACCTCAAGATTTTCCACCAGTTTTACCTTACAATCCGGACATTTTTCTAGCTCGCCAAGGTATTCAGCCCTGCACAGAGGACAATAAGACATAGCCACTCCTCCTGTCGGTTATTAATAACAACTGGTAACCGGTTTTGAAAATTTAACTGCTTAACTAATACACCATCAGTAATGGATTTTCCTGCAATTTACCACAACTAAATTTAGATCACTTGCCGCGGTTATTCTCATATTTAGCAATACTTTTAACGGAATTCATAACTAAAGCCACGACTAGCCAACATTTAAATGTTTTCAAAATAAAAATTTTCATAGATAGCTTAACAAATTCACCATTTTCTATTACAATTAGGATAGACAGTCAATTTTTAGGAGGAATGGTATTTGAAAAAACTGCTTTTTTTGTACAACTCCCTAAGCAATGAGCTCCGTCAAGGACCCTTCGGGGAATGCGCCTCAGCAGCCACAATTGATGCTTTAAACAAAACCTTTCAAGCCACAGGGCACCGGGTTTTTCCCATTAATGTTAAAACCCCGACTCAACTGATTAATTATTTAAAAAAGCTTCCGCGCCCCCATTTAGCTTTTGTTTATGCCGAAGGCTTTTTAGGTATCCCTGAAACCTTATGGGATGGCAGCGGCCCTAGTCTCTTGCGACAAATCCTTGCTAACTATGGTATTCCCAGCACCCATTCCACAGCTGAAATAATGCAAATTTGCCGACACAAACAATTGACCTCCTCACGGCTGCAAAGTTTTGGACTGCCGGCACCGGATTTTCAGGTAGCAATACCTAGTAGCTTTCAGCCAGCAGAGCTATCCCAAAAGTTGACCTACCCCTTGTTCGTTAAGCCTGCAGGAGGTGGTGCCAGTTTAGGCATCGATGAATCTTCCATAGTTGGCAATCAACAAGAACTGATATCCAAGCTAAAGGGGCTTTTTTTGCAATTAGGTGATCTGCCTGTGCTGATTGAAACCTACCTTCCCGGCAGAGAATATACTATCGGTATCCTGGGTAATGATCCCCAATATGTCCTTCCGCCAATTATTTTTCCTCCGGACACCAAGGTTAGAAGTTTAGCAAAAAAGAGAGACACCAAAGATTACCCCTGGGACTTTCTTTCGGTGTCAGATCCACGCTGGTTTCAGCTGACCACCCTTGCTAAAGCGGCCTTCGATGCAGTAGGAGCCTCCGATGTAATACGAATTGATTTTAAAGAGGATAGCTTTGGAAACCCCTATATAATTGATATTAACGGCACACCTTCCCTGGGTGCCAGAGCCTCCCTGGCAGTGATGGCCCAAGAATTAGATATTAATTATTTGAAACTGGTTAGCTTTATCCTTTTTAAGAGCTATTTACGCCATAATATTGATCCACCCGCAGCACTGAAGGAGGTTATTGCCGACACCTTACAAAAGCTATGTTCTTATGGCAACCTGGTAGCCTAACCAACAAAAAGACCTGACAGGTCTTTTTTTGTTGGCGAGTTTTTGTTTATGTTGCGGGAGAACCTACTTAAACAAAAAATTTCCCCCTATTTTACCTGATTTATTCCATATGTCCCATTGGTAGCATCTAAAAATAAATGCACCTTGGGTGGAAAATAAGTGAAATAACTGGTGACTAATACCAGAACAGCGATTGATGCTAAAGCAACAGACGGAGAAATTACCGGGTTAAGCTGTCCTGTTAAAAGCTTATAGCTCAACCACTGAGCCAAGGCTATGCAAATTGCAAAAATCGAAATATCAATTGCCAAAATATGATGTCCGGTGAAAAAAGTGTAAAAGTAAAAAAGCCCTATCATAATTATAGGAACCGAGTAAATAGCAATAGCTTGAGCAGCCCAGAAGTGAGGAATCTGTTCTTTAAAATAAAAACCCATTATGATAGAAAAAATCAAAATAGGATATGTCCCCATTTTTGAATGCTCCCAAACACTTTCATTTACAGGGGAAATAAGTCCAATCAACTGAACACCGGTTGAACTGTAAAAGAAATGCCAAGCGGCACCAACAACAAAAATAACAAAAAAGCCAGTTATCTCCCATTTAATAATTTGTGCATCCAAGCCTACCACCGCCTTCCTTGATCACCAGATCTACCCGGAGAAAAGGGGCCTAGCAGAACCATCCTACCATGCCCCTTCCCTTACCTCTTATTTAAACTCCTTAGCTTCCTTTGATGACACAAATACATTATAAATAGATTTGACAACAGAGGCAATGCGTGCATCCAAATTCAATTTTAATTTTACCGTCAGTAGCAGACCTGCACCAACAGCCATTAAGATACCGCTGATCGCGTAAAACTGAGGTGCGAGATAATTTACGTAATTTACGCCCTCAACTATGTGGGAAGGCATTGCAAAAAGGGTAATGGCAAGCTGGCTTATTCCGCCTACCAGGAAAGCAACTCCTGTGGGAATAACATAAGAAGATTCACCCTCGGGTTTTTTAGCCAAATCAATTCTATTCCAAATGAAGGGCAACCTGACAATTAAGAAAATAACTAAGGCGGCAAGTGTAAAATATACGCGCACATTCGTTGGGGCTGTGCCTCCCCTAATGGTTTGGGACATATACATTTTTACCAGGCCAGAGCCGCCACCGATAAACAAGGTAATGAGTGCGGCATTATATGCCCATTTTTCGGAACGGACAAAGGCGTAAGTAATAATAAATAGAGCAAGACCTACCAAAATATTAACTACAACCATTGATTTATAAAACGGTGCATAAGGAACCATTACCGCAAATGGCCCCAAATTAGCTGCATTCCATGCAACACAAGTAGTGCCAATACCACCTGTCAGGGTAAAAATTGACACCACTGCCAAGGCAGTAATCAACAACCCTTTTACCGGGGAAGTAAAATCCTTTTTCATGCAAATTAGCTCCTTTCAAAATCAATTTAAAACACTTTTCCATAGTTAGGAAAAACCTTTATCAAGCATTTACCACCTCCAGTTAAAATGTTATAAATTAAAAAATGTTGCCCAAACATTGCAAATGTATTACATATATTAAATTATCACAACTTCGTTGCAAAATATTTGCCTTTTGGCAAATGATTGGGTAGCTGTAGGGATTTTTTTAAATATTTCTTGTTGGTTGTCGGGGGAAGTGGAAAGTGGAAAGTGGAAAGTAGAAGGTAGAAGGTAGAAAGTAGAAAGTAGAAAGTGGGAGGTGGGAGGTGGAAGGGGAAAATGGTTTGTAAATTTGTTTTTTGTTTGGACAATAGTCTTGCAATACATTGCAAGACTATTGCAATTATAATAGCCGCGGCTGTACCCGGGCTAATAAAAAAAAGACCATGCTCCGAGAGCATGATCCTTTCTTTTGCTGTTATTTTATCACCGGTAAAGAAGCTAATCCTTGTTTGACATAATCATCGTTATAATCCACGTCTTCAATGCCCCCGGCAAGGTAAAAATCATAGGCGGTTAAATCAAAGTGACCGTGGCCGCTTAAGTTAAAGAGAATAACCTTTTCCTCCCCCGCCTCTTTGGCCTTGTTGGCCTCATTAATGGCGGTTGTAATTGCGTGGGCGCTTTCCGGTGCCGGCAAAATGCCCTCCGTCTTGGCAAAAAGGACAGCGGCTTTAAAAACGTCCGTTTGCATTACTGCCTCTGCCTCAATATAGCCGTCATGATATAATTGACTGACCAAGGGGGAATCCCCATGGTAGCGCAATCCCCCTGCATGTATTCCGGGGGGAATGAAGTCATGTCCCAAGGTATACATCTTCATAATAGGTGTTAGCTTGGCTAAATCACCATAGTCATAAGCAAATTTACCCCTCGTCAGTGTGGGGCACGCCGCCGGTTCAACTGCTATTAATCTGGGCCCTCTACCCGCCAGCACATCGGGGAAAAAAGGAAATGCGGTTCCCCCAAAGTTACTACCGCCGCCGCAGCAGCCAATAACTATATCTGGATAAGTATCAACCAGCTCCAGCTGTGCTTTGGCTTCCTGTCCAATCACAGATTGATGCACAACTACATGGTTTAAAACACTACCTAAGGCATAATTTGTGTCCTCTCTTGAAGCAGCTTCTTCTACAGCTTCACTGATGGCAATTCCCAGACTGCCGGGGCTATCCGGGTCCTTTGCCAGCACTTGCCTGCCCGCCTCCGTTAAGTTACTGGGGCTGGGAATTACCGTTGCTCCAAAAACCTCCATCAAGGATTTACGATAGGGTTTTTGTTGACTGGAGATTTTAACCATATACACTCTACATTCCATATCAAAATAATTACACGCTAAACTAAGAGCTGTTCCCCATTGGCCTGCACCGGTCTCGGTGGTCAGCCTTTTAATACCTGCCTTTTTATTATAATAAGCTTGGGGTATTGATGTATTCAGCTTATGACTGCCTGCAGGGCTTACCCCTTCGTATTTATAATAAATTTTTGCCGGTGTTTTTAGGGCTTTCTCCAATTGAAATGCCCGATAAAGAGGCGATGGCCTCCATAAGTGATAAAGCTTTTGGACTTCCTCCGGTATGTCTATCCAACGCTCCTGAGACACTTCCTGTTTAATTAATTCTTCCGGGAAAATTACTGCCAGATCTTGAGGACCGGCCACCTCCTGTGTTTGGGGATTCAAAGGCGGCTCCAGTGGATTTGGCAGATCCGCTTGTACATTGTACCAGCGAGTAGGCATCTGCCTCTCTTCTAAAATAATTTTGGTGGGATGATTTTTACTCATCTCTGTCTCTCCTCTCCTAATCTAATCTCTTCTCTTCCGGTTTATGCCGGACTTGCAGATATTTTATACTAAAACCTATCGGATGTCCAGCAAATTTTTTTTGATTAGGCATTTTGTTTTGCTCTTTTTGCATGAAACCCGAGCTTAATGACCAAAATAAACTGAAAGGAGGTAAACTACCCTTGGATCATGTGCGTGGTACACTACCGGTTGTTCATCAAAGCCAAAGTGAACAATTTAAAAAGGAACTTGCAAGATTGGGGTACGAATTTTCCGAGGATATCGCAGAATTATCCTTCCACAGGGAAGGCCTGTTGGAATCCGTGTTGGCAGAAATTTTGCCCTTGGTAGAAGAAGGCGGTTGGGATGCCAGGAAGGACCTTTACTTGGAGCAAAGCAATCCTGACAAAGCTGCTCAATCAATCTATGAAAGAGGCCGTATTTCCAGAATCTATCCCCACTTCTAAACTGGGTCTCGGAAACAGACGCAATACTGCACTTTGAAAGGGGGTGAGAGTTTGAGCCAGCTAACAAATATCGAATGCATTATGCTGGAAAATCACTACAAGTCTGACCTTGCGCTGGTACAGTTAATGGAATTTGCCAGGCAAAACTGCATTGAACCCAGTTGCAAAAACATTTGCGAAACAATGGTAAAGGATCACCAACAACAAGCTGCCGGTTTAGCACGATTTATCTAAATACTAATTTAAGGAGTGAAAATTTTGCAGGGACAAATTCCGGGCAAGGAAATGATGCAAATTCTTTTGGACCATCACAAAAGCTGTAGTGTACATCTACTTAATTTAGCAATGGAATGTGCCAATTTTGAGTTGAGAAACGAAGTATTAAAAACTTTAGATATGTCCTTAAGACATCAGGAACACATTTTTGAATTAATGAGCCACCTAGGTTGGTACCAAACTACCCCGGCTTCACCGGGAGAAATAGAATCACTTAGAAACACTTCTCAACAGATGATCACAGCTTAACAAAAAAGATCCCACGGGATCTAAACGGCAAAGCTTACGAATTAATTTTATCAAGTTCACCACCTTCAAAACCGCTACTGAAAACACAGAAAAAAAGGGCCAACATGGCCCTTTTAAACTTTTAATACTGTCCTAATCTGTGGGATTGACCGCCGCCAATGCCGTAATCTTGCCTGCCCAAGGGTGAATCTACCACACTGCCTGCCAAGGGACTGGGGCTGGTATGAGTTGCAATGTTGGAAGAAATACCACCGCCCCCAAAACCACTGCCGCTAAAGCCGCCGGCAAAACCGCCGCCGCTTCCGCTCATACCGCTACCGGGATAACCCCCGTAATGGCTAGAACCCATGTAACCACTTTCCCAGCTTTGACCCATGCCCGGGCCCTTGTAGCTTTGGTCACCAAAGTCACCAACACCCGCCTTGCCGCTTTGTGGAGGTGTAAAGGAAGCCACATTGCCGGGGAAACCCTGGGAGGAACCCGACCAAGGGCTGCTACCAATTCCGGAGCTGCCTCCAAAACCGGAACCGCCTACAAAGCCTCCCATCCCCCCTGCCATACCTGAGGAACCTGAATAGGATGAACCCAGAGAAGAGATTTGATGAATTTGACTGCTGAGATTAGATAATTCCCTCTGCAGTTGACTAATCCTAGATTCCAGCTGCTGAATTTGAAAGTTCATGAAATCCACTCCTTTTATAATTGTTAAAGCTAAAACTAGTATGAGGTAGAAAGAAGTGGATTATGCAAGAAAAAGCAGAAAGATAATGGTTATTCCTTCCTGAAATTTTAAAAGCTCCTTCCCTTTTCAAAAGACAGTAGCAAAACAAACACCGATTCTATCACTTTAAAAGATCTGCGGCATAGGGAATTTTACGGCCCGGGCAGCCCTCCCTTTGACAAAGCTGGCAGTTTTTAAATTCCGTTGCAGAGGGAAAAAGAAATCCCGAAACTGATTTAACGGGGTACATTGCCAAACCTTCGGTTAAAACCACACCAATGGCCTCCTCGGATTTGTTTAGTAGGTGAAATAAGGGAATTTGCTCCGTTAGGGGCCACGCAGGTAAAGATCCGGGATTCATCTGACCTACTTTTTTTAACCCGAAATTATTACTCAGATAAGCCACCAGTGCATTAATAGCAACCCTTAAGGCCTCCTGTTTCAACATATCTGCCCATAATTGTTCCAAGATACTGGTTTTAGTCTTACTCCAATCCTCCAACTCTGTTCCGCAAGTGGCAACAAAGGGAAAAACCCGGAAAACATCCTGTAAATTTAAATTAAAAAGGCTGCTGTTAAAGGTAATTCCTTCCACAACAATTGTCCCATCACCTTTTTTTTCGATGTAGGCCGGACGGGAAAAAGCTTTCGGCCTACCTATTTCCTGTGCCTCAAAGGCAAGAGCCCTTGCTCGTTCAATATATTTAACTCTACTACCTAATCTAAGCTTTTTTAGATAATTATCTACGTCCAAGGCAAAAGGAATTTGATCCAAAATAATTAATGCTTCTTTTATCGCAACCGCCTCCAAGATCCGCTGGTAATAGGTAGACTCCTACTGCGTCCTAAACTGTATTTCGCCTAGATTTTATCCAGGGCTTGTTCCAGGTCAAAAATAATATCTGCCACATCTTCCAGGCCGACGGAAAGCCTAATCATAGTTTCTGTTAGCCCAAAGCTATTTAGTTCTTCACGAGGGTAGCCTCTATGGGTCATTGCTGCAGGGTGTTCTGCCAAGGTTTCGGCATCGCCTAAGCTTACAGCCAATTTTATCAGTCTAAAATTATTGATCAGCTTTTTTGAAGTAGCTAAATCTCCTTTTAGCTCAAAACTCAACATGCCTCCAAAGCCCCTCATTTGCTTCTTGGCTATTTCATGACCGGAAAAACCGGGCAACCCGGGGTAAAAAACTTGTTCAACCTTTGGATGTCGAACCAAGTATCCTGCTACTTCAAAGGCATTTGCTTCATGCTGCTTCATCCTAAGCCCCAATGTTTTTAGTCCTTGTAAGAACAACCAACCGTTAAAAGGACTCATCACACTGCCCAACTCACACATATAGCCGAATTTTAATTCTTGGATATAATCTAAATCACGGCTTACTGCAATGCCTCCCAAGCCTGCCCCAAAACCGGCTATGTACTTAGTGGCGCTGTGAACAACTACATCGGCGCCGTAATCTAATGGGTTTTGAAAAAAAGGACTGGCAAAGGTATTATCTACAATTATACGGATCCCATACCGCCGGGCTACCTCCTTAACCCCTGCTAAATCTATTATTTCTAAATTAGGGTTAGCAGGCGTTTCAAAATAAAAGACCTTCGTTTTGCTGCTAATTAAACCTTCCACTCTAGCCAGGTCAGTGAAATTAACAAACCTTGCTTCAATTTGATAACGAGGCAAGATGTTTTTTAATACATTGTAGCTGCTGCCATAGACGGTGCGATGGGTCAGGACTTCATCCCCCGGAGCCAGCAGGGATAACAAGGTGCTGCTGATGGCCCCCATACCTGATCCGAAGGCTACCCCCGCCGCCCCGTTTTCCAGGGCTGCCATTTTTTCTTCCAATAAACGTAGGGTTGGATTGTTGCCCCTAGTATAGACAAAATCATCCTTCTCAAAAGAAAATACCTCGTCGGCATCTTCAATGCTGTCAAATGAAAAGGTAGAGGTCATAAAAATAGGCGGATTTAGTGCCTTCAAGGGCTGCCTGTCATCCTGATGGATGCTTAAGGTATTAAAACCAAGTTTTTGTTTTCTTTTAGCGTTCATGAAATCACCTCTGCCCATAGGAATTGAGATAAAAATCCCTCATATTTAGAATATCTTCCTCAGATAATGCCACCGCACCGCCCAGCAGTTGTGCAGCCAATAAAGTTTTGGCGGCCTTCTCTACTATCTGACAAACTTTTAGAGCCTCCTTTAAATCCCGTCCGGCACCCAGGAGGCCATGATTAGCCAAAAGCACCCCTTGCCGGCCTTTTAAAGCCCTAACTGCATTTCCGCCTAATTCCTCCGTACCCGGCAAGGCATAATCGGCTACTTTTACATCCCCGCCTGCTATTTGCACTAAATCTTCTAAAGCCCCGGGTATGCTTTTTCTAGCCGCTGCCCAGGCGGTTGCGTAAACACTATGGACATGAACAACTGCTTGAATCTCCGGTCTGGCATTATACACCGCTAAATGCAGGGGAAGCTCAATAGAAGGTTTTCTGCTGCCTTCCATAATCTCCCCGGTTAATTCAGCCAACACAAGATCCTCCGGGGTTAAACTCAAATAATCCATACCGCTAGGGGTAATGGCTAGTAGATTTTCTTCCCCCGGAAGCCTAGCGCTGATATTACCCCAGGTGCCAACCACCAGGCCACAAGAAAACATCTCTTTCCCTGTTTCAATGATCATTTTTTTTGTCAAAGTTCTCTGCTTCAATGCCATCACCTCTTTAGCAGACTTGGATAGAATACCCTACAGAGCCCTACTATTTGAGATAGTCCAGCACATAGGGTAAACTGCCCTGCCCACGCTTACCTATTATTTCAACTACCCTGCTGCTGATTAACATTCCATCAAATTGCTCCATTATCAGCCTCCTCTGCTCGGCATTAACAGGGTTGAAATCTACAACGCAGGGGATATCCTTTACTTTTTTGATCATTTCCACCGTGTTTTTAAGCTCGTCCAGCATTTTCTCGGGCTGATCCATCAAACTAATAGATGGCATACAATGAATAAACCCCTCCGCTTCCTCGGTAATCATCTCGATGCGATTTTTCGAGGTAGGTGCTATGGTGGAAATCAAGGCCAGCCGGTATTCCCGGCAAAAAGGCAGAAACTCCTTTTTTTCCTCAAAGGGGAGGTCCGGTACTATTATACCCTCCACCTTTGCTTCCCGGCAATTTTGCATAAATTTATCCGGGCCGTATACAAAAATAGGGTTAGCATAGCTTACCAGAATTATTGAAATATCAATTTGTTGTTGGACGCTTTTTAGCATTTCAAAGATTTTATCTGTTGTTACTCCACCAGACAAAGCCCTGAAATCCGCATCTTGAATTATTTGTCCCCCGGCAACCGGATCAGAAAATGGAATTCCTACCCCGACCAAGTTAAATCCGCCCTTTTTGAACCCTAGAATCAATTGCTCGGTAAAGGCTATTTCGGGATCGCCGCCTGTGATAAAAGGGATAAGCATTTTTTCCTTGCTGAACATTTTTTGCAAATTAGTCATAAAGTTTCACTCCTCTATAGCGGGCTATAGCAGCCACATCCTTGTCCCCCCTGCCGGAAAGACAAATAACCATTATTTGCTCCCTACTCAGTTGACCCGCAATTTTTTTTGCATAGGCTACGGCATGGGCGCTTTCTATAGCCGGAATAATCCCTTCAACTTTGGACAGATACTCAAAAGCATCCACCGCCTCTTCATCGGTTATAGCTACATATTGAGCCCTGCCCGAATCATGTAAGGCGGAGTGCTCCGGACCCACCCCGGGGTAATCAAGACCGGCAGAAATAGAATAAACGGGTTTTATTTGACCATAATTATCTTGGAAAAAGTAAGATTTCATTCCGTGAAAAATACCGACTGAACCCTTATTGACGCTGGCAGCATGATCTTCTGTATCTAAGCCCCGTCCACCGGCCTCGCAACCGATTAAGCGAACATTTTCATCCCCAATAAATTCATAAAAGGCACCCATAGCATTACTACCGCCGCCAACGGCCGCCAGTACCACATCAGGCAAACGACCTTCTGCTGTCTGCAGTTGACCTTTGATTTCCCTGCCAATGATGCTTTGTAAATCTCTAACAATTACCGGAAAGGGATGAGGGCCTACCACCGAACCTAAGACATAGTGGGTATCCTCAATTCTGCTGACCCATTCCTTCATAGTTTCGTTAACTGCATCCTTTAGTGTCTGGGTTCCGCAGGTTACTTGGTGAACCTTAGCCCCTAACAATTCCATTCGGTAAACATTTAAGGCTTGCCTTTCGGTATCCTCCTTGCCCATAAAAATTTCACATTCCAAGCCCATTAAAGCTGCCGCCGTAGCAGTTGCAACTCCGTGCTGGCCGGCCCCGGTTTCTGCAATCACCCTCACCTTGCCCATTTTTTTAGCCAGCAAAACCTGTCCGAGAACATTGTTGATTTTATGGGAACCGGTATGGTTCAGATCCTCCCTTTTTAAATAAATCTTTGCTCCGCCGAGATCTGCCGTCATTTTTGCCGCGTAATAAAGCAAAGACGGCCTACCGGCGTAATTATTAAGTAAATCATTCAATTCTTTCTGGAACCCCGGGTCTTTTTTGTAGTGGTTATAGGCTTCTTCCAGTTCAATTACGGCATTCATCAGTATTTCAGGTAAATATTGCCCCCCATGAATGCCAAACCTCCCCTCAACTGCACTCCTCAATTCTCATCATCCTCCTTTTTAAATTGCCTCAGTCATTTTCAAACAGTGTTGTACCAAGCTTATTACCAACCACTGGGAGGTCTACCCGGATATCTTAATAAAAATAAAAAACTTTCATCCCAAAAATAGGGACAAAAGCTTTAGCTCCTGCGGTACCACCCAAATTGGCAAAATGCCCACTTGTTTTGTATAGCAACTATACCTTCCATTAATAACGGCTTTGGATTCCGTAGGCGCCTACTTCCCTAAGGTTTCGGGCCTCCCTCACAGGTCCATTCAAAATAATTATTGTAATCGCCTTCCACCAACCGACGACTCTCTTGATACAAATCATTATTTCTACTGCTCCCGCTCATTGGTTTCACATATTGACCTAAGTTTAGCATTAAAATTTTGTTGCTGTCAACAAAAAATTTAAATTGGGCTAGGTTTAGTCGTTTCAAGACCCTTAACAAGCCTACCATTTTTTCATATTCTTCTATGGGAATTATAAAAAAGCCGATGTTTTCATTTTCCACAAAATTGCCTGCCTGTTAGTTGCCTTTTTTGGCATGTAATAACTCAATAAAAACATCTACTATCTTTGGATCAAATTTTGTGCCTGCGCCATTTTTAATTTCTAGAATAGCGTCACTATAACTTTTAACTGTGGCCTGCCCCGAGGAATGAATCATTTGTTCAAAGGAACCTACAATATTTATAATTCGTGCCATCAAAGGGATCTTTTCACCTTTTAACCGCTTTGGAAAGCCCGAGCCATCCCAATTTTCATGATGCGCCAGAACGATATCTGCTAATTCCAAGGTATCATCAAAATTTGACAATATCCTGTAACCCACCAGTGGATGAGATTCTTCAACTTTATATTCTGATAGTTTTAACAATTGCTCCTTACCTGAAATGCCCGGCTCTAAAATAACTTTTCCAATATTATGAAGCCGCCCCACCTTCATTAATTTTTGAATGTCTAGTTGAGAAAGATTTAATGCGATCCCAACCTCCCGAGACATTTTACTGACATACTCAGCATGTTGTCTTTCTCTCTCATAATTTTCAAAAAACAAATTTACAATGGCTTCAAGCTCATCACATTGTTTGCTGCTCTTTTCCAGCGTTTTCGAATAATACATTTTTGTTTCGGCCTTATTTAATGTTCGTATCATGTCAAGGTTTTCATGAGTTTTACTATCACAACCTATAGAAATACTAATTTCTATTGCATAGTCCTTGATTGTGGAAATCTTGTTTTTGATTCTGAGTGCAATTTTTTCCGCTTCATTTAAATCTGTTTTAGGTAGTAGCATTACAAATTCATCCCCACCCCAACGAGCGATGATATCATCCGAGCGACACTCGTTTTGCATAATACCGGCAACTTCCTTTAGCATTTTATCCCCATAACTATGTCCAAAGATATCATTAATTAATTTTAAGCCATTAACATCGCCCATTAGAATAGAGATAGGTAAGTTCCGCTTTGTATCAAGCCGGTTTAATTCCTCTTCAAAATAACGCCTGTTATATAGTCCAGTTAAATAATCATGGTAACTTAAATACTCAATTTTAGTTCTTTCTTCTTTCTTTTCGCTAATGTCCCTAAAAGCAATCGCTGCCCCAACCGACTTCCCTTTTGTATCAATAATAGGGGATACATTACCCTCAATAAAATATTTAACACCTTTTTTTGAAGTTAAAATAGCATAGTCGGTCAGTTTTTGGCCCTTCCCACTCATTAACACTTTTTCAACGGAATCTTGGATAACAACACCTTTCCGATCCCCTGACAACAGAAAAATTTTTTTGTAGCTCACCCCTGACACATCTTCTAGGGTCCAACCGGTTAATTCGGATGCCATGGGATTCAAAAATTCCACTCCCCCATGCATATTAACCACCATAATAGCGTCCCCAATAGCTACCAGTGTTTGGTAACATTTTTTATGCTGACAAATAGGTGTTAACAAGGAATCCTTACATAATAAAACATCCAGATCATCATTCATAGGTAAAACCATATCATGACCATCAGTTTTATTACCGCTCTTTTTCATGTTGGCCCCCCCACTTTGAATACCAATCATTTAGAGTAGACATCATTATGTTTAATTATTAGTGTAAGGGAATAACCCTTAAAAGTCAATGATTGCTATGATTTACGGCATAATTAGGTTGAGGTGGTTGATTTGTATGAGAGAATTCGCACTTTAAGAGAGGACAAAAAAATTACCCAGGCTCAAATGGCAAAGCTGTTAAATATCCATCAAACAACTTATTCCGATTATGAGCTGGGTTATCTAAATATTCCCGTACCTACCCTTGATAAGATTGCCTGTTTATTTGAAACCAGTATTGACTACCTTGTAAATAGAACAGATAAAAAAGAGCCTTACCCTACAAAAAACCAGCTAAAAACTAATCCCCGGGCCTAAGGGTTAATTAAGCTCATCTATTGTTAGCATAAAGCTTGGCACAAAGACTTTTAAAAAATAATTAACTTCGGGCAGGGGATTCTCTTGCAGTTCCTTTTCGATTACCTGCTTAGCCTTGCTGAATTCTTCGTTACCGCTCTTTAACTCCTCAAGGCATTTTAAATAAGCACAAATTTTATCTGCGGCTTTAACCAGCTGCCAGGACTCCATGTCCTCCTCACCGATCAAAAAGTATCTTTTGTAGGCATTTTTTAATTTGGAGGGCAACAAACGAAGAAGCTTTTCTTTGGCAACCTTTTCAATTGATTGGTAAGCCTGGTGAATTTCCGGGTTAAAATATTTTATTGGAGTTGCTAAATCCCCGGTGATCACTTCCCCTGCATCATGGAAAACTGCTAAAGCCAACACCCTGTCCTGATCCATTTGTCCCCCGAAAAATTCATTTCTGATAATGGCCAAACCGTGAGCAACCATGGCTACCTGCAAGCTATGCTCCTGAATATTTTCTGTTAAGGTATTTCGCATTAAACCCCAACGGTTAATTAATTTCATTCTGGCCAAATATGCAAAAAAATGACTGACCGGCTGCTCTTCCATTAATATAACTCCCTCTCTACAAAAGTCTCGTAAGTAATCTGGTCTGAAATCATGTCTTTTTCCCTTAACCATTCCAGAACTCGTGTTACCTCCTCCAAACTTGGCAATTTGGGCGGAGGAAAATTTGGCACCCTATATTGTGCTATCATCGGCTCGGGAATACTGATATTGGAAATCATTAACTCCTTGTAGTTTTGGGGAGCATCGTTAATTTCCTGAACAGTTTTAGTGTACACCCGGTAGAATTTTTTTAAAAGAGATTTTTTCGTAGTTAAGGTTTTGTCCGTCATCACTAAGACTGCTTGGGAAAAATTGTGTCCTAAATCATCTGCTATTACCCGGCAGCCGTTCAACTCGGCAAATTCCGCCAAAGGATCCGGTAAGTTTGCAGCAGCTATCTTGTTATTTAATAACATCTCCAGACGGATGGGTATCTTCGGTATAGCAACTTTCTCCACCTCCTTCGGGTCAACTCCTGCCTCTTTTAAGATCCCATCGGATACATATTCAATAACGGAATTAAAAGAAATGCCAAGCTCCTTGCCCACAAGATCAGCCAAGGTTTCCAGCTCACTTTGCCGGGGCACTATGATAGCAAAACGCCTCATCGTATCTGTTGCTTCAAGAGTTACAGAAGTTACCTTTAAATCCGTGCCCGAATCTTTTAACAAAGCAGCCACTATTAAATCGGTCATCATGCCGTCAATTTGTCCAGATTGAATGGCAGTTTGGCTTTCAACGGCACTTTGAAAAGGTATTAATTCCACTTTCAAACCTTCTAGAGCAAAATACCCCTTTTCGGTAGCAGCTACCATAGGTAGAATATCCTCTAGGGAAAGAACCCCCAACTTTAAACTTTCGTAGTCTTGATCACTTTTTTTATTGCCGGTACAGCCGGTAATAATTGCTAATGCCAGACAACAAAACAAAACCATAGCTATTATTTTTTTTGAACGCATAATCAAACCTCCTTATTAAAATGAATCTAAATTCATTTCTTGTAAAGAGTTTAACCCTAACAAAAAAATAAAGCAATACTTTGCTGCAAAATGTTAACGAAAAACCCTGACATGTGTTAAACTATCAAAAAGGGGTGTTTATCGTTGAATCTTAAAACTTGGTTGCTGGCCATTAGACCAAAAACACTACCGGCCGCCTCTGGACCGGTACTGGTTGGTTCCGCAGTAGCCCTGGGAAATGGCTTTTTTAGTTTTTGGCCGGCAGTTGCGGCTTTATCGGCGGCTTTATTATTACAAATAGGTTCCAACTTGGCCAACGATGTCTTTGATTTCAAAAAAGGAACCGATATTACAGAAAGAACGGGACCCTTAAGGGTAACTCAAGCGGGTCTACTAACACCAAGGCAAGTATTTGTAGGAATGGGTCTTACCTTTTTTGTTGCTTTTCTTATAGGTCTTTACCTTATTAAAATTGGCGGCTGGCCTATTTTGTTAATTGGTAGCTTGTCCATTGTTTCGGCTATTCTATATACAGGGGGACCCTATCCCATAGGCTATAATGGCCTGGGGGAAGTTTTTGTGTTCATTTTTTTTGGTCCGGTGGCTGTTTGCGGCACCTATTATGTACAAGCATTGAGCCTTAACCCCCATGTCTGGTTGGCCTCCATACCTGTCGGTTTTCTAACTATGGCTATTTTAGTGGTCAATAATTTAAGGGATATCAAGACTGATGCGAAGACAGGGAAAAAAACATTGGCTGTTAGATTGGGAAAAAGGGCCACCCAAAGAGAATACCTGTTATTTTTATCGCTTGCTTTTATCATTCCGGTTTTAACCGTACTTTTTGGATTTTATTCCCCCTGGCTGTTGTTGCCTTTTTTAGCAACACCCCTAGTCATATCTTTAGTAAGAGAGATTTATACTAAGGAGGGAGCAGCTTTAAATAAAACCTTGGCTAAAACTGCTCAACTGGAGTTAGTTTACAGCCTCCTTTATTCAGCTGGTTACCTGTTAAATAATTTACTTGCTTAAGGATTTCCAAAGACAAACCTTTTTCTCCAAACCGTCAATTAACAAGTAAAGCGTGAAGCCCATTAGGGACATGGCAATAATACCGGCAAACATATCTATATAGGCCATTTTAGACAGGGAATCCATTATATAGTAACCGACCCCCTGGCGAGTGGCATAAGTCTCCGTTAAAAATAAAATGGCCATAGCAGTTCCCAGCCCTAACCGTAAAGAGGTCAAAATTTCCGGCAAGGTTCCTGGAAAATAAACATGGGTATATAAATTCCAGCCCGCGGCACCTAAGGATTGAACGGATAAAACATATTCCTTTTCCAAATTTCTGGCGGCATCCCTGGTTGTTACTAGTATTTGGAAAAAAACAATTAGGGTGATTAATAAAATTTTGGACAGATCCCCAATTCCTAACAACACAAAAAAAATCGGCATAAAAACCACCTTAGGTATGGGGTAAGTAAGGTAGATAATTGGGGCGATATAGGTATCAAGATTTTTATTTTTCCCCAACAGCAATCCTAAAGGCACCGCCATTAGCAAGGCAATGGACAGACTCACAATAACCCGATAAAGGCTAACTCCCAGGTGAATCAACAAATCGTTTTTTAGACCTTTTAAAAAACCCAAAAAAGCGTGGTTGGGTGTCGGCAGTGCATTATGATCAACCGCCAAGGCTAAAAACCACCAGCCAACAAATAAAATAAAAATAGCCAGCAAATATTTTCCCCAATTTTTAAAACCCTTTTTAAAAACCGTCATTTTGCACCTCATGCAGACTGCTTCTAATATAGTTAACCAATTCTAAAAATTCGGCAGTTTCCCTAGCCCCTTTCCCGGATGCAATCTTGTTACACAGTTTTTCCTTAACCGCACCCGGTAGGGCGGTCATTAAAAAAATGTCCTGTCCCAGGTACACCGCTTCTTCGATATTATGGGTAACCAACAAGATAGTAAGCTTTGTTTTTTGCCAAATCTCCAACAAGAGCTGTTGCATTTCCTCCCTGGTAAGGGCATCCAATGAAGAAAAGGGTTCGTCCATTAATAACAGCTGAGGTTCTAAAACTAAAGATCTTGCTATGGCAATTCTCTGTCTTTGCCCACCGCTTAATTGGCTGGGATATCTACTTGCTAACTTATAGAGTCCTAGTTGGTCTAGAATCTGTTTTGCCTTATCTGCAATTATGGCTTGGGGCATCTTTTTTATCTTCAAACCCAGGATCACATTTTCCCAAACGGTCTTCCAGGGCAGCAGGCCGTAGTCCTGCAGAATCAGGGCCGTATGGGGGTAGTAAGCAGGTGCTTTACCATCAATTAAGACCGTCCCCTGAAACTCTTTTTTTAAGCCGGCAATAATATTTAATAAAGTGCTTTTTCCGCAGCCGGAGGGACCGATTAACACCCCAATTTTGCTCTTAGCCAAATTCAGGCTGACATTGTTTAATACTTGTGTTTTTGTGTTATTTTCGCCGTAATCGGCCCCTAGGGATGTTATCTCCAAAAAATTTTCAGTCATGTTTTCCCAATCCCCTCAGATTATAGCCCAGTAGCGTTTCAAAGGATTTTTCCAGGTTTTGTGGCCGTCCTTCCCTAAGCCAGCTGATGATCACTTGCCTGAAGGTCCCTACAAAAGCACAAGCGCTGATCAGCGTATCCTGCCCGGGGATTAAGCCTTGTTCCATAAGCTCATCCAGGTCAATCTTTACTAAACGAACCAGCTCCTTTTCTATGTTTACCAATTTAAAATTTAAGATCTTAGAGATTCCCGGTGCTTGGATTAATAAAATTTTTGCCAGCTGTTTTTCTCGGGCAAATAAATTAACGCAAACAAGCATACTCGCTTGAAGTTTTTCAAACACGGAAGCATATTTGCTCCTTTCCAGCCGAATCTCGTCAATTAGCTGTTCGTACATTTCATCGGCAATACTTTCCACCAGCTTATCCTTATTGGTAAAATACAAATAAAAGGTTCCGGTGGCGATACCGGCCTTTTCCGCTAAACCTTTAATGGATATTTTTTGATATCCTTCTTCGGCCAACATTTCCTTGCCGGCCCGCAAAATGCTATTTTTCCTTTGCTGTTGTTTCGCTTCTACCTTATCGGTTTTTCTGTAAACCATGGCCCCTCCTAAAAAATGAATCTATATTCAAATTATGAAGGATGGAAAAGGCTTTGTCAATTGTTTTTAAACTCAAGGCAGCAAGCTGAAAGCCGGTAATCCATTTTGAACAAAAAAAACCTCCCGAAATTTGGGAAGTTAATTTTTAAAATTAAATTGAGCAAATCTATAAGCCGAGTTCTGTCTTGGATGATCATCTATCTAGGACAGTTGTTACCAACTGCCTCCAGCGACCTACCCGGGAACTGAACGGGCCATTCTTGTGTTCCTCTATTCGGTCTTGCTCCAAGTGGGGTTTACCTAGCCAAACCAGTCACCTGGTTGCTGGTGAGCCCTTACCTCACCTTTTCACCCTTACCTGGCACTCAGCAAAGCATTTACACCACAATAACAAATAAATTAAAAAACATTCTCTGTAGCTTGAGCGTAAATCCTTGGCTGAGTGCCAGGCGGTATATCTCTGTGGCACTTTCCTTAGGGTTGCCCCCACTGGGTGTTACCCAGCACTTTGCCCTGCGGAGCTCGGACTTTCCTCAGATACCACCTTTCGGACCGGTATCCGCGATCATCTGATTTACTCAATTAATTAGCCGCTTATGCTACTAATTATTTTAACATGGTCGGGTTACATAGTCAAATTGGGGGTTTAAAATAATATAGCTTTATGATTCATAAATATAGGTTCTCCGGTAAGGCTCTGTGGATAAAATTTAATTTTAAAATATCTTATAAAATCTTGCAGGGTTTTGGTAATCTTCCTCGTCTATAATATTAGGGAAGGGGGGATCCGTATTACTGATGAACGATTAATCGAGACAATTCTAGCCGGCGATGAACAAGCCTTTATGGATTTTGTTAGCCTATATGGCCCCTTTCTCTTTGCAGTGATTTTCCCCATTATTAGGGAACAACATAGTGCAGAAGATGTACTTCAAGAAACTTTTTTGCAGATTTATCGTTCCCTTCCCCAATACCAACATAAAGGGCTGAAAACTTGGCTTGCTCGAATTGCCACAAACAAAGCAATTGATTGGAAAAGAAAAAATGCAGCACAAAAGATTGAACACTTAACTGAAGATATGGACGTGCAGGTGACAGATTGGGATCCCAGCCAAAATCAACCGGAAACGGTACAGCTCCAATGGGAAGAAAGGACAGAACTCCTTGAGGCTTGCAAAGGCCTGCCGACGATTTATCAAGAAACCATCGAAAAATATTATTATCAAGGGAAAACTTATGTGGAAATTGCTCAGGAGGAAAAAATTTCGGTAAAAACTGTGGAGTCCAGGCTCTACCGGGCTAAACAACTACTAAAACGTAGCTGGGAGGAGGGAAAAGATGGCACATTATAACAGAGCCGAGTGGCAGGCCTATAAGGATGATTTAATTAAAGCTAAACAAAAAATTGTAATGGAAGAACATTTATACCAATGCAATCTTTGCTTAGACATCTATTTGCAAACTATTGAGTTATCTGAAGTTGAACAGGCGGAATCCCTGTTACGGGAAAACTTCAGCAGCCAAATTTTAAAATCCGTCAAGGCTTTTAAAAAATCCCAGCCCCGGGCCTCCGGGTCGCCAAAATCTTCAGCTTCTGAAAAAACTCGTTTGTTGCTTTATTACGCCGCTGCCGCCAGCATTGCAGTTTTCTTTACCTTTAATGGCTATTTTGATGCCTTCACCGATAAAATACCGGCAAAGATAGGCGGTTTGCCGGTTTTAGAGACTAAACTGGCCAGAGGAGCACCCGGCGGGTGGTCTTCTACCCTTGTAGAGAAAACATCGGATTGGATTGACATACTGATTGATAATAAGGAGGCTACTAGAGAATGAAAAAAAGTAAATTTTGGACAATTTTATTTTCGTTTTTTCCCGGGGCAGGACATTTTTATTTAGGGTTTATGCAAAGAGGCTTATCATTTATGCTAAGCTTTGCTGGTTGGGCGATGATCGTAGGCGGCTTTGCCGGTTTTACCAGACTTAATAATCTTGCTATCTTATTTGGATTGTTACCTGTTATTTGGCTTTACTCACTTTTTGATGCTACCAGACTATTGGGGCTGATACGCCAAAACAATCTAAACTACGATGGTGTAAAGGAATATGATCACTCTGTTTTAGTAGAATGGAATGATGTTTTGGAGGGGAAAAGAAATAAATCTTTGGCAGTGATCTTCTCCATTCTACCGGGAGCCGGCCATCTTTATTGGGGTTATAAAAAAGAAGGTGTGCAGCTTTTAGCTGCCTTTTTCCTCTCCTTGTTCTTATTAGATTGGGTCAGACTCAGTATTTTTCTTTTTATCTTACCGGTAATTTGGGTCTATAGCTTTTTTGAGGCCCTGCAATTTAAAGCAGATGAAACAGGTAAAAGCCAAATTAGACTGCCTTTTACAGAACCAAAATATATCGGCTATGCTTTAATAGCCGCAGGCTGCTTAATCCTATTAGAAAAAGTTATCGGCCAGCAATTTTTTCAGGCCTACCTTACCTGGGAAATGCAAAACCTAATTAAAACTCTTTTAGTGGCCTTGGCCTTTATTGGCGGTGGAATTAAGCTGGTAATTGGCACTAAAAAACAGGTATCCGAGGAGGTAGAAGAATGAGACAGTGGCGTGTAGGCACCTTATCCATGGGGCTTGTGCTGATAGCAACGGGAATCATACTTTTGGTTGGGCAATTTAACCAATTTTCTATTATTAAAAGTATACTTAATTGGTGGCCATTAGTCTTAATTTTATTGGGGTCAGAAATTCTAATTTACTTGAAGTTTGCCAAAACGGATCAGATGATCATCAAATACGATTTTTTGAGTGTAATCTTTATTGCTTTTTTAGGATTGTTCACCTTGGGCTTTTATAGTTTAACAACTACAGGAGTTCTTGATTACTTTAGTGAACGATTTTTGGTGCAGACCTATACCCTGCCTTTGGAAGAAACCACCTTGGTAGTACCCGAAGATATAGGGAAGCTAAAGATAATGGGTTCTAAAGAAAATCTTAAGCTTCTTACCGGCGATTCCGACGAAATGCTAGTCTTTGGTAACATCAGCATAAATGCCTCCAGTGAAGAAGAAGCAAAAAAAATGCTGCCGGAAAATATTTTAAAAACTTATATTACCGGAAACATCTTGTTGTTGGATTTTAACAGCAGTACCGCAAATTTTAACCGCTCCACCGGCAATCTGACCTTGGTTGTTCCGAAAAACCTGCCCTTGGAAATTGAAGGGCTTAATTACAACCATTTGAAAGTTGAAGTGGATAACTTGGAAAGCGATTGGCTGATTAATTCCCAGGGCTCAGTAGATGTTTTGCTGCTAAGTAACGAAAATTTAGAAATAAACACATTGGTACCAAGGGCTTCTTATTTAGAAGGTACAGTCCAATGGCAGGAGCAGGATCTCGCGGAGGAAGGTTTGGGTAGCAACAGCGTAAAATACTATAGAAGCAGTGCCAAATGGGGAGAAGGAAAACACAAATTGAAGATCATTAGTGAAGGAAGGGTAAGTATCATTACGCCATAGCCATCTATTCACTGGAATGACGGGGGGATGGAGGTTTTAACACCTTCCTAGGGTAGATACATACCCAGTCATCTAAATAATGCATCAAAACCCCCGCCCCCCTGTCATCTTCCCCTGTCATCTTCCCCTGTCATCTTCTGCTGTCATCTTCTGCTGTCATCTTCGTCTTTTTGTCATCTTAAAAAAAATACCCCACGGATGTGGGGTAAAAAGGGATTGTGGGAGGTCTAAAAATGTTCCTCAGTTAAAGTATACCAAAACACATAAAGCCTTAAAATCCGACAATAGTCACATTTTTTAGTAGGACCGGTCCCAATCTTCCGCAAAACCCGACAGAGTCTGCTTTAAATTATTTGCCTTTTCATAGCTTCCACAACGGCCTCTGTACGGCCCCCCACTTCGAGTTTGCGAAAAATGTTGGTAACATGATTTTTAACAGTCTTTTCACTGATAAATAGGGATTCTGCAATTTGACGGTTGGTCGTTCCTTTAGCCATTAAAACCATTATCTCTTTTTCTCTTTCCGTTAGTACCGGGTTTTTCTCCCCTTCCAGCATTTTAGACATTCTGGAAAACTGGTTCAGCACTGTTCCCGCGATTTTCGGATCTAAAGGTGCTCTCCCCATTACCGCATCCTTAATGGATTGAATCAACATCTCCGGTTCAACATCTTTTAACAAATAACCATTAGCACCTGCCCTTACCACTTCTAAAACCTGTCTTTCCTCTTCACAAACCGTCAGTATTATTATTTGCGTCTCGGGCAACTCCTGTTTTAACTTTTGACAAGCAACTATACCATTCATTCCGGGCAGATTAATATCCATCAAAATTACTTGAGGACGTAAAGCCTCGGCCATAGTAATGCTGGTTTCACCATCCCCTGCCTCCCCCACAACTTCAATGGAGTCATCTAGGGAGAGAATCTTAATCAGGCCTTCACGTAACAAAGGGTGATCGTCAACAACCATAACAGTAATTTTGCTCATCTCCGCTCCTCCTCCAGTGGAATTTTAACATTAATAATTGTTCCCTCTTTAGGATTGCTATTAATTTTAAAGCTCCCTTTCAAAAAGCTGACCCACTCTTTCATTCCTTTTAGGCCAAAGCATTCATTATCAAGAGGCTCGGTTATATCGAAACCAACCCCGTTATCTCTGATTGAAAAGGCCAAAGCTAAGGAAGTGGTTTCTATAATAATTTCCACCTGAGTAGCTTGGGAATGTTTTAGGATATTATTCAAGGCCTCCTGAATAATTCTGAAGACCGCTACTTCCGTTGCCGAGTTAAAGGTCCGCTGGTCACCGATGATTGTAATTTCCACGGGAATTTGGTTTTTAATTTCAAAATCCAGGACATAGCTTTCAATTGCTGTTATCAGACCAAATTCATCAAGATTCATCGGTCTGAGATCAAAAATTATTTTTCTTAGATGCTCTAGGTTAGCCCGGGCAAAAATTTTCAAGTCGGTCAATTCCTTCTTTAACTCCGCGGGCTTTTTATCAATCAATTGCTCGCAATACTCCGCTCTTAAAACAACATTTGCCAGGGATTGAGCAGGGCCGTCATGGATGCCTCTTGCCACCCTTCTTCTTTCCTCTTCCTGTGCTTTAATAATAGCAAAGCCCACCTGCTGCTGTTGCTGTAGTTTTTCGATCTCCTCCCAAATATTCTGCAAACTGCTCGTTAGGTAAGACATGGCTACTCCCACCTGCGTAACTAATTTCTCTGCTTTTTCAGCAGTTTGCTGCATGTTTACATGCCTTAATTCTACTTCATGCCTCTTTCTTTTTAATTGAATTTCCCTGTCCCTCAACAGGGCCAATTTTACCTGCAATTCATAGGCTGCATCGTAGGCTTCCTTCATTTCCTGTTCGGAATACTTATTTGTATCTCGGTTAACTTTTAATAAATTCAGCCGAGCCCTTTTTTCTTCTTTTTCGCAGGCGTCCACTTCCTCAATAATCCTAATAGTTTGCCTTTTAATCTCTGTTAATTCTTGTTCCAATCGGAGACATTCTTCTCTTGCTTCCTCTGCTATTTCAAAAATTTGTTCCTTGCTATCCTCCAAAACATCAACTGCATTTTGAAGAATTTGATCTAATTGCGGTGTTTTCATTTCATTTATCTCCTTGACAGTTATCTTCCCAAATTGCCCTGATCAATACCTTTATTTGCCAGCTTGTCTGCCAATTTATTTTTCTCCCTTGGCACATGGCTAATAGCAAATTGTTCAAATTGCTGTTCCAACTCTTTTACCCTTTGGTATAGACTTTTTAACCCTTCATTTTTTACCTTGTACTCGCCTAAAACTTGTTTAACCAAAAGCTGGCTATCGGTAAAGATTTCCGCCTTATGGATTCCTAAAGCTAGGGTTTTTTCCAACGCTTTGATCAGCGCAGTGTATTCTGCAATATTATTAGTTGCATTACCCAAAAACTCGCTTATTTCGGCAATTGGCTGCCCTTTACCATCCAAAATTAAGGCGCCTGCCCCCGCCGGCCCAGGATTACCTCTACAGGCTCCATCTGTATAAATAGTAACCTTTTCCATGCTAACCTCTCCTTGTTGTCAGACTAATCCGCTAGGATTCAGGGTTTTCCCCCGGAATTATTAGCAAACGGCCGCAATTTTCGCACTGAACCAATTCCCCCAATCTGAGCTGCTGATATAGTAAGGATGAAAGCTTGATACCGCAACCGACACAAATCCCCTTACGCACCTCTACCAAGGTATTTGCCCCTAAACGAACCTGTAACCGTTTATATTTAGCCAGTAATAAGGGAGAAATTTTGTCTTCAACCTGTCGAATTTGATTATCAAGGGCTTCTATTTTTGTTTTACTGGCTTCCCAATCCTTTTTCAGCAGACGAGCCTTTTGATTGTAATCGCTCTTGGCTGCTGCTAATAATTCTTCTTCGCCCTTAATATTTTTCTCGGCGACAGCTCCCTTTTCCTCTAATTCCAGATATAATTCCAACAATTTATTTATTTGATTATCCAAACTTCTTCCTTTGTCTTCCAAACTGCTCAATTCCTTGGGGTTAGTGATATTTCCTCCGTAAAGCTCCTTGGTGATTTTATACCTTTTACTTTCCAAGTCTGCCAAGTGATCCTCGGTTTTTTTGGCAGATTGCCGCAATTGCAATAGCTTCCGTTTTTTTTCATTTAACTCTTGCTCTTTTACCAATAAAACTTCCTTTTCCTCCCCTAACTTCTTTAACTTTTCTTTAAAAGGCTTACTCGCTTCCTGTTTTTTTTCTATTTCCAGCTGTTGTTTTTGCCAAAGCTCTATCAATGACATATCCCGTCCTCCTTATTTTTATAAAAATAAAAGGATAGTAAACAAAGTCACTATCCTAATGATTAAGCCAAGCATTCATATTATCTTTATGCAAATAAACAGCCCTCAGCAAGCCTTCCTTTAAATTTGTCTCATTTAAAGATCCCTCCAAAGGAAAGGGGAGTGGCATTAACTTGTCGTATCCTGTCTGCTTACAACTTGTTATCACTCTATCGCCCCCGACAATTGCTTGATTTTTTGCTCAGAAAGCTCCCTCATTTTTTGCGCTTTTTTTGTTTGAGCGTTACCCAGCTTCCAAAGGATAGTTTGCTCCTTTTTTATCAGCTCTTTAATATAATCCTTTACCAAGGGATGGCTTTTGGATAAAAGAATTGTGCCCAATTGTAATTGCAGTTCCGAGGGCAAAGCTTCCCAGCCTTGCTCGGCAACCAAGATTATGTAAAAACGCTTTTCCTCCTTGACCAAGTCTTCATCAATGATTTTCCAGCCATTTTGGTATAGCCACCTTCTTAACAAAAAAACCTCTGTCATGGGCTGCAAAACTAGCCTTTTAATGGTGTCCAAAACGGATTTGGATTCCGATAAAATTTTTATTATGGTTTGAGCACCCATGCCGGCCAAAATCACAGAGCTTACTTCTCCGGGTTTTAAAGGTTTAAGCCCATCCCCTATTCTTAATTCTACCCTATCTTCCAGTTGATAACAATCAATTATTTTTTTTACTTTTTCAGCCGGTCCCTTTTTTAACTCTGTTGCTACTATTTGTGTCACAAACCCTTCCTGAATTAAGTATTGAGGCAGCAAAACATGATCACTGCCTATATCAGCTACCGGCTCCCCTGAAATGACAAACTTAGCCGCTGACTGCAATCTGGGAGATAGTTTGATTTTTTTTAAAGAGCCCACAACTGCCATCCCCTTTTTGACCGGTTTGCCGAGCCACAAACAATCTTGCATAAAAAGGCCGCTGTTCGAGGCAAAAGCTGAAATCTTTGCCGTATCCCTTTAGATATGAGACAACATAGACATTGAGATACATAGTACCGGTGTTAGTTTTAAATTTTACAAAAAAAACCACCCTTTGGTGGTTTTATCTTCCTGGTGGGCGATGACGGGCTTGAACCGCCGACATCCTGCTTGTAAGGCAGGCGCTCTCCCAACTGAGCTAATCGCCCGCATCATGGTGACCCGTGGGGGAATCGAACCCCCGTTACCGGCGTGAAAGGCCGATGTCTTGACCGCTTGACCAACGGGCCAAGTAAAATAAATGGTGGGCCCACCTGGGTTCGAACCAGGGACCAGCCGGTTATGAGCCGGCGGCTCTACCGCTGAGCTATGGGCCCACGAAAGGATTATCAGTTAAAAATGACTAGCAGCTAAGTAGTTACTAGTCACTGTCTTATCAATAATGGCTCCCCGGGTAGGATTCGAACCTACAACCCTCCGGTTAACAGCCGGATGCTCCACCTTTGAGCTACCGAGGAAGGCCGTTCACATTGGCTATTATAAGGCATATTGGCCCCACGGTCAAGGGCTTAGCAAGAAAAAATATTTCCTGAAAGCTATTCCAAATAGTCCTTAAGTTTTTTACTGCGGCTGGGGTGTCTTAGTTTTCTTAACGCCTTCGCCTCAATCTGCCGAATTCTTTCCCTGGTAACCCCAAACTCTTGCCCCACTTCCTCCAAGGTACGGGATCGGCCATCGTCTAGACCAAAGCGGAGCCTTAAAACTTTTTCTTCCCTGGATGTTAAAGTTTCCAACACTTCTTCCAACTGTTCTTTCAGCAGCATAAAAGAAGCTGCTTCCGCAGGAGCCAAAGCATCCTCGTCTTCTATAAAATCACCTAAATGGCTGTCTTCTTCTTCCCCGATAGGAGTTTCTAAAGAAACCGGTTCCTGAGCGATTTTCATAATTTCCCTAACCCGTTCAATAGTAATATCCATTTCTTCCGCTATTTCTTCCGGAGTAGGTTCCCTGCCCAATTCCTGTAATAATTGCCTTTGAATACGAATTAGCTTATTAATCGTTTCCACCATGTGCACAGGTATTCTGATTGTTCGTGCCTGATCGGCAATGGCCCTAGTGATGGCTTGACGAATCCACCAAGTTGCATAAGTGCTGAATTTGAAACCCTTTTGATAATCAAACTTTTCTACCGCTTTTAGCAGACCTAGATTCCCTTCTTGAATTAGGTCCAGAAAAAGCATACCCCTACCCACATATCTTTTAGCAATGCTCACTACCAATCTTAAATTAGCTTCGGCCAATAAGCGTTTGGCATCCTCATCTCCCAACTCCATTCTCTTGGCCAGTTCGATTTCTTGATCAGCATTTAACAAAGGTACTCTGCCAATTTCCTTGAGGTACATCCGTACAGGGTCGTCAATGCCAACACCTTCGGGTACAGAAAGATCTATTTCATCTTCTTTAGAGGCTCCCCCATCTTTTGCCTTGTCAGCTTCGCTGGAATCATCCGGAAGCACATCAATTCCCATACTGCTTAACTGCTCGAGAATTTCTTCATATTGCTCTGCAGTAACATCCATTCCATGCAAATGCTCAATGACCTCATTATTTGTGAGAACACCTCGTTCTTTACCTTTTTTCATTAGTTCTTTAATACTGTCCATTTTATTTGCCTCTTTTTGCACCTTCTTACCCCCCTCCTATTCTATCCTCAAGGATAAAACCTTAAATAAACTATCTCAATGAATGTATCTTTCGCTGTAAATCATCAATTTCCTGCAAAATGTTTTGCACCTTCAAGAAATCCTTTGCTTCTTCCGCCTCCCTGATAGATTTTTGTTTTAGCTCTACCAGGTACAACCAATGTTGCAACTGGACCCCGTTTAAGACATCTGCAAGTATCTGTTCCGTAACGGGCAAGCTATCTCCCGCGGTTAACTTTGCTATTAAATCTTTAGCTTCACCGGGTGCATGATGGTAAATATCGGTGGCTGTAATCGGTTCATCACCGGCGCTCCTAAATAATTCTCCGGTCAAAGTTAAAACACCTTTACAAGTCTCATCCAGAATTATTTCCAAATTCAACTTGTTTTCTATTTTTAAAACCAGTTCGGGATGATTTAAAATTAGGCGAACTAAACCCTCTTGCGCCTTCTGATAAGGATCTCGGAAAGAATTGACATTTACTTTGATATTATTCCTTTTTTCCGGACTTTTATCCTTTACATACTGTTGTTTTACCCTTAATTCACCTTGTTTTCTTCGATAATCGTCCCAAATCGCGGCTTCCGACAGCTTCAACTCTTGAGCTAGGTAACGAATATACTCATGCCTTTCTACTTGGCTGGTTAACTTAGCCAGATCAGGGAATAACTCCTGCAACAAATCTATTTTGCTGCTCGGGTTTTCAAGGGTGTAGCGTTTCTTTAACTGTTCCAACCGATAAGGAATAATCGTTTTAGCCCTGTCAATTTCTTTTTGCAGGGCGATTTCCCCATGATCCTTAATAAAATCATCAGGATCCTTGGCCTCGGGCAAAGCTGCCATTTTTACCTTAATGCCTTGATCCCTAAAAATATCAATTGCTCTCTCTGTTGCTTTAATGCCGGCCTCGTCATTATCAAACAAAATAACAACCTCTCTGGTGTACCTTTTCAACAAAACAGCATGTTCCTGACTAAAAGCGGTTCCTAAAGAGGCCACCACATTTTTAAACCCGGCCTGATAAAGAGCAATCACATCCAAGTAACCCTCAACCAATACTACTCGCCCCAATTTTCTTATTTCGGGCAAAGCAAGATGAAGGCCGTACAGCAAACCCCTCTTATTAAAAACCTTTGTTTCCTGACTGTTAAGGTATTTCGGTTCTCCCTGTGCCAAAAGACGCCCGCCAAAACCCACCACTCTACCCCTCGTATCGGTGATGGGGAAGATGATTCGATCCCGAAAACGCCCCATAACTGCTCCGTTATCCCTAAGCAGCAAAAGCCCGGCTTCCACCATTTCTTCCAAAGTAAAGCCTTTACTCACAAGATGATCATATAATTCATTATAACTTGGCGGGGCATAACCCAGAGCAAATTCCGTTAAACTGCTCTGTTTTACTTGCCTTCTACCCAAATAAGCCAAAGCGTCCTTGCCCGGTTCGGCTCTTAATGTTTGATAAAAATAATAAGCGGCTTCCCTGTTAAGTTCCCTCAGCCTTTGTAGCTGATCAAGGTTTTTTTGTTGTCCGGGGCTTAAATCACGCTGTAAAGTAACACCGGCTCTTTGGGCTAGTTTTTCCACTGTTTGAGGAAAATCCAAATGTTCCTGCTTCATCACGAAGGAAAAAACATCACCGCCCGTACCGCAGCCAAAACAGTAAAACAGCCCGTTTTCCGGCGTTACATGGAAAGAAGGAGTTTTCTCGGAATGGAAAGGACAAAGACCGACAAAGCGATTTCCCTGTTTGCGAAGGTGCACATATTCGCCTATTAGTTCAGCTAAGTCAACTTTGGCCCGAATCTCTTCAATTATGTCTTCACTAAAACCACCGGCCATTCTAACCACTCCAAGCAGTTTTTTTAGGATTTCGCTATCAGCATTCTACTTTCCTGCAAATCCACCGGAAAAGAAATCAAAGTGAATCCCGAGGCTCCCCTTTTAAAACAATCTCCAATGCTTCTTGAAACCTTAAGGATTGCTCCGGCAATAAGTTCTTAATGCCTCCTCTGACCCTTACCCCTTTACGCCTTTCAACCCCGCTTAAATAGCGCCAATCTAAAAGGGAATCAATATTTTCATCAGTAAAAATCAAACCGTAAGGAGTTACCGCTTTTGCACCTTTACCAAGAACTAAGGCTGCCAGTCCGTAATCTTGAGTAACAACCAAGTCCCCTGCTTCTAGTTGATTTGCAATTGCTAAATCTACTGCCTCCGGCTCTTGGTCCACGATTAAAAATTGATACCCCCGAGCCTTTTCTTCGTTTCTGATATGAGCCGTGCTGGTGACGAAAAGTACCCTTAAATCATTTTCGATACCTGCTTTTTGGATAATATCCATAATTGCAACGGGGCATGCATCCCCGTCAACATAAATACGCATTGAATTTCCCCTCTTCTATAAAAAACCATTATTAATATTTTTCATCCCTACAAAAAAGAAACTTCCCTGCTTTGATCAACTGAATGCATGGAAGAAAGTTGAAAACATCAAACCTTATACTTAGTTTTCAGTAGTCCGATAATTTTAATTGTGGCATAATTTTTCTCAGTTTGGCAAAACTACGGGTGAGGGTACTCTCTGTCGGGTATTTAGTCATTACCTGAATAGCTTGACTAGCGAAGAAGGGTTACCCTCCTTTTGAGTTGTCAATTAATAAAGGAGAAAAATTTAAATGGTCACAGGCTACAAAATGGTAGCTAATCTTTTCCACTAAACCCTGAACTGGGCGAAAAGTAAGCCGGCCATGTAAGTGGCCATAAACGCATGCACTCACCCGGTAGTCCTGCATTAAATCAACGAAACCCGAGGCCCCACCCTGTTCCGTAAAGGGAGGGTAATGCAGCATAACTATGGTCTTTAAATCTTTTTCCAGTGGCGGTCTAGATTGCAGGGAAAGCTTCAATCTTTCTAATTCCCTTAAATAAATCCTTTCGTCTTCCGGCTTAAAATCATAGCTACCAGGGGTCTTCCAACCTCTGGTGCCGCAAATGAACCAATTTTGAAAACGGTAAGAATCGTTTTGTAGGGCCAATAGACCTTCGGGCAATATTTTCCTTACCTTGCCAATTCCCTGCCACCAATAATCGTGATTACCTCTAATCATGATCTTTGTGCCGGGCCAACTGCTTATTTTAACAAGGTCTTCTTTAGCTTCATTTAATTTCATGGCCCAAGAAATATCGCCGGCTATTAAGACTAAATCATCATCCTTGATTTTTCTTCGCCAGTTTTCTTCGATTTTAGCTACATGATCTACCCACTTGTCTCCAAACAGATCCATGGTTTTATTGAAGCCGCCGGGTAAATGAAGATCAGCAATAGCATAGAGGCGGGGCAAACAACTCACTCCTCGTCGCTTCCTAAAAAATTAAAATCCTTTGGGAACAAAATGCATTTCATATCTAGATACGGCATAACGATCTGTCATACCTGCAATATAATCACAAATTTGGCGCTTTAAATCTTGCCCTAGTTTCCATTCGGCTTCCAGTTTAAAAACATCGGGATTTTCGTTGTAGAACCAAAACAAGTCCTGTAGCATTCTTTTTGCCTTGTCTTCCTCTTTCTTAGCAGGAGAGCCAACATAAACCTTGGCAAACAGAAACTCCCTCAAGTCATTGGTAGCCCGCTGTATCTCCTCGCTCATAGTTAAAAGGGGCTGTTCTTGGCTGTATTTTATTAAATCCTGCACCATGGTATTTATTCTCTGACCATGCTTTTCCCCCAATAAGCTAACGCAGTTTTGGGGCAAATCGGCAATAGTGATTATCCCGGCCCTGATAGCATCATCAAGGTCATGGTTAACATAGGCAATCCGATCAACCAAACGAACAATTTGCCCCTCTAGAGTCTTTGGAAAGCCATCACCCGTATGGTTTAATATACCGTCCCTAACCTCCCAGGTGAGGTTGAGACCTTTGCCTTCTTCTAATTCCTCTACCAGGCGTAGGCTTTGTTCATTATGGGTGAAGCCACAGGGGCACACGGCTGCCAAGGCAGTTTCCCCCGCATGGCCAAAGGGGGTATGTCCAAGGTCATGTCCTAAGGAAATTGCTTCAACCAAGTCTTCGTTTAGCCTCAGTGCTCTGGCAACCGTTCGGGCTATTTGGGCAACCTCAAGGGTATGTGTCAACCTGGTCCGATAATGATCACCTTTTGGGGCAATAAATACCTGGGTTTTGTCTTTTAAACGCCGGAAACTTTTGCTATGAACAATTCGATCTCGATCCCTTTGAAACTCGGTGCGCACCTGACAGGGCTCTAAGGGTATTACTCTGCCTTTACTGTTTTTGCTAAGAGCAGCCAGGGAGGAAAGTTCTCTTTCTTCCCAAGCTTCTGCCATTTCCCTA
>Ga0265293_10000998_pt1 | contig 64216 bp, 80 predicted proteins | sample Munlanlewell138R_FD_192505 | JGI IMG/M metagenome (GOLD analysis project Ga0265293, IMG submission 192505) | Leachate microbial communities from a municipal landfill in Southern Ontario, Canada - Leachate well 138R | ecosystem: Engineered > Solid waste > Landfill > Unclassified | place: Canada... | reverse complement strand
CCTAAGTCCCATAGCAGAACAGAGCTATGAGGTATTCTACTCGAATACCTGTGAGCTTACAATATCGTGGAGTCAGGAAGGTAAGGCTGCCAAGTGGACAGGTTATGGGGCACATTACGGTTCGGCAGATGCTTCCTTCACGCCGCTTGCGAATCCAAATTTATACGTTGACAGTAATCTTATCGGTGAAATGAGCGACTTTGCCGACACCGCATTAACCATAGGGAAAGGCAACTGCTACACAGGTGATTCTATAGTTACTTACGTTTCGGGCTATGGAGATTATGATGTCAACTCTATTCAAGATGCAAACGAACCTCTTTTTACGATTACGACGAGCTTTGAAAATACAGGTGTTACATTTTTAGTTCGGGCAGACTGGCCGGATGTCAATTATACGATAGCCACTTCTGGGCCGTATGTTCCGAGTATTCTAATACCCGATTCGGCAGCGGGTAAGATTAGACTGCTGCCTGATATAACCGATATAGTCATAGGCAGCGAATATTCAGACAAACACGGCTCGTCAGTAGTCATATTGTACGACGATATGGACTTTATCATTCAGGCGTATAGTTTAGGCCCGATTGACGAATTGAAGGAATATACTTCAACGCCAGGCGATAATAAGATGTACTTTCAAATTCAAGATTCACTATTGTCCACGCCGCAAAGTGATGCGGTTTGGACGATGGGTGGCGGAATGTCAGTATATAGAAAGACTGATTTTTCTGATTATTTCGACATCGTTAGCGGCGGCGGCAACATTAATTCTCTTGCAGGCTTTAAATCTGGAGGCAAACAGTAATGAAGAAATTACTTGCAATAATCATATTAACGATTTTATCAATATCCTGTTTTGCTGTTAGGATAGAAGAAACAGATGTTACTCGTAAAGTTGCTTTTGTAGCGGTTTCTCCAACAGATTATATCACAAGGCAATCTTCACTAACCAATTTAGTTGTTTATTATTCTGTTGATAGTAGTGAAATGACTTTAATGACAACACCAACAGCGACAGCAATGACAACAGCAGGAGATTTTTGGTTGAGTGTAGACGAAGTTGGTATGGTTACTCTTCCTGCTGACTGTAATGAAGCTGAATTATTTTTAAATATATCTGCTACTGAGATGGCTACAGTTTCTATTAGTATAGAATTATACCGAGACTATACTTTAACTCTAACCAAACCTGTTAAAGCAATCACAGACCAAATAACAATAACTGATGGACTTGTTGAATCAGATACTATTAAAGTTAATGGTGAAGATGTTTTAACATCTAATGAATTAGTTGCTGATATTGAAGCTGGCGATTTAGCCAGCGTCAAAGCTAAGACTGATTTGCTGACATTTACAGGAACTGATGTTAAGGCGGATGTTTCTACTTTGGCTTTGCAGCAAACTGTACTTGATATTAATGATTTAATAAATCAACTTTCAGTAGATGTTAGTTATATACAATTCATATTAACCAAACGTGGGGGTGGATTCTAATGTCTCGTAAATATGTCTGCTACAAATCTGGTTATGACCTTTACGCTATTATCAGGCACGAGGTTAATTTTAAAGCTTGGGATGGTTCTGTCTATGTCTCTTATGATGTTGCGGATTGGCTGGACTATATTATCCCTTTGACAGATGAGGGCGGCGATATTTACTCCTTTGAGTTTGAAGATTCTGGATTAGCTATAATATATGAGCAAGGTTCAATACCGGCTTACTCAGATTCCATAGTTTCTCAATTATCATTAAGTGACACAACATATATAAAGTATCCGGCAGTTAGTTATGAGTCTGGGCACGATGTTCATTGCTTTATCCGCAGAGAAAGTGATTTAAAAGTTTGGAATGGGTCTGAATATGTTGATTTCGTCCTTGCTGATATAGATGACTATAAATACGATTTAACAGATGTAGGTGGTGATTTGTATTCTACTACAACTATGCCTACTGTCGGTGATTTTGTAGTAATTTACTATGATAATGAATTGTTATTAGGTATCTCGAAAGTCAGATATACAGGTTCTATTACATTGAATTCTGATTATTCGATCGATGATGCTGATGAGTTTTTTAACAATAGATTGACTAATACTTATTGGAGTAATGCTTCTGATGACGATAAAATTAAAGCCTTAAATATGGCGATTCGTGCAATCAATCAACTTAATTTTGATGAGGATTTAATAGATGATGATTATGATTCTATAGTATTTGAAGCTGCTTGCTTAATAGCTGTAAAGTATCTTGAAGGGTATGAAGTCGATCAAATTAGAGAAAATCAAACTGTAGTAAGTCAAACTTATAGTAATGTTAAGGAGATAAAAAATAATGTAGCATTAGATTACTACTCAGCAGGTATTGTAAGTGCTGAGGCTTGGGATTTATTAATACCATATTTTAAAAATAGTACACAAGTACGCTTAAATAAAGTAACTTAATACCCAGAAATGGGGCAAGGAGTAATATGTTTAATAAGAAATTTTATTTTGTTCCAGTTTATGAAGAAACACCTGCAGCAGAAGACCCAAACAAAGGGAAAGAAGATAAAAAGTTTACACAGCAGGAATTAAATGACCTTATAGCCAGAGAAAAAGGTGTTATACAGAAAAAGTTTGAGAAGAGAATCTTAGAACTCGAAGAATTAAAGAAAACTGCAAATTTATCTGCTGAACAAGTTGCTACTTTAAATCAGCAAATAGATGAAATGCAATCTACATTCAAAACTAAAGAACAGTTAGCCCAAGAAGAAACTCAAAAGCTAAAGAAAACTTTAGATGAAAAGCTTGTTAAATCCGAGCAGGAGAGGGAGAAATGGCAAAATAAATATTCAGATATGGTTATAACTAATCAGATTATAAGTGCCGCAGTTAAGTTTGAGGCATTTGACCCTGAGCAGATTATAGCTATATTGAAGCCAAATACTAAGTTAGTCAATAAAATTGACGCAGACGGTAAGAAGTTGGATGAATTAGTACCTACTGTGAAATTCACAGGTCTTAATGAAGAACAGAAAGAAATACATCTTGATATAGCACCAGAAGAAGCAGTCAAAAGAATGTCAGGAATGACAAAATACGCTAACTTATTTAAAAGTGATGCGGCTGGTGGTATTGGCGGTAAGCCAGTTGATAATGTAGATTTATCAAATATTAAGGATACGAAAACGTATCTCGCACAAAGAAACAAATTAAAAGGAAAAAAGTAGAATGAATAAAATTAAGTTTTTTAAGCCTGTCTATGTTAACGATGTAGACGCATTGATTCCAGAAATCTGGGCTAATGAAAGCATTGCTATACTTCTTGAAAATATGGTAGTTGCAAACTTAGTTCATAGAGATTTTGAAGATGAGATTGCTGATCTTGGAGACGTAGTTAATATTGATGCACCTGCTGCTTTTGTTGCAAAGCGTAAGGGTGTCAATGATAATGTTACTATTCAAGATGCAACTACAACTAACGTACAGGTGAAATTGGATCAGCATTTCCACGTATCGTTTATTATAAAAGATAGTGAATCATCTAAAGCTTTTGTAGATCTTGTAGAAAAATATTTGTCTCCGGCTTTGCAGGCTCACGCACAGGCTATAGATAAAGTTATTCTTGGCCAACATATTAATTTTATGGATAATAATGCTGGTGGTATCGGCGAGACTACTTATGCCAATGCTGTCGAAACTCTTGTTGACTTGCGTAAAGTCTTAAATGATACTAAGTGTTATACTACAGGGCGTAATCTTATAGTAGGCTCGGCTTTGGAAGCAACCCTCTTGAAAGACGAAGGTCTCAGAGAAGCTGATAAGTTGGGCGACGATGGTTCAGCTTTACGCGAAGCAAGTCTTGGGCGTAAACTTGGATTTAATATATTTATGTGTCAAAATATGTCAGAGACTACTTGGGACGACACAAATACTGCTACGGCATTGCAGGCTGCAGCAGCTGCTGGTGCAACAGAGCTTAATGTTAAGACAGTTGCAAATATTGCTGTCGGTGATATGTTGCTTGTAGCTGGGGATATGACTCCTCAAGTGGTAACTGCTGTAACTAACACTTCGGCTTCGGGGGCTGACACTGTAACAATCTCGCCTGGACTTAGGGATGCTGCGGCTGATAATGCAGTTGTAACGATTTATGATGCAGTTGCCGTTGATGAAACTGTTACCATTACAACTAAGACTAATTCTCCTGGATATGATTATTTTAAGATTGATGGATTCACATCAGGTAAATATCCTCAGGTTGGTCAGCAGATTAAAATAGGTTCTTACTACTACACTATTATTGATACTGATGAGTTTAGTGACACACAGTGTGATGTTCTGCTCGACAGGCCGTTGGAAGCAACCGTAACAGATGGTGATGTTGCTACATTATATCCTGCTGGTAATTATGGATTTGCTTTCCATAGAAATGCTATTGCTTTCGTTTCAAGACCTCTCGCTGCACCGAAGAAGGGTGTAGGGGCACTTTCTGCAGTAGCCAATTATGATGGTATTGGCGTAAGAGTCGTTATTACTTATGACGGAGACAAACAGGGACACCTTGTCACTGTTGACTTACTCTGTGGTGTAAAAACATTAAATACGAATCTTGGGGCTGTATTGTTGGGTTAGTATGGCTAACGTGGTGTGGGGATGTTATACATCCCCACATTATATTAAAGGAGACGTATGGAAAATTGGGTTATCGATGCTTTAAAAGAGTTTGGTTGGACTGTAGGAATAGTTATTTTCTTCATTTACCGCGATTATGTTAGAGAAGCAAAATTAACTCGTGTAAATGACGAGCTTGCAAATAAACTCACAAAACTCGAAGCTGAAATGCGTGGTATTTTGAAAGAGTTAGTGGAAAAATGTACAGCTGCTCTTGTAGATAACACTCACGTTATGTCAGGATTAGTATCATTATTAACAAAACGACCCTGTTTTATTTATGATTTATTTAAAGTTAAAGATGAAGTTGTATTAAGACCAAAACAAGAAGGATAAGACCTAATGACTCAATATAGATTTATAAAATCAGTTGTGAAAAATCTAAAAAGAAAGTATGGTCAACCTGTGACTTTAATTAATATTACTAAAGGTAATATAGATTGGTCGCAGGGTAGTTCTTCTAATCGAAGTGTTGATACTAAAGAAATTAAAAAAGCTTTAGTTTTGGTTGGAAAAACAACTAATCTTTCGAGTTTGAGTTCTATTGCTACTAAGGAATTTTCCTACGGTGGAAACTGTGAAACTGTTGAGCGTACAATAATAATTGACCGTGACGACCTTGGAACTTTTGGTTTCACTAAGAAATCAAAAGTTAAGTTTAGTAACTACGACTATACTATTGTGGATTTTATAGACTATGAAGAGCAAAATTCTATTGCTGTTTTTGTAACAAGAGTCGAGGGTCAAATCAATGAATAGATTGGAAATATCTAAATGGTTATTTTTGTCAGTAGCTAAACATTTCACAGAAAATATTAGTGGTATTACTATTAATGTTGAAGGAGTCGAACGTGATTTAGACAATCAAAAAGATTGGATTGAAGTTAGGATTGATGGGCCAGATATTAGTGAACCATCACAGAATGTTTTTATAGTCGATTGTAGGATAAATTTATTAGTTGCGACTAATATAGACCCGAATAATTTAGTTGGGCATTTTGTTAATGTAGGTAAAGCAATTAATGCCTTCACAGATTTCGGTGTTTATAGATATTCAGACGATGGTACATTAGTTGGAGTTATGGCTCTCAAACCGCTACAAGATACGAATGACAGAGTTAAAGTTTCTAATATGGGACAAATTGATCCAAATATAAATATGTCTCAAACAACAGTAGAAGGTCACTTTAAAATGAGTTTAAGCTAATTGGAGTGCTAAATGAGTCAAAGAAATTTGCGTAATGCAACAATCACTATAACAGATGGGAATTCGCAATCTGTTGTGGTGAAAATAGGAGAAGGCAATTTTAACTTCTCTGAAAAACAGACAATGGAGTATTCTCGCGATAGGGGAAATCTCGATACTTGTCGTCGTGGAGACGATGAACCAGTCGATGTTTCTTTTGATTTCCAATGGGAGTGGTTGACAAGCTCAACCTTAAGTACGAATCAAGATTCGTTAAGGGATATTATTAAAGGAAATGGATTTGTAACTACAGGCGGGGAGTGTGAACCTTATGCCTGTAATATAACTGTAGAATTAGAAGAAGAAATCTGTTCTAATTCTGAAACGCTTGTTTTCTCTGATTTCCGATGGGAAGAAATGAGCTATGATTTACGTGCCGGTCAGATTTCAGTTTCTGGAAAGTGTAATATTACAGAAGTTGCTGTAAGTTAATTTAAGCCATACTAACTCAAGATTTAAAGGACAGATATGAAGATTTCAGGTATTGACTTTAGTCAGCCATCAAATGTGATAATTCCAATTATTAGGGGAAATGCGGAAATTATATTCCAAGCTTGTTGTATTGTGGATTTCACTGAATTAGATGCAGTTTTGAAAGCACCGAATCCGGTGTTACGTTTAATGCGTGGGTCACAAGAAGCCAAGCCAGTACAAGACGAGAAATATAAAAAAGAATTAGAAGAATTTGGAAGGAGACGCATAGATTATATTATTGCGAAATCATTACTTGCGACGCCCGATTTAGTCTGGGAGACAGTTGATTTTAATAATCCTGAAACATATAAAAACTATGAAACCGAATTGCAGGAAGCTGGATTCAATACTTTTCAAATTACACAGTTAGCAACAGGTGCATTAGAAGCTAATGGTCTTTCTGAAAGAAAAGTAACTGAGGCCCGCGAACATTTTTTAGCAGGTCAACAGGAACGGTCAAAATAAAGTTGCCTGACGGTAGATCGTTGGCATATATTATTTGGCGTTTCTGTGAAAGATTTAATATAACACCCCCAGGTGTTAAAAATAGTTTTGATGATTGTGATGCTTGGACACAAGCAAAAATAATAGCATATAGTCAAATACGTGATTATGAAGAAGTTCTTTTAGCGAGTAACAGATGATTAAAGTAAAATTTACAGCTAAAAAGAGACAGATAAATATAGGAAAAGCTAAAAAACATTTATTAGATGTTTCAGAGCAAGCTGTAAGAGAAGGTGCTAAAGAATTTGTTATAACGGCAAAAAATATAGTCCCTGTATACTCAGGTATGGCTCACGGTGCTTTAGCGGCTGCGGGACAATATCTGGGTATACATTGGATTATAGTAACAGCTACGAAAATAACTTCCTCTGGCAAAGTGGTTAAAGTTCAGAATAGAGTTTCAGAGGGATTTAAAGCAGCGAAAGTTGCAATAAAAAGAGTAAAAAATTCAGTTTCTTTTATATTTAGTTCAAATGTTTTTCATTTAGAGTTTAATGATATTCGAGACCCATCTATTTATGGATTTAAATTGAGGAATCCAGCACCTTGGTTTGCTTTCAATCAAGGTAAGATAGCTGGTCTCAGAAAAATAAAAGAATTCTTAAAAAAGAATCGTGAATCGTTAGGTAAATTTATCGAAGTTACAGGTGGTTTAAATCATACAAAGGTAAAATAATGCCGGAAGAAAAAGACATAGTTTTTCAAGTAGACTCTAAAGAAGCAGAAACCAAGTTAAATGCGTTGAACCGCATTTTAAAGAGTCAAGGTATTGTTACAGATTCAGTTAGTAAAATAACTGATAAATATAGTAAGAGTTTAAACCGTTCTGTTGTAGAGGCAGTAGCCTATACTAAGGCAGGCGAAAAAGTAACTTTAATGATGCGTGAGTGGGGCAAAGGTTATAGATTAGTTGAAGGCAGTCTCAAAAAACAGTTAGATTTAGAGAGACTTAGAGCTGATGCCATTAAAAAAGTTACTACTGCTCTAAGAGAAAAAGAACGGGCAGAAAAGGCCGCAGCTCTTCAAACTAAATCGTTAGATGAATCTATAAAGCAAAGTATTATAACTGCTTTTAGTTTTGAAAGAGTTATTCTGTTCTTTTTAGTCAGGCGTGCTTTATACGAATTAACATCAGCATTAAAAGAAAACATAAAAAATGTAATTAAACTTGATTCAGCCATAGCTGAAATTAGAACAATATCACAACAATCACTTGGTACATTTGAACAATGGAATGAGTCTATTCTGCGGGCATCAAACAAGTGGGGATTCGACGTGCTTGATGTTGCAAATGCTAAGTACCAGTTGTTATCTAATCAAGTTGCTACTTCAATACAGGAAGTAGAAAAATTTACAGATGCTGCTTTAATTTTTGCTAAAGTGACAAAATCTACAGCGGAAGAATCTGTTGATTTGCTTACGGCAGCTATTAATGCTTTTGGGATGTCTACCACAGATACGCATCATATTGCGGCGAGCTTTTTTAAGACTATTGAACTTGGTAGAGTTAGAGCTGAGGAGTTAGCTAATACTTTGGGTCGAGCTGCTGTGCCTGCTGCCCAATTAGGGATAACATTAGATGAATTAAATGCAATGATTGCCACAATCACGATTCAAGGTGTTAAAGCTAATGAATCTATGACATTATTGCGTGGTATTTTTATGAAGTTAGGTAAGCCAACTAAGGAGTTAAAAGAACTATTCCACTCCTTAGGTGTTACAAGTGGCGAAGAATTAATACAAGTTTACGGATTGGCTGAATCCCTTAAAATACTATATGAAAGAACTAAAGGTACACAAACTGAGATAGCAGAATTATTTAAAGAAATACGTCCAACTATGGGTATTGCTGCACTTGTTAGACAGTTGGATAAGTTTGAAGATAATTTATACAAGATTAAAGTAGCCTCTGAGCAAAGTTATGATAGGGCGATTTTAGACCAATATCAAAGTTCAGGTGAAAAATTAAATTTAGCTTTAAATCAAACTAAAAACTTATTTATTGAGACTTTTAGTAGACAAACTATTGCTTCTATTGTTGATTTAACTTCAATGTTAAATACAACATCTAAAGAAATAGACGGAACAACCAAAACTACTTATGGCTTGGTTCACGTAGTTAATTTACTATCGCGGGCAACCATAGCGGGTGGTGCGTTATTTGCCTTACGTCAATCTTGGGGGTATATTCAGACTGCAATTTTAAAAACGCAAGTATACCACGAAGCCTACACAGAAGCTGCTGGAAGAATGAGTGAAGAATTAGCTAAGAAATTTGCGGAAAAAGCTCAAAAAATAGCTTTTAATGCTTCCTTAATTCGGGGTTTAGTGTCCGGTGGATTACTTGTAGGAACTACAGCCTTAACATATTTAATTTCAGCAGCTATAAAAGCAAGAGAGCTTAAAAAAGAGCTTAATGACATAATACAAGAATTTTATGCGTTGCAGAATTTAGAAACGACAGCAGGTAAATCCTCAGTTTTGAGTAAATACTTAGAAGAATTTGAAGAAGTTTCACGTCAGGTTAGTAGATACTTAGCGGAATTTGTTAGTGGATATTCAGACGAAATTGAAAGATACACTGAAAAAATTGAGGGATTAGAGAAATCACACAAGAAGCTTGTGGAAGATTTGAGGCCGGCTGTAAGTATAGCTTTGAAACAAGTTCAAACTATCATCGACGTAATTAAAAATGATTTAAATTCAATAAGTAATTTAATAGATGGTATAAACTCTAAAAATTTAAGCTTCCAAAATGACATACGTAATGCCATAAGAGACGCGAGACAAAGCACAATGTCTGAGGAAGAAAAAATAGCAGAAGCTGTAAAAGATAGAGCTAAATATGAAGAAGAACTGCGTAAAGCGGCAGAGGATGTTAGTAAAGCAAAATCAACAGATGAAGTTAATAAGGCATTAGAGCGTAGTGAAGAACTTGGTAAAGAATTACTTAGAATAGAAAAAGAAATTGTGGATTTAAAAGAACGGTCTTTTAAATCTTCAAATAAAAATGTTGAGACCCTCGAAAAAAAGCTTTCTAATGCAGAGCAAAAATTACAAGAACACCGTGAAAATATTAACGACCAGCTTACTCAGCGTAGGAAATCTGGTCGTAAGGGAGATTTTACTCCAACTGAATCTCAAAAAAGAAAAACATCTCGATATCAACAAGATATAAAAGAAATTGAAAAACAAATAAAAGATGCTCAATCAGTACCTAAAAACATTAATGATGAAAGCATTGAAAAATATCGGCAGCTTGGTGAACAACAATCTAAGATATATGAGGAAGCTAATAAAAAGCTCGAAGAATTAAAAGCTACAAGAGAAGCAGAATTAAAGACTTATTTTGATTTAACTTCCGAATTAGGAAGTTGGTCTACTGAATTTTCTGCTACCTTTACTAATTTAGCTACTGACATATCCAAAATTTTGGGTACAATAGTTGAAGATGTAAATTTTGATGTAATTAAAGAAAAATTAAAAACAATAGCTGCTGAGAATAAAGAGATAGAATCAACTAAAGAATTACTGAAAAGTTTAACCGAACAAAAAGAAAGCGTTTCAAAAGACTTAACTGAATTTTTAGAACAACAGCGAAGTTTAACGAAAGAAGCGACTGACGTTCAGTCGAAGTTTCGGGAGAGTTTAGAAGCTACTAAAGACTCTGCTAAAGAGTTATCTAATATTTTAAGTAAAGAAGGTTTGCCTTCTTATTTAACTTCGGATTTAGAAAGTATTATTAGGGATATTCTCGATCCTATGACTAAAGCCGAAGATTTACCGGCAAAAATAGCTAAATTTGATGGTGCATTGAAAAAACTACGTGACACAATTACTTCACACCAGAATCTTATAAAAGAATTTGAAAATGCACCAGCTAATTTTGCAGATCCCACTGGTATGGGTACTATGGGGTTACACGAAAAAATTGGGCAATATTCCGAAGAAATAAAAGTTATGACTGCTGTAATTGAGTTTATAAAAAAGCTACAGGAAACTTCCAAAGTAATCCCTAAACTGCAACAAGAACAGGTTAGAATTGAATCAGATGTAGCTGAATCTATTGAAAAAATGAGAGTCAATTATGGTTTAATGTCCTCAACTTTAAAAGGATTCCCTGAGCTATTACAAAGTGTTAGTGTAGATATTGAAAATTGGTTAAATGCTATTAATAGCCCAGAAGTGGGCTTAGCCAAAACGACAGAATTAGCTACACAAGTTGGAGTTAATTTGTCAAATGGTTTACGCCCTGCTTTAGAGTTAGCAAAAGAAATTAATTTCTTATTAAAGGATGCAGCCAATCTAAGAAGTTCGGAAAAGCCTGTTCATAAGGCTTTGGGTGGTATGCAAAGAGGAACGGACACAGTCCCTGCTATGTTAAGCCCAGGCGAGTTTGTTTTGAATGCAGGTGCTGCACGTAGTATGATGTCGAAATTAGTTCCTATGAATTTTGGACATACAACCCCAAACGTCAGTAATGACAATAGTACAAATTTAAGTGGTGTAAATATTACGGTTTCGGGCGGTCGTACTGGTGAGCTTACTGCTAAGAGTATAGTTAAGGCATTACAAAGAGAGTTAAGACACGGGATGAAAATATGATAACAATAACTCCTACTGAAACTGCTATACCCGCTATGCAGCTGCCTTTGGCTAATGGGAATTCTATGTATTTTAAAGGGGCTGGAGAAATTATCTTTAGCAGAAATTTGACGCCAAACGCAATAATTAATGGTAGCCCGAATAGCTATACATTAGTTTTGACTTTTGACCATTTGACGTGGGAAGAGCAACGAGATTTAAAAGTATTGATATTTGCTAATATGGGCAAAAATATTGCTATCACTTACAATACTTATGTTTATACTGGTGTTCTAATCTCACCAGAAAATCCTATTGTACATTTGGGTAGAAACAGATACGGTGCAACATTGGAGATTCTTGTATGATTATAGATGGCATTACTTTACCGAATCCAGAATGGGGTAACTCTGTTTCATTTGTATTGGGTGATGTAATTGTGCATAGAGACAGAGACAATAGAAAACGGACTTACATTAAAAGAAGCAATAAAGTAAAAATTATTTTCACATTACGTTATGCCGATTACTATTCTATATATTTGCTCTATGATGCATTGAAAAGTAATATGCGTCAAGACATTGATTTAACAGACTGGAACGGGAAAATATGGACTAACATTAAACTAATGTCTGATTTAAATATAACCCATATGTCGCGTAGAGAGACAGGATGCCAAGAAGGTTATGAAATTACACTTGAATTCATAGGTGAAGAACCTGAGGAGTCAACGTCATAATGAGAAGTCTAACAAATATAGCATCATATGTTAGTCAAAATAGGGGAACAGAACCTATCTTAATTTTATGTATAGTTTGGAGTAGTGGTGCAGTTTACTATGCAGATAAGGAATTAGGTACTGGCTCTGGTAACTCTGCAGCAAATGCAATCGGATGTATTGTGGAAGTTGGAAATATTTCTTCTAACTTAGATTCAATAAATCAGGCACACAGAGAGAATGTATCTATTACTTTAGTGGACGATGAATCCAATTCAAGATTTCTAAGTAAGTTTACATCGGAGAAGATGTATAAAGTTGTCTGTAACTTATATCAGGCATTTGACACGACAGGTTCTGGTACAGCATCTTTAACTGTTGAAATTTTAAGTGGTGAAATGACCTCTCCTTTAGAGTGGGATGAGAAAACTAAGACTTTCAGTTTTGTTATTGATACCAAGTTAGATGAATCAGAAATTGGATTTTCAACGGTAAAAGAAGATTTAGTTTACGGCGACGATAGTATAAATGATAAAATATGGCCACTTTGTTTTGGTAATGTTTTACGTGTACCGACCTTGAAACTTAGTGGCATATTAAAAGGAACTCTACAAGAGCCAATTCAAATAAAAGAAATAAATGACTCTGATACTGATTTTAGCTCATCAGATGCTGTAACTGTTAAAGTTACTAACGGCAAGAATTTTCCTCAGAATACTGATTTGGATTTAATAATCGGTAATTTAGAATTCACAGGAAGTTTCAATGGTGACAATTTATCTTTAAAAACTCCAATACGACCCAAATATATCAATATTCCACTTGAGGATAGGGATGCTAATGATACAGGTCTAACAGATGGAAATGTTGTCTGGATTACAGAAGCTGCTTATAATAGTGGTGTTAGATTAGTTGGTCAATGGTGCTTTGTAGATATAGGATATTCTTACGGTTATTTAAACTACTGTGTAGGACAAAATGGCACTCGATGCGTTTTTCAATATCCTTGGACTGTACTTTTAGATTCAACATATACAATATCACAAACTTCGGCTTTCGGTAATGAAGATTGGCCACCTATGAGAGTAGGTTATTCTTGGCCCCATCTTGTTAGCCGCTGGATTAAGAATTTGCAGGATGCTGAAATATCAACAGGCTCTGAGGTATTTATAGCAGAAGATTTTGAAGATGTTGTCCATATTGTCAATACTGTGAGTAGCAGTTCAAGCGAAGTAAAAGAAGTAATGGCCTATAGAAAAATAGATGGGGAGAGAGTTCTGGCGGCAGTACCCTTTTCCTATTTTACAATAGATAAAGCATACGACCCAAGCGAGAAATTTGTAAGTCCTTCATCTATAATAGATTTACCAACATCTTGTTTGGCGATTATTTTAAATTATGATTTAAGTTTCTATGAGCGTGAGGGTTGGGAAACTGATGTTCTATATGTTAGTTTAGAGAGTTCCGTCGGTGGTAATGCTTCAAATGTAATAGAATATATTTTGGACAATTTTTCAAATTGTGATGCTAATGGCACTACTTTTACAAGTGTAGAAACAGATTTAGCTAACTTCCCTTTAGCTTTCGCGGTCTTAGAACGCAGAAACACTATTGATTTATGTAGAGAAATAGCTTATCAGTCTGGATGTGCTTTGTTAATTAATGGTAGCACAGTGAAAATACAGGGATTATTTAATGAAGTAACACCAACAATAACATTAGACGATGGTGAATTAAATATGGATTCTATTAAAATTTCTCAAACTGATTATTTAGATATTAAAACAGTCTCCAATATTAAATTTAATTTAGATTGGTCTGGTAATATAGGTAATATAAAAAAAGAAAGTAATACTACTAACTTTGGTAAAATTTCAGAAGATGAAGCCTATTTTACATTTAACAACTCGGTACTTGTGAGTGAAATGTCTGGTTATTGGGCGGATATAAAATCTCAGTCTTGGCGTTTAGTAAGTTTAGAGACTTATTTAAAGCGTCTCGACATAGAAGTCTTTGATACAGTATCTCTTGATTTGGGAGATGATTTGTTAGGTTATGGCGAAGTTAGAGGATTAGTTCGTGGCGTGAATTATGATTCTGCAAGTAAGTTAATTTCATTAGAGTTACTTTTACCTATACCTGCGGGAGAAGATGCTGAAAGATTAGATTTATTTTATAAATCTTTAACAGGTGATTTGACTTCATTCACTGATGGACTAAATCTAACAGACTACACTGTAGAACAGTTGATAGACGGGTGGTCAAATACAAGTTCAAGGTATTCAAATTCATCTACTATTTGGGACGATGATAGTGATAGTGAGGATAGTGATAGTGAGGATAGTGATAGCGATAGTAGTAGTGAAGTTGATTTGGGTCTACATATAGCATATTGTATGACGGCTGCCCCATATGGAGACCACGTTCAATGCCGTTTGGACACACTAACAGGAACACAAATTCCAGTTTATTGCATATTAACTGGTGGTGCTACGAGTTTACATCAATGCATACCTGAACTTTACGCGGGGACTCCATTACTTGTTAAATATATGTATGACCCTGTCGGAGAAGGTTGGAAGTGGATGGCTTTGTTTCCATTCCAAAATTCTTGTGTGTCTGATTGTATTTGCGTCAGTGAAATTACAACTACAACTACAACTACAACTACAACTACAACTACAACTACGCCGGAGCCATAATTAATGAAAGTGCTAAGAGATTCAACAAGTTTACAAATTTTACGCAATGAAGATGGGGTTGTAGCTACCGAAGGAAATCCACCACCAAATATACTGGTGAGGTCAAGTGTTCGACCTCAAAGCATTTATGCTGTAAAAACAACAGGTACTATTGCTTGGGCCATTACTGATTATTTAACTACATACATCGAGCAACCAAATTGGGAAGAAATTGCTGGCTGCCCAATATTTGCACCAATAATCAACAATAATAATATTTCATATATTTTTAGGGGTATGGGTGGACGGCCTGTTGAGTGTGATTTTGAAGGTAAAGTCTTAAGGGGGCTTGACGGGACTGGCCATAGTTTAACAGTAAAAGACAACAATGTTTATTCAAGCGGTGTGTATACCACACGTCTTGATGAAGATAGAGTAAGAGTTTGGCGTTCTTTTTTTGGTGGTGTTGGAAACACTTTAGCGGCAAAAGATTATGTTGTAACAGTTACTATGTATAATTGGTGCGAAGGTGGTGGATATCCTTCATATTTAGGAGACCTTGAAACTGGAGAAGTGTTAGGACACCGTTTGTTTTTTCGCCCGCAAAGTAGAGGTCTTATAGAGACTGAAACTGTAGAATTAAGATTACACTCTGTCAGAGACATTAAATGTTTAAGTTCAAATACCTTTGTATATACTGGAATTTTTGTGGAATATACAAAAAATGAAACACCTTTCTGGACGAAAACTTATCGGGCAGGGACTGCAATAGTAGAAGTAGATAATTACTTATATTCAAGCTTTAATAATGATTGTACCTATTTTTGTTCTTTAAAATGCATAGATTACGATGAATCTGATGAAGGTAAATCGATAGAATTACACGATGGTAATATTTATGTAGCCTACTCTAATTCAGTTGTTAAGTATAATTCACTTTTAGGGCGAATTTGGACTCGCAGTATCGATTCTTTAAATTGTGTGTGTGTAGGTAATCTTGACGAAGAAGTGTGGGTAGGTGGAGATTGCATAGAAATAGATAGTGAAACGGTTAATTTACATAAAATAGACAGTTCAACTGGTGAAAGATTAGCAAGTTACCTTGTTGGCGGTGAAAAACCCATTAATTTTATGTGTGGTATACCGGAAAGTGATTGTGATGTTGAGATTCCAGAGTGTGAAGCGCCTACGACAACCACCACCACGACAACAACGACAACCACCACCACGACAACAACGACAACCACGCCTGAGCCCGGCGAAGAATGCGGCAATTGCGGAGAAAGCCCGACACCAAGATACTGCTCTGTTGTGTTATCAGGACTGGAGATAGACGATAGCTGTAGATATAATTCAAGCGAAAACAAATGGTTTAAATATTCGTGGATAACCAATCCAAACGGATTTCACGTGCTTGAGCAGGGAGAGAATCCAAACCAGTGTACGTGGTATTCTATACCCGCCAATTATAGAGTAACTTATTACTACGATGCGGGCTGCACAAATCCGGTTGAGGGTATGGTTTATGACCACAATCACGAAATAATTATACAACGGACGGTATCAAACGTACACGTCATCAGTACCACCTTAGGCACTATATTCGATTGTGATTACGTACCAAGTCCGGGAGGATGCCTTGACGGCGGATGCAATAATACTAAAACGGGCAATTTTTCAGGTGGTGCAATAAATGTTCTAAACGGAGTGTTTCTATTCTAATGACCTGTGAGCATCGCGATAATAAAATATGCCGATATTTGACTGACGTTAAAAAAATGCAGGTCTTTATCCCTGAATCCTTTTGCCTGAACGTATGTAAGGGTGAGCCTGAAAAATTAGTTAAAGCAAAATCGGCACCGACACAAGCGCCCGTCAAGTCCGAGCCGCCGTATAAACAACTTGGCATTATAGATAATGCAAAGCATTTCGCCTCGGCTATGAAGCGGTTCGCAAAAGACGGGTTTAAAACAGTCGATGAAAGGACTTTTAGCGAGCGTGCGGTCTGCTGTACGACCTGCACCGAAAAAGGCCGCTGCATTTACTGTGGCTGCTCGCTGAAATATAAAAGTAAATTAAACTCCGAAATAGGCTGCCCGAATCCGCAGACCTATCCGAATATCCCGCAGTATCCGCCGCGTGATTACTGGTCGGTCTGCAAAGAAAAAGTAAGTGTTTTAATATCCTATAAAGATGAACCTGTTGGTTATCTTGAATCAACAATTAAAAGTCTTAAAGAAAATTCAACTGGTTCGATTGAAATTTTAGTGGAAGAAGATACTGGTTTGGGTCGCAGGGCAACTTTAAATAAACTTGCTCAAAAAGCGACAGGAGACTACTTATTTATAGTTGATTCCCATTGCACTTTGAGCTATGGGTGGGATACTAAATTAAAATGTGCTTGCTTACCTAATACGATAGCTGTATCTATGATTCAAGCTTTAAACACAGATTTTACTTATAAAAATGAAAAAGTTTACGGTTATACTCGTATGACTCCAGAATTTGAAGCTAAGTGGTGCGATGCATATAAAAAAGATTCAACTGAATTAATTACGGAAGTTATGTCTTTCACAGGTTGCGGTTGGATGATCCATAAGACAGATTACATCTCATATGGTGGTTATGATGAGATGCTGGGCTCTTGGGGGTTTGAAGGAGAAGAATGGTCGTTTAAAATAAGTTGTAATTTAGGTAAAATATTACTAAGAAAGGATGTTATTTGTGGACACATTTTCGGTGTGCATAAAAGCTATCAAACAATCTCAAGGAAGGTTTTTAAACAAAAGATGGAAATGCAATATAAGAAAAAATTAGAAGAATATTTTAGTAAATGGAATGATGTTAATAATCAATACAATTAAAGAGTTTTTTAAATTTTTCTATTTGGTCTTTAAATCACCAGAAAAAATAGTAAGCTATAAGGTCTATAAAGACCGAATTAGAAAATGTAGGAAATGCAAGAATAACTTCACTTATTGCATAATTAATTGTAAATTGTGTTACTGTTTTATGCGTATAAAGGCTCTATTTAAGGTAGCGGAATGTGACTGCTGGTAGAAAAGAAATTTGTTTAAGTTGCCCAAATCTAAAAAATATTAGAGGCAATTTTACTTGCCCTAAATTTCGGGGTGATGTTATGAAAGAGATACTAAATCCTAATGCCATATGTGAATCTTGGGGTAATACATCAGGATACACTAAAATTAATTTCTATAAAGATAAAAGTAATCTTTTAGATATAAATGACTTATGGCTAAATCAAAAAGTATTCTTATTGTGTAACGGTGAAAATAGAAATAAGTTTGACTTAGATTTACTAAATCAGTCTGGTATTATGTCTATGACTATGAATAATGGTGGCAACAGTTTCAAATCTACTTTTTGGACAGGACAAGATACTCCTACTAAATTTGTAGAATCAATTTGGCTTGACCCGAAAGTTATGAAATTTGTTCCTTTAAAGCATAGAAATTTAAGATTTTCTTCTATAGTTTCCGGTCAAATCTGTGAATGTCCTAATATGATTTATCATAAAAGAAGTTCTGTATCTACTCTTACCGATTGGTTTACTTCGGCAGAAGTAAATTGGAATACCACAGTAGAATGTGGGGCTAATTATAGAAGTTCTATGCTCTCCGCTATACACATATTATATGCTCTCGGATTTAGAACTATATACATTTTAGGTGCGGATTTTATAATGTCTCCAGAACATAAATACTGTTTTGATGAAGATAGAAGTCCAAAATCAATTAATCACAACAACGCAATGTATAAAGCCTCAATAGTTTGGTTTCAAAAGATGGAGTCTAAATTAAAAGAGCTTGGATTGGAAATTTACAACTGTGACCCAGAATCAAATCTTAAAGTAGTACCACTTTGTGATTACAAAGAGGCAATTTCAAAATGTAAAATAGTCCCCACAATACAAACAAAAGGACGCTACTAATGCAGAATTATATGATAGTCTGCTATTATACAGACGACGATTTATATTCTAAAATAGTTAGAAATCTAATTAAAGATTTGACAAATCTTAAATTAAATTGTTACTTTGAAAAAATTAATAGGATTGGTGATTGGAACGAATCCGCGAAATATAGGCCAGAATTTTTATTAAGAATGTTAGATAAGTTTAAAAGTCCATTAGTAAGTTTAGATGCTGATGCCAGAGTTTACTCTAATCCAATATTATTTGAGAATATTACAACAAGTTTGGCGATGCATAAATACGGTAATTATGTCTGGGCTGCGGGTACTCTTTATTTAAAGCCCATACCTAAAGTTGTCGATATTCTCGAACAATGGAAATTGGCTTGTACTGTTAGTAGTAAACGCTCTGGATTAATTTTGGACAGTATCCTAAAAAACTACAAGGATATAACTAATCTCCCACCGACATATTGTAAGATTTTTGATTTAATGTGTGAAGTTAAAGAACCTGTTATTGAACATTTTCAAGCCAGTAGGCTGGCTAAAAGAAAATTTAGGAATTAATTAATGTTAGAAATAGAAAAAAAGAAATACCATCAGGCTTGGGAAACGGGTGCTGAGACTAATTCGAGGACTGCCCAACCATTTGCTAAATATGTTGATTCTCTTAAACCACAAGGTAAGATACTTGATTTAGGTTTCGGGAATGGATTAGTTGTAACATTACTAAAGGAAAAGGGTTATGATATGCACGGAGTAGATATAACCCTTAATGGATTAAATCAAAAAATACACGATTTCAAGACCAGAAAATACTTCGATTTAAAGAGAGACTTCTCTTTGTTTACGGAAGGCACACTTTGGGATTTACCTTTCGAGGATAATTCATTCGATTTAACAATCTCTTGTGATGTTTTGGAACATATACATCCAGAACTAATTGGAAAAACAATAAAAGAAATAATTAGGGTGACTAAAAATTCAACTATTCACGTTATACCTGACTTTAAACATAAAGATTTCCACTTAACAGTTAAACCAATAATTTGGTGGATTAAACAATTTGAAATGGCTAACACAAAAAATATATCTTTAAATCTATTCGATAGAGGTGACTTTTTGAAAGGCCGTAAAAGTGGATAAATATTGTCTTATGTTTTATCACGAAGTAGAGGGTAGCAGTGATTTATTTAAAACTGCTATAAAAACTTTTAAAAAAGTTAGTGATGCTCAGATTGTTGTATTCAGTGATAATATTGACGAGTCTAATGATTACACTTTAATTAAAATAGAAGACCCGATTGAGGCGAGGATGTACTCTAAGATACTATGCCTGCATAATTTTTTAAAGACTATAAAATATGGTTCGCAAGTATTAGTTGCAGATGTTGATTTATACTTTTTGAGCGACCCGTTTAAAGCTTTTGATTTGGATTTTGATTTGGGTTTAACTACACGGATGCATAAACATAAATCAAAACCTATAAATGCAGGAGTCTTTTTTCTACGCTATAATAATTTAAGAATTCTGACTTTGATTAACTATTGGCTTCTGGAAATGAGAAAGACAACTTGGGATACTTACAAGAAATTTAGAAACTTTAAATATGGATTAGATTGGGATTGTGACCAATCTTTTCTTAATGCTTGTTGGGCGGATAAAAGTCAAGTAGAAGAAAAATTTAATATTAGAATTTTAGATGTTGGGCCAGAATATAATTATTGTCCCGCTGATGATATACTTGGGTTCGAAAATTCACGAATGAAATTACTACAAACATATTTGAATAAAAGTGCTGTGATACTACATCTTAAAAGCAAATTAAAATTATGCTTATATGAAGGCTGGTTAGAAGATGCTGTAACAGAAAACAAAACTGGCATTTGGAACTGGCAGAAAGCAGGCAAAAAATGACAAATCCTTTTTTGAGATTTGAAATATTAAAAATGCTACAACGTAGCGGTAGCGGATTGTCAACATCTACGATTATTAGAAGATTGAAAGTAAAAGATGATTCTCTTATTAACCAAATTATAGACGAACTACAAAGGGACGGTTATAATCTAACTTACTCAAATGGTAAGTGGATGTTATCAAAAATAGCACCGAGTCTTGATGCAATAAATATAACTACAGATGAGCCATTTGTGTTTGGCATAATTTCTGATCCACACGTAGTTAGTAAATATTGCAGGGAAGATGTTATAAACACTGCATATAATATGTTTGAGCAACGTGGAATAAAATATGTTATTTCGGCAGGCAATATGCTTGATGGTGAATTCAAATTCAATAAGTTTGAAATAAAATGCTCTGGCGTTCACGAGCAAGTATTATATTTAGCTAATATGTGGCCTAAAAAAGATATAAAAACACTTTTCATTACTGGCGACTGCCACGAAGGATGGTATCAATCCAGAGAAGGATTGAATATCGGTTGGTATATTCAAAAGATGTTTGAGGATTTGGGCCGAAATGATATGGTGTTTATTGGCCATATAGAAGCTGATTTATTAATCAATGATAACACTAAATTGAGAGTAATGCATCCTGGGGGTGGTACTGCCTATGCTTTAAGTTATTCAGCACAGAAGATGGCTGAAAGTTTTCAAGGTGGAGATAAGCCGCATATTCTAATTATGGGTCACTACCATAAGTTCGATGTAAACTACGTTCGGGAAATTTATTCGATACAACCTGGATGTCTACAAGACCAAACTCCATTTATGAGGAAGAAAAAACTTGGGGCACACGTTGGTTTTTGTATTTGTTCCATTAATTCGAGGCCAGATGGGACTCTTTCAAAATGTAATGTTGAGTGGTTTCCATTTTACGATAAGAAATATCACGCGAGGACTAAAATATGATTGATACATCCAAATTTAAAGGTATAGTACAGGTACGTAATAAGTCTACTCTAATCGTGCCAAGAAAAAATATGAAGAGAGAAATTAAGTTCCTTGACAATCATCCAAATTTAATCAGAAAAAATAATTATGCAAATGCTTGGGTTGATTTGGATAACGCGAAAAATTTAGGTTGCTTGAAAGATAGTTTGAAAAATATGCCAGCCTTATTAATTGGGAAAGGCCCATCTTTAGATAAACTAACTAAGGAAATGATTCCTGAATCTTGTGTCATTTTGACAGCAAATGAAGCTATTAGAACAGTGTTAGCTTTAAATTTAACTAATAAGATTTATGCTTGCCAGCTTGATAGGTCTTTAGGTGGGATTCTTAATAAGTTCGATATTAATAGAATTGTTTCGACGTCAGTGATTGATTTTTATAATCAGAGTGACAAAACAATAGCTTGTTCGGATGTGAGATTTCACTGTCGGTTTCATACAGTTGGACATATGATGTGTTTGGCGGCTAAATTCTTAGGATGTTCTCCTATCATTTTAACCGCCTTTGATGGGGCTTACAGTGGTAGTTGTGACTACGCCAAGTCTATTGGATATAGCTCAAGACGCGGTGGTACTCCTGAAAGATTTAAAAAACACAAAACATACTTAGAGAGTGCTTTAAAAGGTGTCCCGCATACTCATATTTCTATAGAGTCAACGGCCCAGACAAAAGTAATTTCCGATACACTTCTGCGGTTGCAAGGCAATCTCCAAGAGCCGTGTGCGGTGCTAAATTAATCACGTTAAGCTGAGAACACAAATAAGATAAATTTACTTTCGGGAACGGGTATCGTTCTGCTCTTAAATCTGCTCTATCATTTAGATATAAGGCTATTGCTGCTGTGTCTCTTTTATGGTAATTAAAGTAATATGAAAAATTAGCAAAGCCTAACCATTTTTGTATGAAACCTAAATCAAAACCTAAATTATGACCCAAAGGTTCAATTTTCTTGCCTTCCGGTAATCCAAGTTTCATAAACCAGTCGTGAAAGGCGTCGGCTGCTTTCATAGAATCGACGCCTCGCGACATTATTTGGTGTTTAGTTGTTTTATTTTTTTCTAATGCTGGTGAATCTGATGTTTCTATGTGTGTTGGTAGTAAAAACATATGGAACGGAAGCCCAACTGGTTTAATATTCGTGTCTAATGGCATAACACAAACTTCTATAATTTCGTGTACTGCGTCGTCCAGACCCGTAGTTTCAGTATCAATAACACACATTATATTTCGATTTAAATTCAACATACTATTCCTTTATAAACAAACATTCTTCCGCATTTTGCCTTTGACTCAATTCATCTTCTTTATAATTTTCTTCGTGGAAGGCCATTGCTTTGATGCTTACTTGAGCTGTCCATCGGTAAACTGTAGTCCAAGGATACTGGTCGTAAAGCTCATTATAATAACTTGAGACTGCTACAAAGGCTTTCATTTTGAATATTGTATTCAACATCTTTTTGTGTTCATCTGGCGTCATTTCAAACTTGTATGTATTCTTATAAGCTTCATAGTACGGCGGGTCGAGATAAAATACGGCATCTTCTGAATCAAAGTCATATAATAGATTTGCATAATCTTGATTTTCTATTAAGACTGACTTTAATCTATTATGTATTTTATCAAATCCAAGTATTCTTTTAGCTAAGATGTCTGCCATATTCATATCGCTCGAAGTTGACCGTCCAAAATTTCGACCGAGTGAAGCGAAAGAAAACATAATCATATAATACCAACGGGCAGCCCGCTCAACATCATCTTCACAATTTGCCCAAGTGTCTTTACACCAAATAAACTCTTCACGCGAGTGCAAAATATCTTTTAATCTATTAACGAGTGCCATAGATTTTGCACTATCCCTAATACAACGGTAAAAAGCAACTATACCAAAGTATTTATCGTTTAATACTTCTATTGTTGAGGGATTTCTATTTAATAAAATAGTACCTGTTCCACCGAAAGGTTCAATGTAGCTTTTTCTATATGGAAGTCGATTGATAATTTCAACTATAGAACGAGTCTTAGCCCCAGGATAATTAAATGGGGCTCTGACAGCTGCTTCCCTCGTGACTTTTTCAAGCACAGAATCGTCCAATTCATTGAAGAGATTCATTAAATCACTTTGACACATTTTTGAATTTCTCCATAGTTTCACTTATAAAATCTTTAAAAAATTCTGGTGATATAATATTAGTATGTTTAATCCTATCGTCGAAACCTGCATAATCTTCGCTGTGTGCTTCATATGTGCTTAAAACAGCAAGACCAAATAATGCGTGCCACAGATGTGACATTCCGGATTCTGGGTCTACTTCTTCCCCTGAATACCAAGCAGTTAAATGTCTCTGCAATGCACCGTATACTCTTTTATAGCTTATTCCTGCTCTCCAGTTTTCGGCACTATATTTAGCAGCACCGTAAGTGAGAACCATAGCGAGTCCATATTGAGACTCAGGTGGAATTAAATCCATTCTCAATTTACTGTCGTCGTATTTCAATCCTACTTCACTCATACTAATTTCCCGTTCTTAACAGTTAATTTTTCTTTCGTTGGTTCAATATTTTCAAATGACATATTACCAAAACACCATTGACTGTCTCCTGTTCTCCTACCTTTTGGAAATTTGGTAGGCATTTCCTTTCCTACTCTTATCTTAGACCACATATAAGCTTCATCGGGGTCAACACTCTGTATAAATTTTTCATAAAATGTAGATATCGGCATCATTTCGCCAGCTACAAAATAAACACTTTCTTTTAAAAAAGTTTCTAATGCAGTATCATTTTTAGATTGTATGAGTTCTTTTTCTCCAGTACCAATAACAGGTAAATTTAATCTATCGACTGTTTTAGGTAGTTCGAGATGAATTAAAGATGTTACAAAATCAGAAGCTTCACGCTCAAGATTTGAAAGTAAGTCTCGTTTAGCTATTATAGTAGTTGGAGTTTCTACATAACACATAGTTATACGAGTATCACCGCTAAAAACTGGACAGTATGAACTATCATTAGCACACTGTATCCAGTGTGTACTATTAGGTATATGGTAAGGTGAATGATATAACTTCCTAATATTCAGATGTTTAGTTGTTACCCAATCTTTTATTCTATTATAGGCGACCCTGTCGTGAGCTAAGTTTACTTCCTCTACTACGCAAACTATTGCATTTTCTAACTCACCGTTAAATCCACTTGGATTAGTTATAGCGTGGTCTGCTCTAACATATCCTTTAGTGAGCAATAAGGATAATGCTTCGTGAAAAGAAGATTTACCGGAATTTTGTGGCCCATAAAAGAATAAATAAGGTAATGGCTCTAATGGTTCTTGTATGATTGACGCAATCCAACATTTTAAATAGTCAGCACCTGAAACTATATTATTAGCTTTACACCAAGCGTCTTGTTTAATAACTTCATTTAGACTTGCACCACAATGATTTAAAATAGCCAACCAAGTCGGATATTTTAAATTTTCTGTGTCGTCTAAAGGTAAGTATTTTAATTGTGCCGCATTCCTATTCCAAGTTCGATTTCCTGGGTATTCATTTTGGAATGGCCTATTAACAACCGTCCAACATTTGAGAACCGAGTTACCTAAAATATTTTCAGCATCTTTGGAATTATAGCCCATAGACTTGAGAGATAATTTGATATGCGGTAAAGGTTCTGTTCTCCAAAGAGAATCAGTCATTAAGGCCCAACCATAATCATCACCAGTTTCAGTGATTAAATGTCTAAGAAATCCATCTAAAGAAGATACTTCTTTTTCCGAGATGTCTTGAACTTGAGTGCTAAAAATCCTCTTCCAAACACCTTTTTCTGGTAACCAACCTCGCATATCGTCTGCTCGGTCTTTTTCTTCTTTTTTAATTTCTACTATGAGTCTCCCGTCTTTGTGTCTTTTTAGAAGTGTCTCTCTCTGTGTCGCCCAATTAGGTAGTTCTATATATGTGCCTAAAGATGTTGCAGCCTTAGTTGCCATTTCAGCTTGGGCGAATTGAAAACCCCCTTTTTCTGTTTCTATACCTGAAAAAGTGCGGGATGCTATTGCTATATTTGGAAATTGATTTAAAAAACACCGAGTCCAACCAGCTTCATCTTGTTCCCAAGAATCTGCTTCTTGAACACCTTGTGTGAATCTCCTAACAGCCCACGCACCATTACGCATCGGGAAACAGAAGCAGTTTTGCGTCTGCAAATCAGTACCTTCGCTCAGAGTCTTAAAAATACCTTTTAAATTTAATTCTTCGTGTGCTTTAGCCAAGAAGTAAGTATGAGTGACTAACATATGATGGTCATTATCCCACCACCAAACAGCATTACTATCTTTTAAATATGTTACCAATTTCTGATGTTCAGCATCTAATTTTATTGTAGCTCTTTGTCCTGTTAATTCAGCAAACAGTCTTTCAGCTTCCGTTAGATTACTATCATCCTTAATAAATTGTGGTATGTTTTTAGTAGATTGGCCTCTTACAACTAAAAGATGGTCTCTCCAGTTCTTAGGTGGTTCTGATAATAACGACCCGCTTTTTAGTAAAATTAATCCATCTGTGCCTTTCATTTTTCTATGCCAAATCCACATATTGCCGCCACAGGCATCAACTTTGGATTTAAAGTCAAATCCTACGAGTGCGGACATATGCCCTAAAATCGCACGAGCTAATGCAGCGTGTTCACTATGATTGACTGTCTCAACAGGACTTAAAAAAATATATAAATGAATCCCGTGTCCCGAAGTTGATTTTCGAATCGTTACCCATTCTAATTCAGAAGCTTTATCAACTACTGCTTTTAATTCTTGTGAAGTTAATCCGACTGAATGACCGGTAATCGCGTCAAAATCAAAAGCAACCCATCTCGAAAGTTTATTTTCCCAATCCCATCCAGTTAAACCGATGCCCTCAACGTGTTCCTCTAAATTAAATCTCATAGGAGATTCTTTATCAAATTCCGGATTCTTGTTAGCATTAAAAGGAATTCTAAACGATTTCCACTGTTGAATCCCATCTGTCCAACCGTGCCACTGTTTACCTTTGTAATCACCTTCTATTCTTTCGCCATTATCTCTGGCAACATTCACCTGACACTCCATCGAACCATTATATAGATTAGCTAAATCAAGATGAGTCTTGTCTGTTAAGAATTGTTTAATACATTCAATTTTTGATTTCATTAATCAACTCCAATTAATCAAATCAAAATTTGATTTGATTAGAATAGTAAAGGGTTTTCTCTATCTATCTATATATCGGAAAAACCATACAATTATCTACTGTTTTATTTTTTGCTTTGTTTTTAGTAAACTCTTGATAATATAAGACTTATAACAAGGAAATACTAAAAACTATTTTATTCATAATAAGTATATAGGAAATGAAAAAATAAAACATTATTATATAGTAAGCTGTTTTATATAATAGTAGTAAGTTTTTAGTATTTAAGAATTTTACGTCTATTTTTTCCGATATATTATTGTAAGCGGTAATTCTATCGAATTATATCTGCCGGAATTGATTTGATTAATTGCCAACGTAAAAAACAATGATTAATTTAATCGAAGGAGTAAAATGGAATTAAAGGTAGTAAAAGTTAGCCAGATAGCACAGAATCCAGTAGCCCTGCGAAATGTTGATAGACAGAGCGAAGGATTTTTGGGCTTGAAAGACTCTATCGCAAAGCAGGGCGTGATTAACCCAATCAGTATTAGACCGTCGAAAGCCGGTTCTGAAAAGCCCTATGAACTGATTGATGGCTTACATCGCTTTATAGCTGCTTGCGAAGCTGGACTAAGTGAGATTCCAGCACAGATTATTCCAGTAACAGATGCACAGGCACTCGAAGTGCAAATTATTGCCAACATCCATCAAATAAAGACCAAACCAGTAGAGTACGCAAAACAGATTCAAAGAATCTTAACTTTCAAACCGTTGCTGACTATTTCAGAGCTTTCAGCGAGTTTAGCAGTTTCCCCGACATATTTGAATGACCGTCTTGGTCTGCTTAAACTTGACCCTAAGATTGCTGAATTGGTTGATAACAATAAGATTAATTTGACAAATGCGTATGCTCTTGCTAAATTGCCGCAGAATGAACAGAAGAACTATGTTCAGGCCGCGACAACACAAGCACCGGCAGAATTTGTACCAGCTATAAACGCCAGATGCAAAGAAATCCGTGAGGCTCTCCGCACAGGTAAAGAGCCTGCTAAACAGGAATTTGAACCGATTGCACGAATCCGTAAGCGTTCAGAACTTGTTGAAGAACTGGCGAATCCCAAAGTCATTAAAGTGATTGTCAAAGGTGCGAAAAATATAGAAGATGCTGCCTATCGTGTCTTACAGTGGACTCTGCATATGGACGCTGATTCAATCCAGATTGCTAAAGCTAAATTTGACCAGAAGGTCAAAGAGCTTGAAGCGGCAAAAGCTAAACGTAAAGCTGAAAGAGAAGCACAGAAGTCGAAAGATGGTGCAACTGCTCAAGCCAGCGTGTCGTAGAGTTCATCCCTAATCAACGTGGACATCTATCTCTAAAATAGATGTCCACTTCTTTTTAACTTTGAGGATTTGTTTATGGAAAATGAAATCATACCAAGAAGTGATATGAGTTTAGCCCCCAGTTATGATGAGAAGATATTTGATACTATAGTCTCTACAACTGATTACTTAAAAAGATTGCAGTTAGCAGGTGCAAATTCAGATTTAGCTAAAGAAGGCAAAGTAGGTATGGGTCACTTTGCCCTTATACGAGACAGTAAGAATGTCAAAGATTTGGGTTCAGAGCTTGACGCATTAGTATGTGCTTGGCGTTATAAAGCGATGGAAATCAAGAATGATACAGTCTTAAATGTTTACGACCCACTAAGTCCAGATTTTACAAGAATTAAAGATTTGTCAGATGTGAAAGATTCTGGTTGTATGGTCGGGTTAGATTTCTTGTTGTATTTGCCCAAAGAAGATGAGTTTGTAACTCTTTATTTGTCAAGTAAATCAGCGAGACGGGAAGCACCAGCTTTAAGAGCTAAAATCGACGAAGTTAACAAAAAACCTGGCCCTGTAACTCTTAAGGTAGCGTTAGCAAGCAATAAAAAGTATAAATGGCACGTTATCACAGTTAATGATTGTGTTACTACTTTTGATTTACCAGACGAAGATGAGTTTGCTAAGGTCGTCAATAAGTTTCAAAATCCACCAGCACCACAATCAGAACCAATAAAAACTGATACGGGCGATAGAGTTAGATGATTCAAGTTTTGACTAATACCACAACGAATTGGGAATTGTTTAATGAATATATTTTAAAAACATTAAGCAAGAATCCGAAAAAAATTATCTCCGAGCATAATTTAAATTCTACTAATCCATATAGTTTACCAGTAAGCTTACAGCTACTTAGAGACCCCAACTTTAGTCCTTGGAAGGGTAATTTAGATTTAGATTTATTACAACATATTTTTCTAAGTCTTATTTTGGACGTTAGTAAATCTATTTTAGTAAAATTTAGTCAACTTATTTTTTTAAAGACTTCAATTTTGGAAATTAATCAGGATAAAATTATTCTAATACTTTCCGGCACAGTGTTAGATTGGAAAAATAGCGTCCCGATTAATCTACAAAAAGACACAGATTTAGAAGTACGTAGAATATTTTCAGCCATATATTCTAAATTTCGTCAAACTGATTTTAGGAATCTATGGAATGAGTTTGACGTTTCTAAGGATAGCGAAGGTGTTTTGTTTATGGAGTTACATCGATGAATTTTAGTGACACTAAACTTAGGTCGGGAGATAGACTATATCCTGCAAAAATGGCAAGAGAAGATGGTCGTATATATCTATCGTTTAATTTTAATCGCGGCCTTATTAATGAAGTTAAGAATATGGCCGGCGTAAAGTGGCACGGCTTTGATGTTATGCCGATGAAAGTATGGTCTTTCCCGATTACATCCCGTAACTTATTTCAATTAGATTATTTACTCGGTAAGAATCCTTATTCATCTTACGATTTAGATTTAAAGACAATTAAATTTGATCGGCCATTATTCCAACACCAAGTGGAGATGGCACAACATATCTTAACAAGACACTATTGTATGATTGCTGGTGAAATGGGAGTTGGGAAATCGTTAGCCGCAATAGTTGCTATGGAGAATTCGGAGACTCAAGATTGGTGGTGGATAGCTTCAAAGTCTGCCATAAAAAGTGTGGAATTAGAGATTGATAAATGGAAGTCGGGGATTCGTCCCCGACTTCTTACTTATGATGAGTTAAAGAAGGTAGTTAAAAACTGGAAAAACGGGAATCCAGCACCAAGAGGAATTATCTTTGATGAGTCAGCAAGATTAAAGAATCCAAATACACAGAGAAGTGAAGCTGCTATGGTTGTAGCAGAAGCTATAAGATTAGAATATAATAATGATGGTTATGTAGTTTGTATGACAGGTACGCCAGCACCTAAATCACCGGTAGATTGGTGGTTTCAGTGTGAAGTTAGTAGGCCAGGATTTATAGTTGAAGGTAATTTAGCTAAATTTAAGAAGAGATTATGTTTGATTGAAGAGCGTGATGGTTTATATGGTGTATATCCACATTTAATAACTTGGTGGGATAATGAAGATAAGTGTGCTATTTGCGGACAGTTTAAAGATGATTTAAAACACGACTTACTTTCAACAGATTTTCACACATTTGTTAAAAGCAAAAATGAAGTACAATTACTTTATACGAGATTAAGAGGGCTTGTCTTAGTCAAGTTTAAAAGAGATTGTTTGGATTTACCAGATAAGCGGTATGTAATAAGGAAAATAAATCCGTCACCAACTATTCTTAGAGTAGCACAAACAATAGCGGAAAATGCAAGTACAACAATAAAAGCACTAACACTGCTTAGAGAGTTAAGTGATGGTTTTCAATATACAGATACTAAAATCGGAGAGGAAGTTTGCGAATGTTGTAATGGATTAAAAATTATAACAGTACCAGAAACAGAACCGTGTCCTCATTGTTCTGGAACAGGTATGCAAGTTAAATACGATAGGACAGCTACCTATGTAGAGAGTCCTAAAGATGAGGTACTCGGTGATATTTTAGAGGAACACGAGGAAGTAGGGCGTCTTGTAATCTATGCAGGATTTACTGGTACTATAGACCATATTTGTGAGTTTGTTAAGTCTAAAGGATGGGATTATATTAGGTTAGATGGTAAGAGTTGGAGTTACTGTGATAAAGATGGTAATATTTCATCAGAAGTAGATGAACCACTCAAAGCAATGGATTTATCTCATCCAGAATACCAAGTATTAAGAGAGAAATATGAGTTCTTATGTGTTATAGGACATCCTGCGTCGGGCGGTGAGGGACTAACTTTCACAGCATCTCCCTCAATAGTTTACTATAGTAATGACTTTAATGGTATGTTTAGAATGCAGAGTGAAGATAGAATTCATAGAGCCGGTATGGATAAAAATAAGGGTGCTACTATTATAGATATTTTTCACTTGCCGACTGATGAGTATGTGTTAAATAATCTAAAGTTAAAAAAAGATTTACAGTCTTTAAGTTTAGGGGAATTACGAAAATGTTTATTATAATTTTAATATTTATTTGGTTGGGTATTGGATTAATTTCGGCTAATTCAATCGAAGAGAAAATAGGAAAAATACCGACTCTCCAGTTTTTGATTTTAATTTGTGGTGGCCTTTTTACTGTGGTCTTATACTTTAAGGAGTATTGCTAATGGAGATAATTGAAATAGATTTAAATGAGATTTATATTGACGATGAGTTTAATTCACGGGATGAAATCCAATTCACTCAAGTAGTAGATTTAGCTAAATCTATAAAAAATGATGGATTACTTCAACCTATTATTCTGATGCCATACAATCACGGCAAATATAAATATAAAGTTGTTGCGGGGCATAGACGAACAAAGGCACATTTGATTCTAAGGTCAGAAAATCCAGAGTTCAAAACAATTAAAGCTATAATTCGAGAAGATTTAAATGAACAGCAGGCACGCATAATAAATCTAAATGAAAACTTGGCTCGTAAAAATCTGAATATATTGGAAGAAGCTTTAGCCTTAGTTCCTTTGTTTAATTCGGGGCTAACTGAACTTCAAATAGTTGAAGCTTTACCTTCTGTTTCAAGGGGTTGGGTTCAAATTAGAGGAATGTTATTAAAGTTACCGAGAGAAATACAAGAGGAAGTTGCTATTGGTATTGTAAATCAAACTCAAATACGTGAGTTATATACATTGTACTATGCAGGTATGCCGATTGAATCGTTATTCGAGGAAGTTAGGCGTATAAAAGATGCCAAGTCAAGGAATGAAAGATATAAAGTTAGGAAATTAGAAAAGAGAGTCAAATCTCCGGCTCAATTAAAGTGTCATAGGAGTCGGGGAGAAATTTTCGTGATGATTAAGCACTTAATGAATCACAATCTTTTTGGTTTACATACACGATGTTTAGCGTGGGCTGCTGGAGAAGTAAGTGATGCTGAACTTTTTGCAGATGTTAAAGAATATTCAGAAGGCATAGGAGTCAGTTACAGTGTTCCGGTCGAGGGTTTAGATTATACAGAAAAGGTCTAAATATGAGTCAAAGTAAAAAGAAAGCTGTTTTTACTATTACAAATCAAATAGATAAAAATATAGCACATAAGCAAGTTCGACACAAAGTTAAGATGGAATTGATAAAAGATGAGCCAGATTTGCTTGTTATAGAAGCAGACACAAGAGAATTGAAATTGGAAGATGTGGGAACTAAAATTGGCATCCCTACTGAAAGGATTTCAAAGTGATTAAAATTGGAGACAAGGTTAAAATAAAAACTTGGGAAACCTTAACACTTAAACATAAACAAATTCACGTTATAGATGATTACATTGAACTTCCAACACCTGAACATTTTAACTCTGTGATGGATAAGTTTATAGACACTTTGAATCGGATTGTAACAATCAAAGATTTCTACAATAAATCTACAAGTTTATTTTATATTGAAGAAGGGCCTCTTATAATTTCAAAAGATGTAATTGATTACGTTATAGAAAAGACGAATTTTGAACTTGTAAAAGATTTCCACGAAAAGTTTGGAATGCCAATAGAAAATGAACCAACTCCTCTAACTAATGAGGCTTGTGTTAGACGACTATCACTTATTATGTCAGAGGCGGGAGAATTGAGCGATGAAGCCCGTAAAAAATACCTTAGAGGAATTGCTAAAGAGTTAGGTGATTTATTGTATGTAACTTATGGTTGGGGAGTTGAAGCTGGTTTAGACTTAGATAGAATTTTTAAAGCAGTACACGAATCTAATATGAGTAAAGTTTGGCCTGACGGTATAGTACATAAAGATGAAGGCGGAAAAGTTCTTAAACCAGAAACGTATAAGGAAGCAGATTTAAGTTTTCTTGGAGTTTAATATGTTATTTTTGGATACTGAAACTTGTGGACTTTGTGGCCCTGCTATTTTGATACAGTATGCGAGAGATAATGGTGAAATAATTTTATACGATGTTTGGACAAATCCAGTAGGCGAAACTTTAAGATTGATTGAAGAAATCTGCGAAGAAGAGATAGTAGGATTTAATTTAGCTTTTGATTGGTTTCAACTACAGAAACTTTATAATTTATTTTGTTTAGTTGACCCAACGAGTTATCCTGAGGATATAATTGATGATTTAGGAATGTTAGAAGCTTCTGCCAGAGATGGGCTTTGTATAAAGCCTAAAAATGCTTTTGATTTAATGCTTCACGCCAGAAAAGGGCCTTATCAATCTACAATGGATAGAGAAGATTTAAGAATCAAAAAAGTCCCAACAGCATTAGCTTGGAAATTAGCTGAACAATTAGATAGGGAAATTAAGTTCAATAATATTTACTTCGCTCGTAAAGCTAATCCCAATGAGAGATGGAAAGTTTATGATATAGAGAATGATTTAGGTGATGTTGATCCAAATTTTAAAGACATTGTGTTGAAGTTTGCACCTTCGTCTGCCTTGAAAGCATTAGCCGTTGATGCATTAAATCTTGAAGTAACTAAATTTAAAGACATTGCTTGCGACGTACTTCCTAATGAGCTTGGATTCGCACCTTTTGCTACGGCAGTAGGAAATAAAGATGAGTGGAATGGTGCTTGGCCTTGGGTTATATCGATTCATATAAGCCACTGGACATATAATACTTTAGCGAGACAGTATGCCGAAGATGATGTTTTCTACACAAGGGCACTTTATAAGTATTTTTCATACCTTGAAAATGGTCATACAGAAGAAGAAAGTAGAAATTTTGCTCTAAGTAATAGTTGGTTTATAAATGATTCTGATAAAATTCCCTGTGGAGACGATGATTCTATTCTTGCTTGTATGGTAGGTAGTGTACGTTGGAAGGGATTTGCAGTAGATATTGATGCGTTAAAAGAAATTAAAAAGAGTGCTGAAAACCAAATTGGAGAAATTCAATCTCTGGCTACTGCACCCCACGTAGCTAAAAAATACTTAGAATCATTTATGAACAATACAGAGAAAATTGTTCTTAATGATGGAACTAAAAAGACAATCTTAGAAGAAATTTCTAAATGGGAAGCAGACTCGGGCGGAGAGCATCTTGCGGCGACTGCGGCCAAAAGAATTTTAGAGGCCCGTAGAGCTAAAAAGAAGATTGAATTAATCAATAAATTAATTATTGCTGGTAGACTTCACGCTTCGTATAAAGTTATCGGAACATTAAGTTCTCGTATGTCTGGTGCTGATGGATTAAATCCACAAGGCATTGGACACGAAAAAATAATGAGGAAATGCTTTACATTAGCTTTTGTTGACTTTGTATTGTGTGGTGGAGACTTTAAAAGTTTTGAAATAACTTTAGCTGATGCTGAGTATAATGACCCAGACTTGCGTGCAGATTTAAAATTAGGCAAAAAAATACACGCTTTACTTGGAGAATTTTTCTTCCCAGACAAGAGCTACGACGAAATAGTTGAAACTCAAGGTACTGATGATGATTTATATGTTAAAAGTAAGCAGGGTGTATTTGCTTTAATTTACGGCGGTGAGGCACACACTTTATCTAATAGGGTTGGAATTAATAAAGAGAATGCAGAAGAAGCCTATCAAAAAATAATAACACGATATAAGAAAATAGGAGAAGCACGTAAGAAAGTTTTCGATGCTTTTTGTTCTATGCGACAGCCAGAAGGTATTGGAACTAAAGTTGAATGGCACGAACCAGCGGATTATATTGAATCAATGCTTGGATTCCGTAGATATTTTACACTGGAAAATAGAATTTGCAAAACTTTATTTAGATTAGCGGAATCTCCACCTAAAGAGTGGCTCGAAGTAAAATTTAAAGTTGTTAGACGTGATAGACAGCAGACTGCTTGTGGTGCTGTCCGTTCTGCTTTATTCGCCTCAGCTTTTGCAATACAGGCTGCAAATATGCGGGCTGCAGCAAACCATAGAATACAATCAACTGGTGCTCAAATTAACAAAAAAGTGGAACGTAGAATATGGGACTTACAACCTTATGGTATAAATCTTTGGCTTGTATTACCTATGAATAATCACGATGAAAATATGATACAAGTTGCTAAACATTTGGTAGATAAAGTTGAAGAAGTTGTGAAAGAAACAGTTGAACACTTTAGAAAAATAGTTCCGCTGATTGGTATAGATTGGAAAAGCGGACTTAAATCTTGGGCGGACAAATAATGGATGCTATGGAGTCTTTATTAAATAATGTATTTGAAACGACACGGTATTTTTCGCACCTGTCGCTACAAAGACAGCTTACAAAAACTGAAATATTAACTTATGATGCTTTATGTGCTGTCGTTGAAAAGCATTGTAGGATGGTATCAATGCAGTTTGATATTTCCTTAGATGCCGCAAGAGCAAAAGTAGATAGTGAATTAGCTGAAATTGAGGGCAAAATTAATGCAGCTGAACCAGATTCGGACTCAGATATGGGCGAAACTTCTAAATCTGCGTAACTTAGACTATTTTATCAATGGTTCTAAATTTGATACTGCATTTACCGATGCAACAAATGAAGAAAAAGAAAAAATTATAGCATTGATTAATGATGATAAGTTACCAGAATTAAAGAAGTTAGTTTCAAAGCTACTAAATAAGAATCTTGAAGATAAGAATTTACACGAATTAAGAATTTTAGCCAGAATATTAGGTATACATTTATATAGTAAATATTCAAAACATCAATTATTTTTAATTTTGAAAGAGAGGTTATCCAGTAATGACGAATCTCAAAGCGTTGGAACAGATAGAAGAAATGAAAATAATATTCCGTGAGTCTGGCATTTCTGAAAGAGCATTGAATAGAATCATAACTATACTTGGAAACTCGACAACAATAAGAACTGATTATGTTGTAAAAATCATTAGTGTAATTTCTAAAATGTATGATGAATGCCACAAAGCATTTTTTGATGTTTGGAATCTCTTACCCCCTGAATATTGGGCAAACTACAAGTTGATGGGATTTAAGAATCTACGAGAACAAGACTTATTAAAAGAAGTTACAACAAAGTTTAGGGCAAAATGGACCGAGTTAATCAATTTCAGGAAGGAGTTAAATGGGATTCATAAGAAAAATGCGAAGGCGGAAAAAACCACTAACAAATCAAAGCAAAACAAGCCTGCTCGAACTAAGTAAAGTTACATATATTCACGATATAATGTTTGGAATTTTAATAGAGAAAGGAATAATAACACGTGAAGAAATCAATGCTAAAATACACAAAAACAATGAAAAAACAAATGATGAAAATGAACCTCAGGGAAGTAGACCTAACGATGAAACTCCTGATGGAGTCGCCACCGGAGTACCTAATAAAGAGGTCGATTGAGGAATTAATTAATCCAAAAAGACGTGATTTAAAATTAGTAATTACTATGTTACTAATTGCTAAAATGTTAAGATGTGCAGAGGGTGTAAGTCGTAAAGGGTATAATCACGCTGTAAGAGACGTGATGGCAATGGATGGAACTTGTAAGCATATAAATTGTAAGCAGTATTATATTTTGAAAGCACTTGATTTGTTAACTTTTTCTGGCACAACATTAAATATGTCAATAAGCTGTTTGTGCTACGCAGAATTCTTGTCGGGGAATTATGGATCGAGCAAATCTGAGGACAAAACACGGGCCAGAACACAAGATACAACAAGAGATAATTCAATTTCTTAGGTATAGAGAATGGTTAGTGAAACCCACACACGGAACAATGTTCCAGTGTGGGTTTCCCGATTTATTCGCTACCCATAAGAGATACGGCTCAAGATGGATTGAAGTTAAAAATCCATTAAAATATTCATTTACTCCAGCTCAATTAGAGTGGTTTCCGCAGTTTGTAGCTCACGGAACTGGAATATGGATTTTAATAGCAGCTACGGAAGCAGAATATTCTAAACTGTTTCAAGATTGTAATTGGTATCAATACTTAAAATTTTAGGGGATTAATTATGATATGCCGGATAAATTCAATCGGTCAACTTGAAAGGCAAACAAACTTGACTTTTAACACTGTTTATTGTTGTTTCGATGCCGAAAAGATTTGTGGCGACTGTTGTGCCGCTTTTAACATTAAGGCAGGTAAAGAGTCTGGAGACTTTGTAATATGTAATCGTTTAGCACTTGATTTGTGTATTTTAGGGCAACTGGAAGTAGAGGAGAAAAATGCTAAACAAGCAGTTTGTAAACAAGTATAAAGATAAAATTCCACCTTGGGGTTCTTTAGGGTATATAGTCTATAAAAGAACTTACGCCAGATTGAAGGACGATGGCACAACGGAAGAGTGGTTTGAAACTATAGAAAGATGTATCAACGGTATTTCTAAGATAGCTAACATATTAACACAAGAAGAAGAAGAAAGATTATTTGATCATATTTTTAATTTTCGATGTTGCTTTTCTGGTAGGGCTTTATGGCAACTTGGTACTATTAATGTTGAGCGTTTCGGTGGTGATAGTTTACAGAATTGTTGGCAAGTCGCTGTTAATGACCCAATTAAGCCATTTTGTTTTGCTTTCAATGAGCTTATGTTAGGGGGTGGTGTTGGATTTAATATCACACCAGAAGTTGTTTACGAAATGCCAGTAGTGAAATACGCACCTAAAGTAGAGAGAACTGCGTCTTTTGATTGTAACTATATTATACCGGATAACAGAGAAGGTTGGGTTAATATCTTAGGTAAGATTTTAAAATCACACTTTTATACTGGCCGAGACATAGCTTATAATGCCGAGAATATAAGATCAAAAGGGAAGCTAATTAAAAGTTTCGGTGGTATAGCTTCGGGCGGAGACGAACTATGTTTAGGTCTCACACAAATATCTAAAATACTTAAAGACAGAGTATTGAATAAATTGAGACCTATAGATGTTTTGGATATTATGAATATCATAGGTAAAGTAGTTGTTTCTGGGAATGTCAGAAGGTCGGCACAACTGGCTTTAGGCGACATTAAAGATAGATTATTTATGGAAGCCAAAAATTGGGGTCGGGACACTATACCTAATTGGAGAAGTCTGAGTAATAATAGTGTGGTGATTAATCATTATGATGAAATAACACAAGATTATTGGGACGGATTTAGTGGAGAAAGTGAACCTTATGGCCTTGTGAATCTAAATACTTGCAGGCGATATGGCCGTATGATTGATGATTTAGATTATAGAAATGACCCTTTCGTTACAGGTGTAAATCCGTGTGCGGAAATAACGCTTAATTCTTACGAGGCTTGCAATCTTGGAGAGATATTTTTACCAAATATCCGAGATAGAGACCAATTTGCAGATGTTTCGACTTTGATTTATAAGTGCTGTAAAATAATTACAACATTGCCTTTTATAAGCTATGAAACGAATCAAGTAGTTGCCCGAAATAGTAGACTTGGAATTTCGCTGACCGGATTTATGCAATCAAGCTTTAGACAAGACTCTGAATTATTTACAGACATTTATAATAATTTAGAAGCGGAAGACGCTAAACTTTCCAGTGAACTTGGGATTAATAAATCTATAAAGTTAACTACAATTAAACCAAGTGGGACTGTTAGTCTTTTAGCAGGCGTAACTCCAGGGGCACATCCTGCTTTTTCTGAATATTACATACGTAGAATTAGAATGGCGGCAAATGACCCATTAATCAAAGTTTGTAGAGAACACAATTACCCAATAGAACCTGAAATACGGATGGATGGTAGTTTAAATTTCGACACTATGGTTGTTAGTTTTCCTATTCAGACACCTAAAAATGCTATCTGTGCGAAAGAAATGTCTGTAGTAGACCAATTAGACAATTTAAAATGGCTTCAAACTTATTGGGCAGATAATAGCGTAAGTTGCACTATTTATTATGATTACAGTGATTTGTATGATATTCAACAATGGCTGCAGAGAAATGTAGAAAATATAAAGACAGTGAGTTTTTTATTAAAATCAGACCATAACTTTACCCAACCACCAATGGAAGAAATAGAAAGGAGTCAATACGATGAACTGGTAAAAGACACTAAACCAATAACAAGGGTAACAGAGACACAAAACTATGAAACATTAGATTCGTTTGAATGTGCAGGAGTATGTCCAATTAAATAGGAGAATTATATGGATACGACAGGCGTGTTTGTGGATTTATCTAACTTATACTATAACATAAGAAAAAAATTTAATGGGAGAAAAGTAAACTACAGTAAATACTTACAACATATACAGCCAGCAGCTACTATTTTTAAAGCCTGTGGTTCAAGCAGAGCTAATTCTAATACGTTTAAAAGTAGATTAGTAGCTCTTGGATTTGATGTGACTTTCTTAGAGCCAAGCAATCAAAAATTGTCTTACTGCACTATTCATTTGATGTTGGAAATCTTAAAAACTTTAGATTCAATTCAACACATAGTCATAGGGTCGTCTGACAGAAATTTGATTCCTTTTATAGATTACTTGAAAAGTAAAGGCAAGAATATTATAATTTTTGCTTGCAACATCCCAACTGAGCTTTCAAATTTGTCAAATTCTCACTATGAAATAGATGAAAGTGAGCTTGAAGATGCTACAACAAACAGGCCCAAAACATAGTTGTTTGGCAATAGCGTTCGCGACTGCGTGCGATGTAGATGTAAATAAATTCATAGAAAAGATTGGAGTTAAAAACGAACTAATTTGGCCAGAGTATAAAGAGCCACTATGTTATCGTAGTTGGCATTTACAAGAATGTATTTTGGCGGCTTACAAGTTTGGATTTGCAACTACAGTTTTTGAGAAAACTATTTATCTTGGGCACGAAATAGGGAAATTAATCGAAATTGAAATGGATTTAACTAATCTAACTTCAAGTAGGATGGTTTTGATTAGTGATTCGCACGCAGTCGCAAGTGATGGGACTTTTATTTATAACTCGAACGGTTTAAAATACGCCAATTATAAATTTGATTACCAAATCAAATGTCTAATTTTTGATTTGATTAAGTAGAAAAAATTTTTAAAGTTTTGCTTGACAGCAGCCGATATATTGTTATAGTCTTAATAAAAGCAGACTATTGACAATTTAATCAAATCAAAATTAGAAAACGGATTCGGTAAATCAAATTGAAAGGATTCAATTGAAATGAACTCAAACGATTTAATAATCGAGTACATACCATACGCACAAAATCTCCTACTTGGCCTTATTAGGCCACAAAATGAAGAATCGAAGGAAGAACTTAAATCAATAGCGAATTCAGTCGTAGTAGAATGTGTCAACAATTGGGATTCAAAAAATCCACTAAAGTCAGTAATTTACTACCATATTAAAGAAGCTGCTCGCCGGTACTATATTACCAAAAATGCAGTCAATATTCCCCAGACTTATTACCACAAAATCAAAAACAATCCAGATAGTATATTTACAGATATTTGTCTCTGTGATGTAGAGAATCATAAAGATACTCAAAAAGCCTTAGAGTTACTTGAGAGTTTGCAGTTAAATACAGAAGAGAAAAAATATCTTTATTTACGCCTCTGCGGTTGTACCTACACACAAATTTCAAAAATATTGGAAATTAGCCTGTCGCGAATCTTTTTAATTAAGAATAAATTAATAGCTATTTGTAGGAGATTACTTTTATGATTGAGGTCACTAAATTAGAAGAAGGTGGATTTACGCCAGCTTTAGCAGGTCTTTCCTTGAGCCATAAAAAAGACGGAAAAATGGACGAGGTCGCTTTAAAGCTTGCTCAAAAAGACGGTGGACACAATAAATTTTTAGAGCAGATGATTGTTTGGTTGAGGGTACGTGCACCAAGATATTGGTGGCAACAGGCTGATACTTATAGGATGTCCTCTAAGAGCAGCGAAAGCACAATGCATACTCTTGTTAAAGAGTTGATACTGCTTCCCGATTCTTTACAAGAGAAATCGAATTTCTTAACTAAAAACTTTGAATATCCACCGACATTTCAGACGTTGGATGGGTGGATTTCTTTAGCTAAGGACGGCGAACTTGAAACTCTTAAAGCATTGTTGCCTGAGGGATTCTTGCAGACAAGAATTTGGATGCTCAGCTACAAAACTTTAAGAAACATCATTTTACAGAGGCAGAATCATAAATTGGGACATTGGCAAGATTTCATACATCAAGTTAAAAGCCAAGTGTATTTCCCAGAAATGCTGCCATAAGACGTGTCTGCGTCCAGTACATTAACGGCAGATTTATGTGAACTCGAAGGCTGGAATAGAGTTCAGGCAATTATACAGAGGATTATTTATGATTAATTTTAAAGCAATTGAAGGTCAAAAGAAACTCAGAAGTGAGTTTTCAGATGTAGAAAGATTAAAGACCTTAATTGACTTTGCAAGATTTGTTAGATCAAAATATTTTAACAATAAGATTCTGGTCTCCTATTTAAAATCAACTTTCAAACCAAATTTTGATTTTGAATTAGATAAAGAAAATAATATTAAAGTTATTGAAAGGAAATACTAATGTTAGATGGAAAATATAATATCCAATTAGTCAACAAGCATACAGGCTCGATTATTCCAGATGATGAGCCAGTATTCATATTAAGAGCAAGGGATATTCACGCCGTAACAGCGATGATCGCTTATGCTGAGGTATGTAAAAACCAAAGTCAGCAAATAGAAGTATATAATCGAATAGACGAATTTCAAGAATGGCAAATTAACAATCAAGGCAAACTAAAAGAACCTGATTGTTGATTTTAAGCTCTTTAAAATAAGAATATGCGGGCAGCGGCGTGGTGTGAACACGCAGTATGCAGAATTTTCTACCGTAATGGGTGGATAGCAGGTTCTTAGGGCGACATTACAGATGTCCTAAGAAAGCAGGTCAAATCCTGCCTGCCCGCATCAAACTAACCGAATAGGCGGCGGCACTGAGTAGTCGACGACCAATTCTATTCAGGATATACAGGTGGAATTCGCCGATGAACCTGTCCGCTTATCCGGCTTTTTTAAAAGGAGAATTAAAATGCTAACATTAAATCAAGCGTGGACACGTTGTATCGCTATGTGGGAATACGTAGCAGACGAAGTACAAAAGTTGATTGATATTGGGAGATGGCCAGAGCAAGATAATTTTAGACTTGATATAATTAATCGGTTAAAAACAAAATGGTTAGACTTTAATTGCTACAATATTCCAATAGACGGCAGTTGTTGGTTATGTGAGTATTGCAAATCAGATTGTCGGAATTGTCCAGCAAATTTAGCCTTAAAGCAAAACATATATTGTTGGTGTACGTCATCCAAAATTAGTTACGTCTCTAAGCCAATAGAATTCTATCAAGAATTACTTCGGATATATAAAATCTACAAAAAGGAGAATAAAAATGACCGAAACAGAAAGAAAATTAAAGGACGCCCTTGTTCGATTAAAAGAAGAAAACAAAAGGCTTAAAGCACAGCTTGTCGAAGAACGAAGTCCGCATTGGATTGCCGCAATCCATACAGGTAATGACGGTGGCGATAGATTGATAATTAATCTGGCTGCTATGACTCAAGATACAAAAGATAAAATAAAAGTAAGTATTGATAATAATTCACACTGGTTTTCGTTAGATAATCGTGGAGATATGTGTGTATTTGACCGTCATAACTGTGGCTTACATAATTATGATTGGGCTGGGCTGACTAAAATAGTATTTGGTGGAGATATTCTATGAATTCAGAAGATTTAAAATCGCTGTAGTTATTTTAGGATTATTTGTAATGTTTAAAAATTTATTATCTTAGGAGACACTTATGAATCTCGGTAGAACAGTCTTTGAATTTATGGAAAATGTTAATGCAGCTCTTGCAGAAGGTAAGCAAATTGTCCACGATGAACAGATTCGAAGAGATGTAGAAGAATCTTACGAATGTAAACAACGTAATTTCAATAAGAAACAAACAAACAACCTTCCAGATTTAATTAATCTAATTGAAGATTATGTTAAACTTCGTATCTATATAGCGGAGAAAAAACCATATTACAAAGAAGCCTTTAGAATTTTAGAGCCTTCGGACTGGACAAAAAAGCAGGACGCACAAAATGGATTAATTGAAAATTTGGAACACTTTCTACACTACGGAGAGATAATACAAAGGTGAATTATGAAATATTATAAACTGACAGATAAAAACCTGCAAACCTATAAAGGTTGCCAATGGGTTGTTGGTGATTGGAAAGAAACAAGCGGAGAAGGTGAATTATGTAGTGAAGGGTGGCTGCATTGTTACCATCACCCGTTATTAGCCGTGCTGCATAATCCAATCCACGCCAATATATTTGAACCCTTAGTATGGGAGGTAGAAGTTGGCGGAAAATACTTGAATGATAATTTTATAAAATGTGGATTTACTAAAATGCGACTGGTTAAACAGATTGAATTGCCAGTAGTAACTACTAATCAGCGTGTAGCATATGGCATTTATAGCTCATTAGAGGTATACGAGAATACAGAATACCGCCGATGGGCTGAAAACTGGCTGAACGGTACGGATAGAAGTATCACGGCGGCGGCGGTGGCGAGGACGGCGGCGAGGGCGGCGGCGGAGTGGGCGGCGGAGGCGGCGGTGGCGAGGACGGCGGCGAGGGCGGCGGCGGAGGCGGCGAGGGCGGCGGCGGAGGCGGGGACGGCGGCGGCGGCGGGGACGGCGGCGAAAATGATAAAGTGTGCCGAGATGGCGATTAAAATTACATAGTTTTCTTTACATAAACTTGAACAGGAGAAAAGACAGATGAGACTAATAATAATAGTATTTTTAACTATTACGGCGGCCAGTATCGCTGACTGGAAGCCCATAGAAGCTAATGTTAGTGCGTATTGTTGCTGTAAAAAATGCTGCGGCAAAGACCCCAATCACCCTGCTTATGGCATTACTGCTTCGGGGCATAAGGTCAAAAAGGGCGACAGGCTTGTGGCAGCAGATAGGCGTTATAAGTTTGGCACGATTTTCCGAATCGACGGGTACAACAACGGCAACCCCGTAAAGTGCCTTGATAGAGGTGGTGCGATTAAAGACAATAAGATAGATTTATTGTTTGATACACATCAAGAAGCCCTTAATTGGGGTCGAAAACATATGACAATATATGTTTGGAAGGATTAATATGGAACTAATAGAAGCTTTAGATTTAGCAATCGAACAATGGTATTGGATTATTCTGCATAAATCTCAAAATTCAATATCAGTCAATATGTTAAAAGAAAAGTGGATGGAAATGCATCCAAATTTAAATTGGTCTAACAATTGTGCTTTTTGTGAATTTGCCTGCGAACAAGATTCAGATTTAAATAAATGTGAAAACTGCCCTGCGAATCTTATAGAAGGTACACGTAGATTATTTTGGTGTCAGAGGACAATGTCTTGGGACACACGTCCCTATGAATTTTATTGTGAGTTACTTAGGCTAAGGGATAAGTATCTTAGACAATTTACAATTAAAGTAACAGATGATTTAATAAAGAAAGTAAATGCTGGATTTGTTTACTTTGCGTTCGATGAAGATGATGAAATAACAGATTATAATTACATCAAAATCCACCCAGAACAGAAATTTAATAAAAATAAAATCGAAGAAATAATTGTGGTTGGAGACCCGCCGATAGTTTCTGTTGGAAAATGCTACAAACTTGAAAGAACTTTTATAAATCTAACACCGGAGATGATTAATAAAATCAAAAACGGTTGTAAGGAGTTAAATTTAAATGAAAATAGATAAAGATACTTATTTTATGAATTTAGCTACACTTGTAGCGTCAAGGTCTATAGACCCAAATACAAAACACGGATGCGTAGCTATTACACAAGATGGCTCTATTTTAAGTACGGGATATAATGGGCCACCGCGTGGAGTCAATGATTCAAGCATCCCTCTGACAAGGCCACAAAAATATATTTTTATGGAACATTCTGAACGTAATTGTATTTATAATGCGGCCAGAATTGGCGTTCCACTAAAAGGTTGTATTTTCTATGTGACTGGAATCCCGTGTAGGGAATGTTTCCGTGCTATGTTCCAAGTTGGGGCATCGAAAGTAATATATAATGGTAGGATTAGTGCTTGCTTAGGTGAAGAAGATAAAATTTTCTTTGATTTCATTTCCAATTATATTCAATTAGAGGAATTCGTAGATGCAGATGGCGATAGATATGGACGGGGTATTAGTTGATTGGTTAGGTGGAGTGAGTAAATTATATAACCTTAATTTTAATCCTTATCCCTTTCTTGGTGAGTGGGATTGTATAAATAAATTAGGCTTAAATACTGAGGAGTTTTGGAAACCTCTTTCAAGAGATTTTTATGCTAATCTGGACTGGACTGTCGATGGAGAAGAAATTTTAAAGTATTGTGTGGATGCGGTAGGTTGGGATAATATATGTGTCCTAACGTCTTGTATTAAGGATGGTGGATGTGCCGCAGGTAAAATTGATTGGATACAGCGTAAAGTCCCGAAACTAAGGAGAAACTATCTAATAGGCCCTAAAAAATATTTTGCCTCAAACAGTAATCGTGTTTTAATAGATGATGCCAACCATAATATAGATTCGTGGATTGGCCCTTCAATACTCGTACCCAGAGATTGGAACAGGCATTACGCAGCTTCTAAATATTCTGCTATTATTGTCAGAGAAAAAATTAAGGATTTATTAAATGATTCCGAATCAAGCAAATTGCTTCTCACCAAAAGTGGCTAAAATATTTTTAAATAATTGTGTTAAAAATGGGTTTGACTTCAAGTCTAACTTCTTTCCAACACCTAAAGGGACGATATTTTTTAGACGTCTTAATATAGATTTATATAAAATCAAAAATCCAGTAACTGGAGTTTGGTTCGATGCACATAGTAGAGCGGATTTTATAATATCACTCAGTGAAACCTTAGCTTGGTGCTTTGGATACACAGGACAATTAACAATATTCAAAGGATAAAAAATGACTAATTTTACCGCATCAGACGCGAAAAGTAAATTTGAAGCGTTTTTTCCAAAGTTAAGTTTAGACGAAGTTTGGATTTTAATTAATTTTGCACGGCATATTAGGGACGTTGTCGAAGCAATGCAGCTCTTGTAAATTACCTCAATGGAGTTTTTAGAGTAGATTTAGATTTTCAATGGTTGAAAAGACTAATCCAGATGGCAGCATTTATGAAGGTTTGGAGATTACTAATGCAGTATAGTAAATATCAACAAAACATTTTTGATTTTATTAAACACGGTCAGGGCAACGGTATAATTGAAGCTGTTGCAGGAAGCGGAAAAACTACAACCATAGTCGAAGCTTTAAAATTAATACCGACAAATCAAAGCGTCCTGTTTATTGCTTTTAATAAGCATATAGCAGATGAACTTGCTAAACGTGTGCCGATTAACTGTGATGCCAGAACTTGCCATAGTCTCGGATTTGAAATATTAAGAAAAAATATGGGCCGACTTAAACTCAATGAAAATAAAGTAGCCAATATGCTAAAATATACTATATGGACAGAAGAAGAAAGAAAGGCAAACTGGAGTTTTGTTAGACCTATTTGTAAAGTGATTTCTCTTTGCAAATCTCTATACATTGATTATGATCCTTCAATAGCAGATATTTTGGACATCGACTACCCACCAAATATAAATTGGTCTTTTGGAGAATTGGTTTGGGATTTATTTCAAAAAGATAAGGTTATTGATTTCGACGATATGATTTGGCTTCCAGTAACTTTAGACTTAAAATTCCCTAAATATGATTGGGTTTTTGTAGATGAGGCACAAGACTTATCACCAATACAGATTGAATTTATTTACAGATTAGTAGGCGGAAGATTAATAGCAGTCGGAGATAGTCATCAGGCTATTTATGCCTTTAGAGGTGCTGATACTCTCGCAATGTCAAGATTACGGGAAGCTTACAATGCTACTGAACTTCCTTTATCTATATGTTATAGATGTGCTAAATCAATAGTGAACGAAGCTAAGAAGTTAGTTCCGCATATAGAAGCTTACCAAACGGAGAGCGGTTTAGTTAAAATAATTAAGGAGTATTCCCTAAAAGACAATGATTTTGTGTTGTGTCGAACAAATGCACCTTTAGTTTCCGCTTGCTTAGATGAAATAGGGCAAGGTAAGAAGGCAATAGTTAGAGGTCGTGATATAGGTGAAAGCCTGATGGAACTTGCTGAGGAACTTAGTAAAAAAGGTGATTTCTTAACTAATCTATATGATTGGAGAAACAATGCAGTAGAGAGAGCCAGAACAGAGTCAAAGAAAATTGCTATTGAGGATAAGGCCGACACTCTACAATTGCTGTATTCAAAAAAGATGCTATATAGAATTCAAGAGATTTTTAGCAATAATTTAACTGGAATTATTTTCAGTTCCATTCATAAGGCTAAAGGATTAGAAGCTGAGAATGTATATATTTTGCGTCCTGACCTTCTTCCGCATCCTAAAGCTAAAAAAGATTGGCAAATTGAGCAAGAAAAGAATTTAAAATATGTAGCTATTACGAGAGCAAAAAAGAATCTATTCTACATTGAGGAATAAATTATGTTCGTTAAAGTTGCATTTCTAAAGGCCAAATATTCTGGGTTTGGTGGGCATTTAGTAAGTCTATTTACTAATAGTGATTTAGTTCACGTTGAATTTGGGTTTAGCGACGGTATATGTTATTCAACTTCACCTAAGCTTAAAAAAGTAGTGAAACGTAAACTTTATTTAGACCCTGAAAAGTATGAAATTATTACTATAATCTGCTCTGACGAAAAGGAAGCCCGCATTAGGGCAGATGCTGAATTACTTTTAAATATACCTTATGATATTGACAATATAGTTGCACGAGTTCTATTCTTTTGGCGTGGAAAATCTGATAAATTAGATTGTGTAGAATTAGCTGAAACTCTCTTATGGATTCACGGGTATATTAGATTACTTAAATCAAAGTTAAGACCGCACGAATTATATAATTTATTATGGGAGTCTCATTATGAATTTCTTTACAGCGGATGAACATTTCGGGCACGAAAATATTATTAAATATTGCAATAGGCCATTCCGAAATATTGGCGAAATGGATAGTGTCCTGATTGAAAATTTCAACTTGACAGTCAGTAAAAATGATGTAACAATCCACGCAGGGGATTTTGCTTGGAAGAATGAAAAAGAGTACCTCAAGAAATTAAACGGAACTCATATTTTCTTAAAGGGGTCTCACGACCATTGGCTTCCCGATTCTGCTAAATATATTTATGAGGGAATGTTTGATTTAGGTAGTGAATGTCAATTTATTGTAGTTTGTCATTATGCAATGAGAGTTTGGGTAGGTCTCATTATAATTCGTGGCAATTATTTGGACATAGTCACGGACGATTAGAACCTGCTGGAAAACAATGGGACGTAGGTGTTGATAATAATAATTTTTATCCATTGTCTTTGGATGAAATAGTCGAAATTATGAAACAAAGACCTAATAACTTTAATTATTTGAAGGGATGAACTTGGTGTGGAAAGATAAAGAAATCGAAAATTTACAGGAAGTAGGTGTAATAGTGGGTCGTTACCAAGTCCCAGAGCTGACCGAAGCCCATAGGATTTTAATAAACGCTGTAATTGCAAGGCACACGCAATGTATTTTAGTTATTGGAATTTCAAATAAAAGAACTCCAGATAACCCGTTAAGCTATGAAGAACGTTTTGAAATGATTCACGAAATCTTTCCTTCTATCCTTATAATCCCGTTAGCAGACGTTACGACAGATAGCCAGTGGTCAATTAATTTAAATAATTTAATCGAAGCTTGTGTCCCAAAACAGCCTATTTGTCTTTACGGCGGTCGTGATAGCTTTATTAAAAGTTACAGTGGTAAACATAAGACATTTGAGTTTGGATTAAAGCATCCGCAAGTGGGACTCAAGTTAGGCAATCAATTAAATTAATTAATTCGGCGGACTTTAGAAGAGGTATTATTTACACCTATCAAAAAGGATTAGAATGAAGATCACAGAACAAGTAAGACAAAAGAAAGAACAAATTTGTCAGTTAGAATCAGAAATTAAAGAACTTGAAGCAAAGTTAAATACTGACTGGATAGCTGCCGTCGGAAATTGGGCTTACAGTAGAGATAGATTGATATTGAACTTTTCTAATTTCAATCCATTAAACAAAAAATATTTAATAGATATGATAAATTCAGGTGAGCACGTTGGCATTGATAGTACCGGCACGGTCTATCGAGGTGTCGGTTGTGCAATCGAAGGAGGTAGTATCGGAAATTATGACAATGTAAAAATTATTTGGGGTGGAAAATGAAGAATCTATTGCTTCTTACAGACAGTCACAAAGTAACACACTACCGTCAATATCCACCAAATACAGAATATATCTATTCGTATTTTGAATCAAGAGGTGGTCAATTCCCCGCAACTGTATTTTTCAGTTTACAATATTTTATAAAAGAATACTTAGAAGGAGTAGTAGTAACAGAAGAAAAAATAGTAGAAGCTAAAGATATATTCGCTAAACATTTTGGAGATCCGACTCTATTCAATGAAGAAGGATGGCGGTATATTTTAGAAAATTACAATGGTAGACTTCCAATAGTGATTAAAGCTGTACCGGAAGGTAGTATCATACCGACAGGTAATATACTAATGTCCATAGAGAATACCGATCCTAATTGTTTCTGGTTGACTAACTATCTTGAAACTTTGTTAGTTCAAGTTTGGTATGGTAGCACAGTAGCTACCCAATCTTTTTACCTAAAAAGGATGATTCAAAAGTATCTCGACCAAACTTCGGACAATACGAGTGCAGATTTTAAATTGCACGATTTCGGATTTCGTGGAGTAAGTTCGGTAGAATCGGCCTCAATAGGCGGTGCTGCACACCTACTAAATTTCAAGGGGACAGACACTTTAGCTGCCTTAACTTTTCTTCGGGATTACTATTTAGCGGATGTCGTTGGATTTAGTATACCAGCTTCCGAACATAGCACCATAACAGCTTGGGGCGAAGGGTATGAAGTTGATGCTATGAGGAATATGTTAGAGCAATACCCAACAGGTTTAGTAGCCTGTGTTAGTGATTCGTTCGATATTTTCTCAGCCTGCTCTAATCTTTGGGGTACTATTTTAAAAGAAAATGTTTTGAATCGCGATGGTGTCTTAGTCGTGCGTCCCGATTCTGGCAATCCAGTGGAAGTAGTCCTTAAAGTGTTGGATATTTTAGGCGAAAAGTTCGGATGTACGTTTAACTCTAAAGGCTACAAGGTTCTGAACCCTAAGATTCGCGTAATCCAAGGCGATGGCTGCGATTTTGAAACCTGTGAACTTATACTTTCAGCTATGGAATGTGAGAAATGGGCTACTGAAAATATAGCTTTCGGAATGGGCGGTGCTTTACTCCAGAAGTTAAATAGAGATACTCAGAAATTTACTTTTAAGTGTTCGGCTATAAAGAAGAAAGATGAAATTTGGACTGGAGTTTACAAGAAGCCAATTACTGACAGCTCAAAAAATTCCAAAAAAGGGAAACTTAAACTTATGAAAGTTAGTGAAAATTATTTGACTTGTCTCGATGATGGATTTAATAGAAATAATCTTTTGCGTCCCGTCTTTTTAAACGGGGTAAGCCTAAATACACAATCTTACGATGAAATAATCTGGAAAGGAAGCCAATGATTAAAGTGTATTGTTCTCAATGTGGACACTCTATTGAACTAAATGTTAAAAATAATAGAGCATTTACTCAATGTCCTAAATGTCACTGTTTTCTGAAATATGAGAAAGGTATGGTGAGTTCATATGAAAAGAGAGTTTCTACGCCAGTGTCAGGACTACAATCCTGCCAAACATAGAATAGGAAATATGTATATGTCTGAGAAGCTTGATGGGCAGCGAGCTTTTTGGGACGGTGGTATTACTCGTGGATTAACTAACGTACCCTTTGCAATGGGAAAAACAGCTACAGGACTGTGGAGTCGCTATGGCAAAGTGATTTATGCACCTGACTGGTTTTTAGACACTCTACCTAAGATGCCTTTGGATGGTGAGCTATTTACTAAACGAGGCGACCGTCAAAATTGTCGGTCGATAGTTTCGAGACATTCGCCAGACGATAGATGGAATCAAGTAAATTATATGGTGTTTGGCTCTCCGCCTTTAAGTTGCGTATTTGCCGATGGTAAAATCGATTTACCGCATATGAAAATTACTTTTAAAGATTTAATACCTTGGGCAGAGGATTTAGCAGATAAATGCAGTGTTAAATCATTCTCATCAATGACTCCTTTTGAGGAAGTTTATTCTAAATTAGAGGGATTAGTACATACCCAGATTTTATTACCCAGAGATGAAAATGAGGCTCAAATACAATTAGCCGAATATTTAGACAGAATTCTAAAATTGGGTGGTGAAGGCGTTGTTTTGCAGGCACGCTTCGGCATCTGGCTTCCCGAAAGAACTTGGGATGCTTTGAAAGTGAAGCCCGTTCAGGATGCAGAAGGTATTGTTGCGGGATTTACTTGGGGTGAAGGTAAACTGTCTGGCCTTATGGGTAGTATGATTGTTTCGTGGAAAGGGAAAACTTTTAATTTGTCTGGATTTACAGAAGCTGAGCGTGTAGTGCGTAATGTTGAAGGTAATCCAGTTAGCGATATATTTCCAATAGGATCGGAGATTCCTTTCCAATATAGGACAGTATCCGATGATGGGATTCCCGTTGAAGCGAAGTATTGGAGAGAATTTTAATGAGGAAGTGGCGACATATCTACGTAGATTTGTATGTTGTGAACATCTATTGGATTATTTGTAGTTTAGATTGGTTTAAATTAAAAGTTAAGGCTGAATTTAATGCCGATTTAACTGATCTGGATGCTTTAGATGGACGATTCCAAGTTTTTGAAAAGGAGAACCAGAAAGTTGGTGTTATTTGGGCTTCGACTGTTAGTGAGTTGGCTCACGAAATATTCCATTGTGTTGTTTGGATGTTAAACAGTCGAGGATTATGGTTAACAGAAAGTAGTGAAGAGGCGTATGCCTATTTAATAGATTTTTTAGACCGGAAAATTAGAAGGGGAATATCGTGAAGTTATTTAAACGTCGGTAACATTGTGCCAGTGTTCGTGAGAAAGGGCTATGTAGCCTTCTATATTATCTTAGGTTGGTCAAAAAGTGCTTGGTATGATGGTGCTGGATGGGATGATGGCAGGAAGTATAAATTAAAATTACACCACATTGAAAAAGATACTAGAATTTATAAACCATATATTAAAGAAAGGAAATCAAATGCTTGAAAAACTAAAAAACAATAGAGTACAGTGGAGATTATTAGAACCTGCGGAACGGGAATACTTTGAACGAGTTGGTAGGGGTAACTGCCAAATTTATAATCTTGATGGTTGGGAAGATTGTATGGGTGTTAATGAGTTTAAGGATAATTTTGTTTATAGAATTAAGGCTGATTATACTCCAGAAATTAAGTGGAGGGTCATTATAGATTCTACTATTTACGTGCGAGTAAACTCAAGAATTATGACTTTAGCTTCTGTTATTAATCACCCTGATTTCAAGGCTTATGAGTATGCCGATGGTAGCCGTAGTGGGATTCCCCGAACACCTAATGGCGAAATTCCAGAATTTGTAGTTTTTAAAGGAGATTCAAATGATGAGGATTGATGTAATAAATAGGATTGCTAATTTAGAAAAGCAGATTGAAACAATCCAGAATCAGGCGTCCCGTTCCCACAAAGGAATAACTATTGAGATAGACAATGTAGGAGTTATGTTAAATGCCAGCCATAGTCACTAAAATCACAAACGTACGAAAGCACCCCAATGCAGACAGGCTACAACTGGCCACTGTTTTGGGGACTCAAGTTATCGTGGGAATGGATGCCCAAATCGGAGATTCGGTTATTTACTTCGACTCCACTTTGCAGTTGAGTGATGTGTATTTATCTGCTAATAATTTGTATGCTGATGCCACAAGGAATAAAGATACCTCTATAAGGGGTTATTTCGGTAATAATGGTAAGGTTCGGGCACAGCGATTTAGAGGTGAGGTGTCCAACGGATTTGTTATGCCTTTGAGTTCTTTATTATTTTGTGGTAATGTGGATATTTCTTCTAATACCGACTTTACCCACGTTAATGGTATTGAGATATGTCGTAAATATATTTCCAAGGGATTGGTTAAATCGCAATTTAAATCGCGATTTACTTCCGATATGTTTGCACGGCATTGGGATACCAAGCAATTGGGTCGGACTTACCTGCCCGAAGGTGGTATCTTTTACGTGGAAGAAAAGATTCACGGGACTTCTGGTCGTACAGGAAAAGTGTTAGTTAAGAAATGGTTTTGGAAAACTTGGAAAGTTGTAAGCGGGACACGACGCGTCGATAACATTGATTCACATTTACCTGAAATACGGCAGGCTATTGAAGATAAGGTAAGGGATAAACTTTATAAAGGTGAGACTATCTACTATGAGATTTATGGTGGTAACATACAGCCAGGATTTTCTTATGGAATTACAGATTATGCCGTTATGTTATATCGAGTTACCATTACCACGCCAGATGGATTTGTTGTAGATTTAGATAGAGAAAATGTGTATGCACGTGCTTATGAACTTGGATTTAATTTACCATTCTGTTTTACCGTTACCCGCGACCTTGATAACCTTATGAGTTATGCTTCTGGGCAATCAGCATTTGATGCTGGAACTCTACGAGAGGGTATTTGTGTCTGGTTTCGGGATGATAATTATAGATGGACGTGCGTTAAACACAAGAACGAAGAATTTTTAATTTTAGAAGCTTCTGATGTTGAGGATATTTTATGATGCAAGCAAGTAATTTAGTAGGTTACCGGATTCCCGAATCTTTATCACCGTCGGCGTTAACGCTATTCCGCCGCGATCCAAAGGAATATTTTTATAAGTATTTGGCTACTATACGGCCGCCGAAATTCCCACAAACGAAACCTATGTCAGTGGGTTCTGCTTTTGACGCTCGCGTTAAAAGTTATTTAGCAAATGTATTTGGTAATACTGAATGGTCTTTCGAGCGATTATTTGAATCACAAGTAGAAGTCCAGAATAGAGACTATGCACGGGAAGCAGGAGAAAATGTTTTCAAAGTGTATAGAGATTCAGGTGCTCTGGCAGAGTTGGTATTAAGTTTAAAAGGTGCTATTAATGTTAGATTTGAAGAGCGGACTACACGTTTAATTAACGGAGTTAATATAACGGGAGTCCCTGATTTATTGTTCGAAACTAATGATTGTTTAGTGATATTAGATTGGAAGGTTAATGGATATGAGCGGAAAACATCTCCGCGTAAAGGGTATGTGTTATGTCTGCCAGATAGAGTGAAACATAAGGATGTTGTACAAATCTCACATTATGGCGTCCCGATTGTTAGTGAGTGGTTTAATACATTGTATCCTGATTGGGCTATGCAATTATGTACTTACATCTGGCTTATGGGGTATGATATTGGAAGTCGGTGTGTCTGTATGGTGCATCAAATCACTCCGCCCAGAGTTTCTATTCACGCCGGATTATGCGCCCCTCAGTATCAGGAAGATTTGTTTGCTGAGTATTTGAATCTTTGGAATGGTATTCGTGACGGCAGCCCGTTTCCCGATTGGGAAAATCTGGAAAAGATGGCCGCCCAATTACAGGAGACTACGTTTAATGATTTGGTTAGAGGAACTAATAGGCCTTACTAAGGCTACGGCTTTGGCTGAGGGCTACCGGATGGTAATAGGTTGTAATGGCAAGATTTCTTTTAAACCTATTAAACATAAAGTAGGAAATATAGTAGATTGCTTGAATTCTTTTAAGGTGTTTATTTCAGGACAGCTATCGTGGAAATTGGGCAAAAATTAAACTTACAACTTACTTACTACATATTCTGAAAAGAGCTTTCTATATATTCAATTTTTTAACTTTTTTCTGGATGATTGTTAAGTTTGTGAAAAAACTGTAAAAGTCGTCGGGACGCCCGCAAGTCCTTGTGGATAAAGGGTTTACAACTAACTGAAATTCTACTGGAATTCGCGGAATAGTAAGTTTGTCGAAAAACTGCGATAGGATTAAAATAAAAGGCCTCCTCCTTTTTGTTCAGGCTACCCGCTTTGTCGGATTTTGTAAATCACGACGGAGACATATAAATGATTATACGTGTGGGTCGCGTATCGGGTAGCTTTTTGATTTATTGAATCGAAAAAATCCCACCATCTTTCGATAGTGGGATAGTTTTTAACTGATGATGATACGGTCATTGTCTATATCTGCTTTGACGTCTGTAACAGGCGTCCCGTCCTCTTTTGTTACAGTTGCGTCAGCAGAGACTAAGGTCAGAGCATCCATCATAGCATTATTAAACTCGTCAATGTGCATACTTTTTCCTTTCTTATATAGAAAGTACGCCAGTGTTAGGATTGAGCCAATCCGGTGTTAAGTTATTTCGCCGCAGAAGCACTACGCTTCTTGGCTTGTTTGTTTTTGCCATCAATAGGTGCAGATGGTATCGGGGGTGCTTTAGCTTCAACCTTTTCAGTAGCAAAGGTCTTGGGTGTTGCATTGATGGCTTCGACGAAGTCTGCTACGAGCTTTGCTGGTAGTTTTTCACCGTGTTTGGTGATTGCTATCATACATTGTTCCATAGCATACTCATCGATACGGTAGGTCGTCTCGAAACGGGCTACCAGATTTAATAATCTGGGCATTTCACCTTTGCAGTTTTGGTTACCCATCACAGCTGAGAAAATGACTTTCTCAATCTGCGATTGGCCTTCGGCTATGTGTTTTTCCTTCTCCGCTTTTGTCATTGGAGTAGTGGAAATAGCGTCAGCTTTGGGCTTTTTGCTTTCCAAAATCTCGGCATAGAGGGTCTTAACCCCAGGCCCACAGTTTGCTTTGGTGTAGTTAAACTTAAAGCCATTAAGTTTATCATCTTCCAAATCAGACCGCATAGCCATAGCGAGTTCCCGTATGTCGGCATTGGTGAGATTTACTGGTACTGCACCAGCTTTGTCTTTGAGACCGAGTTCAGCATTTTTCCAGTGGGTCTTAATGAATGTAGGACATTCATACAGATACCGGAATAGTTGCTGATGTACCCTTGTGGCATTGAGTACGGCGTTGAAGAAGTCTTTCGGCGTGGTCAATTCAGCATACTTTCTGTATAGCTCAGACCTCTTAGAGGTAGAGACACAGCAGTCTGCGAAAATCTTCCAGAACCTTTGAGAGATTTCTTTATCCGTTTTGCCAGCTTCGTAATGAGGTTCTAAGGCGTTGTATGCCTCGACCTTATTGGCAAGGGGTTCTTGCACACGACCTTCATCGGTTCGTATTTCAAGTTCTGTCATTGCTGACAGATCTTTATATACGGTACACGGGATTCCTTTATCGAATCCGTGTCGCTTCCAAGCCTCAGTATTGTTGGTCTCAATAAGTGCTAAGGCACTATATCTGTGTCGTCCTTGTAGGACGTGATACTTCTTATCATCGCTGTGATATGAAACTTTCAGAGGTGTTGCGAGACCTTCCGCAGATATACTTTGGAATAACCTTTTTGGGTCAGTGGTGAGTCTTGGCTGCCAGTCTGGTCTTGGATTGATACTCGACAACGGTACTAACTCCTCTGTGTGAGGTATGCTGTGAAGTGATATTCCCAGCAGTTGTTCCATTGTCTCATATTCAGCATCGCTCATTTTAAGCAATGCATCAAGACCGGCATCCTTTTTAAACTTTGGCATAGAGTATTTTCCTTTCTTCGACAATGTTGTCAAAGTAGTGGATCAGCTCTATCCTTAGGTCTACAAGACACTTTACACTGGCGTACTATTAAAAGTCGCTGGGTTTTAATCGGGTAGCGGGCATCGGGAGACGGGAGTCGAAAGCCTTACTCCGTCAGAGTCAGGGCGTTAAGATTCCCGACTCCCGATGTTTTAGCGGGTAGCAGAACAACCGCGTCTAATTCTTATTTTTTATACATTGTTCCGGTTGATTCAAGTTTAGCGAAACGAGAGTGCACTATTGGGTGTTTACTTTTACTGCTGGATATAGTCGCTCTACAATAGCCGCGATAATACTTACACATTCTGTCGGTTTTGGCTCTGGACATAGTTTGTCTCCCGACGCGGCTGTCCCGCTACCCGATTCCCGTTTACACCGCTTTGCACAGTTTTATTTATATCTGTTTCTGCTACAACGGGCGATGGTATCCGCCATCTATCGGCCAGCCTGTCGGCTGTTAATTTTTAGTTTTTAGTCTTTTACGCTTTTTATCTGTTTGTCCTTTCGTTTAACATTATTTACTTATATCTTACTATCGGCATTTTACATTATAAACTTTAACAAAGCAAGAAAAATCTTTTAATTTTTTAAAATTTTCTTTATATAACAAATCAGACTTGTTAAGTGAGTAACTAACCTTGATTTAATTAATCAAGGTTTCTTTAGGTACTATATAAATGGATATTAGATATACATAAACATTAGATATAAATAAATAATAGATATATAGTGGGTGGGTCAAATCTACATTATAAGGGATAAAAAATATCCAAAATTACACCACCGCTGGTGCGGGTATCGGGCATCAGATATTTTATAAATCGGGCATCGGGTATCGGGTATTAGATAGGTGGTGGGATTAAATACACCCTACAAGGTGATTATTTAAATCCAGTCGTAATAAATCGGCGAAAAAATATTACCAAAATTTTTTCAATGATTTTTTCCGATATACATATAGAAAGGAATCAAATGCAATACGAAACACATAAAGTAGCTGCGGACGACCCTACAAGGTGTCAAGGTATCGACAGGACAGGTAATCAGTGTAATAATCAAGCAATCGAGGGTGTTAAATTTTGTGGTGCTTGTGGCGGTAATAAATGTTTAGAAGTTTTGAATAATAAAAACATTAGAATATATCGTTTGGCGAAATACCGCGATAGACTTGACGAGATGGTAACACATCCGAACGTCAAATCACTAAGAGAAGAAATCGGGATTCTAAGAATCCTGCTTGAAGAAAGAATGGCTTCACTTCAAACACCTTTGGAAGTAATGGCACATTCTTGTACTATTTCTGATTTGATAATTAAAATAGAAAGATTAGTAACATCCTGCCATAAGCTTGAAAAAAATCTTGGCGAATATTTAGACAAAAATACTATTACACAAATCGGTATGGAGATGGTTCAAATCATCACTAAATATATTACAGACCCGAAAGTAATAGATAATATTTGTAACGATATGTTAGCTATGTTAAAAAGAGCAACTAATGAATCTCCAGAAGAGACTGATTGATTCAATCTATAACGGACTGCAACGCCAAACTCTCTACAAATGTTCAAACTATGCTGAGAAATGCCGTGTAATGTCCGGTGGCAGTTATCCTGGGCCTTGGACTTTTAAATATTTTCCTTGGCTTAAAGATATGCACGATTGTGATGCTGAATTGCTTATAGGACAAAAGGCTGCTCAAATGGGATTTAGTGAGGCGGCTTTAAATAGAGTATTTTTTAAAATTGATATTAAAAAAAGCTCGGCGATGTATATATTGCCGTCAAAGACTCCAGATGCCAGTGATTTTTCTGCATCACGTTTTGACTCTGCTTTGGAGTCGTCCCCACATTTGAGGCAGTTATTTTCGGATGTTAAAAATGTTGGGCATAAGAGAGCGGGTAGCGTTAATTTATTTATCAGAGGTTCTCATTCGAGAGCGGGATTAAAGAGCAATCCAACTGGTCACCTTGTTTTTGATGAGGTTGACGAGATGGATCAAATCAATATACCGTTAGCTCTTGAACGGCAATCTGGACAATTAGAAAAGCAGTCTTGGTTTATTAGTACGCCGACTATTGATTCATATGGTATAAATTCTTATTTTGAACGAAGCACGCAACAAGAATTCTTTTTTAAATGTCCGAGCTGCGGGAGACAAACTAATTTAACATTTCCCGAATGTATAGAAATACCTACTGATGATGTTAGAGATCAAAAATTAAAAGACAGCTACTATAAATGTAGAGAATGTAAGAATAAATTAGTACACGAAGATAAGTCTATTTGGCTCGCTGATGGCGTCTGGATTCCTAAATTCTCAAATAGGGATTCAATAGGTTTTCATATTAATCAGATGTATTCAACGACTATTCCGCCTTGGAAACTTGCAGAATCTTATTTATTATCATTGTCAAATGCGGCTTACGAGCAAGAGTTCTATAACTCAAAACTCGGGTTGCCAAGAATAATAAAAGGGGCACGGGTAACTGACGACGATATTACTGCGAGCCTGAGAAACTATGCTAACGGCTCTCAGCCTAAAGAGTCAGGTTCTTTTGTTTGTATAGGTATAGATGTCGGTAATTGGTGTCATTATATTGTTACGGAATATACATTACCACCAATTTGTGTTACGCCGGATATTAATATGAATGCCAGAGCAAGGATTTTGGAAATCAACAAAGTTCTAAGTTATAATGACTTAGAAGCTGTGATATATAAGTATAGGCCTCGTGCTGTAGTTATTGATGCACAACCTGATAGACGTAAATCTTACGAGTTAGCCCAGAAATTTTGGGGCTCAGTTTGGCTTTGTTTCTTTAGTTCAGGTATAAACGGGAAACAAATTTCAAAAACTAAGGACGACGCTGGTCAAAGTTTAGAACAGTGTGTCACGGTTGATAGGACAAGCTGGTTAGACTTAAGTTTAGGAAGATTTATAAATCATAGTGTCGAGTTACCTATTGATACACCTTTGGAATTTAAAGACCATTTGAAGGCTTTAGTTAGGAAGCCTGAATTAGATAAAAGTGGCAACCCAACGAGTAAGTATGTTTCGTTAGGGAATGACCATTACGGTTTAGCTAACTGCTATGCCGAAGTTGCCTTATCCTTAGCTTCAAATTTTGGTGTTACACAATCTATTAGGAGTCCAAGATGACAGGAAAGATACATCCTGAATATTTGAGTAAACAAGAAGAATGGTCTAAATTTGAGTTAGTCTATTCTGGTGGGGATGATTTTATAGAAGAATATTTACAGACATTTTCTACGGTGGAAGATAGCTCTGATTTTACTACTCGCAAAAGTTTCACTTATAATCCAGCCTTCGCTAAGTCAGCGATTGATGAAATCAAAAACTCTATTTTTCAGCGTATAACTGACGTAGTTAGACTTGATGGTTCTGCAACTTATCAGGACGCTATAAGCGGATTATCTGGTGGCGTAGATTTAAAAGGCTCAACTATGAATTCTTTTATAGGTAGACACTTACTCCCGAAACTTTTAACTAAGGGTAAAGTGGGAGTCTATGTAGATATGCCAAGAATAGTAGGAAATTTAAAATCCGATGTTATTGGCAAACATCCTTATATTTATGTTTACGATGCTTTAAACATTTTAAATTGGGTCATTGAGTTTAAAGATGGTTCTTTTATTTTTACAAAACTTCTTCTCAAGGATTTTGTAGATGAGATTGACGTTGAAACTGGTTTGCCTTGTGATACTATTGAAAGGTATAGATTTTTAGAGTTGGTTGATAATAAAGTACAATTTACTATTTATGATGAAAGCTGGAAAAGTATAGAAACGGGTATTTTAGATATTCCTTTGATACCCTTTGCATTGGCTGAACTTAGTGATTCGTTGTTAGTTGATGTTGCAGATTATCAAATTGGGTTACTTAATCTTGCAAGTAGTGATATGAGTTATGCGATACGCAGTAACTTCCCTTTATATACTGAACAATACGATGCAAGAATAACTAACACTTTTAATAACGACAATGAAAAGAATGTTGGTACAACGACTGGAGTTAGATACCCGAAAGATATAGAACGTCCAGGATTTATACATCCGTCTCCTGAACCTTTAATTGCAAGTATGAAAAAACAGCAACAGTTGAAGGAAGAAATCCGACAGTTAGTGCATTTAGCTCTCACAAATGTAGAACCTAAAATGGCATCAGCGGAAAGTAAAGCACAAGACCAACAGGGGTTAGAGGCCGGCCTTAGTTATATAGGTCTTGAACTTGAAACTCTCGAAAGAATGGTAGCTAAAGTTTGGTCTGCATATGAAAAAACAAGTATTAAAGAAGCTACTATTAAATACCCTAAAAGATACAGTTTAAAAACAGACGAGGAAAAACGAAAAGAAGCCGATGATTTAAAGAAACTATCTCATAGTGTTCCATCAACTACTTTTAAGAAAATTATAATTAAACGTATTGTTTCAGTTCTATTTAATGATAAAATATCCCAAGCTGATTTATCTAAAATTGAATCAGAGATAGATGCTGCGACTATTTTGGATGTTGATCCAGAAGTTATATCGACAGATATTGAAACGGGACTTATTGATTTGGAATCAGCGAGTAAGGCTCGCGGATATCCAGAAGGTTCTGTAGAAAAAGCTAAACAGGAACACGCTGAGCGTCTGGCTCGCATAGCGAAAGCACAAAGCGAAAAATCTGTGAGGGGAGTTTCGGATTTAGAAGATGACAGTAGGAATGATGCAAGAGATAAAAAAGCATCGGTAGAAACAATAAAAGATGATGTTGTATCAGATAAAACACGTGGAGATAATAAAAATGGAAAGTAAACCTTTTTGGCAAAGTTTAACTTTATTAGGTGCGGCAATTTTGACTATATGCAGTATTATACTGCCCGCTGTGGGTCAAGCTAATATAGCAGAAATACTTAAACAAGAAAATCAAACATTTATGGATTTATTCGCAGGTATTGGTTCGGTTATAGGTTTGATTTTAACAATCGTCGGACGCTTTAGAGCAACGAAAACGTTAAACGTTGGCTCAACTGCTGTTGTATTACCACTAATATTCATAGTCGGGTGTATGAGTAATTCAGATAGATTAAACTATGTTAAACTTAGTAATTCAGTTGCAGGAAGTATAGAGGCAGTTACAGCTTTAAATAGAGCCGGTAAATTAACACAAGAACAAATTAAAGAAGTTGATTTATCTATTGATTTGGCAACAATTTATTTGGGTGAATATCGTGCTGCCTTAGATGCAAATGAACCTGTAAGTGTTGTGACAATAGATAGATTGCAAAATGTGTTGGATAGATTAATCGAAATTCAATTGAGCAAGGAGAAATAATGGGACTTATAGAAATTTTAATATTGGCAAAATTGATTGCGGGGTTGGCGGAAGCCGCCGCTTTAAAAGACCCAAACATAACTAAAGAAGATTTGGATGCAGTTGATCGTAAGGTGGCTGAGAAAAAATTAGCTTGGGAAGAATCTAAAAAATGAAAAAATTATTATTAATCTTTGTTATTTTGTGTCAGTATGTCTTAGCTGTGAATTGGGCTGATTTAAAATCCAATCTCGTGCTTTGGTATGAGTTTGAGGACAATGAGCCTAACACTACTGTTTTAGACAGCAGTGGTAATGGTTATCACGGCATAGCGTCTATAAATACAAATCAAATGTCAACAGCAGGAAAAGTTGGCAAAGGATTTGCTTTTGATGGTACGGTTTATATTGATTGTGATAATTCCCATAAGACATCTTTTCAAAGTGAGTTTTCCTTAATATGTTGGATTAAGGAAATTGTAGGTAATACCGGCACTTACCCGATAGCTGGTATAGCAGATTATGACTTATGTGGACACGGGATTTATTATTCTGTTGATACCGGAGAACGTAGCGTAATTCAAGTTTACACCGCTTGCACTGATTATGTAGGTCAAGAGAGTTCTTACTTTATTTTACCTGATGCTGGCCAGTGGATTATGATTTCTATGATAGTAAGTCAGGATGGCGTTTCAACAATACGCCTGAAAAGTTATGCCAATCTTGAGCTTGTTCAGGAAAGAACAGGATTAGTGTCTTTTGCTAATTACGACTCAGATTTAAACTTATATGTAGGTGCAAGAAATTATTTAGATTATCTCCCCAATTCTTTTTTTGAGGGCAGTCTTGATGATTTTATGCTTTTCAACAAAGCATTATCAGATGAAGAATTGGAAATTGTTTATAAAAAATCAAAGCCAAACGGATATATTTTAATTAAGAGGTAAATGATGAGTAAGAAAATGATTTTGATTTTTGTTTTACTGACGGCGGCTTCGGCTTGGGCTGCGGTAACAATAGTAAGAGATAAGGTTCACGCGGGTAGTTATTATGTTTACATTCCCGCTTCGGCTGACGCCAATGATGGATATTACACTAAATGGCATTTAAGATGGCCGCTACAAAACCCACTGGCAGGTGGTGGCAAATTTCCTATTGGTTCAGTTTTATTTGGTCAAGTTTACGAGGGAAAATTCCAAGATGCAAACGAAGCAAGTACAGTCAGCGGCACTTGGACTCATAATGACGAAAAAGACGATGGAAGCCAATGGAACAGCACGTTTACGAACTATCATCACGTCCGCCGTTCTTCTACGGCAAACAACTATCTTCTATACGATATACCTGACAACCATAACAGAATCCACGTTATGTATTACACGGCTACAACAGCCGGTCAAATCGGGGTTAGCTGGTCTGACGGTACTACAACTGGAATTGACACAACAACTATAAGCACGCAGGGCAGTAAGAATATCGCCGAAGCCGTTATCGGTGATAATACCACACTAAAAGGAACAAGCAGGGTCTTGAAATTAAATGTAAATTCAGGTTCAAATATCATAATTGGCGGGGTTAGAAGCTTTAATACTTCTGTCATTGGAGACCCATCAACTAACACTGGCGGGGTATGGACAGGCCACGATTTAATTGATACTAAGGCCGCTCATTCGTACTCGTGGAATGACAACCTAAGTCCCATAGCAGAACAGAGCTATGAGGTATTCTACTCGAATACCTGTGAGCTTACAATATCGTGGAGTCAGGAAGGTAAGGCTGCCAAGTGGACAGGTTATGGGGCACATTACGGTTCGGCAAATGCTTCCTTCACGCCGCTTGCGAATCCAAATTTATACGTTGACAGTAATCTTATCGGTGAAATGAGCG
>Ga0265293_10000996_pt1 | contig 64326 bp, 51 predicted proteins | sample Munlanlewell138R_FD_192505 | JGI IMG/M metagenome (GOLD analysis project Ga0265293, IMG submission 192505) | Leachate microbial communities from a municipal landfill in Southern Ontario, Canada - Leachate well 138R | ecosystem: Engineered > Solid waste > Landfill > Unclassified | place: Canada... | reverse complement strand
CCGATGCCGCGGCGTGGATCGGCGTTCACGATCTCGACCAGTTCGGCGATGCTGTGTTTGCCATCGCCCACGACATGACCGGGCGTGCGGCGCGTGGCGGCGACCAGTCCGCCGTTGACCACCAGCAGGCGGTGGTCGTCGCCGGACTGGAAGGTTTCCACGATCACCGAGCGCGAATGCTCGCGTGCGGCGCGGTAGCCTTCGCGCACCGCTTCGGGCCCCTCGATGCCGATGGTGATGCCACGCCCGTGGTTGCCGTTGTACGGCTTGGTCACGACCGGCCCACCGAGCCGGCGCGCGGCGCGGATCGCGCCATCCTCGCTCGTCACCAGTTCCTGGCGCGGCACCGGCAGGCCGAGGGTGGACAGGATGCGGTTGGTTTCCTCCTTGTCGCCGGCCAGCTCCACCGCGATGTGCGGGGTCTTGCCGGTGACCGTGGCCTGGATGCGCTGCTGGTATTTGCCGTGGCCCAGCTGCACCAGCGAATACTGGTTCAGGCGCAGCGACGGAATCCCGCGATCCTGCGCGGCCTGCACCAGCGAGGCGGTCGAAGGCCCGAGCGCGCGGCGCTGGGCGTAGCGGATGAAGTCGTCGCGTTCAGTGGCCCAGTCGAAACCCTCCGGCACCGCAACGTGAGTGCGCAGTTCCGGCGGCAGCAGCGAGCCCAGCAGCTTCAGTGCCAGCTCGCCGGCGGCGATGCCTTCCTCGCGCTGGGTGTATTCGTAGACCACGGTGTAGACGCCGGGCTTGCCGTCCACGCTGCGGGTCTTGCCGAAGGTGACGTCTTCGCCGGCGATGTTCTGCAGTTCGATCGCAACATGCTCGAACACATGCCCCAGCCAGGTGCCCTGGTCCTCGCGCAGGCGGCGCACGAAGCCGCCGGGTTCGCGGTAGGAACAGCCGTGTTCGGCCAGCCCCGGCAATGCTTCCATCAGACCGTTGATGAACCCCTCGCCCAGCCGCGCCGATGGCCAATGTTCCAGTTCCCCCAGATCCAGCTCCAGCCGGATCACCGGGAAATGGGCGTACAACGACGGCCCGACGTAGACGGAACGATCAACGATGCGCATGGTTTACCCCTTCTGCTTCAACTCCCCGTGAGCATTGCAGGATGCCCAAAACCGCCGGGCGGGGAAACCATGCGCGGATGATTCGCGCACGGTGCAGCTCAGGAGGGCTGCAACAGTCCGGCCGAAGCCCTGCGCGTATGCAGGTTGAAGGTGGCGCCGCGCACCAAAATGTGGACGCGCAGACCGATCAGGCAGACCGGGTCGTTCTCGTCGGCCTGCGCCATCGAGGAAAACTCGGCGCCCTCGGCATCGACCACAGTGACCGCGCCGGAGCCTTCGACATCGAGCGTGTTGTCCGGGCCGATGAAGGCGGCGGTGTCCTCGTCCAGCCCGATACCGACCGAGAACGGGTTGTAGGCCAGCGCCGTGACCAGACGGCCGAGGCGGTCGCGCTGGCGGAAGTGCTGGTCGATGATGAAACGGTTGGTCAGGCCCAGCCCGGGCGCCAGACGCACGCTGTCGGCGCGCGGCGAACTGCCTTCGGTGCCGAACGCGATCATGTGCTCGGACAGGATGCTGGCACCGGCGCTGGTGCCACCGACGGTCACCCCGGCGGCGTTGGCCTGACGGATCATCTTGGCGGCGCGGGTGCCGCCCAGGATGGTGGACAGGCGCAGCTGGTTGCCGCCGGTGAAGAACACCCCGGTGGCGTGCGCGATGCGTTCCAGCCAGCCTTCGTTGTCGCCATCGGCGCGGGTGGAAAAGTTCAGCGAGGTGACGTGCGCGGCACCGATGTCGCTGAAGATCTTCTCGTAGCGCAGACCGGTGTCTTCCAGCCGGCTGGCGGTCGGGATCACGACGATATTGGCATCACGGCCGCCGCACAGGCGCACGAAGCGCTTGAGGATGCGCGGATCGTGTTCCTTTTCCTCGGCTCCGCCGATCGGCACGATCCAGCCACGCTCATCGCCCTCGGCGACCTTGCTCGGACACATGCTTGCACTTCCCCTGCTGCTGCCGCCGGACGTGGCGGCCGGTGATTCTTGCCGCGTTTTGCCTGATTGCCAAGCTCCGCAGGCGCGGGAACCGGACCGGGTTCAAGTTTTTTCGTCAGTCTGCGGCGCGCTCGAAACTGCCGTGCAGGCAGGTTTTTCCACCGCGCCGGTGCAGCCGGCCGCGTGCGATCACGTGCAGCGCGCGGTGCTGTTCATCCAGACAGACCAGGTCGGCATCGGCGCCGATCGCGATACGGCCCTTGCCGGCCAGACGCAGCGTACTGGCCACGTTCGAGGTGAATACCGGCAGCGCCTGCGCCAGCGGCACGCCGCGGTCAAGCAGTTCGCCGAGCGTTTCCAGCAGCGCGCCGGGTTTGCCGACATCCATGCCGCAGACCTTGCCCTCGTCGTCGAAGCACGGCAGGCAGCCGCCGGCATCGGAACTGATCGTCAACCGCTGCGGCGGTGCGCCCGCATCGTGATAACGGATGAAGGCATCGGCCGCGCTCCAGGCGTCCTCGCCCTCTTCCACCGGAAATGCGGTGACATCGACCGGCACTCCGCGGCGTGCCAGTTCCAGCGACTCGTCGAACAATGCGCGGCGGCGGTTGACGTGGGTCGGCTGGAACACGCGCGGCGGCAGCTCGCTTTGCTCCAGCGCACGGCGCACCAGATCCAGGCCGCGCGGGCCATCGCCCAGGTGCAGATGCAGCAAACCGGCCTTGCCGGTCATCAGCCCGGCCACATGCGCCTCGGAGGCGATGCGCAGCAGTTCGTCCAGGGTCGGCTGGCTGGAACGGTGATCCGACAGCGCCAGCTCACCGACGCCGATCAGCGGTTCCAGAAACACCAGATCGCCGCGCACCGAGCCGGTCAGCGTCGCCGGCGGCAGGTGGTAACCGCCGCAATGGCCGAAGGCCGACAGCCCTTCCTCGCGCATCGCGTAGATCGTGGCCAGCAGTTCGCGCGGGCCGCGCGCGATATCGTCGGTGCCCAGCAGGCCGATCACCGTGGTGATGCCGCCACGGGTGTAATGCGACAGTGGCAGCGCCGGCACCCGGCTGCGGAAACCCGCTTCGCCGCCACCACCGGTGACATGCACATGGCCGTCGATCAGACCGGGAATCAGGCGCCGGCCTTCCAGATCCAGCACTTGCGCACCGAGGCTGGCAGGCAGTTCGGCCCGGTCACGACCGATCCACAGCACCTTGCCGCCACCCAGCAGCAAATGGCACAGACCGCGTGGATCGGGCGCATGCAAATCGGCATTGTGCAGCGCGATCAGCGGGGCATCGGGCAGGACGGGCAGGGACACGGCGGGTGCCTCGGTTGCAGTGCGGGAAAGGTATCAGTCGGCCACGGCGCGGCGCGGATCCTGGCCGCTGCCGCAATGGTCGAAGCGCAGCGGGATCGCGTGGCTGCCCAGCACGGCGGCGAACTGGCGCTGGCGCATCTGGAAGTGCTCGTAAGCCTGGGAAATCCGCTCCGCGTCGATACCGCGCGGCGCGAAACCGGCTTCCGACCACAAGGGCAGATCCATCAAGGCGATGCGTGCCTCGCCCTGGTTCCAGTGCAACAACGGTTCGGGCGGGGCATCCAGCCATTCCTCGCGCTCGGGCGTCAGCAGCGCGGTTTCGATCAGCGGCCACAGCGGGCCGATGCCGGCGTGTTCGTACTGCATCGCGGTCATCGCCAGCAGATCGTTGAGGCTCAGATAACGCACGTGCTCCAGCGGGGTGCCGAACGCCTGCTGCGCGTACAGCGCGGTCGCAGCCTGGGCCATGCCGGTTTCCAGCAGCACCTCCTCCATTTCCCGCCCGACCGCGACCACTGTATCGGCCTCGCCCTGCAGCACGAACGGCACCAGCCGCAGCGGGCCTTCACGCAGCACCGGGTCCGGCGTCAGGCCACGCGGCATCTCGCCCTCGTGGCTGCCAAAACCCAGCACCCGCGCGGCGCCACGCCCGGGCGCGCGCTCCACCAGTTCGGCCAGGGTGGCGTGCAGCGGCCAGCCCGGACGCAACAACTCGGCCGGATCGAAAGCAGCGGCGGCCACACCCAGATCCAGTTGTTCGACACCCGGCAGCAGGCGCGCCAGATCGGCAGCGACATGACCGGCCAGCTCCGCGGCCTGATCGCGCGCCAGCGTGGGCTGGCTCAAGGTGGCCGAACACTCCAGCGCCAAGGCGCCGTAATTGCACAAAGAAGAGGACATGAACAGCAGAACAGGCGGGGAATGGGGCGCTACAGTACCATCGCCTCCCCTTTTCCTGATCGATGCCACACGATGCTCGCCGCGCTGCGTCTGGAGTTCCGTGCCCTGCTGGAGCTGTACCTGATCCCCGGCCTGACCGCGCTGATGCCTTGGCCGCTCGGCTTCCGCTGGCTGCGCTTCTGCTCCCGCTTCGCCTTCCTCTACCGCAGCGAATGGCAGGCCGCACTGGCGCAGGCACGGCAGTTCGTCGACGTTGGAGATGAGGCGCTCTGGACGCGGCAGTTCCGATTGTGCCGGCTGGTGGATCATGCGGATCTGTGGATCAGCCGCACCCGCTCGCGCCGCTGGCTGCGCCACCACACGGACATCGCGCAGGACTGGCCGCAACTGGAGACGCCGGCGGTGGGGGTGTTCTTCCATGTTTGCCCGGGACTGTGGGCGATGCGCTCACTGCGTGAACAAGGCGTGGAAACCTCGGTGCTGGCCGGACATTTCAGCCGACGTTCGATGGGCGGCTCGCGTCTGGCCTACTGGTATGGCGTGCTGCGCCTGAACGAGCTGCAGCGGGTTTCCGGCGGCCCGCTGATCTTCTCGCCGGGCACAGTGCGCCAGGCCCAGGGAATGATCGCGCGCGGCGGATGGGTGGCAGGAACGCCGGACGTGCCGCCGACTGAAACCGCACTTGGCAGCCCGGTGACACTGTTCGGCCACCCGGCGCATTTTGCCGAGGGTCTGTTGCTGATCGCACGCCGCGCGCAGGTTCCGGTGGTGGTGTTCACCCTTGGGCTGGACCTGGCCACCGGACGGCGGAGGCTGGAAGTGCTCGGCGTGCATGAGGCCGATGCGCCCGGCCTGTTGCAGCACATCGCCTCGCACTGGCAGCGGCTACTGTGCGAGCGCTCCTGGGGCTTCATGCTGTGGTCCTTCATGCCCTCGTGGTTCGATACACCGCTGCAGGTGACACAGGCGGCGCAAGCCGCTCCCGGGTAAGCACCGGGCGCATCCACCGTTCACCACCGTCCACCGTTCGCCACCGTATGGGCACTGCGTTATGATTCCGAATCCCGCCACGTGACGCGTCGAGTGCAACGATGAGCAAGACCCGCCCCCTGAATCCCGTCGGCGTGATCGGCGGGGTGCGCATTCCGTTCTGCCGCAACAACACCGCCTACTACGATGTCGGCAATCTGGGCATGTCGATCCGCACCCTGGGCGCGCTGGTGGAACGCTTTGATCTGCATGGCACGCATCTGGGTGAGGTGGCGATGGGTGCGGTGCTGAAGCACTCTTCAGACTGGAATCTGGCGCGCGAGGCAACGCTGTCCTCAGGGCTGGCACCGACCACGCCGGGCCTGACCATGCAGCGCGCCTGCGGCACCAGCCTGGACACCATCATCACGGTCGCCAACAAGATCGCCACCGGCCAGATCGAGGCCGGCATCGGCGGCGGTTCGGACACCACTTCGGATGTGCCGATCGCGGTCAACAAGTCGTTGCGGCGGCGTCTGCTCGATCTCAACCGGGCGCGCAGTTTCGGCCAGCGGCTGAAGGCGCTGAAGGGGTTTTCGCCGGCCGAGTTCAAACCCGAATTCCCCGGCGTCGGCGAGCCGCGTACCGGCAAGAGCATGGGCGAACACTGCGAACTGATGGCGCGCGAGTGGGATATCGCCCGCGCCGATCAGGACCAGCTGGCCTACGACTCGCACCGCAAGGCCGCCGCCGCCTACGAGCGCGGTTTCTACGAAAACCTGGTGGTGCCGTTCCGTGGCGTGGCGCGCGACAACATCCTGCGCCCGGACACCACGCCGGAAAAGCTGGCCACGCTCAAGCCCGCCTTCGACCGCCATTCCGGCCATGGCACGCTGACTGCCGGCAACTCCACGCCGCTGACCGATGGCGCCTCGGCGGTGCTGCTGGGCAGTGAAGAATGGGCCCGTTCACGCGGGCTGGAAGTGCAGGCATGGATCGTCGATGCGCAGGTCGCGGCGGTGGACTTCGTGCATGGCGAAGGGCTGCTGATGGCACCGGCTTGGGCCGTGCCGCAGATGCTGGCGCGCCACGGATTGAGCTTGCAGGATTTTGATTTCTACGAGATCCACGAAGCCTTCGCGGCGCAGGTGCTGTGCACGCTGCGGGCTTGGGAATCGGACAGCTTCTGCCGCGACAAGCTAGGCCTGGAAGGAGCACTGGGCAGCATCGATCCGGCCAAACTCAATGTCGTGGGTTCCTCACTGGCGTTGGGTCATCCGTTCGCCGCGACCGGCGGTCGCATCGTCGCCACGCTGGCCAAGCTGCTGGAGGAAAAGGGTTCGGGCCGTGGCCTGATCTCGATCTGCACCGCCGGCGGCATGGGCGTGACCGCGATCCTGGAGCGCTGATCCGGCCCCGCCCCGACCGCAATTCCCGCACTACTTCACCGCGACCGCCAACACCAGTCGCGGTGAAATTCCCGTTCAACCGCCGAACAGCGATTCCAGCAGACGGCTGCCGCTTTCCACCGGATTGCTGCGGATCGCTTCCTCCTGCACACCGATGTAGTGGAACAGCCCGTCCAGTGCCTTGTCGGTGACATAGCCATCCAGATCCAGCGCCTGCGCCGCGTCGCCGCCCTTGCTGCCGCCGAGCCGGCCCAGCGCACCGCCGAGGGCACCGCCACCCTTGTCCATCAGACTCTTGTAAGCGGCGGTGGTGCCGCTGGCGGAAGTGGCCTGGGCCACGATCGGCAACAGGCGTTCGCGCAGGGCATCGCCGCTGCTGCTGCGGAAATAGTCGGTGACCGACTGCTTGCCGCCGGTCAGCAGCCCGGCCGCATCGCGTACCGACATCTGCCGGATCGCATCGCCGAACACTTCGGCCGCCGCCGGTACCGCTGCTTCGGCGGCACGGTTCATCGTCAGCTCCAGCTGGTCCACATACTGGCCCTGACCGAGCTTGCGCGCGGTGCTGGCGATCGAATCCAGCTGCCCGGGCAGGCCGATGCGCACCGCCGGATCATCAAGGAAGCCATCTTCCTGGCCCAGCTGGTTGATCGCACTCTCAACCCCGCGCGCGAGGGTTTCCTTGACCCCGGACACCGCCTGCCCGGACATCATCTGCGAGGTGTCCTGCGCCATGACCGGCAACGCCGGCAGCAGCAGACAACAGAAAAGAAAGACGAAGCGCGACATGGCTTGCTCCAGCAGTTGGGGGAAACGCGAGTCTACTGCCGCCTTGCCGCCGACCGCCGCCGTCTCATTCAGCCAGCACGAACCACAGCAGGCAGCCGGCCTGCACCAGCATCCACAGCCAGGCCGCGAACATCAGCTCGAAACGGCGCCGCGCCGAATGCTGCGGCTGGCGCGCGAACCAGAGCGCCGCATTGGCCAGCAACAACGAAATGCCCAGCGTGACGATGCCGCCGCGCGGCGACAGCCAGCCCAGCCACGGCACCGTGGCCACCGCCGCCGCGTACAACACCAGCACCAGCGACGTCATGATGATTCCCGGCCACATGCCGCCTTTCCTCCCGCCGCGATGCGACGTCAACCGCGATGACAAAAGAGCATGCCCGCTCATCCACGCAGCGGCCAGCCGGGTCTGCGTCGCCGCGCCAACCCGTGCGGAACATCACGAAACCGCGCCGCACCGGCTAGACTGCGCGCTCTCCGGAGCCTGCCGCCATGCCCGATTCCCCTTCCGCACCGCTGCCGCGCGGCCACCTCTGGCTCGGCGCGGCGATCCTCGTACTGACGCTGCTGGCGTCGTTGTGGTTCGTGCAGTTCGTCGGCCATCTCGGCCAGCGGCTGGAACACGACCGCGTGCTGGCACTGGCGCGCACCGTCACCGCCACGCTGGAATCGGAGCCCATCACCGCCCTGCACGGTGACGGCAGCGACATCGGCAGCGCCAGCTTCGATGCGGTACGCGGCGAACTGCGCCGCGCGCGCGATGTGAATCCGGATTTCCGCTTCGTCTATCTGATGCGGCCGGCAACTGCGGATCCGCAGAAAATGCTGTTCCTGGCCGATGCCGAAGCCCCCGAATCGCCGGACTATTCAGCCCCCGGCGATGTCTATGACGGCCCCTCCGACGATCTGTTCCAGGTCTGGCACAGCGGCCGGCCGCTGGTACAGCCGGTGCACACCGACAACTGGGGCCAATGGATCACCGCGATCGCACCGGTGCATACTGCCGACGGCGGCATCGTGGCGATCCTGGGCATGGACATCCGCGCCGACTCCTGGAACGCGACGCTGGCGCGCTACCGCCTGTTCGCGATCGCCATCGCCGGACTGGTGCTGCTGCTGGAACTGCTGTTCCTGCTCGGCCTGCACCAGCAGAAGAAGGCCGGCCGCCGGCTCGCATCGCTGAACCGGATGCTGGCCACCCGGCTGGAGGAGCTGCAACGCGCCCAGGCCGGGCTGCGCCTGGCCGATGCCGTGGTGCGCCACACCGGCGAAGCCATCGTGGTGGTGGATCCGGAACTGCGCGTGCTGCGCGCCAATCCCGGCTTCACCCGCATCACCGGCTTTGCCGCCGAAGCGGTGCAGGGCCGGGTATTGCCGCTGTTCGCGCACGACGATGACGACACCCTGCAGCAGATCCACAGCCGCATGCAGCGCGCCAGCCATTGGGACGGCACGCTCTGGGCGCGCCGCGCCAACGGCGAAAGCTTTCCGATGGAGGTCAGCATCGATCTGATCTCCGATGAGCAGGCCAACGCGCGCCAGCACGTCATGGTGTTCCGCGATGTCACGGTGCAGAAGCGTCTGGAAGACCGCCTGCGCGAGCTTTCCGCCACCGACGGACTGACCCTGGTCGCCAACCGTCGCCACTTCGACGAGGCGCTGGAACAGGCCTGGCGCGACGCCACCCGCAGCGCCGAGCCGGTTTCGCTGCTGATGATCGACATCGACCACTTCAAGCCCTACAACGACCTCTACGGCCACCCGGCCGGCGACCACTGTCTGCAACAGGTTGCCGGCGAACTGGCCACGGCGGTGGCCGACCAGCCGGGGGCGCTGGTGGCACGCTATGGCGGCGAGGAATTCGCGGTGATCCTGCCGCATATGGACGAAACCGCCGCCACCGCCGTGGCCGAATCACTACGCCAGCGCATCCACGCGCTGGACATCGCGCATCGCGGCAATCCGGATGCCGGGCGCATCACCATCAGCATCGGCATCTCCAGCCGCACGCCGCCGCAGACCACGGATTTCGAAGACCTGATGCACAGCGCCGACCAGGCGCTCTACCGCGCCAAGCGCACCGGCCGGAACGCGGTGGCCGCCGCCGGCTGAAGCCGCACCCGCCGCAGCGGCGGACGTCCTACCATGTGTGCATCTCCTTCAGGACGACCGCCATGTCGCAGCGCGCATGGGTGGCTGCGGCCATCCACAAGATCGAAGCCGATTTCAACCGCTCCGCCGATACCCATCTGATCCCGCTGGCACTGGCCGGCTATCCGGGCATCGAGGTCTACTTCAAGGACGAATCCAGCCACCCGACCGGCAGCCTCAAGCATCGCCTGGCGCGCTCGCTGTTCCTCTATGCACTGGCGAACGGCTGGTTGCGCGAGGGCAGCCCGGTGATCGAAGCCTCCAGTGGTTCCACCGCCGTATCCGAAGCGTATTTCGCGCGCCTGCTGGGGCTGCCGTTCCTGGCGGTGATCCCCTCCTGCACCTCGCCGGACAAGATCGCGGCGATCGAATTCCAAGGCGGGCACTGCCATCTGGTCGACGACCCGGCCGCGATCAACGCTGAATCGGCCCGCCTGGCGCGTGAAACCGGCGGGCATTTCATGGACCAGTTCACCTATGCCGAGCGTGCCACCGACTGGCGCGCCAACAACAACATCGCCGAATCCATCTTCAAGCAGATGGCGCAGGAACCACATCCTGTGCCCGACTGGATCGTGTGCAGCCCCGGCACCGGCGGCACCAGCGCCACACTTGGGCGCTATGTGCGCTACCGCGAGCACCCGAGCCGCATCCTGTGCGTGGACCCGGAGCACTCGGTGTTCTTCGACTACTACCGCGACGCGCTCGCCGGCGTGGCCGATGGCAGCCGCACCCACCATTGCGGCTCGCGCATCGAAGGCATCGGCCGGCCACGGGTGGAACCCAGCTTCATTCCGCAGTGCGTGGACGCAATGGCGAAGATTCCCGATGACTTGAGCCTTGCTGCAATGCGCCATGTCAGCGCCCGCCTCGGCCGCCGCGTGGGTGGTTCCACCGGCACCAATTTCGTCGGCGTGCTGCTCGCCGCGCAGGCGATGCAGGCGCAAGGCCGCGAAGGCTCGATCGTCACGATCCTGTGCGACAGCGGCGAACGCTACGCGCACAGCTACTACAGCCCGGAGTGGTACCGCAGCCGCGGCATCGACACCGAAACCTGCGACGCACGCATCCAGGAACGGGTGGAAGGCCGCGGCGCGGCGCTGGAAGTGCCGGTGGCCGGAGATATGACCGGCTGCGCCTGAGCGGCACCGGCAACTCGCACGATTCCCGAGCCGAATCCGGTACAAGCGGGCCTGCCCGCGATCTGATCGCCGGCTCCCACCACGAGGTTTCATCGCGGCCAAGGCCGCTCCCGCGCGCGTCCTGACGCCACCCACCCGCACCGTTTCTTTTTCCTGCCTGCGGCCTTGCTGCAAGGCAGCATCGCGCTGTGTCCTACGACCAAAGTCGTTCTACCAAGGTCGTCTGTGATCGGGTTTTCATGCTCCGTACATTCCGGCACGCACCATCCAGAACTGCGTGTCCGCCGGGGTGGACGCGGACACCGATCCAGAAACAGGGAATTTCCGAGGGAGACAGGCAATGGGTTCTCGAACCGATGATGTGACAGCACGGGTGCTGGCCAACCCGAAATATCACCAGCTGGTACGCAAGCGCAATGCGATCAGTCTAGTGTTCTTCGCGGTGATGCTGGTGGTCTACGCCGGGTTCATCCTGACCCTGGCCTTCGTGCCGGAGTTGTTCGCACGGCCGATCGGCGCCGGCTTCACGACCAGTATCGGAGTGCTGACCGCAACCCTGGTGGCGGTCAGTGCGGTGGTGATGATCGCGGCCTATGTGCAGGTCTCCAACAAGGTGTTCGATCCGCTGATCCGCGCCATCGTGGAGGACGCGACATGATCCGTTCCCTGCTTTTCCTGGCGATGCTGGGCCTGCTGCCGGGCGTGGCGCTGGCGCAGGGCAATGGCGAAGCCCAGGCCAACACGCCGGCCATCGTGATGTTCCTGGTGTTCATCGCCGCCACCATGGGCATCACCTGGTGGGCCGCGCGGCGCACCAAGACCACGGCCGATTTCTACACCGCCGGCGGTGGCATCACCGGCTTCCAGAACGGTCTGGCGATTGCCGGCGATTACCTGTCGGCGGCCTCCTTCCTGGGCATTGCCGGCATGGTCTACGTCAGCGGTTTCGACGGCATGATCTATGCCATCGGCTTCCTGTTCGGCTGGCCGGTGGTGATGTTCCTGATCGCCGAGCGGTTGCGCAATCTGGGCCGCTACAACTTCGCCGACGTGACCTCGTTCCGCCTCGGGCAGACCAGGATGCGGGTGCTGGCAGCCAGCGCCTCGCTGCTGATCATCGCGCTGTACCTGATCGCGCAGATGGTCGGTGCCGGCAAGCTGATCGTGTTGCTGTTCGGCATCAAGTACAACCTGGCGGTGGTCATCGTCGGGGCATTGATGATCGTCTACGTGGCCTTCGGCGGCATGACCGCGACCACCTGGGTGCAGATCATCAAGGCGGTGCTGATGCTGTTCGGCGCAACCCTGCTGGCCGGGCTGGTGCTGGCCGGGTTCAACTTCAATCCGGATGTAATGCTGGCCGAAGCGGTGAAGATCCACCCGACCGGCAACGCGATCATGGCGCCCGGGGCGCAGGTCAGCTCGAATCCGCTCAACGCGCTTTCGCTGGGCCTGGCACTGGCTTTCGGTACCGCCGGCCTGCCACACATCCTGATGCGTTTCTTCACCGTGGCCAATGCCAACGAGGCGCGCAAATCGGTGATCTACGCCAGCACCTTCATCGGCTATTTCTACCTGCTGACCTTCATCATCGGCTTCGGCGCGATCGCGATCCTGTACAAGCATCCGGAGTACTTCAGCACCGGCGCCAACGGCGAGATCGACATCATCAACAGCCTGATTGGCGGCACCAACATGGTCGCGGTGCACCTGTCCAACGCGGTTGGCGGCAGCCTGCTGCTGGGCTTCCTGGCGGCGGTGACCTTCGCCACCATCGTGGCGGTGGTGGCCGGGCTGGCGCTGGCCGGTGCGGCGGCGATTTCGCATGACCTGTACGCCAACGTGTTCGCCCGTGGCCGGGCCACCGAGAAGCAGCAGATGCGGATTTCGCGTATCGCCACGGTGAGCCTGGGCATCATCGCGATCCTGCTGGGCATCGTGTTCGAGAATCAGAACGTGGCCTTCATGGTGGGCCTGGCCTTCGCCATCGCGGCCAGCTCCAACTTCCCGGTGCTGTTGCTGTCGATCGCCTGGCGCGGCTGCACCACGCGCGGTGCCACGATTGGCGGATTCATCGGTCTGGCGACCGCCACGCTGTGGGTGGTGCTGAGCAAGACGGTGTGGGTGGATGTGTTCGGCTTCGCCGAGCCGATCACGCCGTTCCCGAATCCGGGCATCATCTCCATTCCGCTGGCCTTCGTCGCGATCTGGCTGTTCTCGATCACCGACAAGAGCGCGGCATCGGTCAATGAACGTGCCGCCTTCGATGCACTGACGGTGCGCAGCCAGACCGGCATCGGCGCCACCGCCGCCAGCGACCACTGATCATGGACGCCACCGGGCCGCGATGCAGGCGGCCCGGAACGGCATCCGACGCAACAGGAGTGAAGTCATGTACACGCAGATACTGATCGCCACCGATGGTTCCGAACTGGCCGACAAGGGCCTGGAGCAGGGCCTGCAACTGGCCCGTGCCACCGGCGCCACGGCCACCATCATCACCGCCAGCGAGCCCTGGCAGGCGGTCGACGCCGGCCAGGTGTGGGGCGGCTCGGCCGCGCTGCTGGAGGAATACCGCACCCACGCACGTGAAACTTCCGAGAAGATCCTCGCCGCCGCCGCGCACCGCGCCACCGAGCTGGGCGTGAGCCACCAGACCCGCTACGTGAAGGACAGCTACGCCGCTGAAGCCATTCTGGAAGCGGCCAAGTCCATCGGCGCCGATCTGATCGTGATGGCCACCCACGGCCGTCGCGGCCTGAACCGACTGCTGCTCGGCAGCCAGGCCAACGCGGTGATCACGCACAGCACGATCCCGGTGCTGGTGGTGCGCTGACGCAGCGCTCCGTCAGCCTTCCCTGCAAAAGACCGGTGGCGACCTGATCGCCACCGGCCACGGCGCGGGCATGCAACGTGCCTGCTGCGACAGCACTCCGGCCCTTCATCCGGCCTTTCCGAACCCGCGGATGCATCGCGGGATTTTTTCTGCCTGCGCCGGTGTTTGCGCTAGTGCGGCAGCTCGACAGTCATCGCCACCAGACGCGACACCAGCGGGTACTGATGCACGCCGGCAGGCATCCCGGCATCACCCAGCGCGAGCTGGTCGAACACAGCCACGCCGACAAGGCGCAGATCGCGCGCCTGCTGGCGCAGTTGCAGCAGAAAGGCTGGCTCACGCGGCGCCCGGACCCGGACGATGGACGGGTCCGACGCCTGCATCTGAGTACAAGCGGGCGGCGGCTGTTCGCACAGTTGCAGGCATTGCAGGACGGCATTGCTTCCACCCTGCTGCGTGAAGTTCCAGCGGCGCAGCAACACCAGCTGCTGGCGCTGCTGCAGAGCGCGCGCGACAGCATCAGCGACGACCTGGAATGAATCACCCGGCGTGGGCTGTCGACGGCCCGTGCCAATTGCCGCCCACATCGAGCAGCGTCGGTTGAGGGCGGCGAATCCTTCGGAACCGGCATTGATCTATGACGACGCACAGCGAACAAGTCAGGGCGAGCAACTGCTGCCTCACGCCCGGCAGCGGGCAAGACGAAACCCTGCGGGAATAAGGCTGCGTTTCCTTCTTCGTTTTTCGCAATAGCGCTTGCCCCGGATAACCGGGGCAAGGATCAGGCCGCCAGCAAGACAGACCGTCAGAAGCTGTACTTGGTGGTGAACTGCAGGCGCGAGATGTCGCCGTCGGCGCCGCTTTCCAGCTCGCGCTTGCCGTACATCAGCTCGGCGCCGACATCGATCTTCGGCAGCGGTGAATAGAACAGGTTGGCGCGCAGGCTCTGCACCGATTTGGTCACGCCCAGGCCGGTCAGCACCGCATCGTTGTCGTAATCGCTGCGGGCGTAGACCAGATTGCTGCGCAGCTTCGGGCTGAAGGCATGGCGCCAGCCGATATAGCCGGCCACCGCGCCCATCGCCTCCAGATCGCCATCGGCATCCAGCATCGCGTCAGCATGCACGCCCAGGCCGATATAGCGGCTGATGCCCTCGCCGACGGTGAACTGGTAACGCAGATCATCGTTGGCGCCCATCACCCATTTGCCGCCCAGGGTCAGGCCGCCGCCGAGCTGGCTGTCGTCCACGCCGGTGCGGTCCAGCCGCAACTGACGCAGGATCGCACCCACGCCGAACGTACCCCAGTCGCCCTTCCAGCCGTAACGCATCGTCAGGTCGGGCAAGGCGCCGCGATCAGACGCGGTGGTCGCGCCGCCACCGAACGGCACATAGGTGGTTTCCGGGTTTTCCAGCGCCACGCTGAAAGCACCGTTGGTGTAGCGCAGCTGGGTCTGGCGCACGAACAGCAGGCCATCGGTCGGGCCGATGAAATCCACCGTTTCCGGCAAGGCCGAAGTGTCCATCAGGTTCGACCAGGTCTGTCCGGCGAGCCAGCCGTTCCAGTACATGTAGGCATGCCGCACCGTGGTGCCGTAGGTATTGGTGGCGGTCTGGTTGCCGAGCGAATTGCCAAAGAAATCCACCTCGAAGAACGCGCCCAGCTTGTTGCCGGCCTCGGTCACGCTGTCCACGCCGATGTTGAAACGCGAGAACTTGGCGTGCGCATCGTAATCGGTGCCGGAAGGCGCACCGCCGACCGGCGTCTGCCCGGGCAGATACAGCGCGCGCCCGACCGCGCCATCGGCCAGTTGCCCATCGCCGGTGCGGGTCAGCATGAAATCGGCCTTGATGAAACCGCCCAGCTTCACCGTGGTGCCCGGCAACGCCGCCGGCGTCAGCGTCAGGTTCTGGATCGGCGCCTTGCCCGGCGGTGGCGGCGAAGGCTGTTGCGCCTGCACCGTTTCCACCTCCGCAATGCGGCCTTCCTGTTGCTGCTGGTCGGCCAGCAGGCTGTTGACCAGCCTTTCCAGTTCGGCCACCCGCGCTTCCAGCGCCAGCTCACGCTCACTCTGCGCCACTGCCAGTTGCGGCGCACCGAACGCGGCCAACATGGCGGTGAACAAAGCCGTTCTTGCAATCCTTCCTGCCCCGCTCATCTGCATACCCTCCCTCAAGAGTCAGCGTTGATCCCGGAGTCTGCGCGGCCCGCACCCCGTATGACCATTCGTCTTTGGTCGATGTCGGCAACGGATGCCGTGAAGCCGTGCCTCACAACCCCTGCCGTCCGGGGTTGACGAAAGATCCGTGCGCGATCGTCAGGCCGCCTGTTCGGGAAAATCACGAATAATCCGTCATTCCAATGACATCCGGCTTTTCAACAACCGAATGGCCGGCATCTGCGCCTCGATAAGATTGTTGAAAAACTCGACTCGCTGACGGAGTTTATCGAAATCTCGAATTGCTGATGGTGATCCTGGTCAGAAGCAGATCCAAACTGGTGTTTTTTCCCTGCGACAGGTCGCATCGTCGATGCGCAACCGCCCGACCACCCAACCACCCGCAGACACCACCAGCAGGAGCTGCCTCCGTTTCACCAATGACGCGCTGCTGCCTGCACCCGCAATGGCAGCACCTGATCCGCCACGTGGAACCAGCGGTGCTGGCCCGTCCGGGCACACGGCACACCCGCGCGCATCGACCAAGGTCTAGACGAATTTTTGTGCGCCAGGTGATAGAACAAGGGTGTACCGTCGGCATTGCCGCTTTTTCTTGGCGCTCAACTTACAGGTGTTCCCATGACCCAGGATCGCATCTTCGCTGCTTCGTCGGACTTCATCGCGCAGGCCAACATCGACGCGGATACGTACCGGCAGAAGTACCGCCAGTCGGTCGAGAGCCCGGACGTGTTCTGGGCCGATGTGGCCAAACGGCTGGACTGGTTCCGCTTCCCGACCAAGATCAAGGACGTCTCGTTCGACGCCGATGATCTGCATATCCGCTGGTTCGAAGACGGCCAGCTCAACCTCTCGGTCAACTGTCTGGACCGCCACCTGGAAACGCGCGGCGACAAGACCGCGATCATCTGGGAAGGCGACAACCCGGCCGAGTCCGAACACATCACCTATCGCGATCTGCATGCGCGCGTGTGCCGGCTGGCCAATGCGATGCGCAATCTGGGCATCGGCAAGGGCGACCGGGTGACGATCTATCTGCCGATGATCCCCGAGGCGGCGGTCGCGATGCTGGCCTGCGCGCGGATCGGTGCCACCCACAGCATCGTGTTCGGCGGTTTCTCGCCCGATTCGCTGGCCGGGCGTATCGCCGATTGCGGCGCGCGCCTGATCATTACCGCCGATGAAGGCCTGCGCGGCGGCCGCAGCGTGGCGCTCAAGACCAATGTCGACCAGGCCTTGCAGCGCGACGGCACCAACTGCGTGGAAACCGTGATCGTGGTGCGCCGCACCGGCAACCCGGTGAACATGCATTCGCCGCGCGACCGCTGGTACGACACCCTGGTCGAAGGCCAGCCCGATACCTGCGAGCCGGAAGTGATGGGCGCCGAGGATCCGCTGTTCATCCTTTATACGAGCGGCTCGACCGGCAAACCCAAGGGCGTGCTGCACACCACCGGCGGTTACCTGCTGTACGCGGCCTACAGCCACGAGCTGGTGTTCGACGTGAAGGACGACGATGTCTACTGGTGCACCGCCGATGTCGGCTGGGTCACCGGCCACAGCTACCTGGTCTACGGGCCGCTGGCCAACGGCACCACCACGCTGATGTTTGAAGGCGTGCCGAACTATCCGGACGTGAGCCGCTTCTGGCAGGTGGTGGACAAGCACCAGGTGACGATCTTCTACACCGCGCCCACCGCGATCCGTGCGCTGATGCGCGAAGGCGAGGAACCGGTGAAATCGACCTCGCGCACATCGCTGCGCCTGCTGGGCACGGTCGGCGAGCCGATCAACCCGGAAGCCTGGGACTGGTATCACCGCGTGGTCGGCGATGAGCGCTGCCCGATCGTGGACACCTGGTGGCAGACCGAAACCGGCGGCATCCTGATCTCGCCGCTGCCCGGTGCGATTCCGCAGAAACCCGGCTCGGCCACGTTGCCGTTCTTCGGCGTGCAGCCGGCCATCGTCGATGCCGAAGGCAAGGTGCTGGAGGGCGAGGCCGAAGGCAATCTGGTCATTCTGGATTCCTGGCCGGGCCAGATGCGCAGCCTGTGGGGCGATCACCAGCGCTTCGTGGATACCTATTTCAAGACCTATCCCGGCACCTATTTCAGCGGCGACGGCTGCCGTCGTGATGCCGATGGCTATTACTGGATCACTGGCCGCGTCGATGACGTGATCAACGTTTCCGGCCACCGCATGGGCACGGCCGAGGTCGAAAGCGCACTGGTGGCGCACCCGTTGGTGGCCGAAGCCGCCGTGGTCGGCTGCGCGCACGACATCAAGGGCCAGGGCATCTACGCCTACATCACACTCAACGCCGGCGAAAGCCCGAGCGACGAGCTGCGCAAGGAGCTGGTGGCCTGGGTGCGCAAGGAAATCGGCCCGATCGCCACGCCCGACCACATCCAGTGGGCGCCAGCCCTGCCCAAGACCCGCTCGGGCAAGATCATGCGCCGCATCCTGCGCAAGATTGCCGAAAATGCGCCGGACCAGCTTGGCGATACCTCCACGCTGGCCGATCCCTCGGTGGTGGAAAACCTCGTCAACGAGCGCCTGATCCGCTGAGTTTGCGTGGAGCTGAGTTTGCGTGTAATGGCTCCCTCTCCCCCGCAAGCGGAGGAGAGGGAACCTGGTTTTTGAACATCCATGATCGCGTGCGAGTCTTCACTCATCTCAATCCAGTCCGAAGCAATGCCGTGACCCGCGCCGCACCATCTGAACGCCATGCCCGCCGTGGCGTTTGCCTTTCATCCCGTCGCCAAACCTTCGGGCTGCGGCGCGGATGAACTACCTCGCCCATCTGCTGCTGGCCAGCCACAGCGACGCGGCGATGCTGGGCGCGTTTCTCGGGGATTTCGTCAAGGGCCGCGATTACCTGGCCTTCGATCCGGAAATCCGGCGGGACATCCTCGTGCACCGGCGCGTGGATAGCTTCACCGACAACCATCCGGTGGTGCGGGAGGCACGCGAAAAGTTCGCACCTTCGCGCCGACGCTTTGCCGGCATCGCGCTGGACGTACTCTTCGACCATGTGCTGGCGCGCGAATGGCAGCAGCACGGCGGAGGCGCGCTGGACCAGTTCACCCGCCGGGTCTATCGCATGTTCGAGCACCACGCCGCGCTGATGCCGGCCAGCGCGCGCGATGTCGCCAGCCGCATGGCGCAACAGGACTGGCTCGGCGCCTATGCGCAACGCGAAGGACTGGAACGCGCGTTGGCCGGCATCGGCCGCCGCCTTTCACGCCACGGTGAACGCCTCGCCGCCTGCGCGCAGGATCTGCGCCAACATGACACCGCGCTGGTGACCGGATTCCACCGCCTGTTTCCGGAATTGCAGCGGCAGGTAGTCGTTTTTCGGCTAGAAGTGGATGTGGCAGACGATTGAACGGCCCGGCGTGACCGGTGGTGCAATGACTCCGATCGCATTCCTGCGGACGGACCCTTCCGGTGTTGGGGCTCCCCCGGATCAAGTCCGGGGTCACCGCCAACCTATGAAGGGTGTCGCAGTGGATCAGTGCCCCTGCTGTGCCAACCTGACGTTCCGCAACCCGCATAGGTTGGGCTGAGCGCAGCGATGCCCAACAGCCCACGGCACGAAACCAGCAGCGGATGAGTGGATATCACAGCGTTGGGGTTCGCTTCGCTCACCACCAAGCTATGGCCGGACCATGCGGGAAACGATTACCCCGCGCCCGCGGCTTCCTGCTGCGGGCGCACCTGGGCTTCCACGGCCGGGCGGCCGGCCAGTTCGTGGCCGGCGTTGAGCGGCAGACGCAGCAGGAACAGGATCGAGAGCAGCGCAATGCCGGCCATCGCCATGAAGGCGAAGCGGAAGTTGACCAGTTCTGTAGTGTCGGTGCCGGTGAAGAAACCCGAGAGGCCGAGCGCGAACGCGCCCAGGGTCACGCCCAGGCTCAGCGAAAGCTGCTGCATCATGCTCGACAGGCTGGTGGCCTGGCTCATGCGCGCATTGCCCACCTCGTCGTAGGACAACGCGTTCAGGCCTGTGAACTGCAACGAGCGGAAACAGCCGCCCAGCAGCAGGATCGACAGCATCAGCGGATACGACCAGTCCGGCTGGAACCAGCCCTGCAATCCCAGCAGCAACGCCGCCACCAGCGCGCTACCGATCAGCGTGCTGCGGAAGCCGAAGCGGCGGAAGATGCGCGCGGTGAGGGTCTTCATGAACATCGCGCCGACCGCCGAGACAAAGGTGATGCTGCCCGACTGCAACGGCGTCAGGCCGAAGCCCAGTTGCAGCATCAGCGGCAACAGCAGCGGCGTGGCGCCGACACCGATACGGAACAGGCTGCCGCCGACCACGCCGATGCGGAAGGTCGGCAGCCGGAACAGGCCCAGATCGATCAGCGGATGCGCATGGCGCCGCGCATGCACGACATAAGCGGCCAGCAGCGCCACGCCGGTCAGCAGCACCATCAGCGCCACCTCGTTGGACCACAGATGGCCGCCGAAGCTGGAGAAACCGAAGATCGTCAGCCCCAGCCCGAGCCCGGACAGCAGAAAACCGGCGACATCCAGCGGGCGCGGCTGCGCATCGCGCAGATCCGGCATGAAACGCCAGGCCAGCACGATGCCGATCAGGCCAATCGGCAGGTTGATCAGGAAGATCCAGCGCCAGTGCGCATAGGTGGCGATCAGGCCACCCAGTGGCGGCCCCATCACCGGCCCGACCAGCGCCGGGATCGTCAGCCAGGCCATCGCCTGCACCAGTTGCGCCTTCGGCACGCTGCGCAGGATCACCAGGCGCCCGACCGGCACCATCATCGCGCCGCCGGCACCCTGCACCAGACGTGCGGCGACCAGTTCGCCCAGTGAACCGCCGGCGGCGCAGCACAACGAGCCGAACAGGTAGACACCGATGGCCGCGACGAAGGTCGGGCGCGCGCCGAAGCGGTCCGCGATCCAGCCGCTGACCGGGATGAACACTGCCAGCCCGAGCAGATAGCTGGTCAGCGCCAGCTTCAACGCAATCGGTTCGGTGCCCAGATCCTGCGCGATCACCGGCAGCGCGGTGGCCAGCACGGTGGAGTCCATGTTCTCCACGAACAGCGCGCAGGCCACGATCAGCGGCAGCAAAACCTCGCGCCGCATCAGCTCACCTGCATACGGCGGCAGCGGCGCTCAGCCACCGCCCGCGACCACGCGGAACACCGGATCAGGCCGCCAGCCCGTAGCTGCGCAGCAGCGCCGCCGGTTCCGGTTCCCGCCCGCGGAAGGCGACGAAACTTTCCAGCGCCGGACGCGAGCCGCCCACCGCCAGTACCTGTTCGCGGTAACGCGCGCCGGTGGCGGCATCGAACAGGCCGGCATCCTCGAACATCGAAAACGCATCGGCCGACAGCACTTCGGCCCACAGATAGCTGTAATACCCGGCCGCATAACCGCCGGCGAAGATATGGCTGAAGGCGTGCGGGAAGCGCGCCCATTCGGGTGGGCGGATCACTGCCACCGCATCACGCACCTGTTCGAGAATCTGCATCGTGCGTGCGCCGTGGGCCGGGTCGTATTCCAGATGCAGGCGGAAATCGAACAGCGCGAACTCCAGCTGCCGCACCAGGAACATGCCGGCCTGGAAGTCGCGTGCCGCCAGCATCTTGTCCAGCAACGCCTGCGGCAACGGTTCGCCGGTCTTGTAGTGGCGCGCGAACAGGTCCAGCGCCTCGCGCTTCCACGCGTAGTTCTCCATGAACTGGCTGGGCAGCTCGACCGCATCCCATTCGACGCCGCTGATGCCGCCCACCGATGGCAGATCGACCTCGGTCAGCATGTGGTGCAGGCCATGGCCGAATTCGTGGAACAGTGTGATCACGTCATCGTGCGTCAGCAGCGCCGGTGCATCACCGGCCGGCGGCGCGAAATTGCAGACCAGATAGGCCACCGGCACCTGCAACTGATCGGCCTGACGCACGCGGTTGCGGCACACGTCCATCCACGCGCCACCACGCTTGCCGGTGCGCGCGTAGATGTCGACATAGAAGCCGGCACGCAGGCTGCCATCGGTATCGAACACATCGTAGAAGCGTGCGTCCGGGTGCCAGAGATCCACGCCGTCGCGCTGCCTGAAGCTCAGGCCGAACAGCCGCGCGGCGACTTCGAACAGGCCATTGATCGCGGCCTCGGTCGGGAAGTAGGGCTTGAGGTCCTCCTCGCTGAAGGCGAAGCGCTGCTGGCGCAGTTTTTCGCTGGCGTAGCCCACATCCCAGGGTTGCAATTCGTCGATACCCAGTGTGTCGCGCGCGAAGTCGCGCAGTTCGGCCAGTTCGCGTTGCGCCACCGGTTTCGCGCGCGCCGCCAGGTCTTCGAGAAAACCGAGCACGCGCTCCGGCGTGGCCGCCATCTTGTCGGCCAGCGACACGTTCACCGCGCTGTCGAAACCCAGCAACTGCGCCGCCTCGTGCCGCAGCGCGAGGATCTGTTCGATGCGCTGGCTGTTATCGAATTGGCCAGCCTGCGGGCCCTGATCCGAGGCGCGGGTGCTGTGCGCGGCGTAGACCTCGGCGCGCAACTGACGATCATCGGCAAAACCGAGGATGGCACTGACCACCGGGCCCTTGAGCGTGGCCAACCAGCCTTCGTGCCCGGCATCGGCCGCAGCCTGCGCCAGCATCGCGCGCGCGGTGTCGGGCAGGCCGGCCAGTTCGGACTCGGATACTGGCCGCTGCCAGGCATCGGTGGCATCCAGCACAGCGCTGCCGAACTGTGTGGTCAGGGTCGAAAGCTCGTTCTGGATCTGCGCGAAGCGGGCTCGCGCGGCGTCATCCAGCGCCACGCCGGAAAGCCGGAAACCACGCAGGCTGTCGTCCACCAGGGTCTGGCGGGCGCAGTCCAGCGTGGTGAAATCCGGAGCCTCGCGCAGCGTCTGCACGGCTTCGTACAGCGCCCGGTTCTGGCCCAGCCAGGTGGCGTGTTCGGTCAGTTTCTCGATTGCGGCCTCGTAGGCTTCGCGCAGGGCGGGTGAATCCTGCACCCCGTGCAAATGCGAGACCGGCGAAAAAGCGCGGTTGAGCAATTCTTCCTGCTGCTCCAGCGGTGCCATCAGGCTCTGGAAACTGCGTGCGCTGCCATCACCGAGCAGGCGCTCGACCTCGGTACGGAAACCGGCAATCAACTGCTCCATCGCCGGCAACACATGGCCGGGCTGGATGCGGGAAAACGGGGGAAGCTCGGTGGCCGCGAGCAACGGGTTCGTCGGGATATCCATCCGCACAAAGCTGATGGGTAAAGGGGCCGATTTCAAGCCGCGCGCGCCTGCGGGATCAGGCGGCGATCAGGTAACGTGTGCGGCATGTCCGGGCCATCGCCACCTGCCGCCATCGATACCCCCGAGGCACGCCTGCGCTGCTATCTGGAGGGGCTGGCACTGTTCGCCGAATTGCCGGCGGCCACGCTGGACGAACTGGCGGTGCGCGGCGAGGCCATCGCGCTGGCCGGCGGCACCACGCTGTTCGAGCAGGACGAAAACGCCGACGCCTTCTATCTGCTGCGCTGGGGCCGGCTTGCGGCCTGGCGCCGCAATCGCGAAGGCGACACGCGGCGGCTGGGCCAGATCGGGCCGGGCGAATATGTCGGCGAAGTCGGCCTGATCCTGGACCAGCGCCGCAGCGCCACAGTGTTCGCACTGCGCGACAGCGAACTGGTGCGCTGGTCGCGCGACAGCTTCGAGCAATTGCTGGCACACCATCCCAAGGCAATGCTCGGGCTGACGCGCGAGGCGCTCAAGCGCTACGCCGCCACTGTTGAACGCCCGGCCGAAGTGCGTTGCTTCGCGGTGCTGCCCGGCACGCCGGGAGTCGATGCGGTGGCCTTCGCACAACGCCTGGCGCGAGCGCTGCACTGGTTGGGCCGGGTGGAACTGGTGCAGGCCGACGCCGCCCGCCATCGTGGCGCCGGCTGGTTCAGCCGGATGGAACAGGAGGCCGACGGCCTGATCTATGTCGGTGATTCGGACCCGCAATGGCGTGAACGCTGCGTGCGCCAGAGCGATGCCGTACTGCTGCTGGCCGATACCGACGACAAGCCGGCCAACGCCCTGCCAGCGCCGGCCTCGCGTTCGCAGCACACCCCACTGCATCTGGTGCTGCAACGCCGGTATCCACCGCAGCCCGGTGAAACCCGGCCCTGGCTGGAAGCCTTCGCCGATTGCGCCAGCCATCACCATATGCGCGATGACGCGGACATGGCCCGCCTGGCGCGCCTGCTCGGTGGACGCGCCACCGCGCTGATGCTGTCCGGTGGTGGCGCGCGCGGATTCGCGCATATCGGTGTATTGCGCGCGCTGCGCGAGCACGGTGTCGAGGTTGACTACGTCGGGGGTTGCAGCGCCGGCGCCGTGGTCGGGGCCGGCATCGCAGCCGGCTGGGACGAAGCGCAACTGGTGGAAGCACTGCGCATCGCGTTCGTTGATGACAACCCGCTTTCCGACCGCACCCTTCCGCTGGTGGCGATGTCCAGCGGGCGCAAGGTGTCGCAGCTGCTGCGGCGGATGTTTGGCGAACGCGATATCGGTGACCTGCACCTGCCGTTCTTCTGCGTCTCCAGCGATCTGACCGAAGGTGCTCTGCATGTGCACGAGCGCGGCAAACTCTGGATCGCCTTGCGTGCCAGCAGCGCGATTCCCGGCATGGTGCCGCCGGTCTTCCACGACCGGCGCGTGCTGGTGGATGGCGGCGTGATCGACAACCTGCCGGTCAGCGAGATGCGGCAGCGCATGAACGGCCGCATCATCGCGGTGGATGTGGGGGGCAACTACCGCATCGATACCGAACTGGAGGCCACTTCGTTGCCGTCCTGGTGGCGACAGATCCTGCTTCAATGGCGGCACCGGACCTATCCGGGCATCGGCCGCATCCTGTGGCGGGCCGGCATGGTCAATTCGGCCGCGACGGTGGCACACCAGCGGCGCCAGTCCAGCCTGCTGCTGGCACCGCAACTGGATGGCATCGACCTGCTCGGCTGGCAGCAATTCGAACGCGCGATCGAGCTGGGTTACCAGTACGCGCAGCAGCGGCTGGAGCGGGGCGACCACCTGCAGGACCGTCCCGCCGCCACACCCGGTTTGTGAGCCGCACCGCACGCCTCAAGGTAAACGGGCGCTTAATCCTGCGGCCGGCCATTGCCCGGCTTTGACGCCAGCTGCCGTACCCCTATTCGCACGTCGCGCTGGGCGGCGTCCTGAACAAGGCAATGCTAGGATGAGCACACGTACCGGTTCCCCTTCGCCAGACGAGGCGAGCATGAAGACGCACCTGGGTCATTACGAGATCGTTTCCGAAATCGGTCGCGGCGGCATGGGCGTGGTCTACCGCGCTTTCGAGCCGGCCCTGAACCGGCACGTGGCGATCAAGGAACTCTCGCCCTCGCTGGCACACGATCCGCAACTGGTCGAACGCTTCCTGCGCGAGGCGCGCTCGATGGCGGCGCTGAGCGATCCGCACATCATCCAGATCCATTACATCGGCACCGACGAGGCCACCTCGCAGCCGTTCTTCGCGATGGAGTTCGTCGAGGGCGATTCGCTCTCCGCCATCCTCAAGCGCGACGGCAAGCTGGATGTCGAGAATGCATTGAAGATCCTGCACCAGACTGCGCAGGGCCTGGCCACCGCGCACGATCGCGGCGTGATCCACCGCGACATCAAGCCCGGCAACCTGATGCTGAGCGATCGCGGGCAGGTCAAGATCGCCGACTTCGGCATCGCGCTGGCCACCCAGGATATTTCCAAGAAGCTGACTTCCACCGGCGAGTTTGTCGGCACGCCCGGCTACCTGTCGCCGGAAGTGTGCCTGGGCAAGCCGATCGACCAGCGCTCGGACATCTTCTCGCTCGGCATCGTGATGTTCGAAATGCTCTCCGGCCACACCCCGTTCAGCGATGAAAGCCCGCTGGGCCTGATGCTGGAAGTGGTCAAGGCCGAAATCCCCGATATCCAGCAACTCAACGACGATGTCGATCCGCAGACCGCCGCGATCCTGGCGCGGATGCTGGCCAAGGAGCCGGAAGAACGTTTCCAGAGCTGCCACGATCTGGTCGCCGCGCTGGAAGCCCACCCCGCTGTGGCGCGTGGTGGCACGGCGGTCAAACTGGCCAGGCCGGCCGCACCGGTGGATGCCGCCACCATGGTCGGTGCACCCACGCCGATGTCCACTGCACGCAAGGTGACGCCGCCGCCGGTGGTGCGCTCGGGCGCATCGCAACCGGCGCCGGCCGCAGCGGCTTCCGATTCCGCGCCGACCAGCGCGAGCACCCGTCCTTCCGTGCTCGAACGCCCTGCAACCAAACGCGGCGCCTTGTGGCTGCCGTTGGCCGTGGCAGCAGTGCTGGTGCTGTCGGTAGCCGGTGGCGCCTTCGCGTTCCGCGCGCCGATCATGGATTTCGTCAAGGGCTTCGGTGACGGTTTTGCCGGCCGCAGCAGCGAGCGCGCCTACGAGAGTGGCCTTGCCACCGGCCAGGCCAGTAACCCGATTTCCACCGGCAACGCGGCGCCGTCCGTGGCTGCTGACACCGGCGCAGATGCATCGTCTACGACCAGCAGCCTGGGCAGCGAAGCGCTGGCCGCCATCGCGCAGGACCAGCCGGCCAGCAACGGCGCGCAGATCGCGGTGGAAAACCCCGTGGCCGCCACCGGCAACACCATGGCCCAGGCCGAAAACACCGCCGCCAGTACCCTTGCCGCCGCGAATGCATCCATCGCCGCCACCCAGACTACGGCCTCCGGCAGCGCACCGGACAGCACCACCGGCACCCCACCGGCCGCCGCTGCCGCCAAGTCGCAGACCGTGGCGTCCACGACCGCACCTGCGCGTCCAGCCACGCCGCCGCCGCCGCCGCGCATCGCGGTGATCGCAATCGGCGATTCGGCCATCACCGGCCCGGCACGCAGCCGCATCGAAAGCCAGCTGGCCGCATCCGGGTTTGATCTGGTCGATGCCGAGGCGCTGGGCGTGTATGGCGATGACCTTTCCAGCGCGCTCAATACACTGCGCCGCTCGGCCACCGTGGCAGTGGTGGTGCGGGCCGAACCGGTCGGTTCGCAGGAATTGCAGTACTACGGCCGCGTGTCGGAGATGTACACCGCCAACCTGACGGTACGCGCCTACAAGACCGCCGACCGCGCCCCGATCGGTGCCGGCCTGCGCGAAAAAGTGCAGTTCACCACGCTCAACGCCGACACCCAGGCCCAGGGCGCACTGGCCGGCGGCAAGCTGGACCGCCTCGTGGCCGAGCTGTCGCCCTACCGCCGACGCGGCTGACCCTGCAACGATCAGAACAACAAGAATCCCTGCACCCCGCCCCGCGCGGGGTGTTTTTTTGTTCTCGGCCTGGACAGCTGAATTGACAGCTCATCCCTAGATTCCGAAGCCGGGAGAAAGAAACAGCAAGGGCGATCCGGATCGGGAAGTGCGGACAGCAGCGCATGGATGCGCTGCGGCGGCGAGTTCGGCCACGGATGGCCGACCGAGCGGGCAGCAATTCCCGATTCGGAGCGACCTTCCTCCGAAGGCAAAGTCAAGAAGTCCACTTCTGTAATCGACAGCCGGAACAATCAACTGCCGCATGACCCCACAGACGATCCAGAACGGCAACTTGCAAGCCTGCGCCGCTACCGCCATATAGGAAGGCTCGACAAGGAGCCCGCATGACCCCGCCGAAAAACACCTCGCCCAGCCACACCACCACGCCCGACAACCCCGCACTCGCGGGGCAATCGCTGCTGGAACAGGCCGCGGTCGAGCAGGCGGTAGTGGCCGCGCAGGAGGTGGCCGAAGCGTCGGTGCGGGACATGCTGCGTGCCGCGCGCAGCCCGGATATCGATCACGCGGTCAAGGTGCTGGAAGACATCTTCGCCGGCATGTCGCCGGACGATGCCCGCGTGCTGCGCAACAGCCTGGCCGAACGCGACCGCCTGATCGTGCGCGATGAACAGGGCCTGCCCTCACCCGACGAGGAACTGGCACCGAACTGGCACGACGGCGCCTACCCCTACCGCCACCGCATGCTGCGGCGCACGTACGAACGCCAGAAATACCGCCTGCAAGTCGAACTGCTGAAGCTCCAGGCCTGGGTCAAGGAAACCGGACAGCGCGTGGTGATCGTGTTCGAAGGCCGCGACGCCGCCGGCAAGGGTGGCACGATCAAGCGCTTCATGGAGCATCTGAACCCGCGTGGCGCGCGCGTGGTGGCACTGGAAAAACCCAACGAGGTCGAACGCGGCCAGTGGTATTTCCAGCGCTATGTGCAGCATCTGCCCACGGCTGGGGAAATCGTGATGTTCGACCGCAGCTGGTACAACCGCGCCGGGGTCGAAAAGGTCATGGGTTTCTGCACCGATGCCGAATACGCCGAATTCTTCCGCCAGGTGCCGAAGTTCGAACGCAACCTGGTGCGCAGCGGCATCCATCTGGTGAAGTTCTGGTTCTCGGTCAGCCGCGAGGAACAGCGGCGGCGCTTCAAGGAGCGCCAGACCCACCCGCTCAAACAGTGGAAACTGTCGCCGATCGACTTGGCCTCGCTCGACAAATGGGACGACTACACCCATGCCAAGGAAGCCATGTTCGCGCACACCGACACCGTCGATGTGCCTTGGACGGTGGTCAAATCCAACTGCAAGAAGCGCGCGCGGCTGAACGCGCTGCGCCATGTGCTGCTGGCACTGCCCTACCACGACAAGGATCCGGTGCGGGTCGGTGCGGTCGATCCGCTGCTGGTGGGCCGCCCCGATGCGGTCTACGAACGCGGCGAGCGTCCGCACGGCCGGGTCGACTGAACCTGGGCTCCCGCCCGGCGCCGGTTGTCGCCACCGGCGCCGGCCTTTACAGTGACCGGCTGCCCCGTCCGCCGGCCTTGCCGGGCCCAGGAATTCCCGCATGAGTTATCCGGATTACCCGTTCACCCCGCAGCGCTTCCAGGTGCGTCCCGGCATCGCCATGAGCTATCTGGACGAAGGCCCGCGCGACGGTGAAATCGTGCTGATGCTGCACGGCAACCCGTCGTGGAGCTACTACTGGCGCAAGCTGGTGTCCGGCCTGTCGGACCGCTACCGCTGCATCGTGCCCGATCACGTCGGCATGGGCCTGTCGGACAAGCCCGGCGATGCCGATTATGACTACACCCTGGCCTCGCGCATCGACGATCTGGCCACGCTGCTGGCGCATCTGGGCATCGACGGCAAGCTGACGCTGGCGGTGCATGACTGGGGCGGCATGATCGGTTTCGGCTGGGCCCTGCGCGACCCCTCACGCATCGCGCGGCTGGTGGTGCTCAACACCGCCGCCTTCCCGCTGCCGGCGGAAAAGCCGATGCCTTGGCAACTGAAACTGGGCCGCGATTCGCGCCTGGGTGCACTGGCGATCCGTGGCTTCAACGCCTTTTCCAGCGCCGCCTCGCGCGTGGGCGTGTGCAACGCGATGCCGCCGGACGTGCGCGCCGCCTATGTCGCCCCGTACAACTCCTGGGCCAACCGTATCGCCACGCTGCGCTTCGTGCAGGACATCCCGCTGGCACCGGGCGACAAGGCCTGGGCGCTGGTCGAAGAATCCGGCCGGCGTCTGCACGAATACGCTGACCGGCCGGCGCTGCTGGCCTGGGGCCTGCGCGATTTCGTGTTCGATGCGCACTTCCTGCGCGGCTTCGAACAGAAGCTGCCGCAGGCGCAGAGCCTGATCTTCGACGATGCCGGCCATTACGTGCTGGAAGACAAGGCCGCGCAGATCGTGCCGCAGGTGCGCCGCTTCCTCGACGCGCATCCGCTGTAAGCCACCGCAGGCCGCCGCGCGATCAGTCGACCGGCAGCAGCAGCGTGAACAGCGTATGGCCCGGGCGCGAACGGCAGGACAGCTGCCCGCCGTGCTCACGCGCGACCTGTTGCACCAGGGTCAATCCCAGACCGGTGCCATCGGCGCGGCCCGACACCAGCGGCAGGAAGATGCGTTCGGCCAGATCATCGGACACGCCGCAGCCGTCATCCTCCACTTCCACCCGCAACGCCAGCCGGTGTGCGCGTTCGCCGATCAGCACATTGCGTTCGGCGCGTGTGCGCAGGCGAACCTGCCGCGCGCCGGCCTCCAGCGCGTTGCGCACCAGATTCCACACGGCCTGGGTCAAGCGGTCCGCATCGGCCACAAGTTCGGGCAGGCTGGGGTCGTAATCGCGCAGCAGGCGTGCGCCGCCCTCGTGCTGCGCGGCGGCTTCGGCCAGCAGCCGCACCCGTTCCAGCACTTGATGCACATTGATCGGCACCATGGCCTGGCCGGACGCCGGATTCAGCAGCCGGTCCACCAGCGCACCCAGGCGGTCGCATTCGTGCAGCATCACCTCGACATAGCGCTGCGCATCGGCATCGTCGCGATTGCGCCGCGCCAGCAGTTGCGCCGCACCGCGCAGGCCGGCGAGCGGATTACGCACCTCGTGCGCCAGACCCTGCAACGCGGCATGCAACGCATCGGGAAGCCTGGTCAGGCTGTCGCCGTGCTGTTCGTCCAGCGGACGGGCTTCGATCAGCACGCCCGAAGGCTGCCGCGTCAGCCACAGATCGGCGCGACGTTCGATGCCGGAAGGCGCTTGCAGCCGCACCCGGCGTGCCGCCACCGGCTCGTCACCGGCCGATGGCAGGCGTGCCAGCAGTTCAGCCAGACGCGGGGCTTCGGCATCCAGATGGGCCAGATGCATCCCGGCCAGGCGCCGGGCACCGGCATCCAGCCAGCGCGCGAAGGCAGCATTGCAGCCCTGCAGCACACCCTGCGTATCGCTCCAGGCCACCGGCGTGGCGAGATGTTCGATGGCAAAGGGCGGCAGGCGCGACATGGCAGGGCAGCTTCGGGCGACACGGAACGGAATCGCATGATGCCGCATTGCGCCGCGCCATGACGCACGCCGCGCTGCGGCTACAATCCGGCGCTTGCCCGCGAAACTGCGCCCGTTCCGATGCTGATGATTTCCCCGACATTGACGATCCCCGATGAGGAACTGGTGGAGCGCTTCGTGCGCGCCTCCGGCCCCGGCGGGCAGAACGTCAACAAGGTGGCCACGGCGGTGGAACTGCGTTTCGACGCGGCCGCGTCACCATCGCTGCCCGAAGCGGTGCGCGAACGGCTGCTGGCACGACGCGACCGGCGCATCGGTGCGGACGGCGTGATCGTGATTTCCGCACAACGCTTCCGTACCCAGGAACGCAACCGGCAGGACGCGCGCGAACGCCTGACGGCACTGATCCAGACGGTGCTGGCACCGCCCAAGCCGCGCATCGCCACCCGCCCGACACGCGCCTCGAAGGAGCGCCGGCTGGAAGCCAAGAAAGGGCGCGCACAGATCAAGCGCGGGCGCGGCTCGCAGTGGAGCAGTGATTCGTGAAACCGGTGGTGCCTGATCTTCCGCCCAACGCGCCGCGCATGGGAAACATGCTGAGCCGGGCCTTCGGCCGCAGCATCCTGCGCGTCGGCGGCTGGCGCATCGACGGCCAGTTTCCGGATGTGCGCCATCTGGTGATCATCATCGCGCCGCACTCCTCGGCCTGGGATGCGTTCTGGGGCATCGCCGGGATGCTGGCGCTCGGGGTGCGGATCAACTTCATGGCCAAGGCCGAACTGTTTCGCGGCCCGCTGGGTTGGCTGCTGCGCCTGCTCGGCGGCATGCCGGTGGTGCGCAACCGCGCCCACGGCGCAGTCGAACAGGCCGCCGCGCAGGTAAGGCGTGCGCCGGTCTGCTGGTTCCTGCTGGCACCGGAAGGCACCCGCAAACGGGTGGAACACTGGAAATCCGGCTTCTGGCACATCGCCCGCAACGCCGACGCGCCGCTGATGTGCGCGCACTTCCACTATCCCGACAAGACCATGGTGCTGGGGCCGGTGATGCCATTGAGCGATGATCTGGACGCAGACATGACCGCCATCCGCGAACACTACCGGCCCTTCATCGGCAAGAATCGCGGCACGGTGTGACGCAGCGTGCGATGTCCGGTTGCGGCACCCCACGCCGTAACGACAGGCTTTCCCATTGCGGATGGAATGCTATGAAGAAGGTTCTCGGCGGTTGTCTGATTGTTGGTTTGCTTCTGCTCGTGGTCGGTGGCGGCGCGACCTGGTGGTTCGTGCTGCGTCCGGCGTGGAACGCGGGCAGCCAGTTCATCGGTGCGGCCACGCAGATGGCCGATCTGGCCAAGATCGATACCCAGGTGAAGAACCGCGCGGCATTCACGCCACCGGCCGATGGGGTCATCAGCGATGCCGGGTTGCAGCGTTTCATCGCGGTGCAGTCGTCGGTGCGCGATCAGGTCGGGCCCGCGCTGGCCACGCTGGAAGGCAAGTACAAGGAACTCCAGCAGCAGGGCCAGAAGCCCGGCGCCACCGAGGTGTTGAATGCCTACGGCGATCTGTTTTCGCTGATCCGGCAGGCCAAGCAGGCCGAGGTCGATGCGGTCAATGCGCAGAACCTGTCACTGGCCGAATACCGTTGGATGCGCAGCCAGGTCTACGGCGCCCTGCTACGCGAAGGCATGGACGGTGCGCGGAAGCAGGGAGGCGAGAAAGTCAGTACCGATCCGAACCTGCAACGCCTGAGCCAACACCGTGAGCTGCTGGCGCAGACGGCAGTGATGGCCTGGCTGGGGCTGTAGGTAGCCGCCACGGGCATGGCCGGCCGGGACGTTCAGTCGATCATGCCCTTGGCCTCGGACGTGGCCAGCACTTCCGGGTGATCCAGGCGCCGCTGCGGCTTCAGCAGCGGCTGCACGAACACCGCCGCCAGGATGATCGCCACGCCCAGGTAGAACATCGGCGTCAGTTCGTGCTGTTCGGACAGCAGCAGCATCGCCAGGATGATCGCGTAGACCGGTTCCAGATTCACCGCCATCTGTGCCGAAAACGCGCTGATATGGCGCAACGCCATCAGCGACAGCACGAACGGGAACAGGGTGCAGGCGCCAGCCAGCAGCAGCAGCAGGATGGCGTCGTTGAGCGAGGGCAAGGTCAGCAGCGGGCCGGCCATGACCGGAAACAGCACCGCCATCAGCGGCGCCAGCGCGGTCAGTGCCAGGGTGCCGGCACCCAGTTCCAGCGCGGTCACGGTAAGCGGATCGGCGTGATCGACCAGACGCTTGTTGAGCGATCCGAATATCGCCACGAACAGCGCCGACAGCGCGCCCACCGCAATGCCGACGCGCATGTCGGCCGAAACGCCGCCCACCACCAGTGCCACGCCCGGCAGCACCGCGATGCCCAGCAGCAGTTCACGGCGCGAGAACGGGCGCCGCGCCAGCACCGGCTCGATCAGCGCGGTGAACACTGCCGCCAGCGCCATGCAGGTGGCCGCGACCGACGCGTTGGCCAGCTTGATCGCGCCATAGAAGGTCAGCCAGTGCAGCGCCACCAGCACGCCGACACCGGCATAGGCCAGCACCAGTTTCGGAGGAAGTGCGCGCAGTCCACGCCAGACGCGCGGCAGCAGCAGCAACACCACTGCCACCAGCAGCATGCGCCACCACACCAGCGGCAGCGCGGGCAGCGTGATCAGTTTTCCGAAGATGGCGGTGAAACCCCACAGCAGCACGCAAAGGTGGATCTGCCAGTGGGCCTTGGCGGTGGGTGACATGGGTGATCGGACAGGAAAACGGGGATTTCGCACCATCCCGCAGCCGCGCTGCGCCGCAACAACAACGCAGGATGCCACGTTGCGTTGCAGGCCGCCATGCGCCAAGCCGGGCTGTGCAGGGTGCAAGGTATCGCGTTCCGGGGCGTGCGTGGAGCCAGCGTGCGGCTTTTGACTGATCCCGTCCGTATTGCAGCCAAAACAGCACTTGCCGCGCTGCACAAGAAGCGGACAATGGCCGATTCCCCGCACCGTGCGCGCCGACGGCACCACCGAAACCTTCCCCGATGAACCACGCCCACGACACCGTCGCCGCTGCTCCTGCGAATTCCTCCCATGCCGCAGTGCAGCCCCATGCCGGCTGGCTGACGCCGCTGGAACTGGCACTGCTGGGCGCGATCTGGGGTGCGTCGTTCCTGTTCATGCGGGTGGCCGCCGACGATTTCGGCCCGGTGCCGCTGGTGATGGTGCGGCTGGCGCTGGGCGCGCTGTTGCTGTTGCCGTTCCTGTGGCGTGCGCGCGGCGCGTTTCCGCTGCGGCTGTGGCCGCTGCTGACCTTGATCGGGGTGATCAATTCGGCACTGCCGTTCATGCTGTTCGCCTGGGCCGCGCAGCGCGCGCCGGCCGGCGTGGGCGCGATCGCCAATGCCTTGACGGTGCTGTTCACTGCGCTGGTGGGCGCGATGTTCTTCGGCGAGAAGATCGGCGGCCGCCGTGCGCTGGCATTGCTGATCGGCTTCATCGGCGTGGTGGTGCTGGCCAGCGGCAAGATCGCCGGCATGAGCATCGGCTGGGCCACCGCCGCAGGAGCATTGGCCTCGCTGCTGTACGGGGTCGGTGCCAATCTGGTGCGGCGCCATCTGGCCGGATTGCCGGCCGCGGCACTGGCAGCGGCCACGCTCGGCGCTGCGGCGTTGGTGACACTGCCGTTCGCGCTGCTCACCTGGCCGACACAAGCGGTGCCCGCCATTTCGTGGTGGTCGGCGCTGGCGCTGGGCGTGCTGTGCACCGGTTCGGCCTACGTGCTGTATTACCGGCTGATCGCGCGCGTCGGCGCCAGCCGCGCCTCGACCGTCACCTATCTGGTGCCCTTGTTCGGCGTCGGCTGGGCCTGGCTGTTGCTGGACGAACCGCTGACCTGGCCGATGGCGATCGCCGGCAGCCTGATCCTGGGCAGCGTGGCGATCAGCCAGCGGCGCGGCGGATAGCGCCGGCGCTGGCTGATCCGGCACCGGTTACAGCCCGTAGTAGAGGCTGTATTCGAGCGGGTGGGTGGCGGCGCGGAAGCGGGTGACCTCCTGCATCTTCAATGCGATGTAGGCATCGATGAAGTCGTCACTGAAGACCTCGCCGGCCTTGAGGAAATCGCGGTCGGTATCCAGCGCTTCCAGCGCCTGGTCCAGCGAATGGCAGACGGTCGGGATGTTCTTCTCCTCCTCCGGCGGCAGGTCGTACAGATCCTTGTCGCTGGGCGCACCCGGATCGATGCGGTTGCGGATGCCGTCCAGGCCAGCCATCAGCAGTGCGGCGAAGGTCAGATAGCCGGACTGCATCGGGTCCGGGAAGCGCATTTCGATACGCCGCGCCTTGGGGCTGGCGACCCACGGAATGCGGCACGAGGCCGAGCGGTTGCGGGCCGAATAGGCCAGCATCACCGGCGCCTCGAAACCGGGCACCAGGCGCTTGTAGCTGTTGGTGGAGGCATTGCTGAAAGCATTGATCGCGCGCGCATGCTTGAAGATACCGCCGATGTACCACAGCGCCATCTGGCTCAGTCCGCCGTAGCCTTCGCCGGCGAACAGGTTCTGCCCGTCGCGCGACAGCGACTGGTGCACATGCATGCCGGAGCCGTTGTCGCCGACCAGCGGCTTGGGCATGAAGGTGGCGGTCTTGCCGTTCTGGTGCGCGACATTCCTGACCACGTGCTTGAGCGCCAGCAGTTCGTCGGCCTTCTTCACCAGCGAGTTGAAGCGCACCCCGATTTCGCACTGGCCGGCATTGGCCACTTCGTGGTGGTGCACTTCCACTTCGATGCCGATGCTTTCCAGCACCTTGACCATTTCCGCGCGCAGGTCGTGCAGCGAATCGGCCGGCGCCAGCGGCAGGTAGCCGCCCTTGATGCCGGGGCGGTAGCCGGTGTTGCCGTGCGCGTAGTCGCGCGAGGAATTCCAGTGCGCTTCCTCGGATTCGATCTGGAAGAAGGTGTGGCCCATGTCGTTGGCCCAGCGCACCGAATCGAACACGAAGAACTCCGGCTCCGGCCCGAAGAACGCGGTATCGGCGATGCCGCTGGATTTCAGGAAGGCCTCGGCGCGGCGCGCGATCGAGCGCGGGCAGCGGCTGTAGGCCTGCATCGTGGCCGGCTCCAGCACATCGCAGACCAGCACCAGGGTGGGATCGACGGTGAACGGATCCAGATAGGCGCTGTCCGGATCAGGCAACAGCACCATGTCCGACTCGCTGATGCCCTTCCAGCCCGGAATCGAGGAACCGTCGAACATCTTTCCATCCTCGAACAGCGCCGGCTCCACCACGCGGATCGGGTAGGTGAGGTGGTGCTGGCGGCCGGCCATGTCGGCAAAGCGCAGATCGACGAACTCGACGGCGTTGTCGTGGATCAACTGCTGGATCTTTTCATGGGACATCGATGCGGTTCCTGAAAACGGGTGGAAAGGTCGGGAGATGCATGGCAAGACTTGTGCCAAAGCCGTGCCAGGGCCGAAAACGGCTTGGACATGCCGTTTTCATGCGCTTTGTGGGGCATCGGTAGGGATCAGGCTTGAATCGGGACGCACTGCTACGGTGCGTTTTTTCAGTTTTGCTGCACCATGGTGGTGCACTTATCGCAACACCGGCCAGACCACTGCGGTGACGGCTCAGGCCACACGCAAGCTGGTTTCAACCCGGTTGCGGCCCGATTCCTTGGCCCGATACAGCGCGCGGTCGGCCTGTTCGATCAGGCCTTCCAGCGTGGTGGTGCTGTCATCGGCCGGACGCGCGGTGACGCCGATGCTCAACGTCACGGCTGGCAGTTCCGGTGCGCGCCAGGCTTCCACCGCGGCGCGTGCCTGCTCGGCAAAGCGGCGGGCATGCTCCAGCTCATGGCCGGGCAGCACCAGCAGGAATTCCTCGCCGCCGTAACGCGCCAGCAGACCGCCCTCGGGCACCTGCGTGGCCAGCACCTGCGCCACCTGTTGCAGCACGCGGTCGCCGGTGGCGTGGCCGTGCTGGTCGTTGACCGATTTGAAGCGGTCCACATCCAGCAGCAGCACCGCCAGCGCCCTGCGCGCGACGATTTCGCCGGCCAGCATCGCCAGCACCTGGCGGCGGTTGGCCAGCCCGGTCAGGGTGTCGGTATTGGCCGCCACGGCGAGCGTATCGACCCGCGCCTGCAAGGCCTCGTGCGCCTGGGTCAGCGCCAGCCGGTTGCGTTTCAGTTCGCGGTTGCTGATCGCAAGTTCGCGGCTGATCCGGCGGCTGCGGCCAAAACCCCAGGCCAGCAGCAGTGTGGCCAGGGCCAGCCCGAAACTCAGCGCAAATCCGAAACGGCGCTGCTGGGCCTGGCGCGCCAGCCGCAGCTGCTGGATCTCGTTTTCGTGCGTCAGCAGTTCGATCTGGCGCGCGTTGTCGGCGGCCTGATGGCGGTATTCGATCAGGGCCACGCGCCGGTTCATATCGCGCCCGCTGAGCTGGTCCTGCAATTCCAGCGCGGTTTCGGCCAGACGCAGCGCGCCGGCCTGATCACCGCTTTCGCGCAGCAGCGGGATCACCAGACGGTAGGCATCGAGCATCTGCGGTGCATCGTTGGCCGCTTCGTAATTGGGCAGGGCCTGGGCGAAGCGTTCCAGCGCCACGTCGGTATCGCCTTGCTGCAGCGCGACCCGGCCAAGCGAGAACATCGCGTCGGCGGCGGTGCGGTCCTGGGTGATCGAACGGCTCAGATGATGGGCTTCTTCCAGCATCTGCCGTGCTTCGTCCAGACGCTCCAGCCCCAGCAGCGCCCGGCCGCGTTCCAGTGCGCTGTAGGCCAGTCCCGGCACGCTGCCGCTCTGCACCGCCAGCGCATACGAACGTGCGGTGTAATCCAATGCGTCCTGGTGCCGGTCGTCGTCATTGGCCACGCGCGCCAGGCTGCCCAGCAGCGCGGCGGCGCGCATCGGATCAGGCAGGGTCAGGGCCTTGTCCAGACCGCGTTCCAGATGCTCCCGCGCTTCGGGCAGATCGTTCATCCGGTGATACAGCAGGCCGAGATAGTGATAGGTGCGGTCGGTCGGCACATCGGCGCCGCCACGCTGCAATGCCAGGGCCTCGTCCAGCGCGCCCATCGCCTGGGCGAACTGGCCGCGATTGAGCAGCACCAGGCCCAGATGGGTCAGCGCGGTGCCTTCGCCATCGTGATCGCGCAGCACGCGGAATCCTTCGATCGCTTCCTGCAGCCCCTCTTGCGCTTCGGGCAGCAGGCCACGGCGGCGATCCAGCAGGGCCAGTTCCATCCGCGCATCCGAGGCGATGCGCAGATCCATATCGCGCGCCGCATCAGCCAGGCGCTGGCGTTGCAGGCTTTCGAAAGTGTCGTAGCGGCCTTCCTGGAAGGCCAAAGCCGCCAGCGCTGAACGGGCCTGATCGATGGCGGCAGCGTCTTGCCGCTGGTCGGCCTCATGCAGCAACTCACGCCAGATCCGGCCGGCGGCAGCGGCATCACCGTTCCACAGTTGCGCCCAAGCCTCGCCGACCCGGGGATCGGTGCTGGAAGCGTGCACTGCAGCGGCCGGCAGCCACAGCAGGGCCAGCACCAGCGCCATACCTGGTCCACGGCGGCGTGCCACGCGACATTCTCCCGAAACCGTCAATCCGACCATGGTAAGGGGTTCATCGCGTGATCGCAGGCGGCTTGCCGGCACAGTGATCCGGCTCACATCCTGATGCCGATAGGGCACAGCGGCCACCGGAACGGCATCCCGGTGGCCGCAGGCGTGTCAGGCGGCGCGTTCGACTTCGCGCTTGAGCGCACGCATCTGGTCGTGCATCGCGCGCACCTGCGGCAGGTGCTGCTGGGCGATGGCGCGCAGTGCCGCATCCTCGGATACCGCCAGTGCATCGCGGAAGGCTTCGAGGATGCGGTCCTCGGATTCTTCCAGCTGTGCGATGTAGCGGGCGTCCGGGTCGCGACTCATGCTGGCGCGCAGGTCGGCATAGCCCTTGCGCAGCGTACCCATCACGGTTCCGCCTTCGGTCGGCGTCTCACCCAGACGGGCGACGTGCTGTCCCAGGTCGGTGACGATCGCGCGCTTGCTCGCCGCCATGCGCATGAACAGCGCCCGGTAGCCGGCGTTGTCGGTGTTCTTGGCGGCATCATCGTAGAAGGCGATACCGTCGTTCAGCACTTCGATCAGTTCGTTGAGGTTGGTGGTGGTGCGGGTCATGGCGTTCTCCTTGGATATGGGACGAAGCGAGACCGGCGGTGCCGGAAACTCCCCTGTCCCACAGCAGGACCCGTGCCAGCGTGCGAAAGCCACGTGCAGCGCGGCTTTCGCACGCTTCTCCTGCACCTGTCCCCTTACCGGATCGCGCAACTTGCAGGGGGCGCCACGGCGCCATCCTGCATCCTGCACCGCGCCGTTGCGGCGCAGCCATCAGCGCAGCAGGAAATACCAGGCCAACACCGCGACACCCAGCAACACGCGGTAAATCGCGAACGGCGCGGTGCCGATGCGGCGGATCACGCCAAGGAAGAAATGGATCACGAAAAGGCCAGCCAACGCCGCGATCGCCGCGCCCAGCAGCATGTCGCCGATGCCATCATCCAGCGCATGCCGCGTCTGCCAGACCGCGTGCGCGGTGGCCAGCACCATGACCGGAATCGACAGCAGGAACGAATAACGCGCCGCCCGCGCCCGATCCAGCCCGAGGAACATGCCGGCGGTCATCGTCGCGCCTGAACGCGACACGCCCGGCATCAGCGCCAGCGCCTGGGCGCAACCGATCAGCACCGCGCGCCGCATCGAAAGCCCGGTGAACAGTTCGCCGGCCGGCCCTTCCAGCTGCGCCTGCGTGGCGGGCGGATGGCGGCGCGAATAGCGGTCCGCCAGCCACAACAGCACACCGAACACGATCAGGTTCAGCGCGATCGTCACAGGATGCCGCAGCAGCATCGCACCTGCATCGCCCAGCGCCAGCCCGACCAGCCCGGCCGGAATCGTCGCCAGTGCAATACCGAAGGCCAGGCGCTGGGTCGGGCTCAGGCGCTGGCCCGGCCGCCAGGCCAGGGTTTCGCGCACCAGCTCCCAGACATCGCGACGGAAATACAGCATCACCGCCAGCAGGGTGCCGAAATGCAGCGCCAGATCGAAGCTCAGGCCCTGGTATTCCCAGCCGAACAGCTCGCTGGCCAGCACCAGATGGCCGGAACTGGAAATCGGCAGGAACTCGGTCAGCGCCTGCAGCAGCGCCAGGATCAGGATGTGGACGAAATCCATGCGGAATCAGTCCCGCTGGCCGGCAGCGCCGGCAGCGCCGGCACCACGTTCGGCGATGTCGAACACCGCCCTCCCGATCTGGCCCAGCAGCACCGCCAGCAGCGCCAGTGCGACGAGGAACAGGCCCTGCACCCCGCCCGGCTTCAACGTCGCCATCGCCCAGACCGCCAGCGGCAGCGACACGCACAGGCCGAGCCAGCCGACAACGCTGAACAACGCCGCGATGAAGCGCCCGGAACGGTAACGGCCCGCGCCTTGCGCGCCCACTCAGGCCACCGCCGGGTTCAGGCTGTAGGTGCCGTACAGCACCGCCTCGCCCAGCACATGCCCGTGCATCGCCGCCATCACCTGACCGGCGGTGAAGGACTGCGGCAGCTCCAGACGCGCCACATCCAGCGCAAACAGGCGGAAGAAGTAACGGTGCGCGATGGCATCGTTGAACGGCGGGCACGGGCCGTCGTAGCCGTGATAGCGGCCTTCCATGTCCGGATCACCGGCGAACCAGCCGGTGTAATCGTTCAGCCCCTGCCGCACACCGCCTGCCGCCGCGCCCGGCTTGCCGCGCGCGGTCACGCCCTGCGAATACGCACCGGCCTCGATCTGCCGCACCTCCGCCGGCACATCGACCAGCACCCAGTGCACGAACTCCACCCGTGGCAGATCGGCCGGCACCGTGCGCCCGGCCTGATTGACGTCATCGGCACGCGAGGGCGCATCTGGATCCACACACAACAGCACGAACGAGGCCGTGCCTGCGGGCACGTCATCCCAGGCCAGATGCGGATTACGGTTGTCGGAAAGCACGATCGGCTCGCCGCCATCGCCAGGCCGGCCGAAGGCGAATTCGGCCGGAATCGGGCCGCGCGCGGGGAAACTGTTGCTGTGGATTTTCATCGCCCGGATCTCCTTGTTGCAGGCATCGGTCTCAGGAAAAGTTCGGCGCCGCCCGGCTGCGCAGCCGCATAGCCTATCGGCAACGCCGGATGACTGCTCAATGCGGGTCGACGGCCTGCATCAGGCGCGTGGCGATCCAGTCCTCGGCAAAACCATGCAGCCGGTAGTTCTGGATGAAACCGCAGTGGCCGCCGCAGCCGGCGATCTCCAGATGCGCATGCGCGGGCAGCCGCAGGCGGTGGAAATCCTCAACCGGAATGATCGGATCATCGGCCGCGGTCAGGATGCTGACCGGCACCGACAACGCCGCCAGCCGCTCGCCTTCGATCGAATAGCCGTCCAGATAGTTCTCGACCGTGCCGAAATCGGTATGGCGCTCGACCAGGGTGCGGGTCAGGCCGCGCACCCCGCCACGGAAATCCTCGCGCGCAAACTGGAAGGCGTCCGGATACAGCGCCTGCTTGCGGCGTAGCGAGCGGGTCCACTTGAGCATGAAATACTGCTGGTAGAACCACGGCGCCGACTCGATCGCCCGCATCCCGGCACGCGGGCTGATCACCGGGCACACCGCCGCCGCATGCAGCAGTGGCAGCCCGGCCTGTGGCGCCTGCAGCGCGACCCGCAACGCGAAATTGCCCCCGAGCGAATAGCCGGCCAGCAGCAGCGCCCGCTGCGGCACGCGCTGCGCCAGATCGCCGATCGCGCCGACCACCTCGTCGATCAGGCAGGAATGGAACAGGCCCGGATTCAGACCATGGGTATCGCCGTGATCGCGGAAATGCAGCCGGAACACATCGAAACCAGCGTCCAGCAGGCGCGCACCGGTGTGCAGCACATAGTTCGAATCGACCCGGCCTTCCCAGCCGTGCAGCAGCACCACCAACCCTCGTGCGCTGCCGGCCTGCTCCTGCGTAGTCAGAAATCCCTGCAAACGCACGCCGTTGCCGCCATCCAGGATCAGCTCGCGCGCCTGCGCTTCCAGCCGCTGCGCGGCACGGCGCGCGGCGAACTTGCGCAAGCGGCTGGAAGCCAGCACCGATTGCAGATGCCGGTTGCGCAGCAAGGCCGGCGGCTGGAACGCGGCGGGCAGCGCGCTCATGAGGCCATCGCCCCGATGATGCGTTCGCGCGCCTGTTCGGCCAGCCGGCGGCGGCCTTCTTCACCCGGCATCACCGGCGGCAGGAAGTGCACTTCGGCCACGCGTCCGGGCTCGCCCAGCAGGCGCAGGAAGTTCTGCAGGAAATTCTCGCCGCGCGCGAACGCCACGGTGGTCTGGGCATTGCCGCCCTCGCCATAGCGCAGCGCCACCGGCTGCACCGGCACCTGGGCCTCGAACGCGCACTGGAAGATGCGCGCATGGAAAGTTCGGACTTCATCGCCGCCGGTGGTGCCGCCTTCCGGGAACACGCCCACCGCCTGGCCCGAATCCAGCCGCCCGACCATCATCTCCAGCACCCCGTTGAGCGAGGCGTTGCTGCCACGGGTGTGGTAGATCGTGCCGGCGCGACTGGCCAGCCAGCCGATCAGCGGCCAGCGGTCGATCTCCGCCTTGGCCACGAAGCCGACCACGCGCTGGCTGTGCACCAGTTCGATGTCGATCCACGAGACATGGTTGGCGACCAGCAGATGGGCACCGCGCAGCGGCTCGCCGATGCGGCGCACGCGGAACCCGAAAATGCGTATCAGGCCGCCAGACCAGGCCCGGATTACACGGTGATCGACACGCTCGCCGTCCAGCGTCCAGCGCGCGGTGAAGCGGTTGATCAGCAGCAGCGTCGGCGGCAGCCCGAGCACGATGTGCAGCAGCAGCAACGGCACGCGCAGGACGTAGCGCAAGGGCCGCAGCGGATCGCGTTGCATCGGTACAGGCACCTCGATCATGAACGTGGACCAGAGACAGGACCGGAATACGATACCGGCTGGTTTGGAGCATTCCATCCAATCGCCGCTGTCGGCAGCGCTGATCGGTTCAGCCGGCGCTTGCGGCATGCCGCAAGCGGGGCCATCAGTCCGGTATCAGCGCCGGCGCGGCACCACTGCCAAGGTCAGGCGCGACACGCAGGTCAGGCGCCCGGCCTCGTCCTCTATCCGGATATCCCACACCTGGGTATTGCGCCCCACGTGCAGTGCACGCGCGGTGCCGGTGACGCTACCTTCGGTCACGGCGCGGATGTGGTTGGCGGAAATCTCCAGCCCGACCGCCATCGACACTTCCGGATCAAGGCACAGGTTGCCGGCCACGCTGCCCAGGGTTTCGGCCAGCGCCACCGAGGCGCCGCCATGCAGCAGGCCGAACGGCTGGCGGGTGCGCGCATCCACCGGCATCGTGCCGCGCAGCCAGTCCTCGCCCTGCGCGGTGATACGGATGCCCAGATGGCTCACCAGCGAATCGGCGCTGCTGGCGTTGAGCTCCTCCAGCGATGGCTGCCGCAGGAACGGACCCGCCATGGTCAGCGCACCCGGAAAATGCTGGGGCGCCAGCTCGATGCGGCGTAGTTGCGGCGGCTGGCATAGCCGCTGGACGCGCCGTAACCGGCGCCGAAATCACGCTCGCGGCGCTGATGCATGCGGTTCTGCAGCTCCACGCGGCGCGATTCCAGCCAGTCGGCAGAACCCACGGTGGCCGGATCCAGACCAAGGCGACGTGCTTCGGACTCGCGGAAATCGCAGAAATCGTCGTACGCATCGATCTCGTGCTTGAGGTCGCGCACGCACAACTCGATCATGATCGCGTCGTCCAGATAGCCCAGCACCGGCACCGAATCGGGGATCACATCGGCCGGATCGGCGAAGTACACCAGCGCCGCGAGCACGCGCTTGCGGTCTTCCTCGCTCAGCGACCAGCCCTCATCGCGCACCATCGCGATCAGGTTGTCGAGCTTGGTCAGGCGCTGGGAAATGAAGTCCGGCACCGGCGTGGCCTGGGCCTGCTTCAGCAGCTCTTCGCCAGCCCGGATGATCTCCTCCTGGCTCTTGTTGGCGGCGGCCTCGGTGGCACCGCGCTGGGCGGCGACGAAATGCTCGAGATCCTGATCGCTCAGCTCGAACGAAATGCTCAAGGGCATGGGGAAGTCCTGCTTACGACGGGAGGAAGCCGCCAGCCTAGCGAAGCGGGCGCGAGAGCGTCAATGTCGGAGGGGCGGGGATTGGGGAATCGGGAATGGGGATTCGTAGAAGCGGGCGGTGGCGAGCGTGTCGCTCTTGCCAATCCCGAATCCCGAATCCCGAATCCCACGCTCAAAGTATCGGCGCCAGACCGGCGCCGAAGGCGGTCAGGACGCGGGTGTAGATGGTCTTCAGCGGGACATCCACTTCCGGGAAGTCGCCGACCGGTTCGTAGCAGTCGAGGAACTTCGGGTCATCGCGCGGCACCGGGGCGCAGCCGGGTTTCATCTGCCAGCTGGTGGCGTAGCGCACCGGCCAGATGTCGAACAGCGGCAGCGCTTCGAACAGTTTGCCGAAGCTGTAGTTGAGACCGGACAGCACCGGCGGTTTGGGCCGCGGCGCGATCACCCAGGCGTTGTCTGGCGTGGCGTCGGCGAGGATCTCGGTGGCCAGTGCGCGGGCGAAATCCGGGTCGTAGACGATCACCGCGCTTTCGGTATTGAGCCGGTCCGAGCGCGGATCGAAATTGTGCGTGCCCACCAGCGCGATGCGATCGTCGATGACGATTGATTTGGCGTGCATGCCCATGCGGATGCCGGCCCGCGCCAGCGGCACACGCCCACTCAGCCCGCTGCCGCGCGCCGCCGAACCGGACGAGCCGAAGGCGCGGCGCGATTCGGTCGCATGTTCGCCCAGGGTTGGCGCCGGGCCGCCGGGCACCATTCCCTGCGCCAGTTCCGGATCGATCGGTGCGCTCGCCGGGAACGGTTTGTATTCGTAGATGTGCAGGCCGAAATCGCGCAGGTAGCGGCGCTTGTACTTGTGCGAAAGCGCGTACACCGGGAAGGCATCGGTCGCGGCCAGGCTGTTGGTCGAGACGATGATGCGCGGTGGATGCTCACGCTCCTGCAATTCGCGGAAATTGCGTTGCGCGGTGCGCGAGAACACCAGGTACGGGGTCTGCAGCAGGATGCGCTCGCGCGCGCTGTTGAACAGCCCGAGCAGCTGGCCGGAAAGGTCCGGCTCGCTCGGATGGTTCGGTTCCAGCGCCTTGTTCGGCCGGTCCGAAACAAAATCCACCGGCCCCACGACATGCGCGCGCTGCACCAGCCGCTCGGCCACCGCCTGCGGATCGTCGGCCTGTTCCGAGGCAAATGCGACACGCGCGGCATTGTCCAGCTGCGCGGTATCCGGCAGCGCCGTGCCGCCCTCACTGCTGGCCAGACGGCGCCGTACATCACGCAGCGCCCCCACCGGCACCGCGCGCTTGTGGCGCCAGAAGATGTTGAACGACTCCTGCATCTGCGCCGCCGCCGGGCCGGCTACGACGATGTCGCGGTCGCGATAGTTGAAGGCCGGGTCCCAGTCGAAATAGCGGTCCTGGTAATTGCGCCCACCGGTGATGCCGATCACCCCGTCGACCAGCAGCAGCTTGTTGTGCATGCGCTGGTTGAAACGGGTGAAACAGCACAGCACCCCGGCGGCGAATTCCAGCGGCCCGGTGGTGGCCTTGCCGAAGGTCGGGTTGTACAGGCGCAGCTCGAAATTCACATGCGCGCGCGCCAGCGCGGTGACCAGTTCCAGATCGTCCACGCTGTAGAGCTGGTCCAGCAGCACCCGCACCTTGACCCCGCGCCGGGCTGCGGCCAGCAGTTCCTGCAGAATGAAGAAACCCGAATCGTCCTGCGCGTAAATGAAGCTCTGCATGTCCAGCCGCTCGCGCGCGGCGCGGATCAGGTTGATGCGCGCCAGCAGCGCGTCGTGGCCGCTTTCCAGCAGCACCAGGCGGTGGCTGGGCGCCTCCGGCGTGCTCTGTTGCAGCGCCTCTTCGGCCAGGTCGTACAGCGCCGACGGCCGCGCGCAATGGTCCGGCAACATGCAGTCCACGCGGCTGTCCTGCAGCGCCCGGACTTCGCTCTGCGCGGCGCGGATTTCCTGACGGGTCGGCATGCAGGCGCTGAGCAGGAGCAGCAACGCGCATACCAGCAGCAGCCGGAACCCCACGCCCGCATGCGCTGTGCCACGCAGCGCCGGCATCGGCCCGCGCCGGCCGGTGCGGACCGTGTTGCGGACCGCGATGTTCATGGTGCGGCCCCGGTGTCGGCCGCAGCCGCTTCCAGCAGGCGTACCGAGAAGTCCAGATGGACGGTGTCGCTGAGCGCGTGCTTCTTCGCATCCATGCCGAAGTCGCTGCGCGACAGCTCGCCGGTGGCCCGCACCGCGCAATCGAAGCCGGGCCGCGTACAACTGGCCGGTTGCAGTTCGAAGCGCACCGCGCGGGTGACGCCTCGCAGGGTCAGCTCACCGGCCACCTCGCCGCCGGCAAGCAACTGCTGCGGCAACACCGGTTCGGAACGGAAACGGATCCACGGATGGCGCGCGACATCGAAGAATTCGGCCGATTGCGCCCAGCTCACATGGCTGGCGCGGCCCATCTGCAGCGCGCGCGTGTCGATGCGCACATCCACCGTCATCGCACCGTTCTCGCCACTGCCTTCCACCACACCCTCCAGTACCGGAAACGTGCCCTCGATGCGCTTGAGCCAGATCGGCCGGATCCAGAAACTGGCGCTGGCCTGGGCGGTGTCGATCACGTGCACGCGCGGCTGCGCCGCTGCCGGGTCGACCACCAGACCCAGGCCCAACAGCAGTGCCCAGCTAGCCCACATCGGGCATCAGGGCGACCAGAAGGCCACAAGTTCGGCCGATCCGGGTTCGATCGGGCCGCTGGCCGGCACCCGCAGCAGCGCGATGCTGGCCGGCGGCATGCCGCGACATTCGCCGGAGCGGCCGGTGGCCAGCAGGGCCACCAGACTTTCCAGCCCAGGGTTGTGACCGACCAGCAACAGAGGACCGGCATCGGAGTGGTCTTCCAGCACATCGATCAGTTCGCCGGCAGTGGCTTCGTAGATGCGCGCCTCGTGGCGGGTGTCGATGTAGCCCAGATGTTCCAGAACGATCTCGGCGGTCTGCCGGGTGCGCAGCGCAGGCGAACACAGCACCCGCGCCGGACGCGCCTGATCGGCCAGGAAGGCAGCGGCGGCTTCGGCCTCGGCGCGGCCGGTTTCCGACAGCGCGCGGCTGACGTCATCCTGAGCAGCCTCGGGCGCCAGCGCATGGGCATGGCGCAGCAACAACAGTTCGCGGAACCCGCTCATGGACGCACCTCACCGATGGGAATGACCGGTACATTGCTGCGATTCCACGTGCCCTGCAAGGGCGGCGGCAGCGTGATCGTGGTGTTGATCCGGCCCTTGGCCGCGCCATCCCAGCCCAGTACCGCATTGCCGGCCGGCTGCTTGCGCGCATTCCAGTCCGGGTAGTACGGGCAACCGGGGCAGTGCGGGCGATGGCTGTCGAGCGGGCCATCGCCGATCACCCAGCGCGGATTGCCGGCAGCGTCGTACAGGTAGATCAGCATGAGGTCCTTGTCGGCACCACCTAGGCGCAGGCTCTCCACATCCAGCCCCCAGCCCGACTGGCTGGGCGGATACCAGTGCTGGGTGTGGTCATTGCCGGCACGCGCCACGTCATCGCTGGTCAGTCGCAGCAGTTCGGCGCCGCTGCTGCCGTTGTCCATGCGCCAGGCGAACATCAGGTTGGTCGCATCGATGCGCGCCACATGCGCGGTGCCGGCGTTGCGGTGCCGTGTCGAGATCGCCGGCAATGTGGCCTGATTGGTCACATGCAGGATCGGAGTGCGCAGCAGATTGTCCTGATACTCGCCCACGATGTTGTACCAGGCCGGGGTGTGGTCGGCATTGGCGGTGTACCAGACACCTCCGATCGGATAATTGTTGAAGCCGTTGCCCGAGCGCTGCGGGTTGTAATAGTTGCCGTCGCGGGTATCGATCTGCGTGATCTGGGCCGGGCAGCTGCTGACCGTCTGGCAGTTGTCGCGCACGCTGCCGATGACGTGGCTGCTGGATTGCACGCTGTGGCTGCTGCTGGCGGCGGTGGCGATGTAATCCAGCTTCAACGGCGCGCCGCAGGCGGCATCGGATCGAATCGCCAACGGCAGGTTCACCGTGGTGCTTGCACCGGGCGCGATGGCCGGCAGTTGCACGGTCGGCGCTTCCAGGCGGAAGGCCGGGCTGGCGATGGCATCCACCACCTGCGACGGATACACGCAGATCGCGCTCTGTGCTGGCGTGGTCGGCGCGTTGCTGACGCAGGACACGCTCAGCGGATCGCTGCCGGCCGCGTCGATGATGCCGATATGGGCCCAGGCACCCTGGTCCGGTGCGGCAGTGAAGTACTGGTAGGCGATCTCGCCGGTGGTTTCGTAGGCGATGGCCTGGAACTCGAAATCACCTTCGATCTCGGTCCCGCTGACGTAATAGCCCATGCGATTCCACTGGAACACATGGCAAGGCTGGGCTTCGCCGCTGTCGGCCACACGCGGGCAGGTGCCGAAACGGCGGTAGCGCAGGCCGGCGCGGGTAGCATCACGCACCACCATGTCATCGTGGTACGGACGCAACTGCGGGCCTTTCGCGCCCTGGTCCAGTTCACCGTCGCAGGACACCGACCAGTCACCGCCGCTTTCGGCCGGATCGAACGAGACATAGCCATTGGTCGACATCACCGCGCGGGTATGGCGCGTGCCGTACAGCTCGATGCCGTTGCCGCCGAGCACGATCTCGGTGCTGCGCGCATCATCAAGCGGGCCGTAGGCATTGTCATTGGCGACATAGGTTTCCAGTGCATCCACGGCATTGGCACCGCGCGAGATGTCGACGTAGCCATAGGCGCAACTGTCCACGCCGACATAGCCGGCGCTGTTGGGGCCGGCATCCACATCCATGCCGGCCGCTGGTGCGAACAGCGCCCGCGCACCGGCCGGCAGTGCCACATTGCCGCTGTTGCGCAGCGTCACCGGCAGGCTGAAGCGTTCGCCCTTGTCGATGCCGCCGTTGCTGTTGCCGCAGACCTGCGCCGGGCTACCGATGCTGGCCACTTCGATCACCGGCGCGGCGATGTCCAGCGCGCGGCTGACGGTGGTGGCGCAGCCGGCCGAATCCACCACTCGCAGCTGCATATTGCCGCTGCGCCGGGCCGGGAAGGACGCCGTCACCTGGCGCGTGCCGTCGCGCTCGAACACACCATCGCCATCCAGATCCCAGTGGTAGCTGTAACCTCCGGCACCACCGCTGGCACTGGCACTGAGCTGGAAGCTCTCGCCGGCGCGCGGTGCGCTGCTGAACGCGCTGGAGGTAAGCGTCACCACCGGCGCATTGCAGGTGCCCTTGCCGGGCATGATCTGCGGATTGGTGCCGCTGCGGTCGAAGGCCGCGCGGATAGTGCTGCCGGTGCTGCTGGTGGCTTCCCAGGCTTCGCTCAGGCGGCCGTAGCAGTCGAAACCGGTCGGGGCACCGCATCCAGCCGTGCCACCGCTCAATACGCCGACCAGCAGGCCGTTGTTGGCACTCCACAGGCCCGAGCCGGAGGAGCCGCCTTCCGTCGTGCCGCGTTCCCAGTTGCCGACCTTCCAATGGGTATTGGCGGCGCCGGCGTAGATGCAGTTCTGCATCGTCGTCAGCGGGTTGTCATCGAAACTGATGCGCTTCTCGTGGCCATCGGGATGGTGGATGCCGACCGCACCGGACGGTGTGCTGCCACTGCGGTCCCAACCGCTGTAATGCACCTGCGCAGTGGCCGGGATCGCGCTGTTCAGTTCCAGCGCGGTGAAATCGGTGGCGCGGTTGGCGGCGATCAGCGTCGCGCCACCACTCTGGATCGCGCGCGAATTCGCATTGCGTGGCAGCGAAACGCCACTGGCGGCACCGCCGGGCGTGCGGCAAGTCGGGCTTTCATAACCCCAGTAGAACACCATCGAGCCGGCTTCGGACTGCGTGGAAACGCAGTGGTAGGCGGTGGAAAAACGCGGCTTGCCCAGGTCCTGGGTGGTGTGCCCGGTGTTCATCAGGCTGCCGGTGCAGACGTAGGAACCACCACCGGAGCTGAAGCTGTAATGTGCCACCGACGCAACCTGGTCGCGCCAGTCATCCCCTTCCGGGCACGCCACGTCGATGTTGCAGCTGCCGGACTTGGCCCGCGCCGCGCTGAACGGATCGCGGTAGCCATAGGTTGCACTGGCCAGTTCCAATTGCAGGAACTCGCGTTTGTCGGCCGGCAACTCCAGTTCCAGCACCACAACCTCGGCATTGAGCATCGCGGTGTGCAGCACGCCGCTGGCCGGATTGTCGGCATCGGTCAGCGGATCCAGCACCTGCGCACCATCGGCCGAGCGGATCGTCAGCGTCGCGCCATGCGGCAGGTGGAAGCGGGAAAACGCCACTTCCAGGCTGCTGGCGCCCTTGCCGGATACCTCAAAGCGCCAGGACAGGCGGCCATCGGCGGTTTCGCTCCAGACCCCGACACCATCAGCGGTGGCATCCAGCGCCACCTGCTGCACCTGGCCATAGCGCAGCGGCGTGCCGGGCTTGTCGTCGCGCAGCAGATCCTCGGCCTGCAGTTTGGCGCGGTCGGGTACCGCCAGTTCCAGCCGTGGGCCGCCCTTGAAAGGCCGCGCCAGCGCCTTGGCGGCCACGCTGCCGCGTGCCGGTTTCGTGGTCTGTGGCGCGGTGTCGCCAGGGTTGCCCACCGCATGGCCGGCAGACAGGGGGAGCAGCGCCAGCGGCAAGGCCAGCAGGAGGTATCGGGAAAGCGTCATGATGGGTATCCGGCAAGGCAGATCAGGTGTTGGCAGAATACACCGGCATCCGGCCCCGCCTGTTCATGCAACTCCCGCCCTTCATGGAACGCTGATGTTCGACCCGCACGACCTGGCTGTCCGTATCCGCGCCGGCACTCCGCTGCTGCTGATCGAAACCAACGAGGAAGCCCTGCTGCTGGATGCCTTCCGCCATGTCGTGGCGGAATTGCTGCGGCCCTTGTGGCGCTGGTCGATCACCGGCGGGCTGGCGCGGCTGGATATCGATGACCCTTTCGTGCCGGCGGCCAACGACTCCAGCGCAGTGCTGGATACGATGCGGCGCGATACCCGGCGCGGCATCTGGCTGCTGCTGGATTTCGCCCCCTACCTGCGTTACGCGATGAACGTGCGGATGCTGCGCGAAGTGGTGCTGGGCCAGGGCGCGGCAAAGCAGACCGTGGTGCTGATCGGTGCCAAGATCGAACTGCCGCCGGAGCTGGAACCCCTGGCCACGCGCTTCCAGATGCGCCTGCCCGACGATGCGGCGCTGGCGAAACTGCTGCGCGAGGAAGCCTTCGCCTATTCACGCGAACACGGTGGCCGCCGGGTCGACATCGACACCGCCTCGCAGCGCGCCGTGCTGCGCCACCTGCGTGGGCTGGCGCTGCTGGACGCACGCCGCATCGTGCGCGAGCTGATCCACAACGACGGCCTGATCGGCCCGGACGATGTGCCACGGGTGCAGCGCGCCAAGTTCGAACTGCTCGGCCGTGGCGGGGTGATGTCGCTGGAACCGGACATCGCGCAGATGGACCAGATCGCCGGCCTGACCCATCTGAAACGCTGGATCGCGCAGCGCCGCGCGGTGTTCATCGCCGACAGCCCACCCAAAGGGCTGGATCCGCCGCGCGGGGTGCTGCTGCTGGGCGTGCAGGGCACCGGCAAATCGCTGGCCGCCAAGGCCTGCGCCGGCGGCTTCGGGGTGCCGCTGCTGCGTCTGGATTTCGGCGCGCTGTACAACAAGTACCACGGCGAAACCGAGCGCAACCTGCGCCAGGTCCTTTCCACCGCCGAGGCGATGGCGCCGTGCGTGGTGTGGTGCGACGAGATCGAGAAAGGCCTGGCCACCTCCGACAGCGATGGTGGCGTCAGCCGCCGCGTGCTCGGCACCCTGCTGACCTGGATGAGCGAACGCCGTGCACCGGTGTTCCTGGTCGCCACCGCCAACGACGTCTCGCGCCTGCCGCCGGAATTCCTGCGCAAGGGGCGCTTCGACGAAATCTTCTTCGTCGACCTGCCGCAAACCGATGCACGCCGCGATGCGTTCTCGATCCACCTGACCCGGCGCGAGCAGGACACCACGCACTTCGACCTGGAAAAACTGGCCGCCGCCAGCGAAGGCTTCTCCGGCGCCGAAATCGAACAGGCCATCGTCAGCGCGCTGTACGACGCCTTCGCCGACAATGCCCGGCTCAACACCACCCGCATCCTCGACGCCCTGACCCGCACCCGCCCGCTCTCGGTGGTGATGGCCGAACAGGTCCAGGCACTGCGCGACTGGGCGCGGGAACGGTGTGTGGCGGCAGGCTAGGGGATGAGTGATTCGGGATTGGGGATTCGTCAAAGCAGGCACAATGCACGGTTCTGACGAATCCCCAATCCCCATTCCCGAATCCCCGCTTCCATGATCGACATCGGCCTCAATCTCACCCACGACAGCTTCGACCACGACCGCGACGCGGTGCTGCAACGCGCCCGCGATGCGGGCGTGACGCAGATGATCATCACCGGCGCCAGCCGCGAGCATTCGCCGAAGGCGCTGGAACTGGCGCGCGCGCATCCGGGCGTGCTGTACGCCACCGCCGGCGTGCATCCGCATCACGCCATCGAGTACACGAGCGAATGCGATGCTGAAATGCGTGCGCTGCACACGCATCCGGAAGTGGTCGCGGTGGGCGAATGTGGGCTGGATTACTTCCGCGATTTCTCGCCGCGTCCGGCGCAGCGCCGCGCCTTCGAGATGCAGTTGCAGATCGCGATCGACACCGGCAAGCCGCTGTTCCTGCACCAGCGCGATGCGCATGACGATTTCGTCGCGATCATGAAGAACGTCGAAGGCCGGATCGGCCGCGCCGTGGTGCACTGCTTCACCGGCGGCAAGCGCGAGCTGTTCGAATGCCTGGACCGCGACTGGTACATCGGCATCACCGGCTGGCTCTGCGACGAACGCCGTGGCGCGCACCTGCGCGAGCTGGTGAAGAACATCCCGGCCAACCGCCTGATGATCGAAACCGACTCGCCCTACCTGCTGCCGCGCACCCTCAGGCCGATGCCGAAAGACCGCCGCAACGAGCCGATGTACCTGCGCCACATCGCCGAGGAACTGGCCCGCGACCGCGGCCAATCGCTGGAAACGGTGATGGCCGACACCACCGCCACCGCGCGCGAGTTTTTCGCACTGCCCCAGTGAAGGCATCTGGCCGGAGGCTCTTGCAAAATCCCACCCTGTTGGTCTTTCTCGTTCTTTGACGTGAACGTCACCGCATACCTTGAGGATGCGGAAAACTGCTCCCTCTCCCCTATCGCTGGCGATGGGGGAGAGGGCTGGGGTGAGGGGGAAGCCCTTCGCCGTAGCGACAAGCAAAGACACTCACGCCTACGGCACTCGCTCCCTCGCCCCTTTCCCAAAGGAGAAGGACTCGTGAACTGCCCCAGGTACGTCTTGCTTGCAGAAGCTACGCGACAGGATGATCGCCATCGCCTACCTCCACCAACCGGGCTGCCGCCGGGTCGTAACGGTAGTCACTGATCGAGCCGTCACGAATCCTGTCCACCGCTTGGTCAATCACATGCAGCGGTACAAGAAACCATTCGCGCGGCTTCACCGGTTTGCCGAAGCGATCCTTCAGGTTCAGATCCATCTGCGCGGGCGCAAACAATCGGTGAAATAGGTTTTCCAGCTTGCTGCGCTGGATGTTGTGCAGCGCGTACTCGGCCACCACTTCCACCTCGGCCAGCAGATAGGTGGCATCGTGTGCAGCCCCTGCAATGCGTTCTGTCACCTTGCCGCCGGTCACACCGATCTTGTGGATCAGCTCGCGGTGTTGCGCCACGAACGGGTGGTCCGAGTGACTGCGCAGCACGTAAATCGTGCCCGATGCGATGTCATCGGGTTCTGCGCTGTCGCCGAACAACGGACCAAGATGCAGTGCCGTGACGCGGCGCCCATTGCGGTCCTGGGTCAGCGCCCGTTGCAGCGAGCGCATCAGTAGATTGCTTTCGGTGCCATTGGCATAGATCAGCCGCAAACGCGCATCCGGTTGCCGACTGCTGGCCTGAAACTCCTCGCCTTTTTCGGCCACATAGGCCAACTGCCCGCCAACGATGAACCAGTTGCCCACTTCGACGCTGACCTCGTCCTTGAACGGGACCGTCTTGCGCGCACCGTCGCGCAACTCGCGTTCGACCTGCTCGAACTGCGGCGCAAAACGTTCGAATTCCTCGCACGGGGTGCGTTCGGCGATCTCCTCGGCCGCCTTGACCTGCGCATGCGAACGGACGTGGCGCAGCACGGTGATGTCATCGGGATTTGCGATGTCCATGCCTGCGCCAAGCTCGGCCAGCAAGTCATCGTCATCCAGCGGCGTATCAGCATCGGTTGCCTGCGCCGCAACCAGCATGCCCGGCACATCCAGTTCCGCCAGCAAGGCGGACGCTTCGGGCAACTGTCGCAGGCGATCCAGCCGTACCGCATAAATCCGCTCGAAGATGTCGCGCTCTCTGCCATGCTGCGGCACGCGGCCGTGCGTTGCATGAAACCGCAGGATGTCCTCGAAGCCGGCAATGATGCGTTCCTCGCGCGGGGTGCGGGTATGGGCCTTGAGCGGCGCAACCTCGACCCCAAGCGCATCCAGCAGCGCATCGTCATCCATGTCAGCCATTGTCCGCCGCCTCCCGCGCCCTGGCCTGCGCGCGATAACGCGCCAGTGCCGCCACGCCTTCGGCCATGCGTTTTTCCCAAGGGTCTGCAGCGTGGATGTCCGGCAACCGGCCACGTTCGGTCTTGAACTGCAAGGCGCGCCGCGCCAGATCGCGCGCCTCGTTCTCGGGAATGCTGATCTTCTTGGCGGCAATGCTGGCCTGCACCTGGCGCAGCGACTTTTCGTCCATCGTGCGTGCCAGCACCGAATAGGCCGCCTCGAACGGGTTGATGCGGTCGATCAGGTCGATGTCCAGATCGCGCACGTTGACGAACTTCCGCACCCCATCGAGCAAGGCGACATTGCCCTGCACCGCATTGCCAGGCGCATCGGCCACCGCCAGCGCCAATTTGGCCTGCTGGGTCACGTTCATCGCAGCTATCGCGTGCTGGCGGATCGCTTCCTGATCGTCGGTGCTCAATTCCGGGTAGCGCTCGCGCACGATCTTGCCCATGCGCAACTGCGTCAGTTCTTCCGGCAGCGTGTTTTCCTGATCGAACAAGCCACGCTCCAACACCGTCTTGTCCTGAAGGAAGCTGGTGACCACCTCGTTCAAGTCCTCGCGACAGATGCGCACGGCCTCCGGCGTGGCCGGTGCAACCAGCCCGTTGATCTCCAGATGCACCTGGCCGGCAGCGGGGTTCACGCCGACGTTTTTCCCGCCCGGCACATACCCTTCTTCCCCGTAATCGAAGCCATCGCGTGGCCCTGCATTCTTCGGGGTGAACTCATAGCGTGGCGCCAGCACCTGCTCCATCAGCAGGCTGGCGGAAATGGCCTTGAGCATGTCGTTGACTGCCTCGGCCACGGCAGATTGATCGGCCGTCGGCTCGGCAATCAAGTTGGTGAAACGCGTCCGCTCCTTGTCCGGCGCATCGCGCGTGGCGCGCCCGATGATCTGCACGATTTCGGTCAGGCTGCTGCGGTAGCCGCAGGTCAGCGCATGCTCGCACCAGATCCAGTCGAAACCTTCCTTTGCCATGCCCAGCGCGATGATGATGTCTACATGGTCGCGATCGTTCTTGTGCGCAGGGTCTTTCAGCGCCGCCAGCACGCGCGTGCGCCGGGCCGCATCGCTGTCGTCCACCAGATCGGCCACTTTCAGCACGCGCCCGTCCCCGCCTTCGATCAGATGGAAGCCCGTCGTCGGGTCCACGCCTTTCCACGTCCCCACCGTCTCCATGATCTCGTTCACCTCGCGCTCCTTGTCCTGCAAGGATTCGCGCGAATTGACGCTGGGAATGTGCACGATGGTCTTGAGCGAAGGATCGAGCACCTTGCCCACCGCATCCACATAGCGCCCGGTGTAGAAGAAGTAACCGATATCCAGCGACTTGAGCCAGCGATAGCCGTTGAGCTGCTCGTAATAGGTATAGGTGACGGTCTGGAACTTCGCCTCGTCCGAAGGCGCAAGCACCGCCTCGCTGTCGCCGCGAAAGTAGGAGCCGGTCATCGCCACCATGTGTACCTTGTCGCGCGTGATGAACGCGCCCAACTGGCTGCCGAGCTTGTTGTCCGGGTTGGCGGAAACGTGATGGAACTCGTCGATGGCGATCAGCCGCCCATCGAACGCCTCCACACCCAACTCATCCACCGCGAAACGGAAGGTCGCATGGGTGCAGACCAGCACTTTGTCGGCACTTGCCAGGAACGCGCCCACCGCACCCACCTTGGATTTCGCCACACGCGGCTCGTCGATGCCCGGCGCGTTGCACAAGTTCCATTGCGGCACGACCGCCCAATCCCAATGGAAACCGAATTGGCTCAGCGGCTCATCGGCAAAACTGCCACCGATGGAACGCTCCGGCACCACGATGATCGCCTGCCGCACGCCCTGGTTGTGCAGCTTGTCCAGCGCGATGAACATCAACGCGCGCGACTTGCCCGAGGCCGGCGGCGATTTGATCAGCAGGTACTGCTCGCCCCGCATCGCCCAGGCCCGCGCCTGCATCGGCCGCATGCCCAGTTCATTGGCCTGGGCCGACGCGCCGGTGCGGGCAGTGGTGATGGAGACCAAGGGAATGGTGCAGGGAGCGGCAGGGGTGATTTCGTTGGTCATGGGCAAGGCTTTGGCAGGTGGATCAAATCCCGATCAAATCTTTCCTGATGAGGAATTCATGGGTTAACACGTTGTTTTAAGTGAAGTTTTATGGAATGACTCAAGGCACGGAAGGGCTTCCCACCACTCTGGAATCAAATCCTTGCACTGGTGCATAACGGCGCATAACGGCGCATAACGGCGCATAACGGCGCATAACGCCTCATACCTGATCGCCATCGCACAGCGTGTAGAACGCTCCCCGCTTCTCGCCATGCATCACCAGTCGGCCCTCTGCAGTGAGTCCTTTCAACAGCTTGTGCGCTTGGCTCCCGCTCAAGTGGCACAACTCCATCACCTCGTTACGCTGGATGCGCCCATGATGCCGAACATAGTTCAACACCATTTCCGGATGCTGCACTTTGCTGAAGCCCACTTGCCGGGTATAGGCCAGCTTCTCGCCCTTGGCACGATAGAGGTCTGCCGACAAGGTGTAGCTGCGGTTGCGGGAACCACCATGCGCCTCCACCAGACCCGCTTCGACCAGCCGTTCCAGGGTTCGGCGAGCTTGAACTGAATCGCGCTGGATGTGCCCGGCCAGTTCATCCGCACCCAAGCGCTTGTGTTCGCGCAAGGCTGCCAAGGCGATAAGGCTGTCGATGGGGAGTTCCCCGTTCTGGCGGCTTTCCTGCTCCACCACCAGTTGCAGGAACGCCTCATCCGCATCCACCGTGGCCAGTTGCAGCACCACGTCGGTTGCGCTGGTGCGGCTGTAATCCGGCTCCGGGCGGCCAAAACGCAACATGCCGCGATAGATCTTGTCCACGCCCCGGCCCGAGCGTTCGACGATGCCGATACGTTTCATCGCATCAGCCAACGATGGATTACGTGGCCGCGGCTCGGTGGTCAACAGGTTCTGCAAGGTGACGCCTTCCACCAGGCCTCCGGGGTTGCTGATGGTCAAGCCGTGGTCATCCAGACGCACATGCACCGCGCCGAGACGGTGGTAGTCGCGGTGAACCAGCGCATTGGCCACCGCCTCGCGGAAGGCTTCCAGATCCACCTTGGGAACCGGCACACGGAACAGGCCAACCTGCAATTCGTGCTCGGGGTTGTAGGGGCGAAAATTGGTTTCCAGCCAGTCCAACGCCTTCAGCAGCGGAAAGCGCCGGAACTCGTTGAACCGCACCGCCTCGCGCTCCAATACCTGGAACGCGAATTCATGCGTGGGCACCAACTCGCGCAAGGCACTCTCGCGCCCGATGACCAGCAGGCCATTGAGGGTGGGCAGTCGCTCACCGGTGGCCGTGCGGGCAGTGAAACCCAAGACACCATCGAGCGCTTCGTCGTCCAGTTCCAGCAACACGCGATCGCCACCATAGGTCTGCACCGCTTGGCGCAAGCGCTCGCGTTCCAACGGGTCGAAATCGGCCAGCGTGGCGCCGGCCACCGGCTGTGCAGAGACATCCACCAGACCGAACTGGCTGGCACGGCTGGCGCGGTCGTGCGGCAGCATCGGCACGCACTCGGGCGTTCCGTCCTGCTTGATGCGGCGGCGCAGGTACACGCCGGACGTGGTGGCAACGTCGCTGCGCGATTGCGGCACCACGATCCGTGCCACACGCACGCCAGAAACTTCCACCGGGGTGACCGCGACCACCAGCGAAGGCGAAGTACGTGCGGCGACCAAACCCGGCAGCCCGGCAAGATGTTGATGCTCGGCATGCAGCCCCGTGGGCGTGCCGTCATCCTCCACGCCCAGCCACAATTCGCCGCCTTCGGTATTGGCCAAGCAGACCAGTGCTTCGACCAGGTCATCGTCTGGTAGGCGCTTGCGGTCGCTCTTGAATTCGACAGTGAGGGTCTCAACCGGAGGAATACCGAATCGGGCTATCGCGCTCATGGTTGCTCTCCTCCAATTGCCCAAGGCACCTGCTCCACATGCCACTCATGCGTTGAGGAAAAATGATTCTGGAAGGTGCCTTCGTAACCGCACATCGCCAAGATGGACAACTCTAGATACCACAGGCTCAGGCTCCACACGTCGGGGCAACAATCGATCAAGGACTTCTTGTTATCTGGGTGAACCAAGGAATTCCTCACCTCCGTGATGGCATGAGGCGCATCAATCCACTTGTTCTTCTTGGCGACGGTGTGGAGTGTGGAGAGGGAGGCCGGGATTTCCAACGGAATCCCCACGCTGGAAAACAACATCCGCAGCTTGTCCGATGTTCTTTTCAAATCCTTGAAGCCTTCGCGGGAAACCAGCTTTCGTTCCATCACGGCGTGATGGAATGCCAGCCGCTCCAAGGCGGCCTGAATCAGTATGAGTCCAGAATCAACTCCGGGCTGGCCATCGCGTGTATTGGCTTGGTTATACCAGTAGATCGCATGATGCAGACAGTCCTCCCAATCCTCCGACTGTGTCCAGCGCCGAACGAAAAAAGGAAACAGCGCCTCAATCTGGTGACCATGCTGCTTGCTTGCCCATGAATAGGCCGGATTCCCGGGACGTGGTGCGCAGAACGATTGCCAGATCCTGTTACCAGAAACATCCAACCCCACCTCACAGATAGCCCAAAGGTGGCTACCCGCCACCAACGACAGGAAGTCGCTGAGCATGACGATCTGTTTCTTCGCATCTTCCACGGAGAAATTGCTTCCGTCTCTGCGCTCCAGCTTGGCGACATGTGTCAGCAGGCATCCCCCCTCTCCCTTTATCCGTTTCCATGCTTCCTCGGTTGCCTTGCCGGGCAGGGATTGAATGGATACCTGCCAGACTTCGGATTCCAACAGGAGAAGGCGACGTGCGGGCAAATTTCCTTCAGAAAAATGATGGGCGCCCCGGAAGTCAGGAAAGTTGAACAAGTGTGTGACAACCGAATGCAGTTCGGTCGCGCGCTCATCACCCACCTCCCATGGTTCGCGGCTTGGGTGCCAGTCAAGCGCCATATGTCCATTGTCAACGCGGTATTTCCCTCGGTAGCCTTCGATGGCACGACCTTCCAGATGGAATGAAAGCTCGGACGAATCGCAGAACGACCATGACAGCGAAGTATCGAGTGGAATCTCAAAATCCATGCCAATAACGACACGTGGGATCGGTGTGAAACGCAACATGACCTCTGCCGTTGCGGCATGTGCCGCGCCGTTCCGGGAAATACTCGCCTCGCCTTCAAACAGTCGAACAGGCTCGGGGGCAGTGGAAAAATCGAAGGCGGGCTGTACCGGTTCGGGAGCGTTCATCGCGGCTTCCTTCCTACCACTTTCTTTGCGGGCGCGGTGCTGGCGGCTTGGGAGGTCATGCGGGTGTAGAGGTCGAAGAGTTTTTCCAGGCGTTCGGTGTCGTTCTTGAACTTGCGACCGATGTAGATGCGTTCGAGGGTTTCGTCGTTGGCTTCGTGGGCGGCGCGGAGGTTGTCGGGCATCGCGTCGGGGGCGTAGAGGTCGGCGATGGTGGCGGGGAAGTGGGCTTCGCGGGCGAGCAGGATGTTTTCGGCGCAGGCGGTCAGATCGGCCTTGTCCTGCTCGGTGAGTGCGGGGACGGGGAAGGTGTTCCAGCCGAGGGTGTTGGAGTACGAGAAATCGGTGCGCATCCGAACGCAGACCGTGCCGATCCAGACCCAGTGCAGGCGCGAGGCGATGAGGGCGAGATTCCAGAGTGGGGCGTCGTAGAGGGCGAAGTTGCGGTCGCCCACGACGAAATGGGAAGTCAGGTAATCGACCGGCAGGAATGGACGATTCTCGGACGACACGCGCGGCACGACGATGACGGTGTCCTTTGCGGCTCCCGCAATCTGCACGAACCGATGCGGCTGCCTGGCGAACTGCCGCGTGGATTCGGCATCGGACTTGCTCCGATTCTCCGCCACCAGCGTCAATCGTCGTGCGATGAATTCGCTTTTCTTCGCGGCCTCCACGTCGCCATCTTCAATCCACAGGCAATAGCGCAACCTGCCGTTGATGAGTTCTTCCGAGCCGACGAACCGTTTTACGAACGGTCGCGCGGTGGCATCTTCGGCCATGACCCTCTCGGCAAGACTCGCATCCAGAAACAGGTTTCCGCCATCGCGCGGCATGTTGCCGAACAGCATGATCGACTGCCCGCCGATCGGGGCATTGGCCTTCTGCACATAGGCCAGGCTGTCCGGCACCAGATACGGGCCGATGGCCGAACACTGCTTGAGCAGGTCGTCCTGATACAGCCGCTTCGGCAAGGAAGACGTGCGACCCAAGCCGACTACCACCACGGTCACGCCAGCATTGTTGCTGGCAAGATTGGCCCACTTGAACGAGGTATGCGCGAAGCGGATTTCGCAGCCTCGCTCGAAGGCCACAGGCCATACATCAATCGCCTGCTGGCCTTGGCAGACGCTATTGGTCGCCACGAAGGCAGCGATGGCATCGGGTACCTTGTCTACGTAGTCTAGGAAACGGGCGAACCATCCGGTCACGAAGTCGGTTGTCTTGGCGAGCTTGGGATGCCTGGCCCATGCGTTCACCATGTCCGCCTTCTGCTCGTCGGTCTGCCATTTGCTGCCGCGATACGGCGGATTGCCGCAGATATACGTCTCCCCGCCTTCGTTCTCGAAGTCGATTTTGGTCTGGTCCAGCGGCGTCTTGAACAAGTCATCGGCCGTCAGCTTCACGCCGGTGCCCGTCGGCGGGCAGACGCCCAGCCAATCCAGCCGCAGCGCGTTGCCGCAGACGATCCAGTTTTCCTTCGAGAGCGGCAGGAACTCGGCCAGGGCTTCGCGTTGGCCGCGATAGAGTTCGTCGCACTGGAACTCGGCAATGATCAGGGCCAGGCGCGCGATTTCGGCGGGAAAATGTCGCAGTTCGATGCCGCGGAAATTGGTCAGTGGAATCTCGCTGCGGCGCTCGCGTTCGCCACGGCGTTCGTTGATGGCCGCTTCGATGGCGCGCATCTGCTTGTAGGCGATGACGAGGAAGTTGCCGCTGCCGCAGGCCGGGTCGAAGACGCGGATGCGGGCGAGGCGGCGGCGCAGGTTGAGCAGCTTCTGTTTGTTGTCGGCGGCGGCTTCGAGCTGGGCGTGCAGGTCGTCGAGAAACAGCGGGTTCAACACTTTGAGGATGTTCGGCACGCTGGTGTAGTGCATGCCGAGCGCGCCGCGTTCCTCATCATCGGCCACGGCCTGGATCATGCTGCCGAAGATGTCGGGATTGATCTGCCGCCAGTTGAGGCCGCCTGCGTGCAGCAGGTAGGTGCGGGCCATGCGGGTGAAGCGCGGAACCCGGGTGCTGCCGGAGAACAGTTCGCCATTGACGTAGGGAAAACCGTTGGCCCAGTTGGGCAGGCGCGGCTGGGCGTTGGCGCGTTCGCTGGCGCGGATGTCCATGGCGCGGAAGATCTCGGCCATCACTTCATGCACGTTGCCGCCATCGCGTTGCGTCATCTGCTCGATGGTGCGGGTGAACAGGCTTTCGCCGTGGAAGATGCCGGTGTCTTCGGCGAAGAAGCAGAAGATGAGGCGCGCCATGAAGTGGTTCATGTCGGCGCGGCGGGCATCGCTGGCCCAGTCCGGGTTTTCGCGCAGCAGTTCGACGTAGAGCTTGTTCAGGCGCCCGGTGGCGCGCACGTCGATGGGGTTGTCGCGGATCTCCTTGATGGTGGAGATGCCGGCCAGCGGCAGGAAGAACCCGAAGTGGTTGGGGAAATCCGGGTAGTCGCAGGCGAGGGTCTCGCCGCTGGCGAGGTCTTCGGCTTCGAGGATTTCGCCATCGGTGGCGAGCAGGTATTTGGGTTTGCCACGCGCATTGGCAGTGCTGCCGCGTAGCACGTTCATCGCGTTGCCGACTTCGCCCGGCTGCGCCACGACAAGATGCAGGTGGTTGCGCAGCAACACGCCACCGGGCACGTCGGAACTGTTGGCGTTGCCGCTGCGCAGACGTTTCAGCGTGGTTTGCTTGTGTCCGAAGGCCGCCAGGAAGTGGTACGGGAAGTCATCCGGCGCGAAAGGCTGTTCGGCCAGTTCGGATATGGCCTGTTCTATCTCTACGGCGTTCATGCTCCGGATTGTCACATGGCACAGACGTTGCCGGCTTTGGTTGTGGACGCGACACCATACGCCGCTCTACCCTTCGCGCCATTGTTCCAAGGGGATTGACCGATGCTTCTGCGAACCGTGCTGCTGCTGGCAGCGCCGTTGCTGTTTGCCCTGCCGGCACAGGCGGCCACGGCCGATGACGAGGCCTGGATCGCGCGCTACATCGCCAGCGGCCAGGCCCCGGGCCTGACGCCGAGTAGTGCGCAGGTGCGTGAAATCGCGTTCGCGCAGCTGGGCGAGCATGTCGGGCGGCGGGTGCGTTTCGTGCTGAACGATGGGCGCTCGCGCCACGGCATCGTGGAAAGCGTCGGCGGCGGACAGGTGCAGGTGCGCGCGCAGTTCGGCAGCGGTTTCTTCCTTTACGGCCTGTCGCGCAGCGACATCCGCAGCATCCAACTGGACTGATCCCATGCTTGGCAGTTTGACTTCCCTGGCCGGCTATCTGCTGGTGCTGTTCGTCATCACGGTCTGGATGTGCGTGAAGATCTGGCGGCGCAGCCCGCTGCTGGCGATCGGCGCTTTCTTCCTGTGGCCGCTGTCGCTGATCGCGTTGTTCCTGTACTGGGGCGACGAGGATTCCGACATCCGCGTGCCGTTCGGGCTGTCGTTGGTGGTCAGCATCCTGATCGGCGTGATGGCGATGCGCGCAGTGGACAAGGGCATCGACGAAATGGCGTGGATGCTCAGCGACGAGGACATCGCGCAGATCCGGCTGGAAGATCCCAAGCTCGCGGACCAGCTGGAAGAAGCCCGTCGCCGCCTCGATGCCGAATACGACGAATACGACGAATACGACGATGGTGAGTACGACGACAGCGACGCCATCGATCCGCCGCCGCGCAGCGGTTCCAGCAGCGCGCGTCAGCCCAGTGCAACACCGGCTCCGGCAGCGGTGGAAACAGAAGTGGATCCGGTCCAGGCCGAGATCCAGCACCGGCTGGAACTGGCTCAGGCGGTGCATCTGCTGTCGTGGCGTTTCGGCATCGTGGATCTGGCGCCGGCAGCGGCCAAACTGCGGCTGCCGCAGGACTTCCGTTTCGTTCCGCGCAACCATGCCCTGCGCGTGGCGCGATTGCGCGGCACGCCGTTGGACAATGATGTGATCGGCTGGATCGTGCACCGCCAGGTCGATCTGGCACGCGACGACGCCTGGTATGTGCAGATGCGCTACGTGCCGCTGGAAACCCGCTTGCGTGCGCCGACGCTGGCGCGTCTGGACAAGGCCGAGATCAGCACCGAAATCAGCCACCACGCCGGCCGCATCGCGCAGGCATTGCAGGGTGAAAGGCGCCACCGCGCCGAAGCCGCCACCTGGGATCCGGAAACCGGCATCGCCACCTGGCAATGGCCGGCCGATGAACAGGAAAGCGCGCACCGCGACCACATCGCCGCCTTACCTGTCGGCAACGGTCTGCTGGAATTCAGTGTGCCGGCGGTGCACCAGGTGCATGCTGAACTGGGCGAACGCGCGGCGCGCCTGATGGCCGCGCGCACCACGGTCACCGCGCCCTGAAATTGGATTGGTGGGGTTTAGGTTGGTGGTGAGCGAACGCGAACCCCAACAACGGGAGCCTGGCGGTGCAATGCCGAAACGCAGAGGGCATGTGACGCAATCAGACACCGCAGCGTCGGGGTTCGCAAAGCTCACCCCCGACCTATGCAGACTGATATCGATGCCCGTAGCCCATATATGGACTCCTCCTCTAGCGCAACCCCATCGGACGGGAAGATCACCGCGAACGTATATTCGGCTTCATGAGTGGGGCCGTCGCCCCGAGCCTAGATGGGTCAATCGCTGCCAAGCTGCCTATCGG
>Ga0265293_10000994_pt1 | contig 64397 bp, 53 predicted proteins | sample Munlanlewell138R_FD_192505 | JGI IMG/M metagenome (GOLD analysis project Ga0265293, IMG submission 192505) | Leachate microbial communities from a municipal landfill in Southern Ontario, Canada - Leachate well 138R | ecosystem: Engineered > Solid waste > Landfill > Unclassified | place: Canada... | reverse complement strand
TCGACCCCGTCCAGGCGGGCCAACGCCGTTTGCACCTCACCCAACTCGATGCGGTAGCCACGGATCTTGACTTGCTCATCCGCACGGCCCAGGTACTCCAGCTGACCGTCGTCGCCCCACCGCACCAGGTCACCGGTGCGATACATCCGCGCGCCCGGCCCGCCGAACGGGCAGGCCACGAACCGAGTCGCCGTCAGGCCGGGGCGACGCGCATAACCCGGCGCCACGCCGTGACCGGCCACGTAGAGCTCGCCCACCACGCCTTCCGGGGCCGGGCGCAACCATTGATCGAGGACGAACGCCGCCGCACCCGGCACCGGGCCGCCGATCGGGGCGACATTCTCCCCGGCGGTGAGCGGTTCGCTCACCGCCGCGTAGATCGCGGTCTCGGTGGGGCCGTAGGCGTTGATCATCACCCGGCCACCGGTGGCCCACCGGTCCACCAGTTCGGTCGGGCACGCCTCCCCGGCGACCACCAACGTCGCCGATTCCAAACCTTCCGGCGACAACATGCCGGCCGCCGACGGCGTCAGGCACAGCACGCTGACCTTCTCGGTGATCAGCAGATTGCGCAGATCCTCCGGCGAACCGGCCACCGTCTCCGGCACCACCACCAGCCGCCCGCCGTGCAGCAGCGCACCCCAGATCTCCCACACCGACACGTCGAACACCAGCGAATGCCACTGCGACCACACCTGCCCGGGTCCCTCCGGCAGATCCTCGTGGAAGCCCTCCACCAGCTGGGTCACGTTGTGATGGGTCACCGCAACGGCTTTGGGCACGCCGGTCGTCCCCGACGTGTACGTCAGATACGCCAGGTCATCGGGCCGCGGCAGCGGCAAGGAACTGCAGGGCCGGTCCTGCGCGACGGACTCATCGACCTCGAACACGGGCACGTCGGTCCCGTCCAGGCGGGCACGTAGGTCCGTCGTCGTCAAGATCGCCGTCACTTCGGCGTCGCGCAACATGAATTCGATCCGGGAGTCCGGATGGGCAGGATCGATCGGCAGGTAGGCCGCCCCGGTCTTGAGCACCGCCAGGATCGACAGGATCGCCTCCGCCGAACGCGGAATCAACATGGCCACCGTCGCACCCGCGCGGGCACCCTGGTCCACCAGCAGGTGCGCCAGCCGATTGGCCGACTCGTCCAGTTCCCGATACGTCCACGACCGGTCACCACACACCAGCGCCACGGTCTCCGGTGCGCGGTTCACGTGCGAGCTGAACAGTTCGGGTATCGACTTCGGCGTCGGTCCCGGCTCGGTCAGAACCGCCCGGTTACCCCACTCATCGATCAGGTCATGCTCGTCGTCGTCGATCGTGGAGAACGACAACAACTTCCGAGTGGTATCAACGCCCATGGCTACCCCCTTGTGACTCCCCTGCTCATCACTGATCCCCCGTGGCCGCCGTCATGTTCTCCAGTACCCGGCGGAAGCGCTTGACCAGTTTCTGGATGCGCGCCGAGTTCAACACGCTGGTGTCGTATTCGACCCGCAGGCCCAACTCGTGACCGGGCACGGCCTGCACCGACAGCGGGTAGTGGTTGAACTCGCGGTTGGTGAAATCGGTGATGGTCAGTTCGCGGACACCCATCAACGCGGCCGCGTCGATCGGGTAGTTCTCGTAGACGAACATCGTGTCGAACAACTGGTCGTGGCCCGCGACGCGGTGGATCTCGTGCAGCGCCAGATGCTGGTGCTCCAGCGTCTCGGTGTAACCGTTCTGCAGTTGGTTCAACAGGCTGGCGATGGTGGTCTCCGGGGTGATGGTCGCGCGCACCGGCACCGTGTTGATCAGCAGACCCACCATCGAATCGGCGCCCGCCAGATCCACGGGCCGCCCCGACACCGCGGTACCGAAGGCGACATCGGGTTGGCCGGTCAGCCACATCAGCAGCTGCGCCCACGCGCCCTGCAGCACCGTGCTCACCGTGGAGTCGCAGGATCGGGCCAATTCACCGAGCTTCCGGGTGGTTTCGGCGGAGACCTGGAAGGACTCCACCCCGCGCCGGCCGAGCGCGAGACCGGGCGGACCGACCAGAGTGGGCGTCTCGAATCCGTCGAACACCCCGCCCCATGCCGCACGGGCGGCGTCGTTGTCCTGCTCGGCGAGCCAGGTCACGAAGCGGCGGTACGGGGTCGGGGCCGGCAGCCGCTCCCCGAAGTAGCCGGCGAAGATCTCCTGCAGCAGGATCGGCTTGGACCAGCCGTCGAGGACGATGTGGTGGTTGGTGAGCACGAACCGGTGCTCGTCGGGGGCGGTGCGGATCAGCGCGGCGCGGAACGGCGGCTGGCCGGCCAGGTCACCGACCGCGGCGCGCTCGGCCGCGGAGACCTGCTCGATGCGCGCCGCCCGTGCGCCCTCGGACTCGCCCGCCAGGTCCAAATACTGCCACGGCAGGCTGGGCTCGGCCGGCAGGATCTGCACCGGTTCGTCGAAGAGCCCGTGGAAGCGGGCCGCCACATTCGGGCGACGGCGCAGCACGGCTTGGACCGCATCGCGCAGGCGGTCGGCCTCCAACGGTCCCGTCACGCTGACATCGAGTTGGACCGCGTACAGATCCTCGCCGCCCTCGGCGTCGACGGTGTGGAAGAGCAGGCCCTGCTGCAGCGGGGTCAGCGGCAGCACGTCGGCGACGCGTTCGTGCCGGGTCAACTCGTCGATCTCGTGCTGGCGCAGCTTCGCCGGTGCGACATCGGACGGGGTCAGCCCGCCGCCGCCGGCCCGGACGTGCGCGGCGATGCCGGACAGGGCCTCGAACCACAAGGTGGCGATCCGGCTCACCTGTTCGTCGTTCAGCGCCGAGGGCGCCCACGTCCAGGTCGCATGAAGCTGCGGGCCGTCGTCGGTGTCCATGGTTCCCGCGTTGAGTTCCACGGTGTGCCCCAACGGAGTCGGCACGGCCGATCCGGCCGCGGAGATCGCCACCGCATCCTGATCGATGCGCCACAGGTCCTCGGACAGGTCGGCTGCGCCGGCCCCGAGGCGGCCCAGATAGTTGAATCCGATGGTCGGCTCGGCCCCGCCGAGGTCCACGTCGGCGCTCAGGTAGCGCAGCAGTCCGTACGTCATGCCGTCGGGCAGGGCGCGCAGCTGCTCCTTCCCGGCCTTGAGCACATCTCCCAAGGCGGGCTCACCGGAAGTGATGTCTGCCCAGTTCAATTCGTCGAGCGAGAGCGCCACCGGGTATTTGGTGGTGAACCAGCCGACGGTGCGGGACAAGTCGACGTCGGCCAGTTCCTCCTGGCGGCCGTGGCCCTCGACGTCGATCCCGATCGGCGTGCCCGCGGTGCCCAGGTATTCGGCCCAGGCCAGGCCGAAGGCGAGCAGCAGGATGTCCTGGACCCCGGCGTGGAACGCCGCGGGCACCTCGGCCAGGAGTTGCGCGGTGGTCCCGGTGTCCAGCGACAGCGACAGCTGCCCGGCGCCGGCATAGGTGTCGGTGGCCGGTTGCGGGGCGGGCAGCGCGGGCGGCACCGCCACCACCTCACGCCAGGCATCGGCCGATGCGAGGACCGGGGCGCTGTTGGCGTGCTCGGCGAGCAACGACGACCACCGGGCGAACGAGGTTCCGCCCGAAGGCAACTCCACCGTTTGTCCGCTGTGGTGCTGGGCCCATGCGATGTTCAGGTCTTCGAGCAGGATGCGCCACGACACCGCGTCGACGGCCAGGTGGTGCACCAGCATCGCCAGCTGGCGCGTCTGCGGCACCCACAGCGCGCTGAGCATGGCACCGGTCGACGGGTCAAGGCGTTCCCGCGCGACGGCGAGTGTGTCCACCGTCAGCTCCTGGACCGACTGCACGCAGTCGCGCGCCGACACCGCCCCTTCCTCGGGCGCCGTGAGTGCCCACTGGCCGTCGACGTCGTCGACCCGCAGGCGCAGCAGGGGGTGGCGATCGAGCACGGCCTGCAGGACAACCAGGACGTCGTCCTCGCCGACGCCCTCGGGCGCCTGGAGCACGACCGTCTGGTTGAACTGATCGACCGGGCCGTCGAGGCTGTGCAGCCACCGCATGATCGGGGTCGCGACCACCGGTCCGGTGCCTTCGTCCACGACGGCATCCGCGCCGTCGGCGAACGAAACCACCTGCGCCAGGCGAGAAACGGTCCGCTCCACGAAGATGTCGCGCGGGCGGCAGACCAGGCCGGCCGCCCGGGCCCGTGCCACGACCTGCATCGAGGAGATGCTGTCGCCGCCGAGGTCGAAGAACGAGTCGTCCACGCCGACGCGTTCCACGCCGAGGACCTGGGCGTAGATGCCCGCCAGCAGCTCCTCGACCGCGTCGGCCGGTGGCCGGTACTGGTCGACGTCCTGGTACTCCGGCGCCGGCAACGCGCGGGTGTCGAGCTTGCCGTTGACCGTCAGGGGCAGTGCGTCCATGGCCACCACCGCGGCGGGAACCATGTAGGCGGGCAGTCGCTCGGTCAGGGCCGCACGCACCTTCACCGGGTCGGCACTGCCGGTGACATAACCGACCAACCGCTTCTCGCCGGGCCGGTCCTCGCGGGCGATCACCGCGGCCTGCTCGACACCGTCGAGCGCCGCCAGCGCGGCGTGGACCTCGCCGAGTTCGATGCGGTAGCCGCGGATCTTGACCTGCTTGTCGGCGCGGCCCACGTAACGTAGCTGCCCGTCGGCGCCCCACTGCACCAGGTCGCCGGTCCGATACATGCGGGCCCCGGGGCCACCGTACGGACATGCCACGAACCGGGTGGACGTCAGATCGGACCGGCCGAGATACCCGCTCGCGAGACCGGCTCCGGCCACATACAGTTCGCCGACCACACCGACCGGGACCTGCCGCAGCCAGCCGTCGAGGACGAAGAACGCCAGGTGGTTCAGCGGCACGCCGATGGGGCTGACATTGCTGTCGACGTCCTCGTTGCCGATCTCGCGGTAGGACGCGTGCACCGTCGTCTCGGTGATGCCGTACATGTTGACCATGCGCGGCCGCTCCGGGTGGGCCTGCATCCACTGGGAAAGGCGCTGCGGTTCAAGGGCTTCACCGCCGAAGACCACGGTCTGCAGCTTCAACTGTTGCCCCAGCTCGGGCTGCAGGGCATCGGCGGTCTGCAACGCGTAGAACGCCGAGGGGGTTTGGCTGAGCATGCCGGCTTCCTCGGTGACCAGCAGCGCATGGAGGTCCTCCGGGGAGCGCACGACGGAGTCGGGCACCACCAGCAGCCGACCGCCGTACAGCAGCGGGCCCCAGATCTCCCAGACCGAGTAGTCGAAGGCCAGTGAATGGCACTGTGTCCACACCAGTTCCGCGGACAGATCGGATTCGAGTGCGGCCAGCAACTGGGTGACGTTGCGGTGGGTGACCGCGACGCCCTTGGGTGTGCCGGTGGTTCCGGAGGTGTAGATGATGTACGCGATGTCATCGGCCGCCGGCATCGGCAGGGCGGTGTCGGGCTGGGCGTCGATGCTCGGGTCGCCGAGTTCGACGACCACCATCTCGGGCAGTTCCGCGGTCAGCAGTCGCGGCCGCATCTCAGCGGTGGTGATCGCCGCCTTCGGGGTGGCGTCGCCCAGCATGAACTCGACGCGGGTGTCGGGGTGAGCCGGGTCGATGGGCAGATAGGCGGCGCCGGTCTTGACCACGGCCAGGATCGCGACGATCGCGTCCGCGGTGCGGGGCAGCAGCAAAGCCACCCGGTCACCCGCGCCGATCCCCTTGCCGGACAGCAGGTTCGCCAGACGATTCGCGGACGCCTCGAGATCCCCGTAGCTCAGTGAGGTGCCTTCGTAGGTCAGCGCCGGCGCTTCGGGGTTGCGGGTCACCTGTTCGGCGAACATGGCCGGGATGGACTGCAGCACGGGTGCGGGTTCGGTCAGTACCGCCCGGTTGCCCCACTCGTCGAGGCGGGCGTGCTCGGTGTCGTCGAGCAGGTCGATCGCCGACATCCGCTGTGCGGGATCGACGACCATGGCCGCCAGCACCTGCTGCAGGCGGTTCACCAGCGCGTCGACGGCGGCCGAGTCGAACACCTCGGTGTCGAACTCCACCCGCAGGCCCAGCTGGGTGCCGGGCATCGCCACCACCGAGAGCGGGTAGTGGTTGTACTCCCGACTGGTGAAGTCGGTGATCCCCAGCTCCCGCGCCCCCAGCATCGCCTCGGCGTCGATCGGGTAGTTCTCGTAGACGAACAGCGTGTCGAACAACCGCTCCTGGCCGGTGATGCGGTGAATCTCGTTGAGCGCCAGGTGGTCATGTTCGACGGTGTCGTTGTGCGCGCCCTGCAACTGATCGAGTAGTTCCGCGACGGTGGTGGTCGCGGAGATGCGAGCCCGGACCGGCACGGTGTTGATCAGCAGACCCACCATGGTCTCCGCGCCCGCCAGCTCCGCCGGACGGCCGGATACCGCGGTACCGAACGCCACGTCGTGCTGGCCGGTGAGCCAGGTCAGCAGCTGCGCCCAGGCCGCCTGCAGCACCGTGTTGACGGTGGTGCGCTGCGCGCGGGCGAGTTCCCCCAACGAGTGGGTGATGCCCTCGGGCACCTGATAGGACTCGACGCCGCGCTGCCCGGATTGTGCCGGCGGCGCCACCAGAGTGGGGTTCTCGAAGCCGTCGAACACCGCACCCCAGGCCGCGCGGGCGGCCTCGTGATCCTGGCGGTCCAGCCAGCTGACGAAGTTGCGGTACGGCACGGCGGCCGGGAGCCGCTGCCCGTAGTAGGCCGCGAAGATGTCCTGCAGCAGCACCGGCAGCGACCAGCCGTCGATCACGATGTGATGGACGGTCACCAGCAGGCGGTGCTGGTTCGCGCCGCTGCGGATCAGCGCGGCGCGGAACAGTGGTTGGTCGCCGAGCTTGCACACCGCGGCGCGTTCGGCGGCGCCCAACTTCTCCAGTCGCTGCTCGGGCGTGTCGGTGCCGTCCGTCAGATCGACTTCTTGCCAGGCCATTTCGGGATCCGCGGGGATGATCTGCACCGGTTCGCCGAAGTCCTCGCAGAATCGGGCGGCCAGGTTGGGATGGCGAGCGACCACCGACTGCACGGCGCGGCGCATCCGCTGCGGTTCCAGCTGACCGGTCAGGGTGATGCCCAGTTGCACGGCGTAGACGTCGTCGTTGCCCGCGGCACCGGACTCCGCGGCGCCTTCGGCGAAGCTGGCCTGGAACAGCAACCCGCGCTGCAGCGGGGTCAGCGGCAGCACGTCGGCAATGCGGTAGCGCTGGGCGAGCGTGTCGATCTCCGGCTGGGTCAGTTGCACGGGCGCCAGGTCCGACGGGGTCAGCCCGCCGCCACCGGCCGCGACGTGCGCGCAGATACCGCCCAAGGCGTCGAACCAGAGTTGACTCAGCCGCGTCGCCTGGTCGCGGGTGAGCGCCGACGGGGCCCACGTCCACGCGGCCTGCAGGCGCGGCCCGCCGTCGCTGTCCATGGTGCCGGCGTTGAGTTCCACGGTGTGCGCCAACGGCATTCCCACCGCGCCGGCCACGTCCGTTGTCGACAGGCTGTCGTCGCTGATGCGCCACAGGTCCTCGGAAAGGTCTCCGGCACCGGCGCCCAGGCGACCGAGGTAGTTGAACCCGATGGTGGGCTCGGCACCGGTCAGTGCGACGTCGGCGTTGAGGTAGCGGAGCAATCCGTAGGTCAGCCCGTCCGGCAACCCGCGAAGCTGTTCCTTGGCGGCCTTGATCACCGCACCCAGCGCGGTGTCCCCGCCGCGCACCTGATCCCAGGTGAGTTCGCCGACGCTCAGCGCCACCGGATACTTGGTGGTGAACCACCCCACGGTGCGGGACAGATCGATGCTGTTGCCCACTTCCTCGACTCGGCCGTGGCCCTCGACGTCGATGCCGATGGCCGCCCGGGTGCCGAGGAATTCCCGCCACGCCAGACCGAACGCGATCAGCAGGATGTCCTGCACGCCGGCGTGGAAGGCCGCCGGCACCGCGCCGAGCAGGTGCCGCGTCGCCTCGGCGTCCAACGACACCGAGAGCCGTCCGGCCTTGGCGTAGGTGTCTTCGTCGGGGTCGACGGCCGGCAAGGCCGGGGCCGTGGACAACACGCGTCGCCACGCATCGGCGTGGTCGACGACTTCCGCGGTCTTGGCGTACTTGGTCAGCAGCGAGGACCACGACGCGAACGACGTCCCGGTGATCGGGAGGTTCGGCGTCTGACCGCTGTGGTGCTGAGCCCAGGCGATGTTGAGGTCTTCCAACAGGATTCGCCAGGAGACCCCGTCGACCGCGAGGTGGTGGATGATCAGGGCCAGTTGCGCCGACGCGGGCACCCACAGTGCGCTGAGCATCCGCCCGGCGCCGGGGTCCAGCCGCGACCGCGCCGCCACCACGGCGTCCTCCGACAACGCATCGACCGTCGTCAGGCAGTCGGCGGCCCGCACCGCACCGACTTCGGGGATCAGCAGTGACCAGTCCCCGTCGGCCTTGTCCGTCTCGGCGTGTAGCCGCAGTGTGGCATGCCGATCCAGCACGGCCTGCAACACGATCTCGACGTCGTCGCGGTGTACCCCGCGCGGGGCCTGGATCACCAGCGTCTGGTTGAACTCGTCGATCGCGCCGGCGTTTCCGCGCCACCAGTGCATGATCGGTGTCGGCGACACCGGTCCGGTGCCTTCGTCGACGACGGCGGCCTCTCCGGAAACCACCTCGACCACCGAGGCGAGCCGGGCCACGGACTGTTCGACGAAGATGTCGCGGGGGCGGCACAACACACCGGCGGCGCGGGCCCGCGCGACCACCTGCATCGACAGGATACTGTCGCCGCCGAGGTCGAAGAAGGAGTCATCGATCCCGACCCGCTCCACCCCGAGGACTTGGGCGAAGATCCCGGCCAGCACCTCCTCGACCGCGGTTTCCGGTGCGCGGTAATCGCGCTCGCCGCCGGCGTATTCGGGTGCGGGCAGCGCACGGACGTCCAACTTGTTGTTCGGTGTCAGCGGCAACGAATCCAACACGACCACAGCCGCAGGCACCATGTACGGCGGCAGCTGATCTGCCAACTGGGCCCGGGCCCCGGCCGGATCGGCACTGCCGGTGATGTAGGCGACCAGCCGCTTGTCGCCCGGGCGGTCCTCGCGGGCGATGACGGCCGTCGCCTCCACTCCGTCGAGTGCCGCCAGCACCGCGTGGATCTCGCCGAGTTCGATGCGGTAACCGCGGATCTTGACTTGTTCGTCGGCGCGGCCGAGGTATTGCAGCTGACCGTCCTCGCCCCACCGGACGAGGTCGCCGGTGCGGTACATGCGGGCTCCCGGCTCACCGAACGGGCAGGCCACAAACCGTGACGCCGTCAGGTCCGAGCGCCCGATGTAGCCCGGTGCCACACCGTCACCGGCCACATAGAGCTCACCGACAACCCCTGCCGGTACCGGCTGCATCCAGGTGTCCAGGACGAACAACGCCGCCCCCGGCACCGGAGCGCCGATCGGGACCACCGAATCCCCCGCCCGCAACGGCGCACTGATCGCCACACACATCGTGGTCTCGGTCGGTCCGTAGGCATTGATCATCGTGCGCCCGGGCGCCCAGCGGTCGACGACGGTGGCCGGACACGCCTCGCCGACCACTGCCAGCGCCGTCGACTCCAATCCCTCCGACGGCAGCATGGCCACCGCTGACGGAGTCTGGGTCAGCATGGTGACCTGCTCGGCGACCAACAGTTCGTGGAAGTCCTGCGGCGAACCCGCCACCGTCTCCGATACCACCACCAGCCGGCCGCCGCGCAGCAGCGCACCCCATATCTCCCACACCGAGACGTCGAACGCCAACGAGTGACACAGCGGCCAGATGCCGGGGTAGGGCAAGCCCGCGTCCAACGTCGTCATCAACTGGGTGACGTTGTGGTGGGTGATCGCTACACCCTTGGGTGCGCCCGTGGTCCCCGACGTGTAGATCACGTACGCCAGATCATCGGCGCGGGGCGCGGGTAGGGGGTCGTCGGCCTGCTCCGCCACCGCCGGGTCGTCGACGTCGATGACCCGGATGTCGTGGCCCTCGAACCGGGCGCGGAGTTCGGCGGTGGTGAGCACGACCGCCGGCGCCGCATCGGCGAGCACGAACTCCAACCGCGAATCCGGCACCGACGGATCGATCGGCACATAGGCCGCACCCGTCTTGAGCACCGCAAGGATCGCCACCACGGCGCGGTCGGTTCGTTCACTCACCAGCGCGACGCGCTCACCCGGGCCGACGCCGGCGGCGGCCAACAGGTGCGCCAGCCGGTTGGCGTCCGCATCCAACTCGCGGTAGGTCAGGGAGTTGCCCTCGAAAGTCAGCGCTGCCGCGTCCGGAGCGGCGGCCACCTGCCGACCGAACAGCTCGGTGATCGAGATCGGGTCCGCAGCACCGGTCAACGTGTCCTGGTTGCCGATGGTCGCGAGTTCGGTGCGCTCATCGCCGGCGAGCAGATCCAACGACGACAGCGGAAGGTCGGGATCTGCGGCCATCGCGGTGACGAGACTTTGGATGTGGTCGGCCAACTCGGCGACTTCGAAGCTCGCGAACGGCTGACCGGCGCCCGCGGTGCTGAGGAACAGCTCGTCGCCGGCGCCGATGAAGAAGAGCCCGAAGCTGCCCGTCGGGCCGTGGTTGGTGTACGACACCGACACCTGCGCGCCCGCGAGGTCAGCCGTGAGTCGGGAGGGGATGAAGTTGACCGCGATCCGCCGCGAGGGTTGCCGCGGGCCGCCGACGGTCCCGTCGGGGCCCAGTGCGTGGACCGGAAGGCGCTGATGTTGCAGCAATTCACGGATGCGGGTGTCGACGTGGCGGCAGAACTCGCCGACCGTCATGTCCGGCGGGGACTGCAGCACCAACGGCACCACGCCGGCCAGCATCGCCGGCAGGGATTTCGACTCCGAGCTCACCCGCCGGCTGACCGGGAAGTCCAACGCCACTTCAGAGCCGTAGCCCGACCAGGCCCGGGTCATCAACGCGACCGCGGCGGTGGTGACCGTGTAGCGCCGGATGCGCAGGGTCTTGGACAGTTCCTTGATGTGGCGGACCGCCGCCGGATCGATGGGGACCGACGCCGACGGCGCGTAGGCGTTGCGACCGGCGACCGGTGGTGAGGGCGGCTGATCTAGGCCGGCCTCCGGAGCAGGATTGCCCACCCAGTAGGCAAGGTCGTCCTGATAGTCGGCGGAGGCTTCGTAATCCGCCTCACACGCAACGAAATCCTGCAGCGAGCCGAAGTAGGCCGGCGCGCCGGCCTCGCCCGTGGCCAACGCCGTGTAGATGGACGCGATCCGCCGGCTCACCAGAGCCATTCCCAACCCGTCGACGGAGATGTGGTGGCCGAGTCCGAACAGATAGAACTCGTCGGGGCGGGTGCGGAACAGCGCGAACTTCACCAGCCGCCCGGTCAGCGGCAAGGGCGTGTGTTGAATTGCCGACGCCTGTTCGAGGACGGCCTGTACCGGATCCTCGGCATCGCTGACGTCGTAGAGGGGGAGTTCGATATCCGAGTAATCGAGCGACCTCTGGAACACCTGACCGTCGACCTCGAAGAAGGTCGCCCGCGCCGGTTCGGCTTCCTGCAGGGCTTGGCGTACCGCTTCTTGGAGCAGGCCGTGGTCGACGGCACCGTCGATCCTGCCCAGGAGGCCCAGCTGCCATTCCGTACCGGCCAAGCCGCTTTCCTGCGAAAGCCAGATGTCCAGCTGTCCTCGCGACAGCGGAAGTGCCCTGGGGTCAGGTTCCATTATGTAATTCCCCACACCATGAGTTGACTAGGAAAAGAAATCGACCGCTTGTTAAAGAGCCCCACCCTGCGCCAAACGATCACGCAGGCTCTTCGGTCGAATATCAGTCCAATTCTTTTCGATGTATTCCAGACACTCCGCACGCGGCGCCTCCCCATGGACCACCGTCCAGCCTGCCGGAACGTCGGCAAAACTCGGCCATAGGCTGTGCTGCTCTTCGTCATTCACCAACACGAAGAAGCTGCCGTTGTCGTCGTCGAACGGATTAATGCTCAACTTTTCTCCAAACTGCCCGGGAACACGCGACCTACCCCAACATACGGGAGGACCCAGGATAACGCCCGATGTATCCGCCAATTCTGCGGGGCCGCAGCCTTTTTCAAATTATAGTTAGTCCCGAACAGCAATTTGCTGAAATCACTTTCGCACTCGCTTTTGTGAGGTCGTTGCCGCGTCGCGCTGCCCCACGACCCTTGCGAAATCTTCGTCCCTATGAGGGCTATGTGGCCGCATCCTCAGCCTTGACCCGCACGGGCGAGCTCCCCGCACCCACCTCCGCCGGGCCGCCAGGCAGTCCCGAGGCCTCCGACGCACCGGGGCTCCGCGCAGCGCAGCCGGCGCGCGGACGCTACACCCGCTCCAGCCGGTCCCTTTTGGGCCACCTTCGTCGACGTGCCGCAGACCAAGCAAACACCGGCTGAGCACCGAAATCCTGACGCCCTGCCGAGGGCAGCGCGGACGAATTCCTCAGTCGGATTGTGGTTCTGGGTGGCTCTTCGGCGGCGCACCCGGCGACGAACCACGCGGCAGCACCATCATGAACACCGGGATCTTCAAGGTGACTCCGCCGACAGGTGCCCGAACGGTGAAGGACACGACCTCGAGTTCGAGGCGCCGACCCCGCTGCGTCTCCATCTCCAGACGACCCGGCAGACGCTTGGGCTCAGCCAGCCAATCCAGGCCGCGTTCGATGGACTCCACCAGGCTCATGCCGGCGACTATACCCGCGGATGCGGCATCGCATCGGACGACTTCCGACCCGTCTTCGCAGTCCCGACACCAGTTGGTGTGAAGTGCAATGTCTTTCACGAACCCCGACGAATGGCCCTGGCGTCGGTCAGCCTGCCGGCTTGATCAGCAAACCTTGACCAGTGGGCAACATGCATATTGAAACGCCCAATTCGTCCGCCACCTCATCCATGGCAACGCGCTGTTCGTCTCGGCCGCGATTGGCGTAGTCGTCCAAGAGCACGAAGGCCCCGGGGGTGAGACAAGGCCAAAAGTACCGCAATGCAGCCACTTCGGGCGGCGCACAGTTCATGTCGATATGCAGGTAGGCGATGGAGTTTGCGTCGACCTCGGCCAACGTCTCCGGCACCGCACCGACGATGATGCGCTGGTTCTTCCATTCCGCGAAGTTGGCCCGCACACTATCTGCTCCGTCAGCGTACATACCCCTGCGTAGATGCTCCTCGCTTTTGGCGAGTGCACCCGACTCGCGTTCGGCCGCCGAAACAAAGCGCGGATCAAGACCCGCGAACGTGTCGAGCAGGTAGAATGTTTTGTTCAGCCGATCCCAGTCGAGATGTTCCATGATGGCGCTGCTCAAGAAGCCATAACTGACACCGCATTCGACAAAATCACCGTCAAGATGGCTTGCGCTCGAGGCCGCCCACAGTCCGACGTGCACGCGCCATTGCCATTGATACCAATCTTCATCACCAAGCGCGCGCGCACCGCGCTGATAGGCCCGCTGAAAATCAGGATCATCCACGAAAGCATGGTTGTTGAAGCAGATCAGCGCATCATTCGAGTACACGTTGGGGAGCAGAGTCCGCGCGAGCCAGTATTCGGCCCGCACTGCCCGCAGCCACAGACGAGTGCGCAGCGACAGTTTGTTTACCACGACGCCCCCTCCGCGACCGCAAGCGTGGCGAGCAGTGGCAGCGCAGACGTAAGCGTTTGGTGCGCCCAGCAGGGCTGCTCTGGTCGAAACGCCATATACAGGCCTCTCTTTCAGAAAGCGAGTTCATGGACAGCAGAATCGGTCAGCGGCTGGCGTTTTACTCCGTCTTGATTATCAGTCCTTGGCCGGTGGGTAACGCACAGATCGGCACGCCGAGTTCAGCGGTCAGTTCGTCCATGGCCCGCCGCTGTTCATCGAACCCCCGATACGAATAGTCGTCGAGCAGAACGACAGCGCCCGGCGTCAAACGCGGCCAAAAGTACCGTAGTGCAGCAACTTCCGGTGGCGCACAGTTCATGTCGATGTGCAGGAAAGCCACGGTGTCGGCATCGACCTGGTCAAGGGTCTCCGGTACCGCGCCAACAATGATGCGCTGGTTACGCCATTGCGCGAAATTGGCCCGAACGCTGTCCACCCCGCTGACGTAGGTGCCATGGTGCAGACTCCGCTCGCTCTTCTTCATGGCCCCGCCGACGCGCTCTCCGTCGGTGATGAACCGCGGATCGATACCCGCAAAAGTGTCCAGCAGGTAGAACGTCTTGCCGAGCTGATCCCAATCGAGATGCTCCATCACCGCGCTACTCAGGAATCCGAAGTTCACTCCGCACTCGACGAAGTCGCCCTCCAGCCGACTCGCGTTCTGCGCGGCCCACAAACCCACGTGCACCCGCCAATGCCACTGGTACCAATCGGGGCCACCTACTGCCTTTGCACCACGCTGGTATGCGCGTTGGAAGGCCGGATCTTCCAGAAATGCGTGGCTGTTGAAACAGATCAAGCCGTCGCTTGCGTAAACGTTCGGTAGGACTTTTCGCGCCAGCCAGTACTGACTGCGTACCACCTTCGACGCCAACCGTGCACCAACTGAAAGTGTGTTTGCCACAGGTCCTTCCGAGTCTTCCGACAGAGGCTCAACTACACTCTGACGGTCATTGCGCCCTTAACACAAAAGCCGTCTGATCGCCTCGACCTTCGCGGTTGAGGCGATCAGATTGCCGTTCCCAGCGCCACATTTGCTTCATGCCGAAAAGGCGGATTAGCTCCCGGAAATTCGCGATCTCAGGCAGCGCGATGTCGCGCCGGTATGCCTCGCTGCCAAAGAACTGTGACGAGTTCGAGTCGTCCCACACCTCTTGCACGCGCATGCCCACTGCACCGGCCGCCAACTCCATCCCCCGCCTGGAGGGCACCAGGGTGTGCCGAGGAGCGTCGATCAGGCACCAGTGTCTCCCGTAGACCTTCCACGCTTCCGATGATGTCGTCGGCAGGCGCACCAAGCAGATTCCGCCGGGGACCAGCCGTACACATGCTGCCCTGAGAGTCGCCACCGGGTCAGGTACGTGCTCCAACGAATGGTTGAACATGATGAGGTCGAACTCGCCGGTCACTTCGTTCATGAACTGCTTCGCAATGGGTACGCCCGAGGACGTGGCGACGTCGGTCTCGATGAACGGGTCGGCTCCGGCAAGATTGGTGAAGCCGACCTTGGCCAAACGCTCGAGCAGCGTTCCGTTACCGCACCCAACGTCCAAGATTCTGGCGTCGAGCGGAATCTCCAGACGACCAAGCATTCGGACGACGTCGCCGCTCGCATCCCGTGAACCGATCAATGATCGAATCCCTGGCGGCAGCGCCGCGATCATGCCACCGACCAGGCGACTGCCCCTGCGTAGTGCGAACCGATCCTGCTGTTTGGTCAACCAGGGCAGCAAACCGGCTTCTGCTGGAGAATCGTAAGAGTAGTACTTGCGGGGGTAGTGGCGAGCTAGTTCCTCCCCGTCGAGCACGTTCAGTATCTGCAATGTGTCGCATTCGGAGCAGACGAAGTACTCGAACAATTCCCGGGTGCCGTAGTACATCTCGCGGACGGTGATGACCTGGTGCGGCCCCGCCGCACCACATGCCCTGCATTCCTCCGATACTTCGCTCATTTGTTCTCCCGGTGAAGTTGTGTTGCGCTGGGCCCGCAGCCCAGTGTGCTGATTGCGCGGGAACGGCTATGCCGGGCGCCGACGGGTCTCACGCGAGACGCCTCGAACCGGCGAACTCTTCCACCACGTCGGCCGCGTGGACCACGCTTTCGGCAGGTGAGGTCATGCGGTCCGCAAGGTCGCGGGCTCTGGTGGCGTATCCCGGATCGAGGATGCGGTGCAAGTCCTGTGTCATCGTTGCACGGTTGCTTTTCGAGAAGCGGCGCGTGGTACCGATTTTCATCTTCTTGATCTGTCCTCCCCAGAGCGCCTGATTGGCGTCCATCGACAGGACCAGGGTGGGTACTCCCGCCCGCATGCTCGCGGCCGTCGTGCCGGATCCGCCGTGATGGACCACTGCCCGGCACAGCGGGAAGATCGCCGCGTAGTTCACGGCGCCAACCACCTTCACATGTTCAGCGTGCGACACTTCGCTGAAGTCGCTCCATCCGGCACACACCAGCGCGCGCTCACCCAACTCCGCGCACGCCGAGGAGATCATCTCCACAGTGTCCTCGGGTGACTCGACGGGCATACTGCCGAACCCGAAGCAGATCGGCGGCGTACCGGTCGCGATCCATGCTGCCACCTCATCGTCGGCCTCGGTCGACATGGTCATCGTCAACGCACCGACGAAGGGTCGCTGGTCGCGACATTCGGCCCATTCGACCGCCAAGCCCGGGAAAGCAGCCGCATCGTAGGCCTGGATCTCCAGAGAATTCCGCGCGGTGATCCGCCGTGAGGTCGGTCCCGTTGCCCTGGGCAGACGGAGGTCTCGCCGCTGTGCGTCCTCGACCTTCTTGTTCAGTCGCCAACCCACCCAATCAAACGCTTTCATCGACCATCGGCCGAGCTTGGCCGGCAAGAAGGTGACGAGCTGACCATTGGGCCGCATCGGGACGTGATGCAGGGTGGCCAACGGAATATCGTGGTACTCCGCGACGTTGGCCGCGGGCTCCTGGTAACTCTGCCCCGCCAATATCACATCTGCACCGTCGGCCGCGGTCTTCAACGTCGCCGCCATCTGGGCCCACGCCGTGTCGCTGAGCTCCCACATCTCACGCCACAACCGCCGGATATCGCCCACCCGCCAAAACTTGTGCAGCGCGAACTTCCAGAAGTTGCGGTAGACGTCGAGCCACGTCTTCGTGTCCAGCCCGTATGCCACCGTTTCCAGCCCGGCTGACTCGGTGAACCCCATCAGATCCGGGGGCACTGCCATCAGCACGGTGTGCCCCCGGCGTTGTAACTCGCGACCCACGAAGATCGAAGGCTCGATATCGCCACGGGTGCCGTAGCTGGCCAGGACGAACTTCATCGCGTACCCACCCCTCTCGCCCGTGGCCTCGACGACCGCACCATCCTCAGCATCGGCATGGCCATCAATCCTTGCGCCAGAACACCCCGGTGCCGTCGATCTCGATAATCTCGGCCGAGATGCCGTGCTTGGCACGGTAATCCGTGACGGCTTGTCGACATCCGTCGATGGCGTGGTAGTCGTCGACGATGCAGAATCCGCCGGGTGACAACCGCGAGTAGAGACCGTCGAGCGCCTGAATCGTGGATTCGTAGAGGTCGCCATCGAGCCGCAACACCGCGATCCGGTCAATCGGGGCGTCGCCCAGCGTGTCTTTGAACCAACCGGGCAGAAAACGCACCTGGCCGTCCAGCAACCCGTACCGCTCGAAATTCGCCCTGACGTCCTTCTCCGCGACCGCCAGAATCGGCGCCGCGAGATACAGTCGGTCACCCTTGTCGGCCTTGTACTTCGCCGTATCCGGCGGCGGCACACCGGCAAACGAGTCTGCCAACCAGACGCATCGAGTCTGATCGCCGTACGCCGCCAATACCGCCCGCATCAGGATGGATGCCCCGCCACGCCAGACGCCGCACTCGACCAAGTCACCCGGTACGTCCTCGGCCAAGACTGTCTCGACGCACTGTTGAAGACTGGTGAGCCGCTTCATGCCGATCATCGTCAGAGCGTCGGCAGGCCAATCCAACCCCAGATCGCGCTTACGTCGATCAAACGGACGCTTACGCGCCAACATGATGTTGCCGACCTTGAAGATCGGGCGATGGAGCTTGCTCCATCCCACCGGCACCAATTCATCGCTTCCATACCTGGTCAGATCCTGCCGGAGCAGGTCCAAATAGGCGGATCGGCTATCACGCTCAGTTACGGTCAAAACTGTTCCCTATCTCGATACCTGCGACCCACTGCCAACCCTAACCCCGCAACCACACGTTAGCGGGCTTTCTGAAATTGCCCGCATCCGTTGTCGCGGCGCGGTTTTGGGTGCTCATATGAGTTCCGTGCGGCAGAATGCATTTTGGGCGAACGTTTCGGATTCCACCAACTCCTGCACGATTAGGTGAAATGCGCATTTACGCGCTTGCTGGCAAATAATCCCACTCGGCCCGACAGCCAAGACGCTAGCTGAAGGAGGCCCTGGGTAGTGGCTTCGAATCTTTTGCTCGATGCACCACCACCACGGAATCGAACACCTCGATCCGATCGATGATCGTCGCCGCGAGCGGCACCTGCATTTCCCTGACCCGCTTAGGATGCCCTTCCATCAGATGGAAGACCGACTTCATCTGCATGTAGTGGGCGTGCATCGCATCCATCAGCCACTTGGTGAAGTCGATGAACGATTCGGGTTGATCCCGGTAGGGCGTCCAGTAGTTGGCACAGACATCCTCGACGATGTAGACGCCGCCGGGCTTGAGCCGGGGGAAGAGGTACTGGAACGACGTGATCATCTGGTGGGGCGTATGGCCACCGTCGTCGAGCACCGTGTCGAAGGTACCGAACTCCTCGAGGACGCTGCTCAGGAAGGCGGTGTCGGTCTGGTCCCCCACCCGCACATGGATGTCCCGTGCGGCGTCGTCGTACTGGGTGACCTTCGGGTTGATGTCGAGGCCCACGATGGTGGCGTCAGGCAGGTACTGCCGCCACATCTGCAGCGAACCGCCCCGGTCCACACCGATCTCGAGCATCCGTTCTGTATGGCCCAACGCCTGCTCGTAGATGGGTAGATAGTGCCGGAGCTTATGGATGTCGCCGGTGGTCTCGAAGATCCGTCCGATCGCGGAGTCTTCAGGAGGACCATCCTCGGCGCGCATGCCTACCGGGCGCGCCAAATCCGGGCCCAATACCTCGAGCATCCGCCGCCGACCCCGGAAGGGATAGCGACGGGTGATGAACGGCGCCTTCGGTTGCAATGCCAGGCGGAAGAGAGCCATAGTCACGAAATCCCCTGTTGATGAATAGAAGTCAGATCACATCGATATCCGGTCAATGCCTTGGGGTGAAGACTACCCGCGATATCCGGCAACCCTGCCAGATGCTGTTCTGGGCCTACGGCTGGGTGGCCGCGTCCCGATCCAGTCGGCATCCGCGGTCCGAATCAGAGCCCGGGCTCGGTGGCGGCGCGCGGACTCACCCCCAGAGGGTCCGTCGACGACAGGAGACGTTTGCGCTTCATCCGGTTCTTCAGATCCAGTGCGCGCTTCTCGACCAGGAACCAGCTCGCCGCGGCCATCGGCAACGTCGCGGCCGTGGAGACGACGAAGAACACGAACGGATTCAGATTGGACAGGCCCGCGACCGCCAGCAACTGCTGGATGGGGAACGCGTAAATGTACATTCCGTAAGAGATGTCGGTACGCACGTTCATGCGGTTGCTCTTCACGAGGATGCCAGAGACGACGACGGCATACGCCAAGGGCAGCCCACCGATCAGGCGATAGTCGGGCATGGTGCCGGCCACCGCGACGATGGCGGCACATACCGCGACCAGTGACCACCGCGCTGGGATGACATCGCGCCATTGGTAGAGGGCAGCGCCCGCCGAGAACATGATGGCGGTGCGCATGGCCAGCTGCGGAATCGTCCACTCACCGGGGAATGTCAGCGGCGGCAGCATTGCCGCCCCGGCTGTCGCCAGCACCAGGATCACCGGAGACACCCATCGGAACTTGGCGAGTCCGACAATGCCCAACCCAGCCACCGCGAGATAGCACATCAGCTCCCAGATGAGGGACCACAACGAGGCATTCCAGATGCCCGCGAAGGGGATATCGGCTGGCGTTCCGGCCACATCGAATTGGAGGTGGATCACTCCGAGGTTCTTCAAGACGTAATCGACCGGCGCACTGGACAGCAGCAGCTTCATCGGTGATCCGCCCTGGATGGCTACGCTGAGCGGAGCGATGACGAACGCCGTCAGCAACAGGCAGACGTAGAAGCCAGGGAGGATCCGCAGCGCACGAGCGAGGACATAGTCGCGCACGTGGGGATCGCGTAGCCAACTCGCAGTGATGAGGAATCCGGATAGTGCGAAGAACCCGTCGACTCCCACCGAGAAGAGCAGTTGCAGAACCGCCGGGGAGTACACGACATGGCCGGTCACCGGGAACGAGTGGAAGAGGATCACTTCGGTCGCCAACACGAGTCGAAGCGCATTGAGCGCATTATTTCGCGGATCGAATGCAATCCCGAGCTTCATCCGCCTCCCTAAGCTTCCGATATCGCCGGGTCATAGTATCGCCAGACCAATTCGGGCCGTACAGGTTTCACGGACTTGATCGATTGACTGCGGGGAGATCCATTCGCCATTGATGTTGATGTGCGTCAGTGACCGAGGTCAGCGCTCGATCAAGCAGGCCATTCCGGTTGCTAGGAGTTCTCGATCCATTCCAGAAGCGCCGGCAGACCATCGGCGAGCGACCACTTCGGCCGCCAATCGAGGGCGCTGATTGCGGGCTCGAGTTCGCAACTCGCTGCGCGTACGTCACCGTCACGAAACTTCGGGACCACCACGGGCTCCGGGGCCGAACAGATGCGGGCAACTTCGCGGGCCAACTCGTGGATGGTGGTTGCGTTTCCGGAACCGATGTCCAGGCAGCGCTGTCCGCGCGCGGGTGAACGGACTGCGCTGAACAGAGCCTCGACGACGTCATCGATGAAGACGAAGTCGCGCACGATCCGGCCGTCCTCGTAGACCTCCAACGTCTCACCGGCCCGCGCCAATCGCGCGAAGAGCGCCACGATCCCGGTATACGAATTGGTAAGTGACTGCCCGGGTCCGTACACGTTCTGCAGTCGCAACACACTGAGGTTGGTGTCATGCGCCGCGGCCCAGGCGGCAAGTAGGTGCTCCTGTGCAAGCTTCGTCGCGGCGTAGATATTGGTAGGTCGCGGCTCAGTGAGGCTGGCACGGCTGGGAATTGGTATCGCGGGGCCGCCTTCGGGCCCCTGCGGGTCCCAACTGCCGGCCACAAGCTGGGCATGACTACGCGGCAGCGGATAGAAGGTTTGCGCTCCGACCCGCCAGGATCCTTCACCATATACGGCCCTTGATGACGCCAATACCAGCTGCTCGGGGACCATGCCGGAGCGACTCAGCGCGTCCAGTAGCTGAGTGGTTCCCACCACGTTGACCGAGCCGTGGCGCGTTGCCTCGGAAAGAGATTGCGCTGTACCGGTTTCAGCTGCCAGATGGACGATTTGAGAGGGCTTGAACAGGCGAAGCACGGCGTCCCAGTCCGGGGCATGAGTGACATCACCGGTGAACAGTCGCACCGACTGCGGCAGGCTGATGTCCCCGCTCCCGGAGTGCACCTGTGGATGCAAGACATCCATCACGGCAACGTCGTAGCCGGATGCCACAAGAAGAGACGAAAGCGCAGAACCGATGAACCCTGCTCCGCCGGTGATCAGTACGGACCTAGCCATTTGTCGGTGACACCTCCCGTGCGACTGCAGAGTCAGACAGCAACCGCACGCGCCCAGGGGTGCAGTCCAGGTCATGGTAACGGCGGTACGTTAGGCGGGAATACTGAGGTGCCGGAAGTCCGCTGGCGGGTGTCTGCGTCCCGCCGCCGGCATTCCCACTTTGACTCTCGAGGCGGTAGGAGCGTGCGTAGAGTGACGGCCGACCGAATGTAAGGAACTGAGGCGCTGATTCACGTCCAGGCAAGGGGGCCGTCATGGAGGGGTTCGCCGGGAAGGTGGCCGTCGTAACCGGAGCCGCCTCCGGAATCGGGCAGGCGATAGCCGTCGAACTGGCCCGTTCTGGCGCGAGACTGGCGATCAGCGACATCGACAGTGTCGGCCTGGCTAGCACCGAAGCGATGCTCAAACACCTTGGTGCGCCAGTCAAATCTGACCGCCTGGACGTCACCGAGCGAGAGTCCCTGCATGCCTACGCCGATGCGGTGCACGACCACTTCGGTACGGTTAACCAAGTCTACAACAATGCTGGCATCGCATTTGCCGGCGACGTCGCATCCTCACAGCTCACCGATATCGAGCGGGTGCTACACGTCAACTTCTGGGGTGTCGTCAATGGGACAAAGGCGTTCCTACCCCACCTGATCACCTCGGGTGATGGCCACGTTGTGAACATCTCGAGCTTGTTCGGGTTGTGCGCGGCGCCCGGCCAGGCCGCCTACGTCGCCTCGAAGTTTGCGGTCCGCGGGTTCACCGAGGCCCTACGTCTCGAGATGATCCTCAGCGGACATCGGGTGAACGTCACGGCTGTTCACCCAGGCGGCATAAAAACCGGACTCGCCCATCATGCCGACGGAGTGCCTGGTTTCGACAAGGCCCTGAGTATCAGGGTATTTGACAAAGCGGCGATCACATCTGCGGAGACAGCGGCACAGAGAATCCTGACCGGGGTCCGTAAGAACAAAGCGCGAATACTGGTTGGCCGAGACGCCAAAGCGCTCGACCTCCTCGTACGGCTGACCGGACCGGGCTACCTGCGATTGTTCGCCGCGGTGATCTCTCGCAAGAGATCGGCGCCGTCACCGCCCCATTGACGACGCCGGGTCCCGCCCAGTCCAACCACCGTATCTGTGTCAGCTAATGTCAAGTCGCCCTGTCCACGGTCGGGATCGAGCAGAATGCAACGAGGGCAGTATTTTTGGCAACCGATGCCGACCTGGGCCGCTTACGCCCAGGTCCCCTTGCGCCGCCGCGCCATCGCCTGGATCTCGAACACCGGCTTCATGATCGATGGCCGCGAAATCTTGTTCAACAGACTGTCGGTGTAGCGGCGGGAGCCCTCGAACGCGTTTCGGAAGGCGTGCTCATTCGCCTGGTATGCCCCGTACACCCGATCCAGCGCCGACGTATCCGGAAGCTGGTCCCCTGCGGCCGCCCGCGTGACCTCGTAGATCTCGGATATCCAATCGGAGCCGAACGGGTCGGTGACGGCTCCGTGGTGTCGTTCGTGTCGAAGATCGGGTGTCAGGAACTCTTCGATCGCGCGTTCATCCGGGCTGTCGAGGTCCATCGCCAGCGTTGTCGAGATCCGCTTGACTTCACGACGCCAATCGTCGAGCAGCTTCTCGTACTCGACGAAGACGCGCGGCATGCCACGCGACTGTCGCTCAGCAAGCAAGTTGTACTTCACCCACAGGGCGCTCGCGAGTTCCGGCGATGCGCGGCCGGCGGCACCCAATGACGCGATGACCTCCTGCGGGTGCCGCACCGAAATCACCGCCGCAGGCTCGTATCCAGCTAAACGCGTTGCTTCGAACCACATCTCGGACAGCGCGGTGATGCGGAGCTCTTTGATCACGGTGTGCGGCGCGACTGGCAATCGCTGGAGATACGCGACAATCTCGGCAATGTAGGCCGACTTGTCGCGCGGCTCGATCTCACCCTCCTCCAACAACCGCAGCGACGGATCCCACCAGGAACTGCCCTGCCTGGCCAGGAACGCGCTGTTGAGGATGATCGATGCACGGGGCTCCCAGTAGCCGCGTCGATTGTGTTTGCCGGCTCCCAGCATCCCGTCGGGAAGCGCAGCGCCACTCAGCGACAGGACCCTCGTGAGAGCCGAGGTACCGGAACGGGCCACCCCCAGGACAAAGACGATGACGGGGCGCGGCGAAGTGCCGTTCTGTCCGTCCGGCACCGTCATGAACTCCACTCATCGTTATGGGCGGCACCCGCCGCGAGGACGCAGTATTGCACCGAGGCGTACCTGCACTGATAACCGGCGTCGAACATGTAACCCCCAAAATCGTGGCGTCCCAAACCAATCGTGGCGATAGCGCCACTGTAGGTCAAGTGTCATCCACGATAGTCCGATAGCCCGGCGGCGTATCGTCAATTATGCTGCCACGCACAGGCTCCGAGGTCGTCCGCACCTGCGACGGTAAGTTTGAGCCGATTACCCGCGGCTCTGCCTCTCAAAAGTTCTCGTGCGGCGCAGGCCGTTCGAGCACCCCCGATGGGACCCCAAAGGGGCTTGTAGGCAACGTCAACGGGGTAGCGTGGCGGCGGTGTTGGGTTCGGTGCTGGCTGTGGCGGTTCTGGGGAACCTCAACCCGGTGCGCTTGGGGGTGGTCTTGTTACTTGTGACTCGGCCACGCCCGACACAGAACCTGATCGCCTTCTGGATCGGGTGCTTGACCGCGACTTCGTTATCCCTGACTATCCCACTATTGGTGTTGAACCTCACGCCGATGTTCGAACCCGTGATGCGTGATCTGGCGGACTCGGCGATGGGGTCCACCGTGGGTAAGGTGCAAATTGGGCTGGGTGTGTTGCTACTGTTGGTCGGCGCATTTTTGACCGCACGCCTTCGGAGCCGGCGGAAATCGGGTCCGCAAACTGCGCGCGGTGAACTTTCTTTCCTCGATCCGAACAGCACGCGCGTGACCGACCACCATTCGGCCGACGCCGGGCCTGCCACCACGACGGTCCGATCGGTGCTGCAGCGGGTGCTCGCCCCCGCCCGCAACGGGTGGAACAACGGCGCACTTTGGATCGCCTGCGTGATCGGGCTCGTAATGGGGCCGGCGCCCGAGATGATCCTCCTCGTACTGGCGATCATCGTGACTTCCGGAGCCACCGTAGGTGCGCAGGTCAGCGCCGTCATCGCGTACGCTCTGGTGTTACTCGCCCTGGTCGAAACGGTGCTCGTGGGCAGCCTGCTGATGCCCGCAAGAACCGAGGCGGTCCTGCAGCGACTACGCAGCTGGACCATCACTCATCGACGACAGATCCTGGTGGCCATTTTCACCGTGGCCGGTGCCTCCACCGTGCTCACTGGCATCAGTCGCGTTTGAGCCGTCGGGACTCCCGCAATCCGAGCTCTCGGCAGGCCGGCAGGCGACCTCGAGCGAGGTCCAGCAAATTCGCTGTCGCCGGCGAAATTTGCCCTACCGGGGCCGATGCGCCCGTCGACAGCCCCGGCAATCCAGACTGATGAAGCGCAGAGCCCTTGTTTCCCTGTTGTTTTGGCTGACCACTCACCTGCGGCCGCACAGTGCGGCCGCATTCTTGTGCGCAATATCAGCCCCGCATCGGGCCCGCCGTCAAGACCATTCAGTCGGCATTCTGGATCACACACGTTAAGGTGGCATGCGTGTTCCGCGACAACGAGCGTTGCTACAGGGACGGCCGCCGCCACGCCACTACCGAGTTCGCCGCCGGGTAGAAGGCATGCGCGGCATCATTCTGGCGGGTGGCTCGGGCACCCGGCTGCATCCGATCACGATGGGCGTGAGCAAGCAGCTGCTGCCCGTCTACGACAAGCCGCTGGTCTATTACCCGCTGTCGACACTGATCATGGCGGGTATCCGAGACATCCTGGTGATCACGACGCCCAGTGACGCCTCCGCATTTCAGCGGCTTCTGGGCGACGGATCGGCGTTTGGCGTGGACTTGCGCTATGCGGTTCAGGAGGACCCCGAGGGCCTGGCCCAGGCCTTCGTGATCGGTGCGGACCACATCGGTGGCGACACCGTGGCACTTGCTCTGGGCGACAACATTTTCTATGGTCCGGGACTGGGCACCAGCCTGAGTCGGTTTCAGAATGTGAGCGGCGGCGCGATTTTCGCGTATTGGGTAGCGAATCCGGCGGCCTACGGCGTCGTGGAGTTCGGTGCTGACGGCACGGCGCTGTCACTGGAAGAGAAGCCGCAGCACCCGAAGTCGCACTATGCGGTGCCCGGGCTGTACTTCTACGACAACGACGTCATCGAAATCGCACGCTCGCTGCAGAAGTCAGCGCGCGGCGAGTACGAGATCACCGACGTCAACCGGACGTATCTGGAACAGGGCCGACTCTCCGTCGAAGTGCTGGCCCGCGGGACCGCGTGGCTGGACACCGGAACCTTCGATTCCCTGCTCGATGCCAGCGATTTCGTTCGCACCATCGAACGACGCCAAGGATTGAAAGTCAGCGCGCCCGAGGAAATTGCCTGGCGTGCAGGCTTTATCAACGATGATCAGCTTGCTGCGCGCGCCAACGAACTGCTCAAATCCGGCTACGGGCAGTACCTCCTACACCTGTTGGACCGGAAGTAGCCTCCGCGCTGTAACGTTCGAGCCTTCGCATCAGATAGGAAAGTAGGTCTCGCACCAGGTTTGAGACCGAGGCATCGGTGGGTAGCTCAACCGATGTCGAGACTGTCCCGGGTCGACCCCGCTGGACGACATCTCGTCAATATTCGAAGGAGCGACACATGATCCGACCACCGTTGACCAAAGTAGCTGCCGCCGCGTGCGGACTGGCCCTGTCCTTGTCGGCCGGCGCGGGTATCGCGTCCGCAGCCCCCGACTATGGGCCGATGGTCGACACCACCTGCAGCTTCGATCAGGCGATGACGGCGGTGCGCACGGAGAACCCGACCGCCGCGCAGTACCTCGACCAGTCGCCGCCCAACGTGCAGTTCTTGCAGGTGTACCTCGGCTCGTCCCGCGACGAGCGGATCAACCTGCTCAACCAGATCAGCGGCAACCCGGGCATCGACCAGGCCCTGCCGGTGTTCCAGCAGATGTTGACCAGCTGCTCCAAGTACTGAGCTCATTCACCCCAGATCGTCCCCAGCGGAGAGGGCCTCACCGCTGGGGACGATTTGTATCGTCAGTCGTCCCCTAGCAATGCACGCACCGCGGGACGGGTCCCGTAGGGGCGAAGCATGGCACTGGCGGGTCGGGGGCGCACCCGCTGCGGCCACCAGAACCACCGGCCCAGCAAAGCGGCGATCGACGGGGTCAGGAAGGCGCGCACAATCAACGCGTCGAACAGCAAACCGAAGCAGATGGTGGTGCCCACCTGCCCGATGATCCGCAGGTCGCTGACCACCATTGCGGCCATCGTGAGCGCGAACACCAGACCCGCCGTCGTCACGACCTTGCCGGTGCCACCCATCGCCCGGATCAGGCCGGTGTTCAACCCCGCGCCCATCTCTTCCTTCATGCGGGAGACCAGCATCAGGTTGTAGTCCGAACCGACTGCCAGCAGGATGATCACGGACATCGCCAGCACCATCCAGTGCAGATAGATGCCAAAGATGTACTGCCAGATGAGCACTGAGATGCCGAACGAGGCGCCGAGCGACAGCACGACGGTACCGACGATCACCAGGGCCGCGATCGGGCTGCGCGTGATGATGAGCATGATCAGGAAGACCAGGCACACCGCGGCGATACCGGCGAGCCAGACGTCCCAGGTCGATCCGTCATGCCAGTCCTTGGCGGTGGCCGCGGCGCCGGCGATATAGATCTTGCCGCCGGCCAGCGGTGTGCCCTTGAGCGCCTCCTCGGCCGCGGTCCTGATCTGGTCGATGCGTTGGATGCCCTCGATGGAGGCGGGGTCACCGCTATGAGAAATGATGTAGCGCACGGATTTCCCGTCCGGCGACAGGAAGAATTCCATGGCGCGTTGGAACTCCGGATTCTCGAACACCTCCGGAGGCAGGAAGAACGAGTCCTCGATCTGGGCCGCGTCGAATGCCCGCCCCATGACGCTGACATCCTTGGAGGACTCCTCCATGCCGGAGTTCAGCCCCGACATGGTGCTGTGCATGGTGAGCGTCATCTCCCGCATCCGCTCCATTACCGCGATCATTTTCGGCATGATGACCAGCATCTCCGGCATCAACTCGTTCATGATCGCCATATCGTCGACCAGGACCGCGAAGTCGTCGTTCAACCGGTCGACTTTGTCGATGGTGTCAAAGATGGATCGCAGCGCCCAACAGACCGGGATGTTGTAGCAGTGCGGTTCCCAGTAGAAGTAGTTGCGGATCGGCCGGAAGAAGTCGTCGAACAGCGAGATGCTGCCGCGCAACTCCTCGAGGATCTCCTGCATCTCCGTCGTATGCCCGAACATGCTTTTCGTGGTGGCGACCATCTCTGTCATGACGCCCAACATGCGCTTCTGGACCGCGATCATCTTCGCCATGTCGTCGGCCTGCTTCAACATGTCGTCGGTGCGTTCGTTCTGGAAATGATTCGACTGGGTCTGGGTGGCGCTTTGCAGGCTGAGCAGGAACGGGATGGAGGTGCGCTCCATCGGGGTGCCCTCCGGTCGCGTGACCGCCTGCACCCGCGACACTCCGCGCACCTGGAAGATGGCTTTGGCGACCTTGTTCAACACCAAGAAGTCGTCCGGGTTGCGCAGATCGCGATCCGTTTCGACCATCAGAACTTCGGGGGTCATCCGCGACTGGGAGAAATGCCGCTCGGCGGCCTGGAATCCCTGATTGGCCGGGATGTCTCCGAGAATGTAGTTGCGGTCGTTGTAGCTCGTCTTGTAGCCCGGTAGCGCCAGCAGGCCGACGAGCGCCAGCGCCAGCGCGGAGACCGCGATGGGCGCCGGCCAGCGGACGATCGCCGTCCCGATTCCGCGCCAGCGACGCGCGGCGATCTTGCGCTTGGGTTCCAACATGCCGAATCGGCTGGCCACCGCGACACCGGCCGGCACCAGAGTCACGGCGACCGCCACCGCGGCGGCCAGGCCGATGGCGGCCGGAACGCCCATGGTCTGGAAGTACGGGAGCCGGGTGAAGCTCAGGCACAGCATCGCCCCGGCGATCGTCATACCCGAGGCCAGGACCACCGGGGCGACACCGTGATACATGCTGTAGTAAGACGTTTCGCGATCCTGACCGGCCTGCCGCGACTCCAGATACCGGCCGAAGAAGAAAATGCCGTAGTCGGTGCCCGCCGCGATACAGAGGAACACCAGCATGTTGACGGCGAAGGTGGACAGTCCGAGGATCTCGTAGTGGCCGAGCACGGCCACGACACCGCGCGCCGCGCCCAGCTCGAAGCCCACCATCAGCAGCAGCAGGATCACGGTGACCAGCGACCGGTAGACCATGAGCAACAGCGCGAAGATCACCGCGACGCTGACGATGGTGATCTTCAGAATGGAATCATTTCCGCCCTGGTGCATGTCGGTGACCAACGGGCCCGCACCGGTGACGTAGACATCCACACCGGCCGGGGGCGGTAGCCCGTCGACGATGTCCCGCACGCCGGCGACCGACTTGTCGCCCTGGGCGGTGCCCTGATCCCCGACCAGGTTCAGCTGGACGTAGGTGGCCCGGCCGTCCGGGCTCTGCACGCTCGACGCGGTCAGCCGGTCGCCCCAGAGGTCCTGCACATTTGTCACATACTCTGGGGCGCCGTGTAATTGGTCGACCAGGTTCGTGTAGTACTCGCGTGCGTCTTCGCCGAGGGGTTCCTGGCCCTCCAGCACGATCATCGCGAAATTGTCGGAATCGGAGTTGTCGAAGGTTTCGACCATGCGCTTCATCGCCTGCGCCGACGGGGCGTCCGAGGGCATCAGCGCGACGGCGTGCTCCTCGCCGACGGTCTCCAACATCGGCGCCGAGAACGTCAGCGCCAAGATGAGCGCCAACCATCCCACGATGATCAGCGGTGCGAACCGTCGTATGGTCCGGGCTATGAAGGGCCGCCGGGAATCCTCAGTGTCCATACGGATTCCGCTAATCCCTCATGAGCAATGACCGCACGAGCGGGCGGGGGCCTGTCGACCGGAGCATCGAACTGGCCGGCCGCGGACGCACCCGCTGGGGCCACCAGAACCAACGGCCCAGCAGCGCGGCGATCGACGGGGTCATGAACGCGCGCACCACCATCGCGTCGAACAACAGGCCCAGGCCGATCGTCGTGCCCACCTGACCGAGCATCAGCAGATCACTGACGATCAGCGAGGCCATGGTGGCCGCGAAGACCAACCCGGCCATGGTGACCACCCGACCGGTGCCGCCCATCGCCCGGATCAACCCGGTCTTCAAACCGGCGCCGACCTCTTCCTTCATGCGGGAGACCAGCATCAAGTTGTAGTCGGAACCGACCGCCAACAAGACGATCACCGACATGGCCAACACCACCCAGTGCAATTGGATGCCGAAGATGTGCTGCCACACCAAGACCGAGAGGCCGAATGACGCGCCGAGCGAGAGCACCACCGTCCCGACGATGACCAGCGCGGCGATGACGCTGCGGGTCATCAGCACCATGATCATGAAGATCAGGCAGATCGCCGAGATCAGGGCGATCAGCAGGTCGTAGATGGAGCCCTCGACCAGGTCCTTGACCCCGGCCGCGGTGCCGGACAAGTAGACCTCCGAACTCTCCAGCGGGGTCCCCTTGAGCGCCTCCTCGGCCGCGATCCGGACCGGTTCGACCAGCGCCATGCCCTCCGTGGTCGCAGGATCCCCGCGTTGGGTGATCAGCATGCGCGCGGCCTTGCCGTCCGGCGACAGGAAGATGTCGGTGACGCGCTTGAATTGCGGGGACTCGATGATTTCCGGCGACAAATAGAAGGAATCGTCGTTGTTCGACGAGTTGAATGCCTTGGCCATCGCGGTGGCGGTATCTGCGGAATCGTCCATCTGTCCCAGAATTCCGGACATGGTGCTGAACATCGTCAGCATCATGGTGCGGCTGGACTCCATGGTCGAGATCATCGTCGGAAACTGCAGCAGCATCTGCGGCATCAGCAGCGCCAATTTATCGAGATCCTTGACCATTTCCGCCATGGTGCCGCTGACCTGATCGACACCGTCGAGCGCCTCGAAAATGCCTCGCAACGACCAGCAAATGGGAATGTTGTAACAGTGCGGTTCCCAGTAGAAATAGTTTCGAATCGGCCTGAAGAAGTCGTCGAAGTTCGCGATGTGGTCGCGCAATTCGGTGGTGGTGTCCTGCAGTTCGTGGGTGGTCTCGACCATCCGTTGCGTCGTGCTGACCATCTCCTGCATCAGCGCGTACATCCGCTTCATCAAGGCGATGGTTTCGGCCATCTCGTCGGCCTGCTTGCGCATGTCTTGCATGCGCGCCTGCTGGAACGGAAGCGCAAGGCGCTGACTGGCATTGGACATGCTGATCATGTACGGAATGGTGGTGTCCTCGAGCTGCGTACCCTCAGGTCGCGTCACCGACTGCACGTTGGCGATGCCCGGCACCTCGAAGATCGCCTTGGCGAGCTTGTTCAGGACCAGCAGGTCCGTCGGGTTCCGCATGTCGTGATCGGACTCGATCATGAGCAGTTCGGGCGTCGCCATGACCGCTGCGGGGAAATGGCGCGCCGCAGCCTTGTAGCCCTGATTGGCGGAAATGTTCTCCGGGATGAATTCCTGGTCGCTGTAGCTGGGGTTGTAGCCCGGCAGGGTGAGCAGACCGATCATCGCCAGCGCCATCGTCGCCACCAGAATCGGACCCGGCCATCGGACGATGGCGGTGCCGATACGCCGCCAACGCCGGGTCATGACATTTCGCTTGGGATCGAACTGGCCGAAGCGACTGCCGAGCGCAATGGTGGCCGGCACCAGGGTCAGTGCCACCGCGACCGCCACCAAGATGCCCAGCGCGCCCGGGATACCCAACGGCTGGAAATGGGGCAGCCGGGTGAAGCTCAGGCAGGCAATGGCTCCGGCGATCGTCACGCCGGAGGCCAGGACCACCTTCGCGACCGAGCTGAAGGCGGTGTAATAGGCCTGTTCCCGGGTTTCGCCCTGTTGTCGCGCCTCTTGATACCTGCCGAAGAAAAAGATCCCGTAGTCGGTTCCGGCCGCGATGCCCACCGAGACCAACAGGTTGACCACGAACGTCGTCAGTCCGACGACCCCGTGCATTCCGAGATAGGCGACGAGACCACGGGCCACTTGCAATTCGACGAGGACCGCGAACAGTAGGACTATGACGAGGATGAAGGACCGGTAGAAGAACAACAGCATCAAGAAGATCACCGCGATGGTGACCAGGGTGAACAGCAGGACCGTCGCGGCCCCACTCTCGCCCGCGTCCGCGGCGATGGCCGCCGGTCCGGTCAGGTAGGTCTCGACGCCCGGTGGCGAGGGCGTGTTCTCGATGATCTCCTGAACAACCCTGACGGCCTCGTTCGACTCGGCCTGCCCGAAGCGGCCGACCAGGTTGATCTGGACGAAAACGGCCTTCCCATCGGCACTTTGGGCGGCTCCGGCCGTGAGCGGGTCGCCCCAGAAGTCCCGGACGAACTGCACATGTTCGGGTTTTTCCTCGAGCTGACGAATGATCTCGTCGTAATACTCATGGGCGTTGGCGCCAAGCGGCTCCTGGCCCTCGAGGATGATGACCGCGACGCTCTCCGAGCTCGGCTCCTGGAAGACCTCGCCCATGCGCACCGCTGCCTGGATGGCCGGGGCTTCCGTGGGTGTCAGCGAGACCGCATGCTCGCGTTCCACCACCTCCAGCGGCGGGACCGCCACCGTCGCAAGCACGGCGAGCGCCAGCCACCCCAGAATGATCAGCGGCGAGAAGGTGCGGATGAAGGACGCAATCCGCGGGCGCGACGACCGCTGCGTCTCCGTGGTTTCGGTGGTCATGCGGCCTGCACGAGGCAAGAGGTGAAGGCGTTTACCTGATTGGCGACTTTCTCCTCCTGGACCTCATCGTCGACGATGATCCGACAGCCGATGGTGCTGCCATCCCCCTGCGCCATGATGCTGCCGATGGTGGTCGTCTGGTTGACCTCAAATTCCAAGGTCCAGGGCAGGCTGACATCCTCCACGAATTGCGGATCGGTGTCGGCATCGAAATAGCTGATATTGGCTACCGAACCCGGCGACCCGAACACCTCATAGGTCAATCTCTTCGGGTTGAACGCTTCCGTCTGGGCCTGTTCCGAAGTCCCGTACGTCGGGCGTTGTTCCGAGCCGAAAATCCCATGCAGCCTCGACACGGCGAAACCACCAGCGCTGAACACCACGAGCGCCAGCAGCGGTATCCACAACCGCTTCAGAAGCCGCAAAATGGTAGTTCTCCTCCGTTAACTTGCCACACCCGGCGCGATGGTGCGCCGCACTCGCAAACACGTGGCCCCCCGAGGCCGCAACTCAGTTCTGGAAGAGTAAACCATGCCCATGGCCAGCGTATAAGGCGGTTCTGGGCGCCTTTAGAACCGGCAAATAGAGGCACCTGTGAATTTGCCTGTGGGCCTGCGGGAAACTGCACCGCAACGATTTCCTGGCGAATGCCCGATAGACCGTCTCTTAGACTTGGTACCGACAATCTCTGGCACGACCGTGCAACTCACGGTCGGCACGGGCGTCCCGCTTCTGAGAGTGCGGCCTGCCCTCCCGTCGCCGGCCGGTAAGTTCGGTGTGGTGAACCGTTCAGACGGCGACAAGGCCGACGCGAACACCCTGACGGGGGTCTCGGAGACCGCGCTGCTGACGCTGTACGGGCGGGCCCATCAGGCCGGACACCGGGACGCGATCATCGAGGACCCGATGGCCATCCGACTGGTGGAGGCCATCGACTTCGATTTCGAGAAGTTCGGCCGTAAGGGTCAGGAGATGGCGCTGCGCTCGCTGGCCTTCGACCGCGCCGCGCTCAGTTATCTGTCGCAGCATCCGACAGCTACGGTTGTGGCGCTTGCTGAGGGACTCCAAACCAGTTACTGGCGCCTGACCGAAGCCCGGCCCGACCTTCAGTTCTCTTGGCTGACCGTCGATTTCCAGCCAATCATCGATCTTCGGGAACGGTTGCTGCCGTCGTCCCCGCGAATCGGGACGCTCGCACAGTCAGCACTGGACTACTCGTGGATGGATCAGGTGGACACCGGCAACGGGGTCTTCATCACCGCCGAGGGCCTGCTGATGTACCTGCAACCCGAGGAGTCGATGGGATTGATCAGGGAATGCGCGCGCCGCTTCCCCGGCGGCCAGATGATCTTCGACCTCCCCCCGGTGCTGGTGAAGAAGTTCGCACCGAAGGGCGTCCGGTCCTCCCGGCGCTACCGCGTCCCGCCGATGCCGTTCAGCCTCAAACCCGCCGAGTTGGCGGATCTGGCCAACACCGTGCCGGGCATCCGCGCGGTCCACGACCTGCCGATGCCGCGCGGGCGCGGGTGGGCGTTCGAGAAACTGTTCCCGGCGTTCTGGCAATGGAAGCCCACCAAGCAGTATCGCGGCACCTACACGCTGCTGGAGTTCGGCTGATCCTGCGCTGACAGTTCAGAGCGCGAAGGAGAATCCGCCGTTGACACAGATGGTCTGGCCGGTGATCCACGAGCCCTGATCGCTGGCGAGCAGCAGGACGAGGTTGGTGACGTCGTCCGGCACCCCGGGGCGACGGATGGCGTAGTTCTGCAGAATTGCCTTGGCCTGAGGCGAATCGGCTTGCTCGGCCCACAGCGGTTCGGTCAACGGGGTCCGCATGGTGCCCAGCGAGATGTTGTTGGCGGTGATGTTATAGCGGCCGTTCTCCAGCGCGAGGCTGCGCGTCAGACCGGCGGCGCCGGCCTTGGCCGCGCCGTACACCGCACCACCCGGATCCCCGGCGCGCCCGGCATCGGAGACGACCGTGAGTACCCGCCCCCACTTGTTGGACACCATCGCCGGCAGGACCGCGCGGGTGCAGTGCAGCACCCCGTACAGGTTGACCCGCAGGAAGGCTTCCCAGTCGGCGGGTTCGGTCTCGGCGAAGCGGGCCCGGGTGGCGAAGCCCTCGGCCCCGGCGTTGCCGGCGTTGTTGACCAGGACATCGGGCGGCGCGTGCGCGGCCAGCGCCGCCGTCACCGCGTCGTAGTCGGTGACGTCGAAGGGCGCGGACGCGGCAGTGCCACCGGCACTGCGGATTTCGCCGGCCACCTCCTCACAGCGTTCGGCACGCAGATCATTGACCAATACCTCGGCTCCCGCCTGCGCGCAGGCCAGGGCGATACCTCGGCCGATGCCCTGCCCGGCGCCGGTCACCAGGACGCGGCGCCCGTCCAACCGCGGACCGGCACTCACCGCGTCGCCGCCGGCGTGAACTCGATGTGCAGTTCGGTCAAACCGCGCAGCAGGAAGGTCGGGTCGTAGGCGTAGCGACGGTCGCCAGCCGGGCCGTGGAACTCCTCGTCGATCCGAATGTCGCTCATGCGCTCCAACATACGACGCACGGTGATCTGCCCCTCCACCCGCGCCAACGGCGCGCCGGCGCAGGTGTGGATGCCGCGGCCGAACGCGATGTGTTCGCGCACGTTCTTGCGGTCCGGCCGGAACTCGTGGGGATCCTCGAACTTGCGCGGGTCCCGGTTGGCCGCCCCCAAGCACAGCATCACGATGGTGCCGGCCTTGAGGTGTACCCCGCCGAGCGTGGTGCTCTTGCGGACCAACCGGAAATCGATCTTCGTCGGGGAGTGCATCCGGAGCGACTCTTCGATGAATGTTGGTATCCGGTCCGGGTTTTCGCGCAGCAGCTGCTGGTAGTCCGGTCGATCGCCCAGGCCCTGGACCGCGGCGCTGAGCAGCTTCGTGACGGTCTCCTGCCCGGCGGCGAACAGGAACGTCGCGGGCTTGACGACCTCCAGCAATTCCGGGGTCGAACCGTCGGGATACACCGCGGTGGCCATCCCGGACAGCACGTCCTCGCGGGGTTCGCGGCGGCGCTCGGCCAGGTATCCGGCGAACTTGTCGTCCAGGTACTGCAGCGGGTCCAGCCCCACCGGCTCGCCGTCGAGGGCGCCCACCCGGGTGCCGCCGGGCTGCTCGGCACCCAACGCGGCGAGGAACTCCGGACGGTCCTCGTCGGGCACCCCGAGCAGGTCGATGATCGCCGAGGTCGCGAACGGCTTGGCGTACTCGGATAGGAACTCGCACTTACCATCTGCGCCGGAGGGATCCATGATGTGGTCGAGCTGGCTGTCCACCAGCTGCCACATGTACTCCTCGTTCTCCTTGAGCCGCCGCGGCGTCAGCAGCTTGTTGAGCAACGACCGCGCCCGCTCGTGGGCCGGCGGATCCATGACCACCATGTGCTCGTGGATGGGGAACAGATGGCGGTGCGCCTCGATCTGTTCGCTGATGTCGTCGCCCTCGGGTTCGAACGGCAGCGGGGGGAACGGGCCGCCGATGGCGTTGACCGCGGAGAACGAATCGTGGTCCTTGAAGGCGGCCATCACCTCCTGGTACCCGGTGACGGCGACGACGCCGTAGTGCGGCTCGCGGAATACCGGTCCCTGTTCGCGCAGGTAGTCCCAGTAGGCGTAGGGGTCCTGACTGATCTCGGGATCGGAGAAATAGTCGACGGAGGCGAGGTCGGTCATGGGTGGGCCGTCCTTTCGGCGAGGGTGCGGGGGCTGACGAGGGGGCGGTTCACTGCTCTTCGGTGATCGTGATCGCCCCGCGCGGACAGGCGTCGACGGCGGCGCGGACCTGGTCCCAGTACTGTCCCGGCGGCCGTTCGACGCAGGTGGCGACGTCGTCGTCGGTGAGGTCGAAGATCTCGGGTGCGGTCTCGATGCACAGTGCGTGACCTTCACACAGCTGCGGATCGACCCACACTCGCAGTGTGCAAGCGCCCACGGTCATGTCTCCTCCACGGCTCAACACTGATCGATCGATCAAACTGTTAGAATGCGCCATGCCTATCACGGCGTCGGACGGACGGTCAAGCATGCTCGCGACGGAAGCCCGCTGAATGCCGGCACCCCGCAAGACCAAATCCGCGGACAACGGTGCGCGGCAACGGCTCATCGAGGCCACCGCCAAGGTGATGCGCGAGGAGGGCTACGCCGCGGCCACGTCGCGGCGGGTGGCCACCGAGGCCGGCGTCAAGCAGGCGCTGGTCTATTACTACTTCCCCACCATGGACGACCTGTACGTCGAGGTCCTGCGCGCCGGGGCCGAGGTGTCCCTGGCCAACATGCGCGCGACACTGACCGACAACGATCCGCTGCGCACCCTGTGGCTGATCAACAGCGATCTCCGGATGACCGGGTTGAACACCGAGTTCATGGCGCTCGCCAACCACCGCAAGGCCATTCGCGCCGAGCTCAAGTCCTACGCGGAACGGGTGCGCGATATCGAGACCGCCGCCGTCACCGTCGCCCTGCGTGCCGCGGGTATGGACCTCGAGGAATACCCGCCGGCGGCGGTGTCGATGATCATCGCCCAGATCGCCCGCAGCCTCTGCAACGAGAGCGCCGTCGGGGTCACCTTGGGCCACGAGGAACTGCGCGCGTTCATGAAGCGCCAGCTCGACCTGTTCGCCGGCCCGTCCCCCAGCCCCTGAACCACCAGGGCTGTCGCCGGCATTCGCGGGCAACTGGTTGACAGGTCGGTCGATCAGTGCCACGCTCCTGATCGATCGACCAAAATGGGTCGGACATTCACACGCCGGTCGGGCGATTGCTTGCAGGCGTCGCAGAGAATTGAGGTGAGTCATGGGCGGACGGGTAGAAGGCAAGGTTGCATTCATCACCGGTGCGGCGCGTGGGCAGGGGCGTAGTCACGCGGTGCGCCTGGCCGAGGAAGGCGCCGACATCATCGCGATCGATGTGTGTCGACAGATCAGCAGCGAGAGCCAGATTCCCGCGGCCACGCCCGACGATCTCGCCGAAACCGCCGATCTGGTCAAGGATCTCGGCCGCCGCATCGTCACCGCCGAGGTCGATGTGCGTGACTACGACGCGGTGAAGGACACCGTCGACAGCGGCGTCGAACAGCTGGGCCGGCTCGACATCGTCGTCGCCAACGCCGGCATCGGCAACGGTGGCGACACCCTGGACAAGACCAAGCAAGAAGACTGGGACGACATGATCGACGTCAACCTGTCCGGCGTCTGGAAGTCCGTCAAAGCCGCAGTGCCGCACCTGCTCTCGGGTGGCAACGGCGGTTCGATCATCCTCACCAGCTCGGTCGGCGGCCTCAAGCCGTACCCGCACACCGGCCACTACATCGCCGCCAAGCACGGCGTCATCGGCCTGATGCGCACCTTCGCCGTCGAACTCGGCCAGCACTCCATCCGAGTCAACGCCGTGTGCCCCACCAACGTGAACACCCCGCTGTTCATGAACGAGGGCACCATGAAGCTGTTCCGCCCCGACCTGGAGAACCCGGGCCCCGAGGACCTCAAGGTGGCCGCCCAGTTCATGCACGTGCTGCCGGTCGGGTGGGTCGAACCCGTCGACATCAGCAACGCGGTGCTGTTCCTGGCCTCCGACGAGGCCCGCTACATCACCGGCCTGCCGGTCACGGTCGACGCCGGCAGCATGCTGAAGTGACGAGGGCCGGCACCGCGTGAAACTCGCCTTCAGCCTGCCGCACATGTTGCGGCTCAAGGCAATGACCCAGCCCTGGGAAGCATCCGTGACCGGTGCCGATCAGACCCGCATGGCCCGTTGCGCCGACGAGTGGGGCTACGACATGATCGCGGTGCCGGAACACTTCATCATCCCGACCGAGCACCTCGAGCTGTCCGGTCCGCATTATCTGCAGTCCACCGTCGCGCAGGCCTACCTTGCCGGGGCGACCAGCCGGATCATGCTCAACTCCTGCATCACCGTGCTGCCGCTGCAACATCCGATCGTCCTGGCCAAGACCCTGGCCACGGCCGACTGGATGAGCAGCGGCCGCATGATGGTCACCTTCGGGGTCGGTTGGCTCAAGGGCGAGTTCGACCTGCTCGGGGTGCCGTTTCACGAACGCGGCCGCATCGCCGACGAGTACCTGGCCGCCATCGTGGAGCTGTGGACCAGCGAGACCCCGCGCTTCGAGGGCAAGTACGTGTCCTTCGACGACGTGGCGTTCGAGCCGAAACCGGTTCAGCAGCCGCATCTGCCGATCTGGATCGGCGGCGACGCCGACGCCGCGTTGCGCCGGGCGGCGAAGTACGCCTCCGGCTGGTGGTCGTTCCTGACCCCGCCGGATCAGCTCGCCGAGCGGCTCGACTTCATCAAGTCCCAACCCGAGTACGACGGTCGGCCCTTCGACGTCGTGCACGGGCTGGGCACCACCCGGGTCGGGGAAGGTCATGCGGTGCAAGACGATCCGCACGGGCGTCCCGGTATGAGCGCGGCGGAGATCGTCGACCGGCTCAGTTGGCTCGGCGAGCAGGGAGTCACCGTCAGCGCGGTGCCCATCCCGCCGGTGCGCGGCGTCGACGAGTATCTGGATTACGCGCAGTGGGTGATCGAGGAGATCAAGCCGCAGGTGCCGTAGCCGCATACCTGCGCTACTGCTCCTCCGGGCGGGGGGCGGCCCGCTGCTCGAGCCAGCCGGCCAAGGAACGCCCCGCCTCCAGCACGTGCCGTTCGGCGATCACTCGGGCCCGTTCGGCATCCTTGTCGGCCAGCGCGTCGAGGAGTTCCTCGTGCTCGTCCAGCGAATGGTTCTCGTGCTCGGGAAACAGCGTGAGGAAGTTCGACGGCACAACGCGGGCGGCTTGACGGATCTGGGTGAGCAGGCGCGGTGAGTGCGCAGCGCGGTGGATCTCTTGGTGGAAGCGCCAATTCGCTTCGCCGATGGTGTCGTCGCCGGCGCGCGACGCCACATCGGCGGCCAGAGAGCGCAGTTCGGCCAATTCGTCTGCGGTGATTCGTTCGGCCGCCCACGCTGCCGCCTGGCCGGTGAGGACGCCCAGGATGGTGAACGAGTCCATCACGTCGTCGACGTTGGCGCCGATCACGGTGATACCGCTGCGCGGCGCGATCTTGACCAGGCCCTCGAAGGACAGTTCCAGCAGTGCCTCGCGCACCGGGGTGCGACTGGTGGCGAATTCCTCGGTGATCGAGTCGAGGTCGATCCGCGTACCGGCTGCCATCGCACCGGTCAGGATTCGGTCCCTGAGCTCGCGGGCGGCGCGTTCTCGCACCGTCCCGGAGATGTCCATCGCCATGGACGCACTCTACCGCCCACCAGATCAAGCATTTGAAATCTGATGTATCAGATGTTAGGTTCCAGCTATGGGTCAGAAGCGAACCGACCAGATGTCCTTGGTCGCATTCATGCAGGCGGGCAATGCCTCGGTGTACTCGGGATCGTGGCGCCATCCGGCGACCGAGCATGGCTATCTGGATGCGGCGTACTACGCCAAGGTGGGTCGACAGCTCGAGGAGGGCTGCTTCGATCTGATGTTCTTCGACGACCGGTTGGCGATGCCGGGCATCTACGGCCGGTCCGTGGCCGAGGCGGTGCGCTACGGCGCGCGGCCGGTCAAGCTCGACCTGTCGGTGGTGCTCGGCGTGCTGGCGGAAGCGACCTCGCACATCGGTCTGGGTGCCACCTACTCCACTACCTATTACGCGCCGTTCCACGTGGCCCGTACTTTCGCCACGCTCGACCACCTGTCCCGTGGCCGCGCCGCGTGGAACGTGGTCACCTCGGTCAACGACAGCGAGGCGCAGAACTTCGGGGTGCAAAGCCACCTCGGGCACGACGAGCGTTATGACCGCGCCGACGAGTTTCTGGAAGTGGTCTCCGGGCTATGGGAAAGCTGGGAGGACGAAGCCATCGTCGCCGACCGCGGGTCCGGCCAGTACGCCGACCCGACCAAGGTGCACGAACTGGGCCATGTCGGACAGTACTTCTCGGCGCGCGGCCCGCTGACCGTGCCGCGCACCCCACAGGGTCGCCCCCTCATCCTGCAAGCCGGCTCTTCGGGCAGAGGCCGCGACTTCGCCTCGCGCTGGGCTGATTTGATCTTCACCGGCGATCCCGGCTTCGACGTCGCGCGTGCGCACTACGCCGATCAGAAGCAGCGCATCGCCGAGTCCGGACGAGATCCGCAGACGGTGCGGATCTGCCCGATGGCTTACGCCGTGATCGGCGAATCCGAATCCCACGCCAAGGAACGCGAGGCGATGTTCCTGGAGGACCTGGTGCACCCGATGGCGTCGCTGACGCTGCTCTCGGAGCTGATGAACTACGACTTCGCCCAGCACGATCTGGACGATCCCATCACCGATGAGCTGATGGCTCAGGCCTCGGGTATCCGCGGGCTGGTGCAGGGGCTGCGTGAGCACATCGGCGGAACGGTCCGGGTGCGCGACCTCGCCGCTCACCGTGCCACGCTGCTGCAGGGCCCGCGGTTCGTCGGCACCGGAGAGCAGGTGGCCGATCAGATGGCCGCCTGGTTCGAAGACGGTGCGTGCGACGGGTTCGTGCTGGCCGCCACCCACATGCCGGGTTCGTTCGAGGACTTCGTACGAATGGTGGTGCCCGAGTTGCAGCGCCGCGGACTGTCCCGCACCGCCTACCGGGGCTCGACGCTGCGCGACCATCTCGGCTTGCCGCGTCCGGAGTCCACCCACCGCGGCACCGAGGTGGCCGTCTGATGGCGAGTGCGACCACCGCGGGAATGCTCGACGGGATCCGAGTGCTCGACCTGGCCACGCTGGCCGCCGCACCACTGGTCGCCACCTATCTCGGTGAGTTCGGCGCCGACGTGATCAAGGTCGAGCAACCCCGACATGGCGACCCGATCCGCACCTGGGGCCACCAGCGCGACGGTGTCGGGCTGATGTGGAAGTCACTGTCGCGCAACAAGAAATCGATCACCCTGGATCTACGCCGCGAGGAGGGCCAGCAGCTGGTGCGCCGGCTCACCGAGCATGCCGACGTGGTGATCGTGAATACCCGACCGCAGACGTTGCGCAAGTGGGGCTTGGACCATGACGCCCTGCGCGCTGTCAACGAACGCATCATCATGTTGCACATCACCGGTTTCGGCCTGACGGGGCCCAAGAGTGAACGGCCCGGGTTCGGCACCCTCGGTGAAGCGATGAGCGGATTCGCGCACCTGACAGGTGAGGCCGACGGGCCGCCGACACTGCCCCCGTTCATGCTGGCCGACGGCGTGGCCTCACTCAACGCGGCCTACGCGGTGATGATGGCGCTCTACCACCGCGACGTGCACGGCGCGCCGGGCCAACTCATCGACGTCAACCTGATCGATCCGCTGGCCCGACTGCTGGAACAAAGCCTGCTCGGCTACGACCAGTTGGGCATCGTCGGGCAGCGGGCCGGTAACCGCTGGGACATCTCGGCGCCGCGCAACACCTACCGGACCGCCGACGGGCGTTGGCTGGCAATGTCGGGCAGCTCGCCGGCGCTGGCGCTGCGGGTCTTTCGCGCGATTGGGCGCGAGGACCTGGTCTCCGATGCCGACTTCTCCGATCCGCAGCGCCGCTTGGCGCGGGCGGCCGAGGTCGACGCGGTGGTGGCCGAATGGGTGTCCGGGCAGACGCTTTCGGATGCCATGGCGGTGTTCGACGACCACGAGGTGGCCGCCGCACCGGTGTACGACGTGCGCGGGCTCCGCGAAGACGAACAACTCGCGCACCGCGAGGTTTTCGTCTCGGTGGACGACGACGAACTCGGCGCCATGACGGTGCAGGCCCCCGTCCCCAGGTTCTCCGGCGCCGAGCCCCGGGTCGAGGCCCTGGGGCCGCGGCTGGGGCAGCACAACACCGAGGTCTACGGCCAACTTCTCGGTTTGACGCCCGCGGATCTGGATCAGTTGCGCGCCGACGGCGTGCTCTGACCCCTTTGACTCTGACATCTTCATCTATGACACAAAGGAATTCACCCGATGACTGAACTGCTCCGTCGCTCCGAACTTGCCCTGCCGGCCTGCAATGACCACATGTTCGCCAAAGGCGTCAGCTGCGGGGCGGACCTGGTGTTCCTCGATCTCGAGGACGCCACCCCGGTGGGGCTTAAGGTCGAGTCTCGCGCCAAGGCGATCCGCGCGTTGACCGAACTCGACTGGGGCCGCACCGCTCGGGCAGTGCGGATCAACGCCCTGGACACCCCGTGGTGCCACGACGACATCATCGAGGTGGTCACGCACGCCGGCGCCCAACTCGACACCCTCGTGATACCGAAAGTCCGTACCGCCCGGGAACTCTGGTGGGTGGATGTGTTGCTCACCCAGTTGGAGGAGAAACTGGGCCTGAGCCGCAGAATCCGCCTGGAGGTACTGATCGAGGAAGTCGAGGGCTTGGCCAACGCCGAGGAGATCGTGCGGTCCAGTTCGCGCCTGGACGCGGTGATCTTCGGGGTCGGCGACTTCTCGTTGTCCCAGGGTGCGCGGGTGGACACCAACTTTGTGCCCATCACGGACTACCCCGGTGACTTCTGGGCGTATGCCCGCAACAAGATCATGGTTGCCGCGCGCATCGCCGGCATCGATGCCATCGACTCGCCCTACCCGGATTACGCCGACGTGGCCGGATACGAGGCCGAGGCACGCCGATCCTCGCTCTACGGCTACACCGGCAAGTGGGCCATCCATCCCAGCCAGGTACCGATCGCCAACGAGGTCTTCGCACCGACGCCCGAGGAGATTGCGTTGGCGCAACGCAACATCGAGGCCTACCGCGCGGCCGAGGCCGCGGGGCGCGGCGCCACCGGCGTCGACGGCGTGCTGGTGGATGCCGCGCACGTCAAGAAGGCCGAAGAAGTCCTGGCCCGTGCCGCGCTGATCGATGGTCAGCTGGTCCCGGTCGACGGATAGCGTTGGGCGCGGACAGCCTTGGCAGCGGCCACCATGTTGCGCAGGGAGGCGGTCACCTCGTCGGTCTTACGGGTTTTCAAACCGCAGTCAGGGTTGACCCAGAGCCGCTCGGCCGGAACGGCTTCGAGGGCCTCCCGTAAAGAAGCCACCATCTCCTCGGTGGACGGCACTCGCGGCGAGTGAATGTCGTACACACCAGGGCCCACGCCGTTGGTGAAACCGACGGCGTTCAGATCGCCGAGCACCTCCATGTGCGAGCGTGCGGCCTCGATCGACGTCACGTCGGCGTCCAGATCGGCGATCGCCCCGATCACCTCGCCGAACTCCGAATAGCACAGGTGGGTGTGGATCTGGATGGTGTCATCGACGCCGGAGGTCGACAGCCGGAACGCTGCCACCGCCCACGCCAGGTACTCCTGCTGGTCCTTGCCGCGCAACGGCAACAACTCCCGTAACGCCGGCTCGTCGACCTGGATGATGGACACCCCGGCGGCCTGCAGATCGACGGTCTCGTCCCGGATCGCCAGGGCAATCTGGTTGGCGCTGTCTGCCAACGGCTGATCATCGCGCACGAAGGACCAGGCCAATATGGTCACCGGACCGGTGAGCATCCCCTTGACCGGCTTGTCCGTCAGCGACTGCGCATAGGTGATCCACTCGACCGTCATCGGCTCCGGGCGCACCACATCGCCATACAGGATCGGTGGCCGCACACAACGGGATCCGTAGGACTGCACCCATCCGTTCTGGGTGGCGACGAACCCGTCGAGTTTCTCGGCGAAGTACTGCACCATGTCATTGCGTTCGGGCTCGCCGTGCACCAGCACGTCCAGCCCGAGGTCTTCTTGCAGCCGAACGACGTCGGCGATCTCCGAGCGCATCTGCTGCTCGTAGCCGGTCTGATCGATCTCCCCGGCCCGCAACGCCGCACGCGCCTTACGGATTGCGATGGTTTGCGGATACGAGCCGGTCGTGGTGGTGGGCAGCACCGGCAGTCCCAGCCGCGCGTTCTGCGCCGCGCGCCGTTGGTCGGCCGGGCCGCGCTGGGCACCGGTGGCCAGCACCGACGTCAGCCGCGCCCGCGTCGCGCCGACGTGCAACCGCGGATCCGCGGCCCGGTTGGCCCCCGCCGCGTTGGAGGCCTCTATCTCGGCGGCGACGGCGTCGCGGCCCTTGCGCAGCGCCACCGCCAGGGTCGCGACCTCGAACACCTTCTCGTCGCCGAAGGCGAGCCAGGTGCGCAGGGTGTCGTCCAGATCATCCTCGGCATCCAGCGAGTAGGGGACGTGCAGGGTCGAGCACGATGTCGAAACCGCGAGTGAACCAACAGATCCCGACAACGAGTCCAAGGTATCCAGCGCCGATGCCAGGTCGGTGCGCCAGATGTTGCGTCCGTCGACCACACCGGCGACCACCAGTTTGTCGGCCAGTTCGGGCACCGCGGCCACCGCCTGCACCCCGCCGGCGACCAGGTCGACGGCGATCGCCTCGATCGGGCTGCGCGCCAACGCTGCCAGCGCGCCGTTGAGCGCACCGAAGTAGGTTGCGACCAGGATGTCCGGGCGCCGCGGGGCCGCCGCGAGTTCGGTGTACACCCGGTGCGCGAGCTTGGCCGCGTTGTCGAGCTGATCGGTGACCAGTATTGGTTCGTCCAGCTGGACCCACTCGGCGCCCGCGTCGGCGAGCTGGGCCAGCAGTTGCACATAGAGCGGCAGCAGCTCATCGATGCGTTCGATCGGGGCGGCGGCGCCGTCCACGGCTTTGCTCAGCGCGAGGAAGGTCAGCGGTCCGATCACGACCGGCCTGGCCGGCACCCCGAGCTCATGCGCCTCGGCAAGTTCGGCCAGCACCTTCTCCGGATGGAGCGAGAACGTGGTGTCCGGGCCGATCTCGGGGACGATGTAGTGGTAGTTGGTGTCGAACCATTTGGTCATCTCCAGCGGGGCGACCTCGGCGGTGCCTCGAGCCGCCGCGAAGTAGCGGTCCAGTTCGTCGTCGATCCCCTGCACGCGCGGCGGCAGTGCGCCCAGCAGCACGGCGGTATCGAGCATCTGGTCGTAGTAGGAGAACGTGTTCACCGGCACGGAATCCAAGCCGGACCTGGTCAGCGACGTCAGCGTCTGGCGACGCAACTCGGCGGCGACCTCCTCGAGTCGGGCGCGCTCGACCCGGCCGGCCCAGTAGCCCTCGGCGGCGCGCTTGAGTTCCCGATTCGGTCCAATTCGGGGTGCACCCAGAATGGTCGCGGTGAATGGTGTTGCCATGGAACGTCCTTCGGTACGACGGAAAGCACATCGCCCATGGACGGGTAACGAGAGCAGCCAGCAGCCCTCGGCCATCCGCCCATTCCTCGAGGCGATGCACCGTCGGACGCGGCGCGTCCGACACAGCTGGCAGGTCTTCGGACTCGCAGGCGCGCACCGCTATCGGTGCTCCTAGTGGCCGTCGCTTCCCGGCAGCTATGCGCTGCTACCAGTGCTGATGACGGCGGTCGTTCCTGCATACCGCTGCGGGACAGTCCCGGATTCTCACCGGGTTCCCTCTATCGGTCCACCCGGGTGGGTGAACCGGTCGATGCCTTCCGTGCGGATGCACGAAAGGCAAACCAGCTGCACTCGGCATCTTAGCTCTTAGCCCCTTCGCCGGGGCCCGCCGGCCCAGGCTGCGCTACCGCGGCGCCGCTGCTCCTCCCAGCGTTCCGGGTTCTAGTCGCGGGGCCGGGCCCGGGTTCCCTCGGTGCGCGCCCGGTTCCAGCTGCGCTGGATGACTTCCATTGTGGCCCAGCTTTTCACCGGCGTGGGCCCGCCGCGTTCCTGCACGGTGCCGTGCAGCCAGGCGATCCCCAGGGCCGCGGCACACGCCGCCGCGTTGTGGGTGCCCTCGAAATCGAAGGTGCGCCCGCCGAACGACAACGTCGCCCGGTGCGGCAGCGACACCCCGTCCCGGGTCTGCCAGGCCACCCGAGAATCGACGTCCTCGTTGGCCGCGATCACCGCCGGCTCCCCCTGCCGGTGGTAGGTGGCCGTCATCGAACAATGCGCCCCACACGAACCAATAATGCTCGAGCTGCGCGATTTTCGAAACGTGGGCGCTGAGCCCGGGCAGGCAGTACATCCGGTCGAGACCGCCGTAGCCCCCGACGACGGGCGAACCCTCGATGGTCCCGGTCACGGTGCAACCAGAGCTCGTGTAGCCGACGTCATCGGGCGGCCCGGGAACGCTGATCCGGGTCACGTTGGACGGCAACGGCGTCAGGGTGACGTCGATGACGTCGTCCTCCTTCCACACGTACCGCGAGGGCCCGAGCGAGACGGTCATCGCGTGTTTGGCCGCCATCGTGACGTTGCCCGACAAGACCGTGTGTTCCCCGTCGACCTTGGTCCACACGATCGGACCCCAGTACAGGTCCTGCTCGCCGGGCACGCGGACCGGCCTCGGATACGCCCACAGATCCGGCGGGCACTCGTGCAGGGTGAAGTCGAACGCCGCGCTGGCCGACAAGGTCCGCACCAATTGGTAGCGCTTGCCGTTGGCGGTGTCCGCCATGGCCCACAGGAACATCAGGTCGTTGTGCAGGCCGGCGAACTGCGCATCCCGGGTGGAATGGTCCTGGTCTGCGGCGTCGGACAGGGTCACCGTCGGAACGATCCCAGCGGTGGCGATATCGAACTTCGGCACGGTTGCCCCTTCTCGCGACACAAACTGTGCAGGCAGCATCACTGTAACCGTTACTGTTTGTATTTAAGTAGGAACGGTGCGACTGACCCGGTGCGCCCGGGCGCTTTGTGGGCACACTGCATCCATGGAGACTCTCGAGTACGCCCCCGGCCGCAGCGTCGATGTTTTCGGCGACCCCACCCATCCCACGGTGCTGCTGTGGCACGGCACCCAGACCGACGCCCGACACACCGTCGGTTCGCTGGCCGAACTGCTCGCCGGCCACGACCTGCGCGTGGTGGTGCCCGATTGGAACGCCCACGCCGACGATCACGGTCGCTCCGATCTGCTGGCCTCGGTGCGGTGCGCCCGGACTGGAACGACCGAACCGCTAGCCGTGATCGGGTGGTCCCTGGGGGCGGTGGCCGCGGCGGGTCTGGCGATCGGCGCCGACCAGTACGACGTAAATGTGCGCCACGTCGTCGGCCTGGGCGGTGCCTTCATGGTGCGCGATCCATTGACCGGCGAACCGCTCGATCCGCGACTGCCCGCCGACCAGCGGCGCGCGCCGTTCACGCTGCTACACGGCGCGGGCGATGACGTGGTGCCGCTACAGGCCAGTCAGGACTTCGCCGTCGAACTCGAGCGGGCCGGTTGGCCGGTCCGGGTCATCGAACTCGACGCCGATCACGGCAATATCGCAGGGGCGCAGTACAACTCAGCCGAAGACCGCTACGAGCTGAGTGCCGATCCCAAGACCCGGCAGGTGGTCACCGAAGTCGCGGAACGCATCGCCGAGGCGCTGGCAAATCCACCCAAACCCAGGTGACCACCGTCGGATACGACCGGGACCATCAAGCAGGACGTTCGTAGTCAGAGCTCGTGCAGTTCATGACCAGACCACGTAATTGGCCCCACTCGCAGTCCAATTCCCTGATCCATCAACCGGCGCTCCGCGTCCCACACCTCGTCGTAATCGCGCCCGTCGCCGTCGAATTGCTGCAACAAGCGAGCCACGAGGCTTGACACCGTCATGTCGCGTTCCGCCGCCAGCACCTTCGCGCGGCGAATCAACTCCTCGGGCATCGACAGGGTGATGCTCTTCGTCGACATGGGCTTCAGTGTAGGACTGAGGCAAGGTTGGAGGGCGGCCGACAAAGCTCTGTTCGACCGCTCTCTAGCCCCACTTGAGCGTGATCGCCGGGTTGGGGCGGTCTCTGGGCGGCCCCTCGATCAAATGCCGTCACCTCCGGGTGACGGTCATCCACAGGGATTGACTGGCGTGCGTCCGCACCCATCCCAGGCTGTGCACAACTGTCAACACCGGGTGACGGGTTTCAATCGAAGAGCCGCGTGGAGAGCGGCGAACCCTGGTGGAAGATGGGAATCCTCGACGGTTGACAACAGGCCGCAGACATCAACTGCGCGGCATCGTTTCTAGCCCCTCACCCGACCGCGGACTTCGACGGCGGCGCCGACCCGCCCTGGGGTTCGCGCGCCACCATCAGTCGGGCGATCTTCTCGCGATCGGCGACCGACGGCATCCCCATCCCCCGCTGATACCCGTAGACCTCGTGCAGCGGGGTCGACTCGGTCCGGCCGTCGAGGATGTCGACGGAATCGGTGCTGATCAGCCCGGGATGCTCCACGCCGCAGGCCTCGGCCACCTTGACCAGGTCGCGGCGCAGCGTCTTGATGTAGTTGGCCACCCGGACGGCCTTCTCGTCGGGCACCAACCCGCGGCTCAGCCACGCGTTCTGGGTGGCCACCCCCGTCGGGCAGGAGTCGTCGTGACATTTCTGCGCCTGGATGCAGCCGACGGCGAGCATCGCCTCGCGCGCCACGTTGACCATGTCGCAGCCGAGGGCGAAGCCGACCACCGCGTTGTCGGGCAGGCCCAACTTGCCGCCGCCGATGAAGGTCACCTGTTCGTGCAGGCCGCGTTCGGCGAACTCGCGGTACACCCGCGAAAAGCCGAGTTGGAAGGGCAGCGACACGGTGTCGGTGAAGGTCAGCGGGCCCGCGCCGGTGCCGCCCTCACCGCCGTCGATGGTCACGAAATCCACCCCGCGATCGGTGTCGCGCATGAGGTCGGTCAATTCGGTCCAGAAATCGAGGTGGCCGACCGCGGACTTGATGCCCACCGGCAGCCCCGTCTCGGCGGCCAGCAACTCCACCCAGTCGAGCAGGCTGTCGGTGTCGGAAAACTCCGCGTGCCGCGACGGGCTGACGCAATCCCGCCCCCGCGGGATGCCGCGGGCTGCCGCGATCTCCGCCGACACCTTGGCCGCCGGTAACAGGCCGCCCAGGCTGGGCTTGGCGCCCTGGCTGAGCTTGATCTCCAACGCGCGCACCGGCGCGCCGGCCACCACATCCTTGAGCTTCTCCAGGTCGAAACGTCCCTGGTTGTCGCGGCAGCCGAAGTACGCCGTGCCGATCTGGAACACCAGTTCGCCGCCGTGCCGGTGGTACTGCGAGATGCCGCCCTCGCCGGCGTTGTGCAGGCAGTCCGCCAGCGCCGCCCCGCGGTTCAGCGCCTCCACGGCGTTACCGGACAGCGACCCGAAGCTCATGGCCGAGATGTTGACCACCGAACTGGGCCGAAACGCGTGCGGGCGGTTGCGGGCGGCGCCCAGGACCTTGGCCGACGGCAGCTGCACCTCCTGCGCGCCCATCGGCTCGGACAGCGGGATCGCCCTGCCGAACGTGCGGTGCTTGATCACCGGGTAGCCGATGGTGTGCTCGATGTCGTTGTCGGTGCCGAACCCGAAGTAGTTGTTCTCCTGCTTCGACGAGGCGTACACCCACCGGCGCTGGTCGCGGGTGAACGGGCGCTCCTCGTTGTTGGAGGCGACGATGTACTGCCGCAGTTCGGGGCCGACGGCCTCGATCAGGTAGCGACCGTGCCCGATGACCGGGAAGTTCCGCAGGATCGAATGCTTGCGCTGGAAGACGTCGCGGACCGCGACGGCCGCCACCGCCGAGGCCGCCGCGGCGGCGACGGCACGAAAGGGCTTGATCATGCCCACAGGGTTGCCCGGGGACACCGATGTAAACGCGCCGGCTATCCCCAGTAGGCGAAGCTGCAGGTGGGGCGCGGCTCGGTGACGAAGGAGACCAGCTGATCGCCGTTGAAAATGATCGTGCAAATGAGTTCGGTGTCCCCGCCGTCGGCGGTGATTTCCGAGTCGAGCTTTTCGTAGACCGGGTACTCCTTTTCCCACGGCAAGCTCACGTCGGTCTCGGTGTGCTCCGGGCCGTCGTTGATCCGGTAGCGAATCGTCACCGACGCATCGCCCCCGCGGACCGCCATCACCGCGGTACCGACCGGGTCCCCCGTCGGGGCCACCGGCGCCGGACTGTCCACCGGCGACGACGGCGCCGTCACGGTCGCGGCCGCCTCCTCGGCCCGCTCGGCCACCGGCGTGCCGGAGGTACTGCTACAGCCGGTCGCCGCGGCCACGAGAGCGAGGGCACCGACAACCGCACCGACACAGCTGGGCTCACGCATGCCTCAGCTTACGACGGCCGCGGCCGGGTCCCGGACGGAAGTTTGCGCTCGGAATCAACACCGCGTCGCCGGCGTTGGTGTGGTTCATGCCGCTTCATAGCCTGTTTCAACCGTTCACCGTCGGCACGCTGACCGCCCCGAACCGATTCGCGATGGCGCCGATGACCCGGCAGGCCTCGCCCGACGGGGTCCCCGGCGCGGACGTGGCCGAGTACTACCGGCGCCGCGCCGCGGGTGGGGTCGGGCTGATCATCACCGAGGGCATCCGGCTGCCGGATCCCGCCGCGGGTTATCCCTTCAGCATTCCGACGCTGGCCGGCGACGAGGTGCTGACCGGCTGGCGGCGCGTCGTCGAGGCCGTGCACGGCGCGGGCGGGACCATCGCCGCGCAACTGTGGCATCAGGGCGCCGAACGCAGCGACGACGACGGTGTGGTCACGGTGAGCCCGTCCGGCATCGACGGGCTGGGCCAACCCAAGGGCCGCGCACTGGAGAGCGCCGAGCTGCCCGAGGTCGCCGACCTGTACGCGCGCGGTGCGGTCACGGCGCGCGAGCTGGGCTTCGACGCGGTGGAGCTGCACGGCGCCCACGGCTACCTGTTGGATCAATTCCTTTGGGCAAAAACGAATCTGCGTACCGACGGCTACGGCGGATCACTGGCCGAGCGGACCCGGTTCCCCGCTGAGGTGGTCGCCGCGGTGCGAGCCGCCGTCGGGCCGAATTTCCCGATCATCTTCCGCTTCTCGCAGTGGAAGGGCACCGATTACACGGCGTCGATCGCCGACGACCCGACCCAGCTGCAGGAACTGCTGGCCCCGCTGGCCACGGCCGGCGTCGACGTCTTCCATCCCTCGACGCGGCGGCACTACGTGCCGGCGTTCCCCGACCACGACGCCGGATTGAGCCTGGCGGGCTGGACGAAGAAGGTCAGCGGGGTGCCGGTAATCGCCGTTGGCTCAGTGGGTTTGGAGACGCAGTTCCGCAGCGAGAAACGCGGTCAGGTCATCCAACCGGCGCCGGTGGACCGTCTGGTCGAGCAGTTCGACGCCGACGAGTTCGACCTGGTCGCGATCGGACGCGCGCTGTTGGCGGACCCGGCCTGGGTGAACCGGTTGCGCGACGGCAACCTCGGCGAGTTCACCGGATACGATCCGGAAGTCGCGCTGGCGGCGCTGGCCTGAACCCAAGCAGCGGGTTACATCTTCTCCCCGGGCAACTCGCTGGCCTGCTCGACCCAGGACCGCAGCCGATCCTCGTCCAGGTCATCGTCCTCGTGGATGTCGAGGTAGCGCACCTCGGGATGCTTGGAGGCCTTCGGCGGCTCGGGATCCAGCGAGGAGCCGCGAAAGAACTGCAGTTGCACGTATTTGGTGTAGCAGCGAAACGACATGAACCAGCCGTCGTCGCGCTGACCGTAGAACGGCTGATTCCATTTCACGGCCTTGTGCACGCCGGGGACCGTGCGCGCGATCAGGGCGTCCAGGCGTTTCCCGAGGTCGTGTTTCCACTCGGGCATCGCGGCGATGTAATCCTGCACCGGGCCATCGCCGTCCCCCTTGGGGATTTGCGGGTTACCACCCGAAAGTAGCTTTGGCGCGTCGTCTTTCTTCTTGTTCTCTGCCATCGAACTTCGTCCTGTGCGGTCGACGTCGACCGGCAAACTGTGCCGGAGTTCCAGAGTCCCGATTGTTACATCCGCGGCCAGGTCCGTCACCCCCTCGATTACAGCCGCGCGGTTTCCCCGCGGCCCAATTCGATGATCCGGCCGTCGAGGTCACGGCGCTTCATCTCGTCCTTGAATTCGCTGAGCGGCGAGGCGAAGACGCCGTAGTCGTCGAAGTGCACCGGGATCATCTTCGGCAGCCCGAGCCGTTCCACCACGTCGGCGCCCTGCCTACCGTCCATGGTGACGGTGAGGCCAAACGGGAGACGGGCCCCGGCCGGCAGCCGGGTGCCACCCAGATGCAGGATGCCGGCCTCGATGGCGTCGAAGCGCAGCGGGATCTCGTCGAGCTCATCGATCAGCAGCGTGTCCCCGGAGACGTAGAGGCGTCGCTGCGCCGAGCCGTCGCCTGCGCCGAACTCCATCATCGACCCCATCACCGGGGGCAGCAGCCGGCGCGTCCAGCCCGGCGCGTGCCGTCCGGGCAGGGAAGTGATCTTCAGCGTCGTCGTGCCCTTGGTGACGCTATGGGTGTTCCACGTGGGCAACCCGGTCGCCGCTTCGAAGCCCCTGCGCACCAACCGTTTCGCGGCATCGGAGGTGGTGATCACCGGAAGCGAGTGGTCCAGGTCGCGCTGGGCGACGCGGTCCCAGTGATCGCCGTGCATGTGCGACAACACGATCGCGTCCAGCGGCGGCAGCTCGGCGACGCTCATCGCCGGCGGTCGGCGCCGCTTCGAGATCAGGCCGTAGCCGAGGTACGCGTGCTGGCCCCGGTGCAGGAAGTTCGGATCGGTGAGCACCGTGATGTCACCGGCGGAGACCAACGTCGTGGCGTTACCCACGAACGTCACCTTCAGTTCCATTCCGAATTCCCTGGGTTCAGCGCCTCAGGCGCGTTCGGCCTGCCGCTTCTGCTTCTCCGCGTCGGCCAGTTTCTCCACCGTGTCGGCCTGCGCGCGCTTGTTCCCGGCGGCCTGTCGCTTGGTCGCGGCATCGTCGCGTTTGGCGTCGGCGGCCGACGTGGCCCGCTTCTCCGCGGTGTTGATCCTGCCGAGTTGTTCGCGCTTGGTCGTTTCGACCGATTCCTTGCGACGCGCGGCCGCGCTGTCGACCTGACGCTTGGCGGCGGTGGCGCGCTTCTCGGCAGAGGCGGTCGCCGCCTTCTTGCGCTGCGCGGCCGCTGCCCGGGCGTCCTCGACCTGGGACTGCGCTGCAGCGCGGGCCTCTTTCCTGTCCTGCACGGCCTCGGTCCGGGCGGCCTCGAGGTCGGCGTCCGCCTCCTGCTTCTTCTCGGCCGCCGAAGCTTCGAGGTCAGCGGCGCGACCGAGCGCTTCGCTGCGCGCGGCCAGCGCGGCGCCCTGGTTCTGCAACTCGGGTTCGCCCAGAACATTGCCGACGGAGGCGTCCAACGCGCCGAGGGTGCGTTCGTAGAGCAGTCGGGCCGGCGCCTCTTCATCCAGCCGGGACACCACCCGATCTTCGAGTAGCTGCAGCGGCATCCGGGCGAGTTGGTACTGGAACCGCAGCACGGTGCGCGGGAATTCGAGGATTCTCATTGGTAACTCCTGGGTTTCGAGGATCAGGGCTGGTCAGTGCGGTCGGACAGGGCGTCGGCGCGCTCGCGGAGCCGCTCGGCTTCGGCCTGGTCCTCGGCGGCGTCCTGCACCTCGCGTCGATGTTCACCGGCCGCGTCGATGACCTCGCGCGTGACCACCTGGGCGTCGGCGCGTTCACGAGCCTCGGCGCCCTTGACCTCCTGACGCGCATCGTGTTCGGCCTTGGCCTTCTGCTGCGCGGCGTCCTGGGCGGCGCTCCGCTCGGCGGCCTGCCGCTGCTCGGCCTGCTGCGCGGTCACCGCCTGCTCGGCGGCGGCGGCACTGGAGTTGACCGCGTTGCGTGCGGCCGCACCCTGCTGCCGAGCCTCGGTCGCCTGCGCGCGGGCCGCGTCGGCCTCCGCGTCGGCGACCGCCTCGACGGCGTTGGCTTCCTTGCGCTCCTTGGCCTGCACTTGCTCGAGCTGGCCCTCGGCCGTCAACGAATCCTTGCCGGTGATCGCGCCGGCGATCTCCTTGGCCTTGCCCTTGACCGCGTCGATCAGACCCTTCCGGGCCTGCCCGGCCTTGTCCTGCTCACTCATGCATTCTCCTGTTGCTCTGGGGGACGACGCTGCCGTCCGTGGACGGCCGTGGCCTGGTCCCGCGCTACTGGCGACTTGGCCCTTTGCATGCTCGTTTTGCGAGATTTCAAACACGGACTCGGTGTGACAGGTTCCTCTGGTTCCTGCGGCGCGCTTGTCCTTTTCCACTCGCCGGCGGAACGAGGTGCTTTTCGTTGGCGCCGACCGGGTATCGCTTGGCGGCGCCGCTGGGCGCGGCACTACCATTCGGAACGCAGGAGGCGGGATGGCGTCAGAGGTGGCCGCGGGGACGCGCGAGGACGGGCAGTCCGACGGCAAGCTCAAGCGGAAGATCACCGGGCCGCTGCTGTTCCTGTTCATCCTCGGCGACGTGCTGGGTGCGGGGATCTACGCGTTGATGGGGGTGCTGGCGGGCAAGGTCGGCGGGGCGTTGTGGGCGCCGCTGCTGGCCGCGCTGCTGTTGGCGCTGCTCACCGCGGGCTCCTACGCCGAACTCGTCACCAAGTATCCGAAGGCCGGCGGGGCCGCGGTGTTCGCCGAGCGCGCGTTCCGACGGCCGATGGTGTCGTTCCTGGTCGGGTTCAGCATGCTCGCCGCGGGCGTCACCAGTGCGGCGGGCCTGGCGGTGGCCTTCGCCGGTGACTACCTGCGCACCTTCATCGACGTGCCGCCGGTGGCGGCGGCCGTGGTGTTCCTCGCGTTGGTGGCCGCCCTGAACGCGCGCGGCATCAGCGAGTCCGTGAAGAGCAACGTGGTCATGACGGTCATCGAGCTGACCGGCCTGCTCATCGTCATCATCGCCGGCGCGGTGGTGCTCGGCGGCGGCCGCGGCGACCTCGGTCGGCTCGGCGAATTCCCCCCAGACTCCGTTCCGGCGCTGGCGATCCTGGCCGGCGCCATCATCGCGTACTACTCGTTCGTCGGGTTCGAGACCTCCGCGAACGTCGCCGAGGAGATCCGCAATCCGAGCAAGGTCTACCCGACCGCGCTGTTCGGCGCGCTGATCGCCGCCGGTGTCGTCTACGTGCTCGTCGGTATCGCGAGTTCGGTGGTCTTGGCGCCGACGGACCTGTCCGCATCCTCGGGCCCGCTGCTGGACGTCGTCGCGGCGTCGGGACTCGGGGTGCCCGACTGGGCCTTCAGCGCGATCGCGCTGATCGCCGTGGCCAACGGGGCGCTGCTGACCATGATCATGGCCAGTCGTCTCGCGTACGGCATGGCCGAGCACGGACTACTGCCCGCCGTCCTCAGTCGCGTCCTGCCGAACCGCCGGACCCCCTGGGTGGCAATTGTGTCCACGACCGCGGTGGCGATGCTGCTGACGCTGGTCGGCGACCTGTCGACCCTGGCCGAAACGGTGGTCCTGCTGCTGTTGTTCGTCTTCATCTCGACCAACGTCGCGGTCCTGGTGCTGCGCCGGGATCCGGTCGAGCACAACCACTTCCGGGTGTGGACCGCCGTGCCCGTGCTGGGTGTCGCGTCGTGCGTGCTGTTGCTCAGCCAGCAGACCGCCAAGGTGTGGTTGTTCGCGGCCATCCTGCTGGCCACCGGCGTGGTGTTGTACTACGTAGCCCGGGCCGCCGCGCGGCGCAGCGCCCACGACTCGGCGCCGTAGCCGTTTCTGCTGTTCGCCTGCACATTGGTCGCCCAAGTAGTACCGTGGGTGCCGGTTCAGCAGCAGCCATCCGGGTCGCGATCGCGACAGGCCGCGGCCCGCAGTTTCGAACAACGCGGCGACGGGCTGGTGTGCGATGACAAGAATATTGACGGCAGCGACGTTGGGGCGGCGCAGTCTACGGCGGGCCGGTCCGCCGTCCGTGTCGTATCGCCGTGCGAACGCCGAAATCGCCACGGACTGGAACGATCTCGACACCGCCCGGGTCTTGGTCTCCGGTGACATCGATGCGGGCCGCACCGACGAGGTCAGCTCCTATGCGCTGAACAAGGTGCTGCTCTGTCGGCGACTGGTCCTCGACCTCACGCGCGTGCGGTTCTTCTCCTGCGACGGGTACGCGATGATCAAGACGTTGGAACAGCGCAGCGCGTTGGCAGCGGTCGAGTTCCAGGTGCTGTACGGGCCCTGCGCGGCCCGGGTCGTGCAGGTCTGTGAGCAGGCCGACCAGCACGCGTCTCGTCTGCCACGCTGACCGCGGCCGGTCATCAACTGTCGCGGCCCTCGAAGGCCCGCGTTGCTGTCCTGTTTGGTCGGCGAACCTAACGGGAACCTTGTGCCCAGTGCAGTCACAAGCAAAGAGGGCCTGAGATGCAACCCAAATCCGAGGCAGACGCGCCGATCGGTGAACTGCTCACCCAGCTGTCCGCGCAGACCTCACGGCTGGTGCGCGACGAAATGCGGTTGGCGCAAAAAGAATTCACCGAGTCCGCCAAGCATGCGGGCGTCGGCGCCGGTCTGCTCAGCGGGGCCGGGATCGCCGCACTGTTCGGTCTCGCGGCGTTGCTCACCGCCGCCATCGCCGCCCTGGCGCTGGTGCTGCCGGTGTGGGCGGCCGCCGTGATCGTGGCCGCGGCCCTGTTCGTCGTCGCCGGTATTGCCGCCCTCGTCAGCAAGAAACAGCTGGACCAGGCCTCGCCCACCCCTGAACGCACCGTCGCCAACGTCAAACAGGACATCGATGAAGTCAAGGACGAGATGAAGGGCCGCGCGTCATGACCGCACCCGAGAACCAGCCCCCGAACCGCGCCGGCGAACCGGGTCCGGACGCCGGGGTCGACGAGATCCAGGCCGACATCGAGAAGACCCGGGACGAACTCGGCCAGACGGTGTCGGCACTGGCGGCCAAGGTCGACGTGAAGGCCCGCGCCGAGGAGAAGGTCGCCGAAACCAAGGACCGCATCACCACCCAGGCCCGGGCGGCCAAACCGGCCGTGCCGTACGCGGCGGTGGTCGCCGTCGTCGCGGCGCTGGGTGTCCTGTGGTGGCGACGCCGCCGTTGAACGCTCCGCCGTTGAGCACCGAAAGGGAAACGTTCGAATGAGTTCGACGAGTACGTCCGCGAAGATCCTGTACCGCCCGGTGGGGTTGGCCAGTTCGATGATCGGCGGCCTGCTGGCCGGTGTCATCTTCAAGCAGGTGTGGAAGCGGGCCTCCCCCGGCGACAATCCCGACCCGCCGAAGCCGTTGGAGACCGAGTACCCGTTCCGGGAGATCCTGCTGGCCGCGGCCGTGCAGGGGGCGATCTTCTCGGTGGTCAAGACCGTGATCGATCGTCAGGGTGCGCGCCTGTTCGAGAAGGCGACCGGGGAGTGGCCAGGCAGCTGACCCGCCCTGAGTATCAACTACTTGTCATACCGCAGGCTGCGGGCTACGGTCTGATGCTGTAGCCCTGACCGCAGCGACCCGCGGCTCGCTGCAACCAGGACTCGCCGGTAAGCAGCCCTGCGCCGGCGTTCCAGCGGTAATGACTTGGCAGAGGAGCGGGCATGGCTCGGTTTCCCAAACCGGCTGAAGGCAGTTGGACACAGCACTATCCCGACCTGGGCACCGAACCGGTGTCCTACGAGGACTCGATCAGTCCCGAGATCTACGAACTCGAACGCCAGGCGATCTTCAAGCGCGCCTGGCTCAACGTGGGCCGCGTCGAGCAGGTGCCCCGCACCGGCAGCTACTTCACCAAGGAGATGAAGGCTGCCAACACGTCAATCATCATCGTGCGCAACAAGTCCGGCGAGATCAACGCGTTCCACAACGTGTGCCGACACCGCGGCAACAAGTTGGTCTGGGACGACATGCCGCTGGAGGACACCAGCGGCATGTGCCGGCAGTTCATCTGCAAGTACCACGCCTGGCGCTACGACCTGGACGGCAACCTCACCTATGTCCAGCAGGAAGAGGAATTCTTCGACCTGGACAAGAGCCAGTACGGGCTGGTGCCGGTCCACTGCGAGGTGTGGGAGGGGTTCATCTTCGTCAACTTCGCCCCGACTCCGGAGCAGACGCTGCGCGAGTTCCTCGGCCCGATGATCACCGATCTCGAGGGTTACCCCTTCGACAAGCTGACCTCGCGGTTCACCTACCGCTCCGAGGTGAACGCGAACTGGAAGCTCTACATGGACGCGTTCCAGGAGTTCTATCACGCCCCGGTGCTGCATGCGAACCAGTCGCCGACGGCGTATTCGAAGGCCGCCGCCGAGGCCGGCTTCGAGGCGCCGCACTACCGCATCGAGGGCCCGCACCGCGTGGTCAGCACCTCCGGGGTGCGGGTCTGGGAGATGGCCGATGAGATGCGCAAGCCCATCGAGGACATCTGTCAGAGCGGCCTGTTCGGCCCTTGGGATCCACCGGATCTCGGTGAGATGCCGCCGGGGCTCAACCCGGCCAAGTGTGATCCGTGGGGCCTGGATTCGTTCCAGCTGTTCCCGAACTTCGTGATCCTGTTCTGGGGGCAGGGCTGGTACCTGACCTACCACTACTGGCCGACGTCGTTCAACACCCACACCTTCGAGTGCACGCTGTACTTCCCGCAGCCCCGGACCCCGCGCGAACGGCTGGGCCAGGAGTTGGCCGCGGCCTCGTTCAAGGAATACGGCCTGCAGGACGCGAACACCCTGGAGGCCACCCAATCCGCCATCGAGTCGCGGGGGGTGCAGGAGTTCCACCTGTGCGATCAGGAGATCCTGCTGCGGCACCTGCACAAGGAGACCGCCACTTGGATCGAGGACTACCAGCGCACGACCGCCGGGGCGGGAGCGCGATGACCAACATCCTTCCCCCGGAGTTCGCCGACCTGGAACGGTTCTCGGACTGGGCGCTGGGTTCGGAACCGGAGCGCTACGCAAAACGCCTGGGCAGCACCATGAGCGAGATGCAGGCCTTCTACGACGCCGTCACCGCGCGCGCCGAGGAGGCCATCTCCTACTGCGACAAGTTCACCCTCGACGACATGCCCGAGGACGTGGTGAACCTGATGCACCTGCTGTATTCGATGGTCACGGTGTCCTTCCCGGTCGAATGCTGGAAGCAGCCGCGCGTCCCCGATTCCGGGGCCACCGCGTTGGACTGCGTCGCCGAGCCCGTCCCGTGACCGGACCCGCGACGACGGTTCTGCGCGCGGCCCGTTGGGTCGATGTCGCCGCCGGGGTGGTGCGCTCGCCGGCGGTGATCGTGATCGAGGGCAACCGCATCACGGCCGTCAATCCCGATGGGCCGGTGCCGGATACGGCCACCGAGATCGACCTCGGCGATGTGACGCTGCTGCCCGGCCTGATGGATATGGAACTCAACCTGCTCATCGGCGGGCCCGGCAGCCCGGAGGGTCTGCCGACGCCGATGCACGGCGTGCAGGACGATCCGGCCTACCGGACGCTGCGCGGGGCCGTGAACGCACGGACCACCCTGGATGCCGGGTTCACGACGGTGCGCAACCTCGGCCTGATGGTCAAGACCGGCGGGTATCTGCTGGACGTGGCCCTGCAGCGGGCGATCGACCAGGGCTGGCACGCCGGGCCGCGGATCTATCCCGCCGGCCACGCCGTCACCCCCTACGGCGGCCACCTGGATCCCACCGTGTTCCAACGGCTGGCGCCGGGCATCATGCCGCTGACCGTCGCCGAGGGCATCGCCAACGGGGTGCCCGACGTCATCGCCTGCGTGCGCTACCAGATCCGCCACGGCGCCAAGCTGATCAAGGTCTCGGCCTCCGGCGGGGTGATGTCGCACAGCACCGCACCCGGCGCGCAGCAATACTCGGACGCCGAGTTCGCCGCCATCGCCGACGAGGCGCACCGCGCCGGGGTGCGGGTCGCCGCCCATGCCGTCGGCGACACCGCGATCCAGGCCTGCATCCGGGCCGGGATCGACTGCATCGAACACGGGTTCCTCGCCAGCGACGAGACGCTGCAGATGATGGTCGACCACGGCACCTTCCTGGTGTCGACGACGTACCTGACCGATGCGATGGCCATCGACCGGATCGCCCCGGAGCTCCGCAAGAAGGCGCTCGACGTCTTCCCCAAGGCGAAGTCGATGCTGCCCAAGGCCATTGCCGCGGGCGTGAAGATCGCCTGCGGCACCGACGCCCCCGCGATCCCGCACGGGCAGAACGCCAAGGAGTTGGTCGCGCTCGTCGAACGGGGCATGACCCCGATGCAGGCACTGCAGGCGGCCACCGTCACCAGCGCCGAGCTGATCGACGCCGAGGACCTCGGCCGGCTCGAGGCCGGCTACCTCGCCGACATCATCGCCGTGCCGGGGGACCCCAGCGCCGACATCGCGGCCACCCTGGACGTCCGGTTCGTGATGAAGGATGGCCAGGTAGCCAAGCGCACCGTGTGAGGTGCGCTAGCGTCGTCAGACGGGGCAGGAGGCAGGCATGGAACTCACCGACAACACGTTGTGGCTGTTGAAGCAGGCCTTCTATTTCTCGCTGACCTCGGTGAACGACGCGGTCAAGTCGCACGGCGTGAGCACCGCGCAGATCGGTGTGCTGCGGCAGCTGGCCAACGAGCCGGGCCTGTCCGGTGCCGAACTGGCGCGCCGGTTGTTGATCACCCCGCAGGGCGTCCAGTTGGCGCTCAACGCCCTGGAGAAGCGCGGGCTCGTCGAGCGCAAGCAGGACCCCGAGCACGGCCGCATCCGGCAGGTGTTCCTCACCGACGAGGGCCGCGCCGTGGCGGGCGCGGTCGTCAGCGACGCCATCGCGGCCCACGAACGGGTGTTCGGCGTGCTGAGCCCCGACGAGCAACAGCAGCTTCGGGCGCTGCTCGCCCGCATCGTCGAACAGGGCACCGGACACACCCTGTTCACCGACCACGTCGACTCCTAAAACAAGAGGCCGGTCGCCGGTTGCGGCGCACCCTTGAAACTTATAACAAGTACTTGATATTCTTCTCGGGATGCCACCCCTGACCCCACCCGCCGATACGGCCGCCGCGGTGACCCCGTCGACTTCGAACGGTTTCACCCCGCTGCGGGTCAAACGCGTCGTGCGCGAAACCGCCGACGCGGTCTCCCTGGTCCTCGACGTTCCCGACGGTGAGCGCGAGCGATTCGCCTACCGCGCCGGGCAGTTCGTCACGCTGCGGGTGTGCATCGACGGCGAGGAACATCAGCGGTGCTACTCCATGTCGTCGTGCCCCGCGCTGGAAGCCGACTTGCAGATCACCGTCAAACGGGACCGCGGCGGCCTGGTCTCCAACTGGCTCAACGACACCGCCGAGGTGGGCAGCCAGTACACCGCCGCGCCGCCGGAGGGCCGCTTCGTCCTGGCCGACACCGACCGCGAGGTCGTCGCCTTCGCCGGGGGCAGCGGCATCACGCCGGTGTTCTCGCTGCTGCGCTCCGCGCTGAGCGCCACCGCGCGCCGCACCGGTCTCTACTACGCCAACCGCGACCGCGACTCGGTGATCTTCGGAGAATCCCTGTCCCAGTTGGTCGCTCAGCACGCCGACCGGTTCACGCTGCACCAGCACCTCGATGCCGCCGACGGCGTGGTGACCGCCCGCCACGTCGCCGACTTCATGGGCGGGCGGGCCGAGGCCGAGGTCTATGTGTGCGGACCCACGCCTTTCATGGACACCGTCGAGGCGGCGCTGCTCGACCTCGGTGTCCCCAAGGAGCGCATCCACCTCGAACGCTTCACGCCGGTCGCGGCGCCGGCCCCGGAAACCAACGGGGCCGCCGTCACCGAAGAGGTGACCATCGAACTCGGGCGCACCACGGTGACCCAGCCCTACCGGGCCGGCAACACGCTGCTCCAGACGGCCCGGCTGGCCGGCCTGAAGGCGCCGTCGTCGTGTGAAACCGGTTCGTGCGGAACCTGTATGGCGCAGGTGACCGAGGGCTCGGCGCGGATGCTCAACAACGACGCCCTCGACGACGACGAGGTGGCCGAGGGCTGGGTGGTCACCTGCCAGGCGCTGCCCACGAGTCCCACGGTGCGGGTGGTCTACGAATGACCGGCAGCGAGAGGAAGGACCGGCGATGACCCGGGTGGCGGTGGTGACCGGCGGGGGTTCCGGGATGGGCGAGGCGACCTGCCACGAGCTGGGCCGGCGCGGTCACGCGGTGGCCGTCGTCGACGTGAATCTCGATGCGGCGCAGCGGGTCACCGAGGATCTCCGCCGCGGCGGGGTGCGGGCCTCGGCCATCCAGGCCGACGTCACCGACCGCGCCCGCGTGGAGGATGCGTTCGCCGAGATCCGCACCGGACTCGGCCCGGTCGAGATCCTGGTGACCAGCGCCGGGCTGTTCGGCTTCGCCTCCTTCGCCGACATCACCGTCGAGGCCTGGCAGCGGATGATCGACGTCAACCTCACCGGCACATTCCACTGCTGCCAGGTGGCGCTGCCCGACATGGTCGCCGCGAAATGGGGCCGCATCGTGCTGATCTCGTCGTCGAGCGCGCAGCGCGGGACCCCGTTCGCCGCGCATTACGCCTCCTCCAAGGGCGCGCTGCTGACCCTGACGAAATCACTGGCCCGCGAGTACGCCACGGACGGCATCACGGTCAACAACATCCCGCCGTCGGGCATCGAGACCCCGATGCAGCATCAGTCCCAGGCCAACGGCTACCTGCCCGACAACGAGACCATCGCCGCCAACATCCCGATGGGCCGACTCGGCACCGGCGCGGACATCGCCGCCGCTGTCGGGTTCTTGTGCTCGGAGGAGGCCGGCTTCATCACCGGCCAAACCCTCGGTGTCAACGGCGGTTCCGTGATGTGAGTTTGCTTCTCCCGATGTCATCCCACCACTAGTCCCACGGAGGTTCGCATGGCGACACAATGGCCCAAGCCGGCCGAAGGTTCCTGGACCGAGCACTACCCGGAACTCGGCACGGGTCCGATCTCGTTCCGCGACTCGATCTCGCCGGAGTTCTACGCCGACGAGCGGGAGGCGATCTTCAAGCGGGCGTGGCTGAACCTCAGCCGCGTGGAGGAGACACCCGAGCCCGGCAGCTACATCACCCGGCAGGTGGAGGCCGCCGACGCGTCGCTGATCCTGGTCAAGGACGGGCACGGCCGGATCCGCGCCTTCCACAACACCTGCCGGCGGCGCGGCCACCCGGTGGTGGCCGTCGACTACCGGGCCACCGAACTGCGCGGCACCGGAGACGAATTCACCTGTCAGCACTGCGGCTGGCGCTACGGGCTCGACGGGACGCTGCGGTCCATCCCGGAGCCGGACCACTTCGCGGATCTGGATCTCGCCGACTTCGGCCTGGCCGCGGTGCACTGCGACGTCTGGGCCGGCTTCGTGTTCGTCAACTTCGACGAGAACCCGCGCCAGACGCTGCGGGAGTTCCTGGGCCCCATGGTCACCGGCCTCGACGACTACCCCTTCGACAAGCTCACCGAGCGCTACGACTGGGTGGCCCACAACAACAGCAACTGGAAGATCTTCGCCGACGCCTTCCAGGAGTACTACCACGTGCCGGCGCTGCACACCCAGCAGGTCCCGCCGGAGGTGCGCAACCCCGGCGCGGGGTTCACCTGCGGACACTTCCAACTCGACGGCCCGCACCGCGTGGTCTCCACCGCGGGCACCCGGCGCTGGCTGCTCGCACCGGAGTACATGTACCCCATCGAGCGCGCGACCCGCAGCGGACTCGTCGGTCCCTGGCGCACGCCGGATATCGGGGAACTGCCCGCCGGGCTCAACCCGGGCGGGATCGAACCGTGGGGGATCAGCAACTTCCAGATCTTCCCGAACCTGGAGATCCTCATCTACGGCGGCTGGTACCTGGTGTACCGGTACTGGCCCACGTCGTACAACACGCACCGCTACGAGGCCTTCACCTACTTCCACCCGGCCCGGACGGTGCGCGAACGGATCGAACACGAGGTCGCCGCGGTGGTGCTCAAGGAGTTCGCGTTGCAGGACGCCGGGATGCTGGGCGGTACCCAGGCCGCGCTCCAGTACGACGTCGTCGACGAGTTCCCGGTCAACGACCAGGAGATCCTGGTCCGGCATCTGCACAAGACCGCGGTCGACTGGGTGACGGACTACCAGCGCGAGCAGACCCCGGCAGGAGCGCAGCAATGACCAGCCTCCGCCTACCCAGTGCATTCGCCGAGCTGGAGCCATTCGCCGAAACCTGGTGCCTGCCAACGGAGACCGAGCGGTGGAACCAGCGGCTGTCGAGCCCGATGCCGGCGCTGCAGGAGTTCTACGATGCGTTCTTCCCGCGCGTCGAAGAGGCCATCGAGTACTGCGACAAGTTCCCGCTCGACGACGTTCCCGAGGATGCCCTGAACCTGCTGCACCTCATCTATTCGCTGGTGATGGTGG